>Ga0164241_10000599_pt1 | contig 60360 bp, 58 predicted proteins | sample OricomyardsoilBY_FD_108780 | JGI IMG/M metagenome (GOLD analysis project Ga0164241, IMG submission 108780) | Backyard soil microbial communities from Emeryville, California, USA - Original compost - Back yard soil (BY) | ecosystem: Environmental > Terrestrial > Soil > Unclassified | place: USA...
CCCGCATCGGCGTCACTCATCGATCGGCCGCTTGTCACCGAACAACTTCGAGAGGAGAGTATCAGCAGGACAGGAAGTGAGAATTTAGATAACTACCCGCCCACGAAAGCGGGTCAACTCCAAACGCGCTGGTGTGTCCGGTCGACTACGTGTACCGACTACAACCTTGCCAGCTTGCTTCAAAATAAACTCGGCTCTAAACATCAAGTTCCAACGCGCTGCGGTAAGTGCCCCAGCCACCTCCCACCAAAGCCGCTGCAATGTCTCAGGCAAGTGAGTCGCCACAATCGAGTCGCACTCCTCTTTCAGTGCCGTAGAAATGGCCTTCCAGCGCTCCGGTAGTGGCCAAAGACGCTCCGCCTCCCGATCCAGAGTCAACGCCCTCTCAACGAGTCTTCGAGTTGTCTCCTCTACTCCCTCCTGAGTCTGAACGGCAGGCACTTCAGGCAATGAAAGAAGCGCCCTTACGCGCCGCTTAAGTTCCATTCTCGCCCCAAGATCGCTAAGCCTCGACACAAGCGTGTCTGAGCCAATGAGTGGCGCAAGAAGCCGCTGTATCTCACGTTGTCGCTCATCGGGTATTGGCGACATCCCCATTGATGCAAGTCGAGTCTCTATCTGCGAGACCTGCACTGCCAACTGACTCTCTCTCGCGTCATATTTCTTCAGCAATTCCTCAACGTGCGCTTGTACATGGTTGATCACCACTCCAATTCCGCCACCACTCGAATGATCTTGACCGCAGGTTGGGCAGGTGTTCGGCTCCACTGGTAGCCATGCGGGAAGCAAGTCCGCCTGAAGTTGCTGGAGATGGCGCTCGCGCCTTCGCACAAGCTCACTCACTCCACGTGTTGTGCGCAATTCATTTCGATAACTAGTGAGTTCTTCAGATAGTCGCCCTTGCTCCGACTTGCCGAGACCGCCATCTGGGCCCTGTCGTGTAGCCAACCACTCCGCCCACGTGTCCAAGTCTCGCTCTACGCCGGAAAACTGCGCTCGAATCTTTCCCATTTCGAGCCCGACCTGCGAAACCAATATCGTCGTCTCTGTAACTATAGAATTTCGCACATCCAACCAGTCCTTGAAGGAACTGTGAACCCGAGACACTTCTCCTCGCTCTATCGCTTTGGCCACTGCTGCCACAATTCTTGCTTGCTGGGCGAGCCAATCACGCCAACGCTTAGCGATCCCCTTTCCGACGACTTGAGAATCCCCCTGAACAAACGGCGTCGTTTCGAGCCACTCTAGAAGATCACTAGACGCACCAAGTGTCAGCTTCTTGATCTCACCTTCTACCAATTTCTGCGCTCGCGTCTCTCGCCGCGAAATGGCAGCGCTCAGCCCATGCTCCCTCAGCCATGCAGACTTTTCACCTCTTGCAGCTGCCTCACGACCTGCAGCCAGCTGTGTTGCGTGGTCCGCCAAAGTGGAGTACCCCCTAAGCACTCGCTCAGCCAGTGCGGAGCTAGATTCCCCAAGAAAATCGCGACTGTCTTCCTGCCCCAAAAAGTTCCCGTCAAGACTACGCCACGCAGCTTGTGCTGCCGACCTTGGCGCTATTGCGACCTCCAATCCATTGATATGGATGCACGGCGTTTGATCAGAATCCAGCGGTGCAATTACTCCGCCAGCGTAGTCTCTCCGACGACTCTCTATATCTAGATCAGATTCGTACTGTTCCCAACTTCTAGATACCCCACCGGCACCAATACACATCGCCTCGAACAAGGAAGTCTTTCCAACGCCATTTGGCCCATACACTACGAGCGCCTGTGTACTTCCTTGATCTTCCGCCGGAAATTCAAGAGCCATGTGCCTAATGTTTCGGAAATTCTGAACCTTGAGATTCCTAATAGATTCAAAGCGCTTCTCTAACGATGATGAATCCGTCGCTTCCGGCAGATCCCACGATTCGTCTGCCAAGACATCCTTCACCAAATCGACAGCCAACCTCCTCGTCTCGGCATCGCCAGCAAATCGATCTGGAAAGCCCTTCAGCGCCTCCTTGACCTTGGCGTTGGCCGACGACCACGTAGGTATCTCGTCAGAACTCATTTGCAGTACACGACGCACGTTCAAGAGCAACTGCGGAAAGCCATGACTACGACACGCGCTTTCGAAATCGCTACTGACAATCAATGCGTCCAAGCCAATTTCTTCAGAAAATCCGCTCTCCTTACGAACCTCGGAAATCGCCGCGCGCCACGAATCCTCCAACTTAGGATCCTCGATTATCCAGATGATGGCTAACTGCCACATGCCCAGTGGATCGATTTCCGCGTCACTTATATCTGTGCGAGGCTGCAAGAGCGCTACGCGCCCAAGCACGTCTTGAATCGCTTCATTCAGGCCCGCACTTTTGCTATGGAAAACTTCTATCCGAAGCGCAAGACCGATGTCGCGATCTAGCATCCAAGCACTTGCACCTCGATCTAACCATACGGGGTTGTTCGACCTTTCGAGCAGATCCTCGACCATTTCAAGTCCAAGAGTGGACCTGTAGAGCTTTGATAAGTACATCCGCAGCATCTTGATCGCGCTCATCGGATTCCCCTACATGTTCGCTAGACTTAGGACTGACAGGCGAGATGGATCCGCCAACGGCGCGTGTTTCATGAGTAATGCGACCGAAGATCGCATTGCAAAATTGGGATCCAGGTAGGCAGCAGATTCTGGATCAGCTCCGAGTGGCAGAACAGAGAACTTTCTAATCTCGCCCTTTCTCTCCCAACTGCGACCGTCTATAAGTGGCTTGAGACCTGCCAAATCCAGAGGCGCCTCAGTATTGCCCCATGCGGGAAGCGGCAGCACAAGATGACGCTCCGCCGCATCCCACAATCCACCCGGAAAATCCTTGAATCCCCACGTTGTCGAGCCAGGCTGACTTTGTCGATTCCAGATGCGTAAGAGCAACGGAATCGTTGCCCAGAGATCCGTTCGCTCTGTTTGATCGTACGTCCACGGAATGTGCTCATCCCGCCGATGGGTGGGTACAAGCACTCTCCGCACTGGAGCACTGCGTCGCATGAAGCGCACGCGACCCGTATTGAAGCAAAGGCGAACCCACACAGAGACAAACTCATCCACAAAATCATTGACGACGTGCTCCGGTCGTGGCTCGTTGAAGTGTGTTTGAATTTCCAAGATTGCTTTCTTCGACGCAAGCCAGCGGTCGCCACCAGATATGTTGACAAGTGTCTGAAGGTAATAACGTGTCTGCGCCCAAAGAAAGAATTCATCTAACGTGGGACGGGCACCACTTCCTACCTCAAAGAAGCATCCCGCATGGTCAATTCCAAATGCTGCTGCAATCTTCTGGTGATTCGTACTTGCGCTCGATGGCGGCACTGGGTACCACGTGCGATTTACGATACTCAGCCGATCAACTTCCGCATTCAACAGCTTCCCACTAACACTAAGTTGATCGATATTGTCGCAAATGTAGCGCTCATCCGCCTTCCATCCGACTGTAACGAGGCGCGTATGAGACAACCCCACCTGCATTTGCGAAGACGCTGGTTCCAACTGTTTCGTCAGATCGTCAAGTTCGCCGCGCGTGACAATGAATAGTGGATTTGCATTTCGAAGCTTTCTCACACATCCATGGGGCTTACACAAATACAGAGTGGCGTTATGCGCCACTGGTCCAACGCGATCTCCTGGCGACCAACAGAAATACCATTCATTCCAGGGCAGATCACTGGGCGGATTTGCCGCAGGATCAGGATGCGGCTTCAGTCCGATAGATTCAAATGCGGTCTCCAGGACACAATCCCAATTCAGAGACCAAACGGCCTTCCATCTCCCTTCTCGCGCAAAGCGCGCAACAACGCGGTGCCGAGCCCAGCTCTTCCTGACACCAAGCGTTTCGACATTCGTCTGATAGCGCAAATCTCTCGTAATCCCCATTGCGTCTGCCAATCGACGCTTCGCGTCTCCTGGGCTGAGACCAAGCATTGCAGTGAGAGAGTCGAAGGCGCGCTGCGCCCAGTTGTAGAGGTCATCCGGACATCCGGGAGGAGGGCTCGGATCAACCCCCAAGACCCGGACAATTTCGTCGTGCCTTGCCAAGATGTCATCAGCGAGCTCCTTAACGTTCGGTGCAATGTCGAATGACATCCCAGCACCGGCAATGAGAACCGAGGCAACAGAATTCTCACTATCGAGAAGTGAAGGGAATGTGTGAGGGATAGTCATGTATTCGCTCACAACTCAGCGTAGAAATCGCAATGTAGAGCTTCCTTGCCTTCCATAGAGAGCGGCCTGGCGACCCGAGGGATTGTAAAGGCTCCTCCCCGTGATCGCTTCAGTTGATTTGCCCTATCACTCGGACGACTACTAAAAAGAGCTGGTGATCGCACAATCCGCTGGTCATAACGCACAGGGCAGAATCGGTCGAGGTTCCCAAATATGGCTCGTGCCGAGGTTCGCCGAGCACCTCTTCCCGCGCTTGATCTTTCGTTGAATTTGCTGGAACTCTCCCCTACCCTCAATTGAGGGCGCTCGACATCTACCAACATTTCGCAAAGGGGGACGCCATGAGCATCGTCAAACTTCGCGTCAATGGCACGTCCCACGAGGTGGACGTCGACCCCTCGACACCTCTCTTGTATGTGCTGCGCAATGATCTGGACCTCACCGGCCCGCGCTTCGGCTGCGGTCTCGGCCAGTGCAGCGTCTGCACGGTGATCATCGATGGCGTCGCCACACGCTCCTGCATCACGCCGGTGTCGGCGGTGAAGGGTGAAGTCACCACACTGGAAGGCATCTCGAAGGATGGCAAGCCGCATCCGCTGCAGCAGGCGTGGATCGACGAACAGGCGGCGCAGTGCGGCTACTGCCAGAACGGCCAGATCATGCCGGCCAAGGCGCTGCTCGATCGCAACCCGAACCCCACCGATGCCGAGATCCGCACGGCGATGGATGGCGCGCTCTGCCGCTGCATGACCTACTACCGTGTGCAGTCGGCGATCAAACGCGCGGCGCGTGGCATGACCGGAGACAGGAAGTGAGCGCCGTGCTGGCACGCCGGGACTTCCTGAAAGGCTCCGGTGTCATCGCGATCAGCATCGGCATTGGCTCGGTGCCCGCGCTGCGCGCGCTGGCAGCGGAAGGCGCAACCGGCCCCTATCCGGATCCGGACTTCCTGCAGCTGGACACCTGGATCGTGATCCATCCGGACAACACGGCCACCTTCCATGTGGGCAAGACCGATGGCGGCCAGGGCACGGGCACTGCGTACCGGCAGATGATGTGCGACGAACTGGATATCGCCTACGACAAGACCAGCCTTGTCATGGGCGTCACCGACATCACGCCGGACCAGGGCGGCTCGGGTGGCTCGGATGGCGTGGAGCGCGACGGCTGGCCGATGCGCCGTGTGGCGGCTGAGGCTCGGCGCGTGCTGCTGGATCTTGGCGCACAGCATTTCAATGTGCCGGTGGAGATGCTGACGGTGGCCAACGCCACCATCGCATTGCAGTCGGATACGACGAAGAAGATCACCTACGCCGAGCTCATTGGCGGCAAGCGCTTCAACGTGGCGCTCACCGGCCGCAATGTGGATGCCGCCACCGGCAAGGCCGAGGTCAAACCGGTGAACGAGCTCAGGGTGGTGGGCCAGCCCATCGCGCGCTACGACATTCCGGGCAAGGTCATGGCCACCAACAAGTGGGCCGCGGACATGAAACTGCCGGGCATGGTGCACGCGCGCAATGTGCGCCCTGCTTTCGCCGGCGCCACGCTGGTACGCGTCGATGAATCCTCGGTGGCCAATGTGCCGGGCTTCATCCGCGTGGTCAGCCGCGGCAACTATGTGGCGGTGATCGCCGAGCGCGAGGAGCAGGCCATCCAGGCGGCGCGGCAATTGAAGGTGGAATGGAAGAAGCCGGATACCGCGCCATTTCCCACTTCCGCTGAACTGTTCAACTACATCCGCGCCCGGGCCGCTGAAACGGCTGGCACGCGCGAAGCGCAGGGCGCCGAAACGGATGCGTTCGCCAACGCCGCGCAGCTGCTCCACGCCGAATACGAAGTGCCCTACCAGGGCCACTCCTCCATCGGGCCCGCGCATGCGCTGGCCGATCCATCCAATGGCCAGATGACCCTCTATTCCAATGACATGAAGGCCTATGGCCTGCGCGATGGCGTGGCCCGCTTCCTCGACATGCCGCGCGAGAAGGTGCGCGTCGTATACATGGATGGCCCACAGGTCTACGGCCGCACCGCGGCCGACGATGCCGGCTTCGAGGCCGCGTTCCTCGCGAAGGAGCTTGGCCGCCCGGTGCGCATGCAGTGGATGCGCGATGAAGAGGCGGCCTGGGACACCAAGGGGCCTCCCTACGTCATCAAGCTGCGAGGCGCCCTCGACGCAACTGGCAAGGTAGGGGCCATCGAGTACCAGGCCTTTGCCATCGACGACAACCACCTGAACTACAACGACCCGGATACGGTGCTGATCGCGCAGCTGATGGGCCGCAGGCCGCAGCGACCCGGCCGAGGCAGCGCGGCCACGCCGTCCTCGATGTACAACATTCCGTCACTGACCACCCGCACCGCCTCCTTCGCGCTGCCACAGATCTGGGAGACACCGCTGCGCACCGGCAACCTGCGCGACCCGAACGGTCCGCAGGTGACCTTCGCGTTCGAAGGCTTCATCGATGAACTCGCCGCGGCCGCGAAGGCGGACCCGATTCAGTTCCGCCTGGCGATGATGACGAAGCTGGACGGCGCCGATCGCGTACGCACCGCACGTTCCATCGCCGTGGTGCAGGCGGCCGCCAAGGCCTATGGCTGGGATACGCGCCCCTCGCCACGCCGCGCGGCGCGCGGCAATGTGCTCACCGGGCGCGGCATGGCGTGCACCATTCGCAGCAACACCGTTGTCGCGGTGATCGCCGAGGTGGAAGTCCACCGCGACACGGGGCGCGTGTGGGCCAAGCGCCTGGTGTGCGCGCATGACTGCGGCCTGGTCATCAACCCCATGGGCCTGAAGCACACCGTCGAGTGCGGCATGCTGCATGGACTGTCGCGTGCGCTATGGGAAGAAGTGAGCTTCGACAACGAGAAGGTGACCAGCGTGGACTGGGCCACCTACCCCAGCCTGCGCCACACCGATACGCCCGAGCGCATCGATGTGGTGCTGGTGAATGGCGACCCGGAACCGAATCGCCCGGACCTTGCGCCCTATGGCGCCGGCGAGTGCAGCCACAAGCCGGTGATCGCGGCGGTGGCCAATGCCATCTTCGATGCCACAGGCGTGCGCATCCGCCGCGCGCCGTTCCGGTCTGAGCGCGTCAAGGAAGCGCTCGGCCAGCTCCAATCCTGAGTCGCCCGGACCTTACGCGTCCAAGTCCACGAAGGCCGGCCGCTCGCCGGTTTCGCCGGCATGGATCGCCTGTTGTTCAGGCATCGACAGCAACCGGGCGGTATTGATCAGCGCCATGTGCGTGAGTGCCTGCGGAAAATTGCCCAGCTGCTGGCCGCGTCCGGTGTCGAACTCCTCGGCCAGCAAGCCCACATCGTTGGCCAGGCCCAGCAGCCGCTCGAACAGCGCCTTGCCTTCCTTGCGACGGCCGGTCAGCACCAGGCAGTCGGCCAGCCAGAATGAACAGGGCAGGAACGTGCCCTCGCCCGGCGGCAGCGCATCCACATCGGTCTCGGTGGCATAGCGCAGCACGAGCCCGTCATCCATCAACTCTGTTTCAATGGCATTGACCGTACCCACCACGCGCGGGTCATCGGCCGGCAGGAAGCCCACCAGCGGAATCAGCAGCAGGCTGGCATCCAGGTGCGGCGACCCATAGGACTGCACGAAGGTATTGCGCTGCGCATCGAAACCGCGCTTGCACACCTGGTCGTGGATGGTGTCGCGCGTTTCGCGCCAGCGCTCCAGCGGCCCTTCCAGGCCAAAGGCCTCGGCGTCCTTGATGGCGCGGTCGAAGGCCACCCAGGCCATCACCTTGGAGTGCGTGAAGTGCCGCCGCGGACCGCGCACTTCCCAGATGCCTTCATCCGGATCCTGCCAGTGCGTTTCCAGGAACTGCAGCAACACGGTCTGGATCTCCCAGGCCGCGCGCTCGCTCTCGAGGCCGGCCTTGCGGGCCAGGTGCAGCGTATCCATCACTTCGCCGTACACATCGAGCTGGAACTGCGTGGATGCCGCGTTGCCGATGCGCACGGGGCGCGCGTTGAAGTAGCCGGGCAGCCAAGACAGCTCGCGCTCTTCGAGCCGCCGCCTGCCGGTAACGCTGTAGAGGATCTGCAGGTTTTCCGGATTGCCGGCCACGGCACGCAGCAACCACTCGCGCCATTCGGCGGCTTCGTCCTGGTAACCGGCCAGCAGCATCGCATTCAGCGTGAAGGTGGCATCGCGCAGCCAGCAGAAGCGGTAATCCCAGTTGCGCACGCCGCCCCATTGTTCGGGCAGCGAGGTGGTGGGCGCCGCGACAATGCCGCCCGTGGGCGCGTAGGTGAGCGCCTTCAGCGTGATGAGCGAGCGCAACACGGCATCGCGCCACGGACCTTCGTAGGTGCAGCGTGCCGTCCATTCGTGCCAGGTACGTTCCGTGGCGCACAGCGCCCATTCGGAATCGATGACCGGTTGCGTATCCTCGTGCGATTGCCGGTAGCTGAGCGAAAAGGCCAGACGCTCGCCCTCGCGCACCGAGAACTCCGCAACGGTACGCATGTTCTCGCCGTGGACTTCCACATCGGTGTGCAGCTCCAGCGCGTCAGGCCCCGCGGTGGCCACCAGCACGCCGTCACGGTGTCGTACCCACGGAATAATGGAGCCGTAGTCGAAGCGGATGGCCAGTTCCATGCGCATCGGCACCTTGCCCTTGAGGCCCTCGACGATGCGCACCACATTGCGCGGGCGTCCACCGTGGCGACGCCGGTCCGTCATGGCCATGCAGTCGATGACGCGCACCGTGCCTTCATTGGTCTCGAATTCGGATTCCAGGATCAGCGTGCCCTCGCGATAGCGGCGACGCACGGCGGACCTGCCATCGGGCGGGGCGATCAGCCAGCGGCCGTGGCCCGCGTTGCCCAGCAGCGCTGCGAAACAGGCCGGTGAATCAAACCCGGGCAGGCACAGCCAGTCGATCGAGCCATCGCGCCCGACCAGTGCGGCCGCGTGGCAATCCCCGATCAATGCGTAGTCTTCGATTGGCAGCGGCATTTCGCCATTCCACTTCCGGAAAACCAGTTTCGCTGACCGTACCGTTCAGCTGCGGTTGAAGTCCAGCCGAAGATACTTGGCTTGCCAATCAGATGGCACGCCGGCAAAGTGACACGCATGCGCGAAAAATGCACGAATTCACGGAGTGCGCTGCTCATCGCGGCGCTGTTTCTGCTGCTGCCCGCGGTGGCGTCCGCTGCCGGCTACCAGATCTACGTCACCAACGAGCGCTCCGGCGACGTCACGGTGATCGACGGCGCGACGTTCAAGGTCGTGGAGACCATCCAGGTGGGCAAGCGGCCGCGCGGCATCCACGCCAGCGTGGACGGCAAGACCGTGTTCGTGGCGCTCAGCGGCACGCCCATCGGCGGCCCGCCGAAGCTCGATGCGAACGGCAACCCCATCTTCGAGCGCGATGACGACGACGATGAGGACAAGGCGGACAAATCCGCCGACGGCATCGGCGTGCTGGATGTCGCCACGCGCAAGTTGCTGCGCAGGATCAAGGTGGGTTCAGACCCGGAGGAGTTTGATCTCAGCGCCGACGGCAAGCACCTGTTTGTCTCCAATGAAGACGTCAAGACCGCCAGCCAGGTCGACCTCGCCAATGGCAAGGTCGAGAGAATCGTGGCGCTGAGCCAGGAGCCGGAGGGCGTGGCACTGAGCCCCGACGGCAAGCACCTGTGGGTCACCTGCGAAGCCGGCGGCGATGTATTCGTCATCGATGTCGAGAGCTTCAAGGTCGTGGGCCACACGAAGGTCGGGCCGCGGCCGCGCTCGGTGGCCTTCCTGCAGAACGGCAAGCTGGCCGTGGTGCCGTCCGAATCCGATGGCAATCTCTACGTGATCGACACCGACAAGGTGGAGATCACCCGCAAGATCGAACTGCCCGACGGTGCCCGCCCGATGCGGCTGCGGGTTTCGCCCGATGGCAGCAAGCTCTATGCGAGCACGGGCCGTGGCGGATCCGTCGCGGTACTCGACACCGCAGGCTTCAAGGTCACCGGATCGATCAAGGTGGGCGAGCGTCCCTGGGGCATCGTGCTCTCGCCCGATGGCAAGTACCTGTTCGCGGCGAACGGGCCATCGAACGATGTGTCGGTGGTCGATCTGGCCACCGGCAAGGAAGTCGCGCGCGTGAAGGCCGGCAGCAGCCCCTGGGGGCTGGCCGTGGTGCCTACTCGCTGATCACGTAGATCTGCTGCGAAATCACGCTGCGCGTGAAGCCGTCCTTGTACGCACGCGCGCGCAGCACGGTCGGCCCTTCGACCTTGATGGGGCCGGTGTACAGCGGATCACTGGCGCCCGGCGCACTGCCGTCCACGGTGTAGCGGATCTGCGCGCCAGCCTCGGCGCTGGACAGCGTCACCATCACCGGCTCCGCGAAGCTGCCACCCGCCGGTGCAATCGATGGCGGCGCCAGCACGGCCTGGCCCGGCAGGCTGTCGATCCACTCGCGCAGCACGGCCACGCCCTGCTCATCGATGGTCTTGCGCGCCAGCGGCGGCATGCGCACATCTCCGTTGGTATTCACGCGCATCAGCATGATCGAGCGCCACGGGTCATGCGGCGAGATCACGCGCGCGCGGTCCACACCCTGGTCGATGAGCACCGGGCCATCGACGATCTTCTGCCCGGCCAGCGGCGTGTCGTAGCGCGCATCGAAGTTGGCCACCGTGCCGCCGGGGCGGTGACAGTGCGAGCAATTGGCATCCAGGTACGAGCGCGCCCGGTCCTCGATGCTGCGGCCCGCATCATCGGGCCGCGCCAGCACCGGCAGGGTTGCGATGTCCGCGTCGTTCAACGCCGGCGAGAACAGCCCCAGCCTGTTCCAGTGCCGCAGCTGGTTCTCGGTGGTGCCATCGGCGTAGTGCACGTCCCGGTTCATCTGTCGCGTCTTGGGTCCCAGCTGGCCTGCGGTGTGCGTGTTGTGGCACTCGAGGCAGTCCTTGCGGCTCGGGTAGTACCAGGTCTGCGTGTGCGTCCTGCCGGCCGCATCACGGATGGTGATGTCTTCGGTGGCGCTGTCGGGCAGCAGGTCTGCATCGCTCAGATCGGTGCGCCATTTGTAGTCGGCGCCATAGACGTTGTTGTCGTTGCCCAGCACCAGCAGGCGGGTTTCCAGGCGTCGCACTTTCTGCGGATCTGATGCATCCACCGGCAGGTTGAAGGTCTTCACCATGACCGTACCCGGAGGGAACTTCCATTCGCCGGTGGGCGAGAACTGCACCTGGCCTGCGGGAATGGCCGCCATGCGGTCCTTCACCGCGCCGTCGGACCAGAAAGCCAGCACCAGATCGTAGGGCAGCACGCCGGGCGCAGGCGTCAGCGAGCGCACATCGGCAAACGCGCCGGTCTCCGACAGCAACGCCGGAATATGGCCATCGGCTGTGGGCGGCATGTTCAGAAACGGCTTTGCCGGGACACGCCGCGCCGCGAGCTCGTTCGGCCCCGCGGTACGGGTGGCCTGACTGGCGCAGCTGCAGGCCACCGAGGCCAGTGCGGCGATGAGCAGACGACGGATCATGCCGCGCAGTTTATCGCGTCGACGCGCGCTCCCGCAGCATCGCGGCAATCGCACCCTCGCCGGTTGGCCCCACATCGCGGATGCGCAGGGAATCGGCCCATTCGGCGGCGAAGTCGCGCTGCAGTCGCCAGTTGATCGCGGCCGTGAGGCACATGCAGATCAACGCACCGAGGCTGGCCAGCGCCATGTCCTTGTGCGCGTCCCACACATCACCCTGCGTGCCCAGGTACGCCATGCCCAGGTCACCGCCGAAGAATTCAGCCGCGGCCCACTCGATCAACTCGTAGATCATCGAGGTGGACATCGTCAGGTCCAGTGGCAGGAAGTAGCCCCAGAAACCGCGCATGTTGCCGATGCGCAGGAACATCTCGCGGATCGGATAGGCCAGCAGCAGCCCATAGCTGAAATGCACCACGCGATCGAAGTTGTTGCGCTCCCAGCCCACCAGGCTGTTGAACGTGCGCCCGGTCAGGTGCTGCCACCACGCGTCATACGGCACTTCGGCATAGGTGTAGTGCGCGCCGATGGTGTGCAGGCACAGGAAGATGAAGATAAGCGTGTAGGAAACCCGCGACAGCGGAAAGGCGCGCCAGGTCGCTGCCAGGAACGCGACACCCAGCACCAGCAGCACGTTTTCCAGGATCCAGTCGTGACGGTCGTTGGGCCCGAAGGCCAGCGGAATCCACAGCAGGGTCAGCAACCCGAGCAGCATCAGAACGAAGCGTCCGTGTCTCACGCGTGGCATCGCTGTGCTCAGGCGTTGCTCAGCAGGGCCTGCCAGACATCCGCATTGCGCGAACGGAAGCCGGCCGCCACGGAACTGAGGTAGTAGCGCCACATGCGATAGAAGCGCTCATCGAGATTCTTCGACAGATCCGCCCACGCCTTCTCGAAGTTGGCGCGCCACGCCATCAGCGTGGTGTCGTAGTGCGGACCGATACGCTGCCAGCCCTCGAGCCAGAACACGCCTTCGATGGCATCCAGGATCTGCTGCTGTCGCGGCACCACTGCGTTGGGGAAGATGTACCTCTCGAGCCAGGGGTCGATGTCCACGTTGCTCTTCTGCCGTCCCGACCCGATGGTGTGCAGCAGGAAGCGCCCACCGTCCTTCAGGCAGCGCCGCACCACTTCAAGGTAGGTGCGGTAGTTCTTCGGCCCGACATGCTCGAACATGCCGATCGAATAGATGTGGTCGAACTTCTGGTTCAGCTCGCGGTAATCGACCAGCCGGATCTCGATGGGCAACCCGGCACAGTTGGCACGCGCGAGCCCGGCTTGTTCCTTCGATACCGTGACGCCCACGCCGCTCACGCCGTACTTCTCGACCGCGTACTTCAGCGAACCGCCCCAGCCACAGCCGATGTCCAGTACCTGCTGGCCCGGCTTCAGGTCCAGCTTGCGGAACACCAGGTCGAGCTTGGCCTCCTGCGCCTCGTCAAGATTGGAGGCGTTCACCCAGTAGGCGCAGCTGTAGATCATGCGCCGGTCCAGCATGCGCTCGTACAGCTGGTTGCTGATGTCGTAGTGGCGTTCGCCGACCTGAAAGGCGCGGCCCCTGCTCTGCATGTTGCCGAGGCGGGCCAGCGCCAGGCTCGCAATGTCGCGCCAGCTGCGCACGCGCTGGTCGAGCCCTGACCCCAGCAGCATGGTGATCATGCCGTCGAGGTTGTCGGCCTCCCACCAGCCGTCCATGTAGCTCTCGCCAAAGCCGATGGACCCCTGGCCCAGCAGCCTGCTGTAAAAACGCTCATCGCGGACCTGGATATCGGTGGGCCGTGAACCACCTATCTGTATGTCGCACTCGGCGAAATAGCGGGTAATCGTTGCTTTGGCCCGTGCGGACATCGGGGCGAAACCTATCACAGAATCACAGAATGGGCAGCGCCCCTGCCCTACAGTGCCCGCATGACACCCGACATTCGCCGCCGTGCATTGCGCGAGACACTGGTCATCGCAATGGCCGCATTCGCGATCACCGGCGCCGGCATCATCGGCGTGTGGGTGGCGGCGGCTTCGACCATCCGGCGCGACCACCTGAATCACCTGACCAATCTCGCGCAGGTGGCAGCCCTGCAGGTCGACCCGGACCTGCATCGGTCCATCACGCACGAGAAGCAGCTCAACAGTCCCGAGTACCGCCGCGCCGTCGAACCGCTGCGTCGCATGCGCCTCGCACTGCCCAATGTGCGCTACCTCTACACCATGGTCCGCGGTGATGATGGCCTCGTGCATTTCGTGCTCGACGCCGCCGACCCGGGCGACAACGACGGCGACGGTATCGAGGACCAGTCCGGGATCCGGGAGGTCTTCGAGGACGTTGATGCGACGACTTCCGAGGCACTGGGCCACGGCGACCAGCCAGGCAGGGCCGCCGCCACACCCGAACCCACCATCGACAAGTGGGGCAGCTGGATGACCGGCATGGCGCCGCTGCTGGACACCAACGGGGAGCAGTACGGCATCGTCGGGGTCGACGTGGACAGCAGCCGTTTCATTGCACAGCTGCACCGGGCGCGCTTCTGGGGCATCGTCGGGCTGCTGCCGGCGGCCGCGCTGATTCTGCTGCTGGGCATTACCTACTACCGGATACGCCGCCGCGGCCTGTCGGCCGAACTGACGTCAATGCGCCATGCCGAAGTGTTGCGCGTGGGCCAGCAGCACCTGGCCAGCGTCATCGAAGGCACCAAGGCCGGCACCTGGGAAGCCGTGGTCGACCCGGAATTCGCCAGCCGTTACGTGATTACCGTCGACACGCACTGGGCCGCCATGCTCGGACGCAATGCCGAGGAACTGAATCCGCTGACTCCCGACCGGCTGTTCCCTCTGCTGGTGCATCCGGATGATGCAGCCCTCGCCCACGCCGCCATCGACGGGGCCCTGCGCGAGAACGATTCCATGTTCTCCGTCGACGTACGCATGCGGCACGCGGACGGACACTGGGTCTGGGCCGAGATACGCGGCAAGGTGAACGCACGCGACGAGCGTGGCCATGCGCTGCGCATGGTGGGCACGCAGATGGATGTCACCGCGCGCAAGCAGGCTGAACTGGCATTGCACAAGAGCGAGGCCGACTTCCGCTCGCTGTTCGAATTGGCGCCGATCGGCATCTGCCAGATCGAACCGGCCAGTGGCCGCTTCCTGAGGGTGAACCAGGCGCTGGCCGAATGCACCGGCTACAGCCGCGACGAGCTGCTGCGCATGACCTTCTGGGACATCACGCCACACGAGTCGCACGAGGCCGAGCGCGAAGAGGCGAGCCGGCACGGCAGCGAAGGTTCATTCAGTCCTTACGAAAAGGAATTCCGCCGGCGGGATGGCAGCCGCATTGCGGTGCTGGTGTCCGGCAATCACCACGTCGACCCGTACGGACGCGAGATCGGCTGGGCCATCGTGCAGGACATCTCCGGGCGCAAGGCGGTGGAACAGGCACTGGCCGAGGCCACGCAGCAGCTGAGCCTGTCGAGTCGGTAGCCCGCGCTGATCAGGAAGAGATCGCGCTGCGCAGCGTGACGCGCCGGATGGTGCTGGTGTCGTTGGTGCGAACCACGTCCTCGTGAATCTGCACCAGTGGAAGCGGCCGGCGCACATACATGCCCTGCGCGAAGTCCACGCCGATGAGAGCCAGCGCGCCCAGCACTTCCTCGCTCTCCACCCCTTCGGCCACCGTGCGCACACCCATGATGCCGCCGATGCGATGAATGGTCTCCACCAGCGCGTGGTCGATCGGGTCGGTGTCCACGTTCTTGATGAATGCCCGATCGATCTTCAACAGGTCGATGGGCAGGTTGCGCAGGTACGAGAACGATGACATTCCCGTGCCGAAATCATCGAGCGAGATCAGGCACCCCAGCTTGCGCAGGCGGGTCATCAGCGTCGAACAGGCTGCCAGATTGCCCACCGCCGTGGTCTCGGTAAGTTCGAACCCGACATGCTCGCCATCCAGATCGTTGTGGCGCAGGCACCCGGCCACATAGTCGGCGAGCTCGGGATCACTGGCCGAGGCGCCGGAGAGATTGATCATGCAGGTCGGCAACGGCCGGCCGCTGGCGCGCAGTGCCGCCAGCTCACGGCAGGCACGCGCGATCACCCAGCGATCCACGCGCGGCATCAGCCCGTAGCGTTCGGCCGCCGGGATGAACGCCATCGGCGCCACCAGCTGGCCATCGGCGCCGATCATCCGCAGCAGCAGTTCAAAGCGTCGCTTGCGCGGCCCCCTGGCCTGGGCCAGCGGCCGGATCTCCTGCGCCACCAGCTCGAATCCGTCACTGTCCAGCGCAGCCTGCAGCCGCTCGATCCATTGCAGTTCGCCACGCCGCTGCCGCAATTCCTCATCGGCCGGGCAGTACAGCTGCACGCGATTGCGGCCGTTGTCCTTGGCCGTGTAACAGGCCTGGTCCGCGATGCTCAGGGCCTCGGCCACGGATGGCACGTTGCGATCCAGCGCCAGCACACCGATGCTGGCACTGACCGCGAAGGTCTTGCCGTTCCAGTAAAAGCGCTGCCCGGCAAGCTGCTCGCGCATCTGTTCGGCAAACTCGACGGCAGCGTCACCGCTCGCTCCAGGCAGCAACAACGCGAATTCATCGCCGCCCAGGCGGCCCATGGTGCAGCCCTCGCCCGCGAGGCGCTGCACCCGCCAGGCCACCTGGCGGATCAGCTCATCGCCGGCGGCGTGTCCGCAACTGTCATTGACCACCTTGATCTGGTCGAGGTCGAAATACAGCAACGCGGCGCCGCATCCGGTGTTCTGCTGCGCTTCGATGGCGGCGGCGAGCAGGGACTCGAATCCGCGGCGGTTGACCAGGCCGGTCAGCGAATCATGCGTGGCCTGGTGCTCCAGGCGGTCGGTCAGTTCACGCAGTTCCGCGCCATCGCGCCGCGCGCGCTGACCCAGCATGCGGACCACGAAGATGCCGGTCGCCACCATGCCGGCGGCCACCAGTGGCAGCACGATCATCAGCAGCAGGACGATGCGCCGGGCGGCCTCGCCAACGGTATTGCCGAAATCCGCCACCAGCGGCGCGATGCGCGCCTGCGCTTCGTCGACCTGGCTTCCCAGCTGATCCAGGTGGGCGGCATTGGGCGTGCCATTCGCGTATTCGGCCTGGATGTCACTGGCAATGCGCTGCAGCGCCAGCAGGTAGCCATCGGCCTGCGTCCAGGTGTCGACGGCGCGGTTCATCAACGGGACATTGCGGAACAGGCGGAACATGTGGATGAGGCCGTCCACGTCCTGGGGCGGAACGCCGCCCTCGACCAGACGCCGGCGCGCGACTTTCACGTCCACCGGGTCCGACTGCAGCGCCACACGCGCCCTGCCCAGCGCCAGCGCTACGCCAAGTTCGCTTCGGAAGCGTTTGAGCTCGCGCGGGTTACCGCTCTCCGAGTACTCGTCCAGCAGGTAGGCTGCGCGGTTTTCGGCGGCCACCCAGACGGCCAGACCGCCAGCGTAGGCACGCGTCCACGAAACAACCATCACGCTGGCGATGCTGATGCCCAGCATCAACATCGCGATCAGGCACAACGGCCAGATTCCCGGCCCGATGCCACGATCTTCGAGCTTCTTGTAGGACGGAATCGGCATCAGATATGGCCTGCCGATTGGCCAGAAAAACCTTGTTGGCAAGCAGGCGACTTATCTTCGCAGGTGCAGCACGAGGGGCTCGTGACCGCCACCACAGTCTGGAGCCATGCGAGGCCAACTGTGATCGGCGTCACGCTTCCTGGAAATCGAGCCCCATCTGCCCCGAGCGCGACGGCGGCCTGAACCGCGTGGAGTCGAGCGGCGCCCCGTAACCCGTCGCCAGTCCGTACCTGCGGCAGGCCAGCCGGAAGCGATCACGCAGCAGCCTGGCCCAGGAACCTTCGCCGCGCATGCGCCGGCCGAATTCGCTGCTGGATTCGCTGCCGCCGTGGGTCTCCCGCATCAGGGACATCACATGCGCGGCGCGATCCGGCAGGTGCGTTTCCAGCCACTGGCGAAACAGGTCCGCCACCTCCAGAGGCAGCCGCAACAGCACGTAGCCCGCATGCGTCGCGCCCGCCTCGGCCGAGCGCTGCAGGATCTGCTCCAGCTCGCTGTCGTTTACCGCCGGAATCATCGGCGCCGCGAGCACACCCACCGGCACACCGGCAGCGCGCAATTCGCGCATGGCTGCCAGGCGTGCCAGCGATGCGGCCGAACGCGGCTCTAGCCTGCGCTTCAGGTCATGGTCGAAGGTGGTGATGCTGAACACCACACTGGCCAGATTGTTCCTGGCCATCCGACCCAGCAGATCCAGGTCGCGCAGCAGCAGCACACTGCGCGTGGTGATCATGACCGGATGGTGCGTGGCGGCCAGCACCTCGAGAATCGAGCGCGTGACGCGCAGCTGCTTTTCGACCGGCTGGTACGGGTCAGAATAATATCACCAATGGCAGGAACCGACCGGACGGTTAAATCGACCAACGCATTCCTGCCCTATCCGGCCAGATTTGCGGGCTGACTCCTCGCGATCGGCGACCCATGCTCGTCCCATGGAAGACCGAGGATGGTTCTCTATTCTTGAGTGGCTCTACCACCACGAGCGACCCTACTGGCTGGTCTGGCCAGGGTCCCGCGCGGTCCACTAACCGCTGTACTTCTATACAGCCTATTATTGTCGCACCAGGCAGGGGAGTTCTTATCGGTGGATGCGGTCGAGCTGTTCGTTGGTGCCGGCGGACTGGGGATGGCAGTCAGTCGTGCGGGGTTCAAGCCGAAGCTGGTCGTCGATTGGGACCAGTGGGCATGCGACACCATCAGGGAGAACACGAAGGCCGGGCGACAGCCGTTCGCCAACTGGCCGCTGGTCCAGGGCGACGTCCGAGACGTGAAGTTCTCCGAGCTGGGCTCCGTCGACATCGTCACCGGCGGACCTCCGTGCCAGCCGTTCTCGATGGGCGGACTGCACCGCGCGTATCTCGACGAGCGAGACATGTTTCCTCAGGCGATCCGTGCTGTCCGCGAGCTGCAGCCGCGCGCGTTCGTGTTCGAGAACGTGAAGGGCCTCACCCGCGCCAGCTTCGCCAACTACCTTGAGTACATCACGCTCCAGCTGAAGCACCCCGACCTCAAGGCTAAGTCGAAGGAGACGTGGCACGACCACCTCTCTCGACTTGAGGACTACGAGACGCGCGGCAAGTACAAGGGACTCCACTACCACGTCGTCCGTCGCGTGCTGAACGCCGCCAACTTCGGCGTTCCTCAGAAGCGCGAGCGCGTGTTCATTGTCGGATTCCGCGCTGACACGAACGTCGAGTGGCACTACCCCGAGCACACCCACTCGCACGACGCCCTGCTTTGGGCCCAGTACCGCAGTGGCGAGTATTGGGATCGCCACGCCGTTGCGAAGCGCAATCGCCCGAAGGACCCGAGGGGCGAGGCACGAGCGAATCGCCTGAGCGAGCAGCCAGTCGAGATGCCGTGGATGACGGTGCGCGACGCGATATCCGACCTCCCTGACCCGGAGCGCCAACCAACACTCGCCCTCCGCGCTTTCAAGGACCACAGGTTCCAGCCCGGCGCGCGCTCCTATCCGGGACACACCGGCAGCCCGCTGGACAGCGTCGCCAAGACGCTCAAGGCCGGAGTGCACGGCGTTCCTGGCGGCGAGAACATGCTGCGCAAGCCGGATGGCTCGGTGCGCTACTTCACCGTCCGCGAGTCAGCGCGGCTGCAGACGTTCCCGGACGAGATGATCCTGCACGGATCGTGGACGGAGACGATGCGCCAGCTAGGCAACGCCGTGCCGACGAAGCTGGCCCACGTGGTGGTTCAGCGCGTGAGCGACAAGCTCAAACAAATCTCTTGATCTTCTCCATCATCCGCGCCGTGCGTGGATCGGTGGACTGTTCAGAGAGCTTCGCGATGCTGGCTGCGATCTGCGCCTGAGCCGCTGTCCTGCGCTCTGCAGTGCCAGCAGGTCTTCCTCCGCGTCCGGCGTGTAGCGAGTCCCACAGCGATGGGATTTGTCCCTCGCGACGCGCACCCACCACCTTGCTCCCGAAGCCCATTCCGTTCCACGCAGGGCGGAACGTTGCAATCATCACGGACTCCGCGAGCGTGATGTAGGCGTCGTTGAGTATGAGGAAGCGGCACCGGAAGTCCTCAAGCCTGAATCCCGGATCAGCGCCGCCGACCTCTACTGCGCGAATCGATTCCGCATGATGACCGAGGCGGCGCCAAAGTCTGTTCTGCGATGTCGAACTCGGGTTGAACCCCTGCTTCGCGTTCTCGCGCACCGCGCTGCCGATGTAGACGGGATACTTCGCGCCGCCAGTACCGCCACCCAGTCCGATGAGATCCGCATAGGCCGCGTGAGCGCCCGTGTAGTAGATGGCGTACACACCAGCGCCAGGAAAGGCCTCCGCAGGCGGCAGCGGATGCAGTGGCTGCTCAAGCAACTCAACTGCCAGGGTGACGCCGACGTTCTCAACTGCAAGCGGATCAAAGGGTTCCATGCTCCAAGCCTAACCGACGACGTAGTCGGCTGGCGAACGGGAACTGTATGGATGTACAGTCCCAGACCCCCATGCGCCTCAGACTCAGAAAAGCGGACCTGTACGAACTGGCGAAGCTCTACCGCCTCGGCGCGGCCACCGACCGCCAGAAGTCGCAGGAGTACGCGTACATCAGCACTCAGGTCAGCCTCATCGAATCCGCAAAGGCGAAGGACGCGCGAGCCGACAAGATCGAGGACCTCGCCAAGCGCAGCGAGCACTTCATCCTGATGGGGACTAGGCCGTTCGACGGCGGACCTCCGTCGCTGTTGGTAGTCGGCGGGTCCGATGCCGCAGATGGCTCGGCCTTTGTAACGAGGAAGGCCTACCGTGGTTAGAGCCGTTCTAAGGGTTCTGAGACCGTCGACGCAACGTCCCGCAGGGTACGATGGCCGCACAAAAACAACTGATGGCAAGGAGCCGCCGAAATGACCGAGTCCCAGACCATTTTCCAATTGGTGCGAAAGGTGCTCGACGAACTCAGGACCGATGTGGTCGAGACCTATGGCGACAAAACCGACGAGGTAATCAATAAGCGACTGGAAGCGCTTGGCGCCGCCTACGGGCAACTGAGGGACCCCAAGAGGGAGCCAGTCGACTACTCAACGCCAGAGGATCGGTTCGCATATGTATACCGCTACGTAGGCGCGCACTCGGACTATGTCTATCAAATCCTGAATCGAACCGGGAAGTACCTAGGCAATCACCTGGCTGCTCAGGAGAAGGTGGTCGTGACCGCGCTGGGAGGAGGTCCTGGCAGCGATCTCGTTGGACTCATGCGCTATCTAGTTGATCTCGAAGAATGCTCACTCAAGACGGTGACCGCGTACCTGTGCGACCGCGAACAGGCCTGGGCAGACTGCTGGACAGAGATCGGAGAGGAGGAATCGCCGGACTTCAAGCTGAACGTGAACTTCCAGCCGCTGGACGTGACGGACCCAAACAGCTGGTCCAAGCAGAAGAAGTTCCTCTCGGCCGATCTCTTCCTGCTTGTCTACTTTGCATCCGAGGTCGCCAGCCTGGGCGAGAAGGCAAAGCAGTTCTGGGTCGAGCTTGCAACGCGCTCGAAGCCGGGCGCATTGATGCTAGTCATCGACAACAATCATGACTACTTCACCGACTTCATCACCAAGGAAGTGATCGGCAATGCTTGGAAGGTCCTGACGTGCGAGGTGGACAATCTAACGCCCAGCATCGACGAGAGAACAGCACACCTTGGGGAGTATTTTAAGTTGTACGGCTGGCCGAAGATGAAGGGATACATACGGTTCTGGGTTCTCCAGCGCGCGGAATGAACGACCTCTTTGATACTTCGTCGGACTCTTTCCTCGACATCGACATGCCGGGCGCCACGTTGCGCTATGCGTCCCACTTTTTCTCCGCTGAGCTTGCCCACAATTATTTCAAGGTCCTGCTGAAGGACACCGCGTGGCGCGAGGAAGAGGTACTAGTTTGGGGGAAACGGCACAAGCAACCGAGATTAGTCGCTTGGTATGGAGACGCGGGAGCCCAGTACACCTACTCCGGAAGTTCTCTGACTCCTGCTCCATGGACGTCCACACTCCTCGAATTGCGACAGAAGATCGAGGCCGCAAGTGGAGCTCGGTTCAACAGCGTGCTGTTGAACCAGTACCGAAATAACAACGACAGCATGGGATGGCACAGCGACAATGAGCCCGAACTCGGCAAGACCCCTACCATTGCCTCGCTGAGTCTTGGTGAGTCGCGCGTCTTTCTGTTCAAGCACCGGCAGGAGAAGGATCTCGGGATTCGACGAATCACTCTTGGTGACGGAAGCCTGTTGATAATGTCCGGGGAAACCCAGAAGAACTGGTTGCACGCAATAGACAAGGAACGGCAACCATGTGGCATTCGCATAAATCTGACATTTCGGCTGATCTCGACGAAAGGCCGAAGCGAAGACGCGCAGGCCCATCTGCCAAGCGCTCGGGTGAACGAGTAAACTGGCCGAATGGCTGATATTTGGGACAAAGCGACGGCAATAGGTACCGTGGGTGCCGTCGTTATTGCTGCGTTCACATTCTGGGTGCCGAGGCTACGCTGGTTCAGACCAAGACTCGCGGTGACGATCTACAACGACATTGGTATACCTCAACGCGTTGTTCTCAACGATACGGTGACCGCCAGCCGCATACAGGGAGACGCTCGCTACTTCCATGTGCGCGTGTCGAACGCGAATCGCCATGCCAAGGCAACCAAGGTAAGAGTTGTCGTGAAGAAGATGGAGGTCATTCCGGATGATGGGAAGCGAAAGGTCTTTTTTGACTATCCGTCGGGCATTCGCCTCAAGTGGCAGCATGAGCACGAGACCGGATCAGAACGCACAATGGGTGCCGACGACTTTGCTGACCTATTCTTCATTTGCAAGGACCCACACGCGCCAGAGCGAGGAACCATCCTGTTTGAGTGGACCTTTTCTCCCGTTGGCGTTCCTACTGAAATCGAGTATCCCTGTACGCTGCTGTTCACGGTACAGGCACACAGCGAGGAGATCAGCAGCGCGGAGACGGTGTTTTCAGTGAAGTGGGATGGTCGATATTCGACGGAAGGTATTTCCGTAACCCAGTAGTCGGACTGCGGTCTGCGGCGTCAGTCCTTGCTCTTCTTCAGCGAGCCCTTAACTTCGCCGACGATCTCAAGAAGGTCCTTGTCCCTGTTCTTGTTGGCGTACTTGAAGAACGCTCTGACCAGGACCCAGGCCGGCAGCCCGGATGCGAAGCAGAGGCCAATCAGTCCAGCCATTCCGATCATCCCGCCGTCGGCCCAGGACGTGACCTTCAGCCAGTTGGCGAGCACCGCCCCGCCGAACATCGAGGACGCGACCGTCGAGGTCAGTGCGACGACCCACTCCTTCTTGGTGGCAGGCGTCGACGACGTCATGACGATGATCGCCGCGAGTGAGGCGCCGATGGTACCTACCGTCGCCAGCTTGTAGAGGCCGAAGCCGGCGGCCGCGGATGATGTAGGTTCGCCCATGATTTTCTCGCCCTCGCAAAGTACTTCCGTATGGATGTATTTACTCGGGAATTGAGAGTTGCCGAGGAAGCCGGGCATCTGACTACTCCAGCTCAGCCAGCTTCGCCTCGATCTGGAGGATGGCGAGCTTGAGGATGGCGACAGTCTCCAGGTCGCCCGGCTCCGGGTACGGGAAGTTGTAGATGGGCGTGAACGAGCTGGACAGGATGTAACTCAGGGTGCTCGCGGTGGAACCCGCGTAGTTCCCCGTCAGCGTGATCTGCGTGTCGCTGTCGACGCTCCCAACGATGTATGGGACGTGCTCGCCCTGGACGATGAAGACGTCGCCCGGAGCCGCGTTGGTCGCCCACTCCGTTATGTCACCGGTCACGACTGCCGAGCCGTTCTCTACGCTGACCGTTCCTTCCCTGTACTGCATTGCCGTTCCCTATCTTTGTTCTTGCATCTATTTACTTGCTATGGGGTCTCGGGCCAGACGACTTGGTCTGGCTTCCCGTCGTAGGTTTCCGGAATGTCGCGCAGCGCCTGGCGATATGTCGCCCACTCGTTCTGTGTCTCCGCAGGAATGTCTCGACCCTGGGACCAGTCGGATGCTCTGAGCTTCTTATCGCGGGTGGCACGGATATCGTCCATCGTGATGAGACGGGGCTTCGATGTGATCTCGCCACCCTCGTAGCTCAGGATCTCGCCACGACGGTTTGCGTCCATTAGCGCGTCCCATTCTTCGTGGCTTATCTCAAAGCAGTCTTCTGGGCGGTCCGCTGGGTTCGGATGCGCATCGCTGCTGTAGAATCCATTGGCCTGCGGCGAGTAGTAGCGAATGATCGGTGTGGTCGCCTGCACGATCTCACTCTCACCCCCTGCCGCTTCGATGGCCCGTTCCTGTGCTGTCTTCCATTCTTCCGGCGACATCTGTTGCTCACTTTTCATTTAGTACCCCACTGCTATCCACCAGATGGTGCCGCTGTCATCTGCGGCCTGGTGGACTGTGAAACTTGAAGTGCCAACGGTCCGGACTTCTGGGAAGTTGTCCTGGGCGCCGTTCGAAGTATTCGTGGCGCCACTGACTACGGGGCGGCCATATGAAGTGAAGGACGTCGGGTAGTTGACCGTCGTCGAGCCGTTTGCAGCGGCAGTCGCCGTGCCCCACATGATCTTGAAGCCGTTGTTGAACAGCAGGTAGCCGTTGCCGGAGTTCGAGAACGTCGATGTGCCGTTGCTTGTGACCGTCGTCGCAGTTGTCGCGGTGGATGCGGACGATGCACTGCCTGCGCTATCTGCATAGCCGACTCTGACTGGCGAGCCGTGATTCGTGGTGCAGTTCCAATACGACCCGTCCCAATCGACGCGCATGAAATACGAGCCGGGATGCGACGCCGACCACAGGTAGTTCGCGTAGACCGACGTGCCGGAGCAGGCCGACGCCGTGCTCGCAGTGGTCGCGGTGGATGCACTGCCTGCGTTGTCTGCATACCCGACGTGCGTGTCGGCGTGGTACGAGCTATCGCCGTAGTAGCCCAACAAGCGCCAGTACGACCCTGTCCAGTGGGTCTGGACGTTGTAGTCAGAGCCGTCGTCGCGCCTCCTGATACCCATCGCCCTCGCAGCTGGCGCGCCTGCGCCGAGGGAGTTGCCGAGGTGGACGAGGCTCGACTTGCGGAAGTAGTTGTCCGAGCCGTTCGTGGTGATGACTTGGCTTATCGCTGGGTTCTCGTTGTTGCTCGTACTGGAGTTGATGTAGTACGTGAACGTGTACCCGTTGCCGTCGCGGGTGACGATCGTGTTCGCGCCGGTCGCATCCGACCAGTTCCTGCCATTGAGCAGGCTCGCGGTCGATGCCGCCGCCGCGGTTCCCGAGATGTTGATTCCCCACGATCCGGAGGCCACGGCCTGAATTGCACCGGCAAGCTGTGTTGGTGTCGAGCAGCGCAGGTAGTTGTCGCCGCCCTTGACGAAGATCTGAGAGATGGACCCCGAGGCCACCTCGCTGTTGCCGCCGGACTGGTTGAGGTAGCTTGCGTTGATGTAGCGACCGTTGAAGTCGCCATTGGCGTCGCGGGCCACGATGGTGCTGCCCGTGTTGGCGCTCGTTGCATTGCTTGTGATGGTGATGGTCCCAGAGGATGTCACTGGGGAGCCGGAGCTGGAGATGCCAACCCCGGACGTGCTGACGGTGACCGACGTCACCGTGCCGGCGTTGGAGGTGTAGCCTGCCGGGTTCGTGCTGTTGTACGGGGTGTAGCCGAGCGCGGCAGTGATGTCCCCGGACGCGACCGAGGTGGTCGCGCTCACCCTGCCCTTCGTGTCGGTCGTGATCTTGACCAGCGATCCCGTGACCGGTGTCCCGACGTCCGCAAGTCTGGCGCTGTTCAGGGTCCCCGATGAGATGTTGCTAGCGTTCGTGTAGTACGAGGCTGCCTGTCCGTTCAGGTTCGAGGCATTGGACGCGGTGCCGCTGATGTCGAGAGCGTACGTTCCGGAGAGCCGCCCGGCTGGCACCGTGCCCGAGCTCAGGTTGGATGCGTTCAGCCCGGTTAGTCCGGAGCCGCTGCCTGAGAAGGAACTGGCCGTCACAGACGATCCGCTCCAGATGCTGCCGGAGACATTCAGGTCGCCCTCGACGTTGGCGTCGCCGGCCAGCCAGATGCTCGGCATGTCGGTCCAGTTGCCGATGTAGATGTCGGTGATGGCGTTCGACATTCTCTCCGCAGCCATGATCGAGTTCCACTCGGTCGCCGCGTCGTCGTAGGCCATGAGCTGCCAAGTGTTGCCGTTGACGCCCATGAACCAGTTCTTCTCGTCGGTCGGCGCGTCCGGCTTGATCCAGCGAAACTCCGGGTAGCTCGCCGTGAGGTTCAGCTGCCCGGTGACGTTCACGAGGCCGGAGAGCGTCGCGTTGATGCCCGTGAAGCTGCCGTAGGCCGTGAAGTTCTCCGTGTAGATCGTCGACGGCAGGGATAGCGTGACGTCGCCGTGGCTCGCACTTACCGCAATCTGGTTCGGCGTGCCCTCTAGGCTGTTGACGACGAACTTGTTGGTGAACTGCTCCTCGCCCTCGTCGTAGACCAGCGCCTGCCCGTCGACGGGCGAGGACACCGATGTCACGGGCCAGGCCATGTCGTCGATGCGCTTGAACGCCTCGCTGACCAAGGTTGCTGTCTCCACATCGCCGGCCGCGATCAGCGGGATATCCGCATTCGGTGTGAAGTTGCGAGCGATGATGTAGTACGCGCCCGAGGCGGTCAGCCCGCCGTATGGGGCGCTTAGAGTCAGCTCTGTGGCGCTCACAACGCCGGAGACGGTGTAGGTGACCCCCGAACCCCTGACGGTGAACATGGCGCCGGGGACGACCTCCGACAGCCACTCGGTGATGTCACCTGTGACCGTCGCACTGCCGTTCTCGACGCTGACTGTTCCTACCCTGTACTGGCTCATTACATCCTTCCTTTAGGATGTATTTATGGGCCGTTAGGCGTAGATCACGTTCGAGCCGTCGTAGTACGAGTACCAGCGATAGACCAGCGTCGTGCCGTAAGGAATGCCTTTGTTTCCGGACGCCGTGAAGCCGGTGTTGACTCGCGTCACGTAGGTCGAGGACGCGCCCATGCGATAGCCGCGGATGTAGCCGGTGCTTCTCTCGACAGTCAGGAACGACGGGGTCATTGCACCGCCGTCCATGAGGCTGATGCCAATCTCAACGTCCGCCTGCGGCTTCGGCATTCCAGTGTTGGTGTTGATCGCGAACTGCGTGCCGTTGCCCGTGCCGTAGTAGGCGACGCCGTTGCTGTAGCCGCCGTACGCGCCCTCGCCGTTGCGGTAGAAGTCGAACACCACGAAGCACAGGTCACCGACGATGTAGCACCTCAGCATTCCCTGCTGTGCGGCGCTGAATCCCGATCCGCCGCTTCCACTGGTGTAGCCCAGAACGCTGCCGAACGGGGCCTCGTAGACCGGCTTGTAGTTCTGCAGCGTGCCCTTGACCTCGAAGCCCGATCCGTTCCATCGCATGTAGGCGTCGGCGTTGCCGATGTCGAAGCGCGGAGTGCCGCCGTTGTACTCCCACAGGTAGCCCGTGCCAGAGCCATAGGATGACTTGCCAGACCTGATTACGCCGGACGTCCCGACAGTCACGTCGCCTGTGACGTTGAGCGAGCCCGTGCTAGTTGCGATAGCGCTGATCGTGGAGACGTTGAGCTTGTCAGCTGTGATAGAGCCGGCCGCGAAATTGGTCGCCACGGCGTTCGACATGTAGACCACCCCGCCGCTAACCGTGAACGGGCTGATGTCACTCGATCCGTCGAAGATGGCGAACTTGTCGGCGGCCACCGCAAAGATGCTGGTCGGCGTTCCGTTGTTGGCGGTGCTTATCAGGCCGAAGCCGGCGACCTTTCCGTTGACGTCCACCTTGACGGCGTACTTGGCCTCGATGCCGTTGATCGAACTCGCCTGGGTAGTGATCGACGCCGTGTTCCCACTGACGGTCGTTGACAATGTGGAGATGCTGGAGGACAGGGCGCTGTCAGCGCTAGCCCTGGTGGATGCCTCGCTGGAGATTGCCGCCGTGTTGCTGCCCACCGTCGAGCTGAGCGCGGACAGCGAGGACGACAGGCTGCTGACGTTCGACGTGATGGTGCTGATCTGGCTGGTGTGCGTAGCAGTCGTCGAGTTCAGGCCGCTGATGTCCGTCGAGTGGCTCGACAGGGTGGTCGTGTGGGTCGCCACCGTTCCGCTGAGGGTGGAGAGCGATCCACTGATGGTCGAGATCGAGGACGTGTGGCCGCCGACCGTCGTGTTCAGCGTGGAGATGTCGGTTGCAAGGGCTGCGTCCGCCGATGACCTGGTGCTCACCTCGCTGGCTATGGCAGCCGTGTGGCCCGACACCGTCGTTCCGAGCGTCGTGATGCTGGAGGACAGGGCACTGTCCGCCGTTGCCCTGGTCGTCGCCTCGGTAGTGATGGCAGCGGCTCGCGTGGTCGCCTCGGAGTTGTCGGCAGCCACACGGGCCGCAGCTTCCGCCGTCACCGCCGCGACGCGGGCCGCTATCTCGGATGTGATTGCAGAATTGAGGTCCTCCAGCTCTTCGGCGATGTCCGCGTCGCCGGTGGTCAGGAGAGCGATGACCTCGGGGGACAGGTCCTCGACCTGGACCTTGTAGGTCGTGATGGAGAACTCGCTGCTGACGTTCAGGCCGGACTTTCCGAACTTGTCGTAGGCCGCCAGCCTGAAGTAGTAGGTCTGCCCAGGAGTCAGATCGCCGATGACGACCGTGTTCGTGTTCGTGTCGGCTACGAGATTCTCGGTGGCCGGCGTGAACCCTGTTTCGGTCGCCATCCACACCTGGACGCCCGCGAAGTCCGTGTCGCTCGGCAGGCCGTAGCTGATGGCTACCGTCGAGAATGCCGACGTGGTGTTGATGCCCGTCGGAGTCGCTGGCGCGGGATTGCTGACGGCGATGCGGGCCGGTCGGGAGCTGAACTGGCCCTGCGTTCCGCGGACTCGTACCTCGACCTTGAATGACCGAGTTGGCGTACCGCTGCCGTCCTCGAAGTTCTTCTCGTAGGTGTATGTGTAGCTCTCGTCCTGGACGTGCTCCGTGCGGCGCACGGAGTTATCCGGGTTGAGGACCTTTACCTCGTAGTCGCGGAACCACTTGTCTCCGCTGCCGCTGTCGCCGCCTTGGAGCTCGGAGCCGAGCTCTGCGGCGCCGGATGCCACCTTGCGCCACGTGAACTTGGCGTCGCTTCCGACGAACTGCATGGTCTGCGCGGTGTCGCCGAACAGCATGAGCCCGTTGACGTCGGGAACCTTGGCGGCGACGTCCTCCGGGAGGCTCTCCGTGCCGGCGATCTTGTACTGGACGACTGTCGTGCCTGGAGCCGACTTCAGCCTGACGACGGACTGTGGCGTCAGCTCGATGGTGATGGTTTCCCGCTCGTACCAGAGGAACGAGATCGAGTTGGCGCTCACCACGCCAAGGTTGATGTACTGACCTCCTGGCGGGGCGACCCTGACGAGGGTGCTCTCGGCGCCGCTCAGGTTCCAAGTGACGTGCACCTGGACCGTGTCCTCTGTCGGGTCGATCAGCTGCTCGGTGACTACGATGTTGGAGATGGACGGCGCGTTCTGGTTGTACAGGGTCGGCACGACGTAGACGTAAGCGCCGCCCTCTGCTTCGTAGTACGCCTCGCTCTCCTCGCGCGCGCCGATGCGGCAGTGGTTCTCGCTCAGCGGCTCTATGCTGGTGATCTTGAAAGCCTTGCCAGGCGTAGCCAGCGGGTCGAACTGGAAGAGGTAGTCCTGCGGCGCGTTGTCTGCGTCGGCGCTGGGGCTCGACGGCAGCGGCGAGGAAAGGGTGATGGTCGTTGTGGTCGTCCCCTCTGCCTGTGGTACGACGGCCCGCATGACCATGGTGTTGTCCGGGTAGCGGATGCACACGAATGGCGTGCTCTCGGTCGGCCCGAACACGACCTCTCGCGAGAGATGAAGGACGGTTGCCGTGCTGCCGGCCTCCAGGCGCCCGGAGGCGGACCAAGACGTCAGGTCGTGGCTGACCTGAATCTTGTCGCCCTTGATGCAGACGAGGCCCTCGATGTCGGTCTCGAAGCTGACCCGCTTGCGGAATAGGACCTGCGCAGCGGCCTGGAGTGTGGCCTCCCTGCCGGCCTGGTCCTTGTCGGTGATGCCCGCGATCAGGTACGACACGGACTTCAGTGGGTTTGTGACCCCGGGGACCAGCGCCCTCACCTCGTCGCGCTGCCAGCCGAGTTCGGGATTGATGAACTCGACCACGACCTCGTCGGCGAGGTTCTCGCTGACGTAGTTGACCTCGAACGTGCCGGCCTTGATGTTGGCCATGCCGAACATCTGCGTGACCGGCTGCTCCGCCTTGTCGTAGATGACGCCGAGCTTGCCGGTGGCGAGTGTCGGGATGCCTCGACCGACCCTGGCGATGGTCGATAGGACGTCGTCGACGCTCATGTCGACGTCGAGTATCCAGTTGAATTCCAGGTCCTTCGCCTCGCACCAGCTGGCCCACTCGACGATCTTCGCGATGTCTATGCGATCATCCGGCAGACAGGCGCCATACATCTTCCTGCCGTCGGCGTCCTTCTTTCCTCGGGCGAAGTGCAGGTACCACCACGCCGGGTTGCTCGTCTCCTGCAGTGACCAGACGCCGCCAGACCAGACGAGGGTCTTCGCGCTGGCGATTGCGTTGAGCCTGTCGATGGCCCCGCTGAGCTGGCCGCTGGCGCGGATGCTGACGCCGACGCGCGTCTGACCCGTGTAGTCCGCCTCGTCCGGCTGGTAGCTTCGAAGTGCGGACCACGACAGGTCGGCAGTTCTGTTCTTATGCTTGTCCCCGTCGTATCCGGGCTCATTCTGACCGGGAATGTCGAAGTTCAGCTTCTTGACCCGGACCTCGTACTGCCCCTGCTCCACCGCTCGATACAGCGACTGTCGGACGGCCCTAGGGCTAGCGTTCCGGATGCGGTAGCCGACGACCGACTGGACGGTCACCTCCTTGTATCCCTTGCCGTAGCGGACATTCTCGGTCTCGGTCCATGGCGTGACAGCGGTGAACGGGTACCACGTGTCCGTGCCGACCTTTCTGAAGTCGATTCCGAGCACGGCGTCTTCGTCCTTGTAGTTTCCCTTGTCGCTGACGCGGAACAGATTGCCGACGATGTCGATGCCGATGCCTACCGTGTCCACGCTCGTGGTCGATGTCACGGTGACGTTGTACTTCAGCGCTCCACCGCCCTCGACGGTGTCGACGTTGCTGCGGACTAGCGTCTGCTTCCACGGATCGCGCTGCGGGCCGTTGTCGCCATTCGTGATTTGGTAAAGGCAGTCGTTGAAGTTCTCGATGGGCGTGTCGCCGATCTTCAGCTCCGACAGCGTGATGTCGCTCAGGCCGAAGTTGAACATCTGCTCAAGGATCTGGTCGTCGCCCTCGTAGAAGACGTACGGCTTGGAGCCGGCGTCGGCGAACATCCTGCTTCTTCCGAACACGATGGGCATCGGAGCGTAGGGCCGCATCTGGTTCGAGCCGCCGCTAAGCGAGTAGGTCGGCGAGGTGTCGGCAGGGTCCGCCTTCGGAATCTTCGGCTTGAACAGCTGGCTGATGAGGAGGTTGCCGGCCACCATGACTACGGCCTGGGCGGCGACGAGGGCGGTGCCCGTGAGGCCAGTGATGCCGGCAAGCGTGTACGGGCTGGCGGCGCCGTAGGTGAAGACAGTCAGTGCGATGAGCGCGATGATGGCGAGAATCTGTGAACCCTTGCCGCCCTCGACACCCTGGCGGACCGTGATGAGGTCATCGGCACCGACGACGGTCGTGTACAGGTCGATCCTTGAGAGCGACCTGCCGTTGACCTGGACCACGACCGGGTTCCTGCTGCTCAGGACGGAGATCCCGCAGCGCTCCAGCAGTTGGGCCACCGTCTCGTTCGGGACGTGGACTGCGGTGTGAGTGACCCTGCCGGCTTCGGGCAGCAGCGGGTGCTTGGAGTAGATGACTGTGTTCTGGCTTTGCATCCCAGTATTTATGGTCGGGTCGCCGACGCGCCCACTTGGCCGATCCTGTAGAAGCCCTCAATCGAGAGGCTCGCCAGCACTCCGGAGCCGAGAGCGCTGATCGGGTGGAGGCAGGTTCCAGCCTTCGCCAAGTTGTGGAGGACGTAGGGCGTACCGCAGTACAGGACGTAGACGCCGACGTGCTTGAGAAAGCTCCCGTTGTTCATGAGGACGACGTCGCCGTCCTGGGGCACTTCGACCCACACCGTCTGCTTCGGAATCTCCTGGGAGATGATCGAGGTGAGCTCCTTCCAGTGGTATTCCTTGCGCTCAACGGGCAGGGCCACCTCGCGGCCGAACTGCTCGCGCTGGACGAGCATGACGAGGTCGCCGCAGTTCCAGTTGTCCTTGTCGTACGCCATGCCGACGTACGCCTCCGCCCAATGGGCAGACATCAGAAGAGTCCGGGCGCTCTGGCCGGCGTGTAGGTCCACATGCAGGCAGGCGAGTTCCAGATGTCGTCGTACGCCAGGGTGGCGGTGACGACCTGGTTGTTCATGGACACGTTCGAGAGGTTCAGCTTGAGCGACCACTCGACGGTGTCGGGGTCGCTGCGGAGCACCTGCGACAGCGTCGCCGTCGCGCCCTGCGCGCCGTTGCTCGTGTCGACCCAGTAGACGAGCTCGCGACTCACGTTGTCGACGGCGAGCTGCGCAGTGGGGGCACCTGTCTCCGGCTGCGAAGGCATCGCGACGGTGAAGCCGCACGCCTGCCAGAGATGGCCGCCGCTGGTCAGGTCCTCGCGGTCGTTGACGACCCTGATCGGCGTCTCCAGGTCTGCGTGGTCGATCTGGAGACGGATGATCGGGAACTCGTCTGCGGCGAGCGCGTTGACGGTCTTGTTGAAGTTCGCGGACGTCACAGGATCGCCTCGACGTTCAGCGTGACCCTATAGTGGGTCTTCCTCGGAGATACGGGCTGCGCTCGGAACGTTCCGTCAGTGCATCGGACCTCAATCGCCCCCTCACCGAGGTCGATGTTGAACCACTTGCTACCGTACTTTGAGGTTGTCGGCCACCACGTCGACTTGAACGACGCGTAGTCGCCAGCCGTCATGATCACGGGCACGGAGAAATTGATGGTCGTCTTCGACTGCTTGGGCGCGGTCTTGGCCGGGCCGCTCTCCATCTCTGTGCGATACAGGTTGCCGACGACCTCCTCGGAGACCTCGCCGTGCAATACCTGCGCTGTTGGGAAGCTGATGTCGGCCATTTAGCGTCGTCCTCGTTGCAGTCCGAACGCTCCCTGCATGCCCGACGAGATTGGCCCGGCGCGCTTGAGGTCATCGAGGATGATCGTCGCGACGAGCCCGTCAGGAGACTGCGTGGCTTGCGCGCTGACCGCCTTCTGTGGTGTCCCCTTATTTATGACCTCCACGCGAACCGCCGAAGCGCCACCACTCGACGGCGCACCCGGGGAGATCGTGCCAGGCACGTCCGGTTTGAAGTACTCGACCTTCTTCTGGTGTGAGCCGCCGCTGATTTGGTAGACGCTGCCGACGCTTGTGCGGCCTCCTGCTGCGCGAGTGGGGGCAGCCTTGCCGCCGAAGGCTGAGCCGATGGCTCCGAGGAAGCCGCCCTTGCCGGCCAATCCCCCGAACAGGCCGGTCAGCGACTCCATGAGCTTGGCCTTGAGGAGGTTGGCGATGTACGCCCTGAAGAACCTGTCGAGGCTGAGCTTGCCGGTCTCGGCGAAGTTTCCGACCGCATCGAGCAGATTGCCGAACGTCTCCTCACCGGCCGCTTGGAGATCGCCAAGTGCAAGTGTCCACGGGTCGATGTTGACCTCGGGCATTGGGATGTCGATGACCATCTCGGAACCCGCCTTCTCAAGCATCTCCTCTAGTTCTTTGTCGAGCTGCTCCTGGAGCTCCTTGTGTTGCTCCCTTAGTTCTGCGTTGCTCTTCTCGTCGAGGGCCTTGAGCGCGTCGTAGTAGTTCGCGTCGGCCTCAAGCCTGCGCATGAGCGCGTCGTTCGCCGTGATATAGCGGCCCTTCTCCAGCTTGTCGATGATCGACATCGTCTCGGAGTAGTCATCCTCGATCTTCTGATTGGCGGTGCGCGTCTGATCGAGCCACTTGTCGATCTCCTTCTGACGCTCTTCGGCGGCCTTCTTCTCCTCATCGGTCGGGCCAGTCTTCGGTTTGGTCTTTGGCTTGTATACGCGACCGTTCTGCGGCCCGCCTCCGCTGCCTCTCGATTCCTCGCTCGCGAGCATCTGCTCCAGAATTCTGGTGTTCTCGACGACAGTGTTGTCCGGGTTGGCGGCGGCGATCCGCGCACGCATCTCGTCAATTCTCTTGTTCTCGCGTCCCCACTCGACGAGTGTCGAGAGAGCGCCCGCGATGCTCGCCTTAACCTTGGCCCAGCCGACAGCGAGCTCGGCCAGATCCGCCGTTGACTTGATCTTGAGCGCCTCGGTTACCTGCTGGAGCGCGTCGACCTTGTCCTTGGCCTCGGCCAGCTCGCGGATCATCTCCTCATCTAGAACGACGCCAGCGGTCCTCGCCGCCTCTTTCAGCTTCTCGACGCCGTCGGCACCCTTCTCGGCCATGACAGCAATGGCGGCGCCGGACTTGCCGAAGATGTCAGCGGCGGCAGCCGCGCGAGAGGCGTGGTCCGGTATGCGCTGAAGCGCGTCTGCGAATCGATTGAACGACTGCTCCGCGTTGAGTCCTATGAAGTCGTTAACGGTGAGGCCGAGCCTCTCTAGTGTCTCGATGGCCTGCTTGTTGCCAGACAGCGCATCGCCGACCACGCGGTTCATCGTGCGGAAGCCGACGTTGAACTCCGAGACGTTGACGCCCGACTGCTGAGCTGCAAAGCCGAGCTCTTGGAACGCCTCGGCCGAGAGGCCAAGCTGCTTGCTTGTGTCGGCGATGTTGTCGCCGAATGCAATTGCGGTGTTACCGAGCTGCACTAGGCCAGCCACTGCTAGCGCGACTCCGGCAGGGCCTGCGAAGCGCGCCACGGCGGCGGTCGCCGAGTCGAACGCCTTGCCGACCACGCCGCCGGTCTTCTCAGTGTTGTCCGCGAAGTCCTTGACTGAGCGTCGGGCCTTCTGGAGATCGGCAACCAGTAACTTCTGGTCGGCCCTGATCTCAATCAGGAGATCTTCGGTCGACGGGCCGGCCATCAGTGCGCCCATCCCATGTCTCGGAGGATCGCAGTCTCCTCATCGTCGAAGCCGGCGAATTCGCCACTCCTCTCGACGATGAGCGCTGCGGTGGCCGAGCAGAACTCGATCATCGTCATGGCCCAAAACTCGCGGGGCGGCAGATGCCACTGCCCGACCGCGACGCCGAGATACTCGGCGTAGTCGAGCTTGGTGTCGCCGTTGACCTTCGTGGACTTTGCCTTCTTGGCTATTGCGGCACCGCCATCGAGGGCACGCATGAGGAACTCAGTCGCGACGTCAGCCGCCTTCGGCACGCCGACCTCAAATATCCACTTGGCTACCTCGTCGTCGCAGAGTGCAGAGTCGGCTGCGCTGAGGCCGGCAAGGATGACGGCCTTAAGCTCAGTGAGGGTGGCTTGATACTTGGCGACACGATCGATGAGCCTGAAGATGCTGAGACCTGTGGAGACCTCGCACTCGACCATCGCAGAGAAGGTGGGACGGAGAACGTACCTCACCCCACCAAGCTCAATCCCCACTTCTGATCGGTGGGGATTAGGCATCATTAGCTACCTGCTCCCTCGAACACGATCACGCCGGCCGATTCGAGTGTCGCCGAGAAGGTGACCTCTCCGTTGTGCTCGCCGGCATTCTCGTAGGAGGTGACCTGGAACGGGCCGGTGAACGTGTCGCCGTTGCCGCGCTTCAGCTGGTAGTTGCCGATGGTCGATGCGAGTGCAGCAGCCTCTAGTAGAGCCTCGTTTCCCTCCTTTACTACACCTGAGACGGACATCGACATCGACGTGATGCCAGCTCCCTCCAGGAGCTCGCGCCAGCCGTTGCTGCTCTTGCTCGTGATGTCGACGGACTCGCCGTTGATTGTCATCGAGTTGGAGCGCGCGGCCGCGACGTCGGTGAAGGACTCGGACGGGCTTTCGCCATCGCCCACTGCCAGTATGAAAAGCTTTCCCTTAATTGCGGACATTGTTCTTACCTCAAGGTTTGTTATTCGAAGTGGTGTTGCGCAACCACGCTTGTATTTATGCCGGCTGCTCTACGACCAGCCGGAAGCGCTGCACCCCGTGGAACGTCGTTCCGTCCGGGTCCGTGATTACCGATTGCGAGACATACCTGACGGACACGCAGTTGAAGCCCGCGATTGAAAGCGAGGCGTCATGCAGACAGGCAAGGATCGCCGCCATGATCTGCTTGAGGCGCACGCTCGACTGGCCCCTGTCCCAGGTGTGAACGGTGAGCTCGAACTCCTGGCCGTCGTGCCCGGCGGTGCTCCAATCGACGCCGGTCAGCTCGCCGATGGTCACGAACGGGTCGACTGCCGGCTTAGGGACGCGGTCGTAGATCTTGGTGCCGCCCAGTATTGAGGTGAGCTCCTCCGCAGCGGCGAGCGCGGCGTAGATGGCGGCCTGGGTTGGAAGTGTCGCGTCAAGCATCAGTTCTTCCCCCAGTACTTCTGGACGGTGCGCTTGATCGCGGCCTTGATCCGAGAGTTGATCCTGTCCTTGTTCTTGAAGGTGGCCGGGTAGAGCCACGGCCTCGGCTCCATGTTCCTGGTGCCCCACTCGGTCCACAGGCCAACCGGGCTGTCGGTGCCGACCGTGGCGGACATGCCGTCGGCGCTAGGCTTCACGCGGATGGAGCTGATGAGCCCGCCCTCGTCGGTGGCAGGTGCCTCGCCTGGCGTGGAAGCGATGTGGTCGCCGTACTCCCGGCCAGTCTTGAGGCCATGGGCGATGCTCTCGACGGCGTCCTTGTGGATCGCGTACGCGCCTGCGAGCACCTCCTTGCGGACCTCACTTGTGTCGGCGCCGATGCTTTGGAGCTTGGCGATGATGCTGTTTGTGCCCTTGACCTTGATCCTCATCGGACGTCTCCGGACTCGACGCAGATGAGCTCGACGAACTCGACGTTCCCCTCGTTGATGTTGGCGATCGCGCTGATCGACATCTCGCGCCCGTCGTAGTGAATCGCGTCGTCGACCGTGATGCCAGGCGAGCCTGGTGTTCCTGGGATGAAGTCGTTGCCGACTCCAGGGACCGATACGTAGCTGTTCCAGTTGGCGAGTTTGGTGAGGAGGTTCGTCTCCTCTCCCCCGACGTTCGCGGCGACCGTGCCAACCCCCTCAGCCGGGGTTAGGCGGAGCGTGCCGTCGACGATGGACCCGACCACCGGGGCCTGCCCTTCGATCTGTTCGATCAGTTCCGCATAGGTCTGCGCGTCCTGACCGACGACCGCAATTGAATGCGGAACTCCACCCACCGTGAAGACGTTCGCAAGCTCGGTGGCGTCGTTTGGCAGGCCTGTGGGATCAGCGTCGTCAGAGAGGGGCACCGCGAACGTGACCAGGAGGTAGCCTGGCGCGAACGGAACGGCAGGGACCTCCTCCACCGCCTCGACCCGCGGGATGGAATCCTTGCGAATCACCACGCGCTGGCCGACAGACTGCTCGGGGCGACCTGCTCGCTGCAGTGCGCCCTTACTGGCAGCCTCGATGAGTGCCCAAGTCGTGCCGCGGGACACCCACGCGACGTCGAATCCGCCTATGGAGTCGGGCGTGCGGACGCGCCCCTTGACCTCGATAGGGCAGCGCAGCTGGCTGATCTTCGCCTTTGACAGGGCCATCAGACGACTACCTCGCGGGGCCAGAGTGCGACCACGATTGGCGGAATCTGGTCGGCCGTCTCTCGGTTCTCATACATGTGTGAGATGAGGTGCTTCATGCCCTGAAGGAGCGTGTGTGGCACGTCAGACGCGGCGACGTACCTGACCTTCACGCCGGCTATCGGCCTCACGACTTCGGGCCACGATGCGCCGTCCTTGAGCACGATGCGGCGGCTGGCGGGATCGGCCACGAAGTTGTCGGCAGAGAACTCCGTCTCGCCGGCCTCTCCCTCCGAGGTGACAACGGCGATGCCCGACACTTCGGCCACTGGGCCCTTCGCGAGCGTCAGCGTGTCACCGCAGGGGAACGAGTCCATCGTCTGCGTGACCGCCTGACCGGCGAGGAGCAGACCGGTGTAGCGCTCGCAGTGAGCGCGCGCGGCGCTGATGAGAGCGGAGACCAGATCGTCCTCAAGATTGTGGGTAATGCGGAGGAATGCCTTCGCCTCGTCAGTGGTGATTGGCTCGGACGTTGCCGGAGCCACGGTTACATTGATCATTTGGTCTCCATCGCAGGCGTCCTGCGTGCGCGCGGCCTCGGCTGCGAGACCTCGTAGTGCTCAATGGGCACGACGAGTCCCGCGAGGGCGGCCGGGCCAATCTCGTCGGCCGGCATGTCAAAGACGTCGCGGCGCAGCCGCTGCACAGATAGGCACCCCACGTGCTGGGTGAGGGTCGTGATGGCTCTAACTTTCGGCATGGCTCGCTCGTCGGGCTGATGGATGTATTTACAAAGAAGAAGGCCCGGGACCTTTCGATCCCGGGCCGATTCCGTCGGTCTGGACTGCGATTACTCGCTGTCGACCGTGTGGAGCAGCGCCACGAGTGCGCGGCCGTCGTCGCGCTTGGCGCCACGGCGTGCACGGACGTAGTACTTCGCGAAGCCAGGCTGGGTGATGGTGTCCTTCTGGACGCTCACGCCGACCTTGTTGACGATCGTCAGGAACTTCGACGGGTCGCCGCAGAGCACGGAGATGTTGCCGTCGCCGACGCTCTCAAGCTCCGGAACGACGTACACCGGCATGCCGAACAGCGTGCCCGGGGTGCCCACCTTGGCGTTCGGCTCCCAGAGGTAGCCGGCGTCCTTGGCGTCCTTGCGGAGCGCAGCCTCGGTCTGACCGTTCATGAACAGCGCAGCACCGGCCTTGTAGGCGCTCGGGAGAGCGGCCTGCAGGGTGATGATGTCGTCCAGGGTGATCGCGTCGCCGTCGGCGGCGTCGACCACGTTCAGCTTGTCGATCTTGTTGTTGTTGCGGTTGCCGTCGAACACGTACTGGTCACCCGTCAGGATGCCAGTCGGCTGGTTGCTGCCGTCGCCCGAGCCGAACAGCAGTGCCGCCGCGAGGTCGCGGGCCATGTCGTCGCCAGCGGACCAAAGCACTTCACCTTCTACGTCGTAGAACGCGTCTTCGAGCGAGGCGAGCGTGGCCAGCGGGTACGCGTACTGCTCGTGCGCGTTGATCTCCACGGTGTAGATCGTGTTGCTGCCGGTCTTCGTTCGGTTGCCCGTCTCGGAGACCCAGCCGGAGGCCGCGTCGTTGAGGTTGTAGGACTTCTTATACGGAGCGCCGGAGCCGATGGTGACGACGTGAGCGAGCGAAGCGAGCGGCGAGGACTCGAAGATCACGCGGCCGAGCACCTGGTCGATGACCGGGGCGATTCCGACGTTGCCGGTCGAGAGGTCCGCCTTCGTCTCGAAGAAGTGACCGCTGATGCCCTTCGTCAGGAACTCGCGGAAGTCCTTGTTCTTGTGCTTGCCACCACGAATGAAGCTCTTGACGTCGGTGACGACGGTCGGCTCTTCCTTGGTCTCGATGCCGCGAGCGATCGCGGTCTCCGCCTTCGCGAGGCGAGTTTCCACGTCGGACTTGAACGAGTCGACGCCGGTCTTGTAGGTCTTGACCTCTTCTACGAGGTTCTTGATTTCAGTTTCCATTTCCATCCCCTTAATTCTTGTTTTTGTTAGGAGCCACGCAGGCTCTTGATCAGCTGCTGTAGCGAGTGCTTGGCCTCGTCACTGAGGACGGGCGGCGGGTCGGCTACTGCCGGCAGACCGGGTTCAGGGGATTCGGAGTGGGCCGAGTGGTGCTCCTCCGGCGTTGCATTCGCCGTGGAGTCCGAGTCGGGCGCCGGGTCTTCCTCTTTCTGAAGTGGCTGCTCTTGCTCTTTGTTATTTATGTCCGCGGCCTTGAGAGTCGCGATGAACTGCAGCGTCTTGATGCGCTGTTCTTCGGTCAGGTCGGAGAAGGCGCTCTCCATGCACTTGACCGACGTGATGACGGCCTGCTCGTTGGAGGCCCAGGTGACTACCGATCCCTCGTAGAGTTTGATTTCCGTGAGGTATCGGATGCCCGTCTTGGGATTGAACTCCTCCTTGGTCGCGGCGTACCCGATGCTCAGCTCGTTGATCGCGCCCTGTTTCAGGAGTGCGTACGTCTCGCGGCCGAGCTGCGTATCCATGTTTATCTGGGCCACGAACTTGAGGCCGTAGTCGTCTTCAGCAAGCTCCTTGAAGATGCCGATGACCTTCGTCTCGTCGTGGTCGCGCAGGAATCGGACCGGACGGGTCCCCCTGTTCTGGAGGGTGCGCGTGAAGGCGCCCTTCACGATGATGTCGCCGTGGCTGTCGATGTTCCCGAAGACGGAGAGGTATCCCTCTATGCTTCCCTCGTCGGAGACAGACTTGACCTCGTGGACGAGGTACTTCTTGTTTTGCATTGGTACGACCAGTTGCTGATGACTGGTCGTATTTATTAGTGGGGAGAGAAAACCCTCCGGCGTCGGGTCAGTCGGAGGTCTCTGAGAACGTGCAGACGCACCGGCAATTGATCGCGTTGTCAGCGCTGCCCTCGCCCGGATGCATGACGAGCTCGCCGCCCACGGAGAACGGCTCGTCCAGTGGAACCGTCTGGCCGTCGGCGTCGATGTGCCCTTGTCGGGTCCTGTCGTCGAGGCTCGCGGTCCAGGTCTTGACTAGCTTCAGCCCGGAGGACGCGGCAGCCTCGACCTGCCCGTAGTTCATGGCCGCGTGCATCTCGGTGCGAGCTATGGTTTCGCTGCGGGCGACAGCCCCGGTGCCGAGCTCGGCCGTGATGGTCTTCGCTAGGTCATTGATCGACCTGCTTCCGTCTTGGACGGCGTCGTCGATGATCCTGCGGACGGCCCGGAGCGTGACCCGATCCATGTCCTCGATCGCCGCGAGAGCGCGCGAGTGCACCCAGATGCGCACGGCCTCCTCGAACGAGAAGCCGATGAGCGACGCCTTGCGGCCCGCGGATCTGATCAGTTGATTGCCGAACGTCAGCGCGACGTTCCTGTAGAACTCCGACAGCAGCGCGACCCTGTCCGACCTGCCCTGGCTGACTACGGATTCTGTGAAGTGGCCCACCGTGCGGAGCGAGCCAGCGATGGCGGTAGCTTGGGACGCTAGGAGCGCGCGGAGCCTGCGGGCCAGCGAGCGCTCGAAGCGCGAGAGCTGCCTAAGGGACGCGAGGCGCTGTCGCTGCCTTGCCGCCCTCGTCGGCTTAGACCTCCGGGTCGACTTCGGAGTCATCGACGTTGGCGTTCAGAGGCAGCAGACCAGACGGGATCAGAAGCTCATCGCCGCCCTCGATCTCGTCGTAGCCAAGCGCCTTGCGCTTCTCGTTGATGGTGAGGATCGGCGCGTTGACGACGGTGTCCCACTTGACCTTGCGCTTCGGCGCGAGCGCGACGACGCTGTCCTCGTCGACGCAGAGCCTGAGGCCCTCGCCGAACATCGGGAGCACCCTGCGGTTGATGTCGCCGCACAGCTCGCGCGCGATGGGGAGCACCGTCTCCTCGTAGAAGCTCTCCTTCGCCTGCTCCATGTTCGCGTACGTCAGCGATCCGGGGATGCCGAGCATCTGGTCCGGCACGCCGAAGGTTCTGGCGATGTCGGAGGACATCGAGTTCTTCAGGTTCGAGTAGTCCGCGTCCTTCGGCGACAGGCTCAGCTCCTGGAACGATAGGCCGCCGGGGATGACCATCAGCCTGCCGGCCTTGCTCTTGGAGGCGTAGAGCTCGTTGACCTGCTTGCGGATGTCGTCGACGTGCTCCTGGGTGAGTCCGACCTCGCCCTCCTTGGTGGCCTTCTCAAGGAAGGCGCCCGACGGGCGGGCTGAGTTCTCAAGTAGCGAGTGGTTCCACTGCGCTCCGGCCCTGTGCGTCATGAGGCTGAGGAACGCGGCACGCGCGGGCGCGAATCCCCGGTGGTCCGACGTGTCGAACAGAGGGGTGAATCCTTTGGAGTGCAGCAGCGAGCACGAGCCGTCGAGTTGGCTCACCGGGAACGTCCTCGGCGCGCCACCGCCGAACCCGCCCGGCGTGTAGACGTAGCGGATCGGGATGCGCGACTGGGCCATGTCCGTTCGGACCCAGTCCGGTCGGAGCAGCCACATCTCGCGCGGCGGCGAAGAGGAGCTGGCCTCTCCCCTTGGTCCGAGCAGCTCAACGTATGCGTTGCCGTCGAGGAGCTTGCATCCGATGAACTGCGCGATGAACGACTCGCGGCTCTGGGTCGGGTTCGGAGTGTCGAGCAGGGAGAGGAACGGGTGGGAGTCGATCTCGTCGTCCTTGCCGCCCTGCACGAGGTAGTAGTCGAGGGTCGACACGGCCCTGGCGATCATGTCGACGCAGCGGTAGCCGATGACGTTGCCCTCGAACGCGAGCCTGACCAGCGTCTCGAAGGTCTTGTTCTTCGCGTCGAGTGAGGACGACGTGCTGTCGTAGATGGTTGTCCCGTGGAAGCCCGGCGGACTGGCAGACTTGGTCTCGACTGGCGCGTCGGCCGCTTTGGTCTCGCTAGGTGAGAATAGTTTCGTGAAGAAGTTGGCCATGCGACGCCCGTTAGACTGTTGATGTCATGTATTTATGGGGAGGCGTCATAGGGGGATGACCCGCGGGGCGCGCTTCTGGAAGTACGGGAACTTGTGGTGCGCGAAGTACCCAGCGCCGTCCGGGGCGTGGTCCAGTCCGCCGTCCTTGTCGGGCTCGCCCTTCGCGTTCGTCGGCTGGTTGCCGAGCTGGTGGTCCAAGTGCTGGCAGGTGTTCGGGTTCACCAGGTAGTGGCGCTCGCCGTCGGCCGTCAGTATCCGGTTGTGCAGGGACGCGACGCGCTTGAGCACCCTCGGGTTGCCCGGCGTGTAGATGACGTTCTGTGCGCCGAAGCTGTTCTTCAGCCGCTGGACGTTGTCGACGTTCTGCGCGTCCGGGTACCACCAGATCTTCCTGTGGCCGTACTCCTCCTTGACGTGGTTGATGACCTCGTCGAAGTAGGTGAAGCCGTAGAGCTCCTTGACCGCGTACGAGGTGTTGTTGACGACGACGTGGATGACCGTCGCGTTTATTCCCTTGTTGAAGTCGCACCCGATGTGCAGGGGCATGTCGTCTGGGAAGTCGGCCAGCGTCTTGTCGGTCCAGTTTCCATCGTAGGAGCGCTCGTACAGGTGGTAGACCAGCGAGCCCTCAAGGTTGCAGAACTCGCCGTAGATGTAGGCCCTCAGGGCGAGCGGGTTGCGCGTCTGTATCTGGCGCTTCACGTACCCCCAGTCGACGTTAGGGTTGTCGAGGGTGCATCCCCTGATTAGGGCGAGGTCGTTAGTGCGATGGCCCCACTCGGTCTCGACGAACGACGCATCCTCCCTCGCGCGCTTGTCGAAGAAGTCGTAGCAGAAGCCGTACCCCTCCGGCGTCGTGAATCCGCCGATCTGCATCAGCGGGGCCTTCACGCGCACACGGTCGCCCGTGTAGCTCCAGACCTCTGCGGCCTTCGGCATGGTGTCCAGCTCGTCGAGCAGCGCCCACGACCAGTTGCCGCCGGCCCAGCGCTTGTACGCCTCGTTCTCGGTGGATAGCAGGTGGACCGTGGATGGAGTGCCGCCGTAGGTCAGCAGCAGCTTGTTGCCGTCCTTGAACTTGTACGACGCGCCCGCTGCCTGCCAGTACTTCTCTACCTCAGGGAGGAGGAAGTCCTTTAGCTGCCTGTGCGAGCGGCTGATGATGGCGCCGTCGTGTCCGTAGTTGACGCTCGCGAGCTGGTGGGCCTTGGCCCCGAGGCCGTACGACTTGCCGCAGCCGAAGCCTCCGACGAGCAGGAAGAACTGGACCATGCAGTCCAGTGCCCGGACCTGGTGTGGCAGCAGCTCGATGACCGGGGCCCTGGCGTCAGTCATCGTCGCTCAGGAAGTCAGACTCCGTGAACAGCGTTGCCGGTGTAAATGGGTCTGTCTCCGCCTCCGCTTCCCTATCGAGATCGGCTATGAAGGCCGCGATGATCTCCTCGCGCGTGAAGGTGACGGTGAGGGTGACGACTCGCTTGTCCATCACTCGCCCTCTTTCTTCACCGCCTTGAGTGGGGTGACGGACGCGATGCGGCGCCTGAGCATCTCCTCGGCCTCGCGTCGGTTCGGGTCGTCGGGGTCGGTCCTCGACGTCTGGATGACGATCTGTGGAGGCGCGCTCTGCACCGAGTCGACGTCCTCGTGCGCCGGGTCGTTGACCTGGTACGCGAACTGCTTGCCGATGTGGAACTTGCCGCCGACGTCCTTATCCGAGTGCAGGAACGTGGCGAGGTTTGCCTCGGTGATCTTGAGCGTCCTGGCGACGTCGGCCATCCACATGACGTCGAGGTACGGCTTCAGCTCGTCGAGGTCGATGGCGAAGTACCGGGCCACCGTCTGCAGGGCACGCTTGCTGCCCATCACCACGCCGGACCACAGGACCATGTGGTAGAGGTAGGAGCGTCGCTCGTCGTCCGACGACGAGGACCACAGCGACGCCTGGTACTGCCAGCCGTCGTTCTTCAGCGGGACGTAGGTGGGCTCCAGCGCGCGGAGATGCTTGCGGTCGATCTGCTCGGAGCGCGTGGCCATCACCGGCCCGGACATCTCCGGCGACTTCCGCTTCGGCGGGGCCTTGCGCTTGGACATCTTCACTGTCGGACGCTTGGGCTTCTTGATGGATGGCCCAGCCTCGACGGTGGAATCTTTTGAATCGTTGTTTTCGTTCTCGCTCATGGGTTTATTTATGGCCCTGAGCCGAGCAGCGATCAGACGATTGGAGCGATGGCCCAGGCGTCGCCCTGGTCGCTCCGAGAATCAACAGTGAGATGGCCCGGTCTTAGGGCAACAACACTCACAAATCGACCAATGGCGGGGGCCCTTGGGGCAGGCAAGGGCCGGGCCATGAAACGACGGCGTGGGCCACCGTGGTGATCCTGGGATGGACCGGATGGGCCACCCTGCGAACGGTGGTCACTGGCCCTGGGCCATGCTCTCTACGTAATGCGTCCCCGGCGAGGGGTGGCACAGCATGCGGTGGTTGGCTGGCTAGTCACCGGGCCATGGCCCCGGGGTGTTTTTCTACTGGGCCAGCATATTGGGATGGCGGAAGTACCTATCGCCGTCCGCGCTGAACTCTCAGTCGAAATGACAGAGTGAATCGCTTCCAGCGACCTAGGCGCATCGCAAGGTAGGGTGCTAACAGTGTAGCGAGCACGAGGGCTCCGGTTTCCAACGACATGACAGCTCCACAAGGATCGATGGTGTGGAGCCTAGTGGTGCCGAGCGAAGTCGGTAAGGGAAGAAACTGACGATATCTGACAGGGTGGCCTACCCGGAAGAAACTCGTTTGCTTGCTCAAGACTTCTTTCGGGTCAGTGGTGGTGTCGCTGCCTTTCGAGAGCGCAGCAGGGCTCGAACACGATCCTCATCAACGTCCTTGCCGAGAACGACGCTAACGATGGTCGCCACGTTGGCGTGCAAGGGCATTCCGTAGACAGCCTTGAAGTAGGCGGACAAGTGGTCGATGTAGAAGTTGACCTTGGCACTCGGAGAGTTTGGCTGCTTGACCGCCACCGGCTCAGCGGCCATTGCCTTTGCCTTGTTGTGCATCTGGAGTAGGTAGTAGGGCAAAGGCTGGACCAGCTGACCAAGCTCCTCGTTCAGGAAGCCATCGAAGCCGTACCAAATCTCGTGGCCGTCTGCCTCCAGAGCCTTTGTGAAGTTGTGCAGCTTTGATTCGCTGATGTAGTAGCGAGTATCCAGAAGTCTGGCGTTGTGGTCATCCTGCAGCAGCAGCTCTCCGAGTTGCTTTGCGAGGGCTGCGACGCTCTCGTAGTACCGCTTGGACTCCGCCTTGGTTCGCCTCGGAAGGTTGTGCCATTCAAGCTCAACCTGCATGCACGCCCCGTAGAGGTTGCCGCCCTTCCCTTTCGCGCCATAAGGGATGAACAGATACGGCTTGTAGGTCGTGCGGCTGACAAGGGAACGCCAGACCTTTGCCATGCGCTTATCGAATACGAGCGGCTCAAGAACTTTGAGCTGCGCGGCATTTCCAAGGAAGAACTTGCCAACGTGCAAGCTCCCATCCTCAAGCGCCTCACGAGGATCGTAGACCTTCATGGGCGCACTGCCGTCGAGGTGCGCTTTTCGGCGCTTCTCCTCTTCGGCGGCCTTTGGCTTCAGCTCCTCGTGGAGCGACACCAACTCCGGCGGTGCCCACGCAGGGAATCTCATGACGGGTTGGGGTAGAACATCTCAATTGTCCGTGGGAGATTGTTGCGGCTAGCGTAATGCGTTCCGCACGCACAGCCATCCTCACATTCCCTCGTCTCGATGGGCACCTCGATCCCAGCATCGCCCATCGCAAGTTGCAGGGCGCCATATGCGGTACTGGCAAGGTCGAAACCTTCGACCTTCCGCTCGGGGTCGTCAAGGATGATCTTCTCCAGGCAGTGCTGTATCGGCAAGGAACCGCCGCAGTGGCGGAACACCACCATCTGATCAAACGTACCGTAGGTGTAGCTGTCCTCAAGGTCCTTCTTAGACTGGAACCAACGGTCCTTCTGCGGCACGCCCTTCCACTTTGTCGGATTCAGCTTCGTGACCCAGACCCGCCCTGGACTTACATGCTGGCGCAGTTTGTCGATGCTAAGCACGAAGAGGACCGGCCCGTACTTATTAATGCGGCTAGCGCGGTGATGAATGTCGACGCCATCCGTGAAAACGTCGTACCAGAGACTGTAGCGCTTGTCGGCCTCATCTGAGTACTGGTCGGTCTGTCTGAGGCCGAGATCGGCGACGGTTCCACGCGACAACAGGGCCTTTCGACGCAGGAACTGACAGCTGGTCACGACGCTGTTCGCGTGATGCAGGTTCGTGACTTCCTTGGCAGCCAGCACGTCCCAGACTGTTCGACTCGGCAGATCCATTGCTCTTCTCCTTACCTTCCTTTCGTCGCGATTCTGCCTAGGATGCTTGCTCCGGCAGGTGGTGTCACCTAGCCCTATATAGAGAGTGAGCAGCACGACACGCGTTGCTGTCACCTAGCCCAATAAGAAGCGTGCACGCGTCACAAAGTGTCGTGGTACGTTCCGCCGAAATAGGGAGGTCGGCGATGAGCGAGTACACGGACAAGATCGAGCTGTTGAAGACGATGCTGTGCGACGGCGAGCCACTAACCGGAGACATGCTGGAGTTCGCCCTGGAGCAGGTCCCACAGCCACAGCCGAACTGGCCCAAGAGCGAGCAGATTTGGCTCGGCATCGGCGACAAGATCAGGACGGGCCAGAAGCTGGACAACTACGAGCTGCACCTGATGGTGGACGTGATACTTCTGCACGCCGGGTTTGGAGCGGAGGAACGAGAGCGAAAGGAGCTGGCGAAGCACTTCAGCAATCATGAATGGTGAAGGCCGCACCCCAGTCGACTTCGATCAGTGGGTCACAAGAAAAGCAATACCACCCACTTGCTTCGCGCGGAGGGCCGAAAATGGACGCCGATGCACGCGCATTGCTGGCGACTTGCGAGCACATTCGCGGGCGTTCATGCGTAAGGTTGGAAATCGGGCCATTTCTGACGCCCGGACTTCATGATTCATAAGTACTGAAGTCAGTTCAGCAATCGTAAATGCCGAAGTTTCTTCGTGCTAATCACTGAAGCGGGCTGTCGCGAATGCTTCGGCGTTTGCAATCGCCGAAGTTGGTGCCGGCTTTGCACATACTAATACGTCGCTCTATAGGTATAAGACTACAAAGGCGGCACCAACTTCATTGATTTGGACCACGTAAAGGCCAGCCACTGTTCAAAGCGGCCGAGTTTTTGGCCGAATTCCCAGCCAACTTTGTAAATAGAAAGGAGAAGAACAACAACTCGCCAAGGAGGCGACCATGAAAACATCACTTCAAATCACCGAGCCGACATCACTGATCGAGGCTCACGCCAACCTCGCCTACTACAAGGGCCTCGTCGAGCATCCCCTCGACCCTGACGCACCGGACAACGAATACGCCGCCTACGTCAAGCTCGTGGAGGCCATCATCGACCTCAACCTGCATCCCATCGCGTCTTCGTCAGACATTCAGAAGCTGGAGGCCGTGGCCGACCGGATCGCCAACAAGCTGAAGCGCTCCGAGCGCATCAAGCGTCGGGCTGACTACGTGAAGGCCCACCCCACCCCAATCGCCGAGATGATCCTTTCCGATGACGAGGCCCACGAGATTGTGGCGGCCGACGTCGTCGCGGACGAGCTGGTTGGCGTCGACGGCTAAATAACAGGTCTCCCGCAGGCGCTCACATGCGCCGCCCCCGGTTAGCTACCGGGGGTTTCTTGCGGGCGTCGGGAGAAGAAGAATGAACAACATCAAGATCGCGACGGTCAGGAACCCACGCGACAGCAAGCCTCGCGTCGAGGAGCACACCGTCGACGAGTTCGTGCGGCTGGTCTCAACAGTGCCACGCGCCAGGACCACGGGATACGAGCAGTACCACTTCCAGAAGTCGGAGCTCAAGCGTCTGACCGCCGAGGCGTCGAACGCCAAGGACCGCGGCGACATCGACACGGCGAAGGAGTTGAAGCGACAGGCGACCCTGTACAAGGACGCCCTCAACAACGCCAAGTTCGGCGCCGGCATCCTGCCCTTCGTCTACGAGCGCGACGAGACCTACTACCTCGACGCGTCGGGCAGGCCGCATCGCGCGGGCGTGAACTCATGTACCCACTTCAGCATGCTCGTACTCGACGTCGAGTCTCGCACCACCATCGGCGAGATCACGGAGGCCATCGGTAGATTCCACTGGGTGCTGTGGCCCACCGTCTCGCACCGGCCCGAGGACCCTCGCTACAGGGTCTGCATGTTCCTCGACGGTCCGCTCCCAGTGGCCCAGGCCCAGGCGCTGATCCTCAGGATCGACGCCCTCCTGCCGGACAGGAATCCCCCGTCCTCGACAACGCGCTGCATAGACCCGGTGAGCGCCGAGGCCGCGAGGTTGATGTTCCTGCCGCGCTGGCTCGATGGACATCCCGACGAGTATCGCGCCGTTCACAACCACGGCGTCGCCGTCTCGGACGAGTCGCTCCCCTCCACCCCCGAGATCGAGTCTCGGATCGCCGCCAGGGCGAGGGCCCAGGCCGAGCACCAGGAGGAGCGCAGGTCGGCCGCGAGGTCATCCACCTCGTCGTCGACCTCCGACGCGACAGTCGTCGACGCCAGCGGCAAGGTCTGGCTCAACCCCGACTTCGTCGTCGAAGCCGACGACGGCTACTACGCGATCCGTGAGATCAAGCGAAAGCACTCGGGCGTTAGGTGCCCCGTCCACCACGACGCGTCGCCGTCCGAGTTCATCGCCCCGAACCGGCACACAGGAAGGCCGCAGCTCGTCTGCAAGCAGTGCGGCGTCATCAAGATGCACCCGGGCAAGCCGTGGCACGACCCGCGCGACGACGACGCCCCCTCGTCGCTGGTGCTCGTGCGGAAGAAGCGTGACCCACAGGCCGCGGCGGCCGACGAGCCGCGCGAGGTCGTCACCCTCCCCCTCGTCGACTACGTGCCCCAGCAGTCGGCCGTCGTCTTCGAGGAGCGCTACCTGCCGGACCTCACGCCGATCATGCCCGAGCGCGGCGTGCTGTTCGTCCGCTCCCCCAAGGGCACCGGCAAGACGCACGGCCTCGCGCGCGCGATACGCGACGCTCGGCGGCAGGGCCGAAGGGTGCTTGTCCTGACCCACCGCCGCACGCTGGCGACGAACCTGTCTGCCAGGCTCGGCCTCGCCAACTACCAGGACCAGGAGTCGCTCACGGACTACGTCGTGGTCTGCGTGAACAGCCTGTCCACCATGATGAGCGAGCTGGACGACGACTACGACCTCGTGATCGTCGACGAGTCGGAGCAGGTCCTGCGCAACTTCCTGGGCGACCACCTCAAGCGCGACATCAACGACGTGTTCTCGAAGACGCTGCGGCTGATCGAGCGCGCCAGGCAGGTCGTCTGCCTCGACGCGGACATGACCTACGAGGTGACCCTCACGATCATCGACGCCATGCGCAACCCGGCCGCGCACCCGGACGACGAGTACCGCGCCGTCGTGAACGAGCACCTCGTCGGCGAGGGCCTGAGGATCGACATGCGCGACACCATGGAGGAGATGGTGCACAGGGTGCACGAGCTGTCCGACAGGCGGCTGTTCGTCATCACGAGCACCAAGCGCGTGGCGAACGCCGTCTCGGCGATGCTGAAGGACCTCGGACGTCGCGTGCTGCTCCTCACTGGCGAGACCAACATGTCCAGGTCGAAGGCCGTCGACGAGTTCCAGGCGGACCCCAACGAGGCCATCCTCAAGTACGACGCCGTTGTCGCGTCCCCTGCCCTCCAGACCGGCGTGTCCATCGACCGCGAGTACTTCGACCACGTCATCGGCATATTCCCGTCGGTAGACGGCATCACGTGGCAGGACCACGACCAGGCCATCCACAGGGTCAGGCGCTGCGCGAACCCCATCGAGGTGTTCATCGAGGAGCGGAAGCTCGACAAGCTCGGTCTGTTCCTCGACCCCGTCGAGTCCCTCGCCGCCGCGGCCAAGGCGAAGTCCTCGAAGTCGCGCCGCGCGGTGCGCCCGGGCGAGGCGGTCGTGCTGACGGAGGGCGAGAAGGTGTGGGCCCTCACGGAGTCCGCGCTGACCGTCGCCGTCGCGGCTGACTGCCACGGACGCCGGGCGAAGTTCGCCCACGCGGCCAACGCCCTGGGATTCACCTGCGGGCAGCTCCCAAGGGACACCGCGAGGGTGGAGGCGGGGTCGGAGCTCTGGATGCAGTACGACCAGCCGAGCGACCAGGCGCTCCGCATCTTCTCCGCGCGCCCGATAACGATGGGGGAGTACCTTGAGCTGCGGCGCAAGCACGGCAGCCTGTCAGAGGACGAGTACCTATCGATCAGGCGCTACAGGCTCGCCGAGAAGCTCGGGGACGACATGACCTTCGAGATGGTGCAGCAAGCCCTCAAGGACGACCTGCTCTCGGTCCTGTACCGGGCGCGCATGGTGGCCCTTGAGTCCGACGCCAACAGACGCGAGGCGGACGTCAGGTCCCTGGAGCGGAACAGCACGACGTTCACGAGGGCGGACAGCTGGACCATGGAGCACGAGCTCCTCGTAGACGGTCTCGTCTCCTCCGCAGGGCTGGACTTCGTCGACCTGTGCTCGCGCCTCGCGTCCGGCGAGGACGTGCTGGTAAGCGCGGCCACCATGGACGCCATGTGCGACGCAGTCGACAGGAACGCCGCGAACTTCAGGCACTTCTTCAAGCTGCGGTCCCAGAGCATCCAGCAGGCGGTCCGCCGAGCAGAGGAGATCGCACTCGCGTTTGGCGGTGGCGACTCCTTCGACCGCGCGGCCGCAGAGGAGGCGGCGCGCCTGAAGCGTCGCAAGCGGGTGTGGGACGCCACCCTCGGGAGGATGGGCCTCAAGCTGTCGTCGAGGCGCGAGTGGAACGCGGACCGCACCGCGCAGCACCGCTCGTACATGCTTTCGTCGAGATCCCTCAGGCAGACGGCCACGGCGATCCTCGCGGAGAAGCGCGACGTCGCCGCCCAGAGGCCGTTCGGGTACGTCAGGGTCTGACCCGCGTCGGCCGCCCGATCGAGCTCTCGACTAAATAGAAGCATCGGCATCGTGATGGGTTCGCGCTGCCGGCAGACGAGTATCTCCCGTCGGAGGCCGCCGAATTGGCGGCCTTTTTACTGGCCCTCCGCATGCACTCCCATAAATACCTTCGCGGCAACCCACATCGGCCGCTCACAACAAGGAGATGCAAATGCAACACTCGATTCCCGAGTTCTACACACAAGCCAGTTTGGCCATCGTCGCGGCCGTCGCCATAGGACAGGCCGTCGGCCTCCTCTGGCCCACACCATCGATCAAGGGCGGAGGAGCGCGGTCATGAGCGTCTTCTGCGAGAGCACGCCAGAGCTGCTTCGATGGCTCAAGAGAATCACGGCCAAGGGAGCGGTGACGAACGTCTTCCGCAGTCGCGGCGGCTTCGTCATCGAGTTCACGGCGCCGGACATCGCCAAGGCGGTCCTGTGAAGTCGCCGCTCGAACTCCACGACGACGAGCTGGACGCCGATCCGACGCTGGTGTGCCTGACCTTCGAGGATTTCCGCTCCGCGATGGCTTTCTTCAAGGAGGCTCAGGTCGATCACTTCATCTGCTTCTGGTCCTCAAGGAGGGTCGCTCCGTCGCTATGGCGAGCGTGGTTCAGGCCGAGCTCCAGGTATTTCCAGTGAAAGATTCTTCGACGGTGGGATTTCAACCGCGACAGCATTGGTGCTTTGACACCGGGAGATCTTCAATGAGTAAGTTTGTGCTGATTCTACTGGGCTGCCTCGCGTCAGCCCCGGCCCTCGCCGGCAGGCACGACCTGTCGGTCGGTATCGAAGGCGACTGGCGCGATGCCTACAGAGTGGCCCACCGGATGATCGACGAGTGCTTCGTCGCCAAGGACCAGTTCGGCCTAAGCAAGCAAGTTGTCGGGGCGAGCTTCGACCCGATCCTGGAAGTGGGAACCGTATCGCTCACGATGACGTCGCCATTCGGAGCTTCGAGCATGCTGGACGTCGTCGTCTCGCCGACGGGCGTGACCATCAGGCCGAACGCCATCGGGTACCGTGGACGAGCTCGCCTCGCTGCGGCCCTGTTGCCGCAGTGGCTGGCTGGCGGAGACAGCTGCAAGACTTCGGATTGAGCGAGGCTTGGTATTTCGCCTAAGTAGCACGTTCGCCGGTCGTGTGCTCTGTAACCGGCATAAATACCTCGTCGAGCAGTCGACCGGCGTTGATCAACGATCTAATGCGTGCATTCTCCAATGACGTCGACAAGCCCTCAATTGATCGAGAGAGGGCACAAATGAAAAGGCCCCGGCGTGTGACAGCCGGGGCCTCTTTGCTTCTGCTGGTGGCCGACGTCAGTCGAGGAACCAGTAGATCCTGTCGTCCCTCAGGCTCTCAAGGTGCTCCAGCTGCTCGCACAGCAGCTGGTCCTCGCCGTCGGCGACCAGTCCGCGCTTGGTGATCGCGTAGTCGCTGATGACGCTGATCCCGTAGATGACCTCGACCTCGTCGGCAGTGAACGTCCCCTCGTAGCCGTTCAGAGAGACCATCTTGAGCCCGCCCATCTCGGTGATCCACCTCCTTGTCGACGGCGTCAGCTCGAACGGCTTGTTCGTGCCGTCCAGCGTGACCCAGTTGTCTATGGTGGCGAGCGGGCTGAGCGTGGGCGTGTTCATCCCGATCAGCTGCTGGAGCCTCCAGTAGACGGCGACGTCGTGCGGCCTCCTGCTTCCTCGAATCTGCGGTCTGCTCATGTCAGATCTCCCTCTGGTACATGGCCGACAGGTCGGCGTCGGTCAGTTGGATGTAGGCAAATGTCGTCGCTGGGCTGGAGTGGTTCAGCGCCTTGGCGATGACCTCGATGCGGGTGCCGCGCTCGTAGTTCAGCCGTGCGAACGTCTTGCGGCCGGTGTGGCTGGCGGTCGGCTTCTTGATGCCCGCCGCCCTGCACCACTTCTTCCACAGCCGCGAGAGGGTGTGGACCGTCAGCCTCGTCCCCCGCTTGTGGCCCGTGAACAGAGCCTCGTCCTTGGTCTTGCCGACGGAGATGGCTGCGAGTGCCTGCCTCACCGTCGGGTTGATGGGGACAATCCGCCGCTTTTTGGTTTTCTGCTCCCTCACGTTCAGCGCGTCGCCATCGACGTCGCCGACGTTCAGCGCGAGGATGTCCGACGCTCGGAATGCCGAATTGCATCCGAGCACGAACAGCGCGTAATCCCGGGGGTCTCGGCGAAGGTGCTCCTTGACCCTCGCGACCTCGGACTCGGTGAGTGGGCTCACAGGCCCCTTCGGGCCGGGCTTCATGACGGCCTCCCGTCGACTTCAAGGTCGAACGATCCGGGGCCGTTGCCCTCGTCGTCGCTGGAGAACCACAGCACGAACCGCCTATTGTCGCGTCGAAGCTGGAGTCCGTAGAACTCGTCGTTCTCATCCTTGACCAGTCCGACGACTTCCGCGCCAATCAGCGGCTGGAGCTTCTTGAGGTAGAAGGCGGCGCTCACTGGCCGTCCTCTGCGTCGCTGTTGATCTGGCCGACCGCATCCTCAAGCTGCTTCTCAATGTTGTGGTGTTCGAGGTCCAGCTCGGCGGTCTCCTCCACCAACTGGATCAGCTCGAACGCTCGGACCACCAGTCGCTTTGCCGCGGCCAGCTCCGTCCTGCTCAGCGGCTTCTCGTCGCCGGAGATGAGGTTCTCCATCACATCGACGCACTCGTCGAAGTCCCGCGCCGTGTTCTCGAACCGGCAATAGCTCATGTTGCTCATCTAATGCTCCTGTTGACGCCGAATGGCGTAGGAGCATTGGGTCGTGTTTGGTCGATTTTCGTAGCCGGGCGACCTGACGTAATGCGCTCAGAAAATGCGGCCCGTTAGTCGACGGATGCGCGTACTGCGAGAACTGGTCGCGACCTAATCACTCCACCAGCAATCACGCTGGCACTTAGGAGATGAGAGATGGCAAAGCCAAACGCCGCTGCTACACCGGCCCGCAAGCCGGTGTCCACCTTCGTCCGCATCGTCAAGCAGATCAAGAAGGCCGCGATCGACGACAAGGTCACCGTTGAGGAGCTGGACAAGATCAGTGGCCTCGCGTCGAGCCTCAAGGGGATGATCCTGTCCAACGACTGAGGCCCGAGACTCAGACCAGCAACAAGGCCGGACTAACCCTCCGGCCTTTTTCTTTGGAGATTCAGATGAGCAAGAAGAAGGACAAGGTTGAGGTCCAGCGCTTCCTCACGCCAGCCAAGGCGAAATTCATGAAGCTGCACGAGCCGAGCGACGAGACCATCAAGAAGGAAATGGATCGAGACTGGACCAAGGAGCCGAGGGTCTTCGTCGACTGCGGCGAGTTCTACGCCTACAACCCCAAGCGGCCGGACTTCATGGAGGGGCATCGCCTGTTCAGGGACGCCATCGACGCGTCTCTCGCCTCGCTGATCCTGTCCGTGCTCGCCAAGATGGCCACTGCGAGCGGCGTCAGCGCGAAGGACCTCGATGAGTGGATGCGCCAGCAGCGGCTTCGCTGGAGCAACGAGAGGAAGTGGGAGCGCCTCGACGGCTGATTGAACAGATAATTCTCAGAGCGTCGTGTTGAGGGTTGGGCCCGGTCGAAAGATCGGGCCCAACTTTTTTACTCATTAAGCACAGAGCAAAACTCTTGTTGCACTGCAGCAAGTGGCCGACGAGAATGAACTCGTCGAGTCCACATCAACAAGGAACCAGGAGAGCGCGATGTTCATCAAGGCCCTCAGGCTCACCCGCGGCAGGAAATGCCTGGTCGTCTTGCTGCCGGATAACCCGCACGAGCTCGTCAGCGACTACGTCCGCGACGACTTCCCAGAGGACGAGGCGCGCCCCTTCCTTACCAATCTGATGAACAGGCACAGGGTCGGCGCGAAGTTCCGCGACGTGAACGTGGGGTCAATGGACCGCGTGCGCGTGATCGCCCTATACGCCTACCTGCGCGGCTACGACTTCGGCATCAAGATCGAAAGGATTTTGCTCACGGCTTCCTAGCCCTCGCCCTCGTCCTGACGCCGGTCCGCTTAGTCTCAAGGCGCTTCGACTGGTGGCCGTTCAGGAACATCACAGGGTTCGCGGCCACCTTGTCCCCTGAGACGTACTCGATCAGCACGTAGGGAAGGTCATCCATCCAACCGCAGGTGAGGCTCCTCACGATGCGCTGGACCCCGGCCTTTATCTGTCGTCGAAGCCCCTTGTCGCTGTTGCCGCTGTTCACGACGTTCCAGTACTTCGAGAACGTGTCGTTCATCTTGCCGAGCTCGTCCTCGGATGGCGCGTCGAGCGTCAGCAACTCGCGGTTCAGCGCGTCGGCGTCCGATTTCAGCGACCTCATCTTCTCGCGTAGGGAGTCGGTGTAGCCGAAGTCGGCGATGGCCGCCGTCAGGTTGTCCTGCTTTACCCGGTTCTCGTCGATCAGCAGCCGAATCTCGTGCTCTCGCTTCGACTGCTCCTTCGACAGGTTCTGCAGCAGCTCGACCTTGCTCTCCCGCGCGATGGAGTACAGAACCGACTTCTCGACTGCGGCGTAGTCCATGTGCCGCCGCTCCTTGCACGACTTGAAGTCGGCGTGGTTGTTGCAGACGAGGTACGCCTGGGCCGCCCTCGTCCTCACCCTGCCACCGCACTCGGCGCAGTACAGGAGGCCGGAGAACAGGTTCCTCGTGTCGTCGACCTTGCTGACCTTCCAACGGCGCTTCGAGAACATCGACTGCACCTTGTCGAAGTCGGCTTTGGTCACGATCGCGGGGTAGTGGTCCTCGCCGCCGAGCCTTCCAGGACGGAACCCGTATGTGGCGGGGTTGGTCAGCACGCCCTGCACAGTGACCCGCGTCATCCTCTTACCCCACTGGAACGGCTTGACGCCTTCTTCGTGCAGCACGTTGGCGATGTGCCTGCCTGAGTGCCCCTGGAGCGCGAGGTCGAACATGCGCTTGCAGTGCGCCGCCCGCTCCGGCTTCAGCAGGTAGCCAGTGCGGTCCGCATTCAGCTCCAGCCACGTGGGGCACTTCGTGACGGCGATCTTGCCCTGCGCCTTCTTCCTATCGAAGGACTCCTTGATGCGCTTTGACTTGGTCTCGGACTCCTCGTTGGCCCTCGACATGTAGATCAGGGCGAGGACGAGCTTCTCGATGCCGCGCTCGATGGTCTCCGTGTTGTAGACCTGCTCGTCGATGAGCGTCACGACGGTGATGCCCTTGTTCGTCAGGTCCAGCAGCAGCTGGAGCGCCCTGGCGTGGTTGTCGCGACTGAGACGGTCGAACGACTCGATTAGGAGCCAGGAGCCCTTCTTGATCGTCCCGTCGTCGACGGCGCTGATGAATGCTCCGAGCGCACCCTCGGTCTTGTTCTTGGCCTTCCAGGCTGAGACGCCCAGGTCGCGGTAGTTGGATGGATCGAGAAGTAGGCCCTTCTTCTCGGCGTAGTTCTTCGCTATCTCAAGCTGGCGGTCTAGTGAGGTGCCCTTCTGCTGCTTCGCAGACGAGAAGCGGATGTAGCTGTACGCGGTCGCCATAGGTCGATTTTACCGGGTTGCCATTGGTGATGGTAGACCTCGGTGTTGGAGCCCAGCATGATGGGCTTGCACAGGTAGCCCGGCTTCGACAGCTCATGGCGCAGCAGCGCTGCGGCTTCGGGCTTGTACGTGAGCTTCGTTTCGAAGTCGAGGCCGGGTGACAGACCGAGAAATGCGTGCGTCGGCCTTGCGTAACAGAAAATGCATCCGTGAGCGCATCCTCGATACGGATTGATCGACTGGTCGAAGACGATGTCGGGCGAGTCGTTGCGCGCGATGATGCTGCGCGTGGTATCGACGATCAGCTCGGTGGCGACGCTGTCGGCAAGCTCGTCCTGGTACCAGCCGTCATCGACGAATTCCGTGTGCGCCCGGTCGAAGCGGTTCGCTGGATTGGCTAGCGCGCCACGCCCCTTGAACCCGCCAGGCGGAATCTGCTTTGACATCATCGAACTGTATATGCGTACAGTCTCCCCGGCAATATCCGTGCAGGTCGCTGCGCAGAGTGCCTCACTGGCCGCCTGCTTCCGCGTCTACCGGCCATGCACTGGCGAGGTGGCGGATCATCATGCCGCTGTTTCGCCGCGGTCCATGAATTCCCAACGTCCCGCCACCCGGCGCATCCATCTGCCACATGACAGCAGGCGTGCCGAGGCATCGTAGAAATGCGCATCCATCAGCTGGCGAACCCGAGCGGTATCCAGGCGTGACCTTTCAGGCCGTATGACGACGAATCGCAGGCGCCCGTCGTGCTCCCAGGCGCGCCAGCTGCAGTCGTCGCCGAGCGATCTCACGTGATTCTCGACACAGGGAGGCAGCATGGCCGGATCCAGGATCGGCCGCGCCTCAGGGTGCAGAATCTCCAGGCTGGCGAGGAACTCGTCGATCAATCTGCCGGGGAAAACCGGCTTCACGAGCGGGAAGACCTGTTTCATCCCTTGCTCCCTGCATCCGGCGATGCGGCGGCAATGGGGCAATTGCCCTCTGGTGAACATAAGGCACGCCGGACGCAGTCCCATCCCGTGGCGTCCTTGCCGTCTTGCCTGGAATACCCGCACGGACAAGCACCTGCGATGCCCATGCCTGCAGGTCGATTCCTGCTGCTCTCTTCCGGGCCGGCCGGTCAATATCAGGGAATCCCCCGGCCCGATCTCTTCCGTTCTGTGCACTTGCCCTCAATCTGCCGCGGCAATCGTGTGTCAATGTCGTGGCGCCTGCGTCGCTTTCCTGTCGCAGACACCCCTGACGAGGAGGGTACTCAAGTGCGACAAGTCATCAAGAAAATGCGCAACGACGGAAGCGCGTTGACCAGCATGAGCTTCGGAAGCCCTGACGCACTGAGGTCACTGTCTCCGTTCGAATCTCTCGATGGCCAGGTGCTGGAAAGCATCTTCCGCGCCGCGAAGGTGCGCGAATTCACTTGTGGTGACGTCCTGTTTCGACAGGGCGAGGCCAATGACGAGGTCCTGTACGTGCTCACTGGTCTCGTGGAATTGCAGCGCGACGGGCGCCGCATGGGTGTCGTCAAGGCTGGAAGTGACGAAGCCCGGCGCCCTTTGAGCAAGTCGGCCATTCACTGGCATGGTGCGGAAGTCATGTCGCGCCATGCGCGGGTACTCGCCATCGATGCGACCAAGGTGGACATTCTGCTCACTCTCGAGCAATCAGGGACTTACAAGGTGCTGGACATCCAGCGGGACGGCGACCGGCTTGCCGACCAGGATGACTGGATGGTGCAGGTGCTGCGCTCCAAGGCCTTCAAGCACATTTCGCCGGCGAATATCCAGGCCATGTTCATGCGGCTCGAGCGCGTCGAGCATTGCGCCGGTGATGTCGTCATTCACCAGGGCGACCCCGGCGACTATTTTTACGTCATCGCACGCGGCCGATGCAAAGTCGAACGCGCGATGGCCACGGGAACGAAGTCCATGATGCTGGCTGAACTCGGCGTTGGCGCCTCGTTCGGCGAAGAAGCGCTGATCGCCAACTGCCGGCGCAGCGCAACGGTGTCCATGCTGACAGACGGAACCCTGATGAGGTTGAACAAGGCCGATTTCCAGATACTGTGTGGGAGACCGGTCATTCGCGAGCTCTCACTCGAACATGCGCGCACGGTAATCCGGCAGGGCGGCTGCTGGCTGGATGTGCGACTGCCGAGCGAAGTGAAAACCACCGGAATCCGCGGCGCGCTGTCCGTTCCGCTCTACATGCTGCGCCTGCGCATGGATTCCATACCAAGATCGAAGCCAGTCGTGGTCGTCTGCGATACAGGCAGGCGCAGTGCAGTCGCGGCCTTCGTGCTTGCGCAGAATGGCTATGAGGTTTCCATTCTCAAGGGCGGACTCTTCGCGACCAATCCCGATTTCATCGGGGATGGCACCACCAGGCGCCTGCACGCCCTGAATGGCAGCACGCAGCCGCTGCAAAGGCCGTGAGGGTCGCCAGCAGCTAGCGCAGTTCCTGCTGCACCCAGGCCGCCACGGCCGCCACACTCTGCTCATCCAGAAGCTCCGGATACAGCGTCGGCATCGGCGCCTTTGGCTTCTTGATGTACTCGATGGTGGAGGCCAGATCGCGCCGGGCAGCGAGGTTGCCCAGCTTGTGATCGGCGATCTGGTTGCCATCCGGGCCGTGGCAGGACTGGCACACCTGGCCATACAGCCGCTGCCCCAGCGCCATGGGGTTGCCCTCGGCATCCGCCGCGGTGATGTCCAGTTTTCTGGCTGGTTGCGCGGCATCGAGCGTCATGATCACGACACTGGGAAGACCCAGATCGCCAAACGCATTGCGCGAGATATTGCCGGCATTGAAGGCCACGTACTGGCGCCCCGCAACCTCGTAAGTCGAGAGCCCACCGGCCATCGCACCGTTGACCTGAACCTTGCGCAGCAGCTTGCCGGCCTTGCTGTCGAACACCAGCAGGTTCCCGCCAAGATCACCAGCCAGGGTGATGCCCCCGGCAGTGGGCGTGACACCGGCGACCACCGGCTTCTCGGCGTGGTACTTCCAGCGCACCGCGCCGGTGAGCGGATCCAGCGATGTGATCCATCCGGTGGGCACACCATCCGGTTCGACCGTACCGCCGAACTCGACGGCGCCTGGTATGTATTGCTTCGGCGGTGCCAGTGTCACCTTGAAACAGATGTCCACGCTGCCGACGATGATCTGGTCGTTGAGCCGGTCCAGTGCCGGTCCGTTCCATTCGACACCACCGGCATAGCCCGGGCACATGCGCGCGCCGCCGGGTGGCGGATTCGGCGGAATGGTCTGCACGGTGGTCACTGGTGTACGGAACACGCGCTGGTGAGAATCCCGATCAACCACTGTCACG
>Ga0164241_10000600_pt1 | contig 60289 bp, 56 predicted proteins | sample OricomyardsoilBY_FD_108780 | JGI IMG/M metagenome (GOLD analysis project Ga0164241, IMG submission 108780) | Backyard soil microbial communities from Emeryville, California, USA - Original compost - Back yard soil (BY) | ecosystem: Environmental > Terrestrial > Soil > Unclassified | place: USA...
AACACCACGCCACTGCCGGCCAAGATCTACGCCAACGAAGGCGTGGCGCAGATGCTGTTCTTCGAATCCGACGAAGTGTGCGGCACTTCGTACAAGGACCGTGGCGGCAAGTATCAGGGTCAGAAGGGCGTGACCTTGCCCAAGGCGTGAGGCTCAGTCGCGCGAGACGCTCAGCAGCGTCAGCGACAGCTGCACGCTCTTGCCCTCGCGGCGCTCGACCTTGAGCGGCAGGTAGCCCAGGTCGGGTGCGCACCAGTACCAGGTGCCATCGGTGCTGCCGGGCCGGCTGCTGCGGAAGATCACGGTGCGGCGTTCGCCCAGCACTGTCTGCAGGATTTCTTCGCCCTGCGGGGTGAAGTTGTAATCCTTGATCTTGTTCTTGTCGACCAGCACGAAATATTCCGGCGCGCGGCCCGACAGCAGTTCGTGCATCAACGCGATCTGTACCGACATGGTGTCGAGCAGGCCCGGCTGCAGCGGCAGATCCACCCGGCGGCGTTCGGCTGTGCCGGTGACGCGATTGGCGCTCCAGTCGAAGCGCAGATCCTGATCCTTGCTGTCGCGCGAAGTGCCATCGTCGGCCGTAAACGATTCGGGCACGATGTGGCCGTCGCGGATCACGAACAGGCTGCGGGAACGCAGTTCGGCAGGCATGGCCAGCCGGAACAGTCCGTGTGCGGCGGTGACCGACTGGTAGGACCAGCGGCCATCCGGCAGGTGTTGCAGCTGCAACTGTGCGGTGCCTGCGGACATGCCATGCCAGGTAACGGAAAAACTCGCCTTGAATGGCTGCAACTCGCCACCGGCTGCCGCATTGGCGGGGGCAGCCGTGGCTGCGGTGAACGTGCAGGCCGCAATCATGCAGGCGCGCCTAAGCATGACGCACCGGAGCGCACAGCACCTGGCCATCCAGCGTGGGCCGGCCGTCATTCCACCGCAGTCGCCCGGATGCAAGCCACTGGATCGCCATGGGATAAATGATGTGCTCGCGCGCATGAACGCGGGCTGAAAGGCGTGCGATGTCGTCATCCGGCTGCACTGGCACCGCAGCCTGCACGATCAATGGACCGCCGTCGAGTTCAGCCGTGACGAAGTGCACGCTGGCGCCATGCTCGCGATCGCCGGCGGCCAGCGCGCGGGCATGCGTATCGAGCCCGGTGTAGCGCGGCAGCAGCGAGGGATGGATGTTCAGCATGCGGCCGGCATGGCGTGCGACGAAGCCGGCGGAGAGCACGAACATGAAGCCGGCCAGAATCACCACGTCCGCGCGGTGGTCGCCAATGGCTTGTTCGAGCGCCGCTTCGAAGGCCAGCCGGTCGAGCTTGCCGCCGCGGCGGAATGTGCCGCGGTCGATCACCACCACCGCAAGACCAAGTTGCCGCGCCCGCTCGATGCCGCCGGCACTGGCCTGATCGGCGATCACCACGGCCACTTCAGCGGGAATCTGGCCCGCGGCACAGGCGCGGGCAATGGTCACCATGTTGCTGCCGCCGCCGGAGATCAGGATCGCCAGGCGCGGAGGTTTTATCGCGCGCGGCTCAGCCGTCAATGACGACGCCCGCATTGCCGGCACGGATTTCTCCGATCAGGCTGGCGCGCTCACCCGCTGCATTGAGCAACTGCAGCGCCTGATCGGCGTGCGAGGCGGGCACCACGGCCACCATGCCGATGCCGCAGTTGAAGGTGCGATGCATTTCGGCAGGCGCGATCGAGCCCGTGGCGGCCAGCCAGTCGAAGATCGGGTCGCGATGCCAGCTTTGGCGGTCGAGCCGCGCCTCGAGGCCGTTGGGCAATACGCGCGGTATGTTGTCGGTGAGGCCGCCGCCCGTGATGTGCGCGAAGCCGTGAACGGGCAGCGCCGCGGCGAGCTGCAGCATGTTCTTCGCGTAGATGCGCGTGGGTTCGAGCAGGCGGTCGAACAGGGCGCGGCCCTCCAGCTGCGTGCGCTCGTCGGCGCCCGCCAATGCAATCAGCTTGCGTACCAGCGAATAACCATTCGAATGCACGCCCGAAGAGGCCATGCCGATGATGGCGTCGCCCGCGCGCACGCGCGTGCCGTCGATGACGCCGCTGCGTTCGACCACGCCGACGCAGAAGCCGGCCAGATCGTAGTCGCCGCCGTGGTACATGCCGGGCATCTCGGCCGTTTCGCCGCCGACCAGCGCGCAACCGGCCTGCAGGCAACCTTCGGCGATGCCCTGGATGACGGCGGTGGCCACCGGCACCGAAAGCTTGCCCGTGGCGTAGTAGTCGAGGAAGAACAGGGGTTCGGCGCCCTGTACCGCCACGTCGTTCACGCACATGGCCACCAGATCGATGCCGATGCGCTCGTGGCGGCCGGTGTCGATGGCCAGGCGCAGCTTGGTGCCCACGCCGTCGGTGCCGGAGACCAGCACCGGCTCGCGATAGCGCTGCGGCAGCCCGACCAGCGCGCCGAAGCCGCCCACGCCGGCCAGTACTTCCGGGCGCTGCGTGCGTTTGACAATGGGCTTGATGCGCTCGACCAGTTCGTCACCGGCATCGATGTCGACGCCTGCATCGCGGTAGGTCAGACCGGAAGGCTTCTGCATGAGGGCTTTCGGATGTCGGCCGGGAACGGCCTGCGATATTGTATAGGACTGTCGGTTCCGCCGCGTCATGCGCCATCTACCCAATATCCTCTGCCTGCTCCGCATCGCCCTGATCCTGCCGCTGTTGCAGGCCATGCTGGCGGGCGAGCAGTGGCGCATCCTGGCGCTGTTCAGCGTGGCGGCCGTCTCGGACGCACTGGACGGTTATCTGGCCAAGCGCTTTCACTGGACATCGGAGCTGGGAAAATACCTCGACCCCATCGCCGACAAGCTGTTGCTGATGTCGGTGTTCATCACGGCGGCCTGGCTCGATATCGCGCCCTGGTGGGTGGCCGCGGTGGCCGTGGCGCGTGACGTGCTGCTCGGCACCGGCGCCATCTGCTACCGCCTGTGGTTCGGGCCGCTGCGCGGCCGTCCCACCGTCATGAGCAAGATCAACACCGGCGCGCAGATGCTGTACCTGCTCGCGGTGATTGTCGCCAGCGCGGTGGGTCTGCCGCCGCGCGAGGTGCTGGCCGCGCTGGCGGTGATCGTGGTGCTGACCACCATTGCCAGCGGCATCGACTATACGTCGCGTTTCGTGCGCCGCGCCTTCGAGGCGGCCGCCGCCGCGGAATCCTGAGCAGCGCATGCGGCAACTGACCCTGGGCGTGGGCCTGCATGAACGCGCCGTCTTCGACAGCTTCCTGCCTGGCGAGAACCAGGTGGCGCTGGCCGCGCTGCAGGATCTGGCGCAACGCGACGATGGCGCGGTCTACCTGCACGGCGTGAGTGGCAGCGGCAAGTCGCATCTGCTGCAGGCCCTGTGCGCGGCGCGGCCGGGTTCTGCCTATTTTCCCTTGCGCGAACTGGCCGCTCTCGGCCCGGCCGTGCTGGAAGGGGCCGCGTCGCTGCCCTGGCTGGCACTGGATGATCTGCAGCAGATCGCTGGCGATCGCGCATGGGAATACGCGCTGTTCGGTCTCTACAACGAACGCCTGCAGCGCGGACTGCGCATGGCGGTGGCCGCGACGGTTCCGGCTACCGATCTGCCGCTGCAGTTGCCGGATCTGCGTTCGCGGCTGGCCGCCCTGGCGCATTTCGCGCTGCGGCCGCTCGATGAAGCGCAGCAGCGGGAAGCGCTGCAACGTCGCGCGCAGGCAAGGGGCCTGAGCCTGCCCGAAGAAACGCTGACTTTTCTGCAGCGGCACTTCGCCCGCGACATGGGCCGGTTGTGCGCGCTGCTGGATCGACTCGATGCCGCCTCGCTGGCGCAGCAGCGGCGATTGACCGTGCCCTTTATCCGGGAGGTGCTTGGCGAGACGCCTTGAGCGCCCCGGCCACCGTCGCGACGCGACGGCCCAATGCCCGGGCCAGTTGCGCTTCATCCGAGGAAAGCTGGCCATCGGTGCTGGCGGAAGTCACGTGTGAAGCGCCATAGGGCGTGCCGCCACTGCGTGTGGCGGGCAATTCCTTCTGGGTGAAGGGCAGCCCGACCAGCACCATGCCGTGATGCAGAAGCGGAGTCATCATCGACAGCAGCGTGCTCTCCTGCCCGCCATGCATGGTCTGCGAGGAAGTGAACACGGCGGCGGGCTTGTCGACCAGCGCGCCCTGCAGCCACAGCCCCGATGTCTGGTCCAGATAATGCTTCATGGCGGCGGCCATGTTGCCGAAGCGTACCGGGCTGCCGACGATGGCGCCGTCGGTGGCCGTGAGATCTTCGAGCGTGGCCCAGGGCGCGCCCTGTTCCGGCACGGCGGTCACCGCACGTTCGCTCTGCGCCGAGACGGGCGGCACGCTGCGCAGCCGTGCCGTGGCAGCGGACACCGACTCGATGCCGCGACACACCTGACGCGCCAGTTGCGCGGTGCTGCCATTGCGTGAGTAGTAGACGACGAGAATTTCAACCGCTGCGTTCATCGGGCCACGGCCTGCTTGTTGGCGGCCACGCCCAGATCGTCCGCGCCATTCCAGCCATTGGTCCAGCGCTGCACCACTTTGTCGGGATATTCGCGACGGCCCACGCTGCCGTTGTAACGTGCCAGCGCGCGCCGCACATCGTTTTTCTCGCGCTGCAGATAGAAGCGCAGGATCGCGCAGCCCATGCGCATGTTGGCTTCGATCTGCGTGAGCTGGTGGCGCTTCATGCCCAGCTGCCCGGGCCAGAAGGGCATCACCTGCATCAGTCCCACGGCGCCGGCCGAGGAAACGGCCCAGCGGTTGAAGCGGCTCTCCACATCAATCACGGCCATGATGAGCCCGGGAGGCAGGCGTTGTTCGCCCGCGCGATGCGCCTCGCAGTAGGCGGTCTTGAGGATCTGCATGCGCTCGTCGGTGTCGCTCACCACGCGCCGCAGCTTCGGCTCCATCATGGTGTACCAGACGGCCGAATCGAATTTGTCGGGAAAGCATTCGGCGCTGGCAATGGCCTGTGCCACCACGCCGCGCAGTTCCGGATCGCGTTGCGCATCCGCCCATGCCGCGCCACTGACGCAGACGAGCAGCAGCGCCAGCCACGCCGCGCCCCGCCTGCCGCGCGGCTCAGTGCGCGAGGCGCTGCCGTAATTCATCGAGCACGGCATGTGCCGCGAGTTCTCCCGTTTCGCCCGTACGCCGGTGGCGGTACTCGAGCTTGCCGGCCGCAAGGCCACGATCGCCGATGATCACGCAATGCGGAATGCCCAGCAGTTCGGCATCGGCGAATTTCACGCCGGGCCGCGCGTCGCGATCGTCGTACAGCGCATCGATGCCGGCCGCGTTCAGCTGCGCATAAAGCTGGTCCGCCGCGGCGCGCACGGCTTCGGAGCGGTCGTGATTCAGGGTAACGATGAGCACGGTGAAGGGCGCGATGGGTTCCGGCCAGATGATGCCCTTGTCATCGTGATTCTGTTCGACGGCGGCCGCCACGACGCGTGTCACACCGATGCCATAGCAGCCCATCAGCGGGGTCAGGGGTTTGCCCGCGGGATCGAGCACGGTGGCCTTCATGGCCGCGCTGTACTTGCGGCCGAGCTGGAAGATGTGGCCCACCTCGATGCCGCGGCGGATGGTGAGCCGGCCCTGGCCCGAGGGGCTGGGATCGCCATTCACCACATTGCGCAGATCGGCGGTTTCTGGTTCGGGAAGATCGCGACCCCAGTTCACGCCCGTGAGGTGCGTGTCCGCCTCGTTGGCGCCGCAGACAAAATCCGCCAGCGCCGCCGCGGCGTGGTCCACCACCACGCGGCACTTGATGCCCACCGGTCCGAGAAAGCCGGGCTCGGTGCCGGTGCTCGCCAGCACGCGCGGCGCGGTGGCCATGCGCAGCGGAGCGGCGACGCCGGCAATCTTCTGCGCCTTCACGGCGTTCATTTCGTGATCGCCGCGGATGACCAGTGCAATGACGCCGCCGTCGGCGGCTTCGACCACCAGCGTCTTCACGCACTGGCTGGGCGCGATCTTGAGCAGCGCGGTGAGTTGCGTAATGGTCTTCGTGTCCGGCGTGGGTTGGCGGGTCATCGGCTGGGTTGGCGCGGGACGCTGGCCGTCGAACGCCGGCGTGGGCGCCAGTTCCAGATTGGCCGCGTAATCATCGGCATCGGACACGGCGATGGCGTCCTCGCCGGAATCGGCCAGCACCTGGAATTCCTCCGACGCGCTGCCGCCGATCGAACCGGTATCGGCGCGCACGGCGCGGAAAGTCAGGCCCATGCGCTCGAACATGCGCGTATAGGCGCTCTTCATGGCCGCATAGCCTTCGGCCAGCGAGGCTTCATCGGCATGGAAGGAGTAGGCATCCTTCATCAGGAATTCGCGGCCACGCATCACGCCGAAGCGCGGGCGGATTTCGTCGCGGAACTTCAACTGGATCTGGTAGAAATTGACGGGCAACTGGCGGTAGCTCTTCAGTTCACGCCGCGCGATGTCGGTGATCACTTCTTCGGCCGTGGGGCCGATGACGAAGTCGCGCTCGTGGCGATCTTTCAGTCGCAGCAATTCCGGTCCGTATTGTTCCCAGCGCCCGGATTCCTGCCATAGCTCGGCCGGTTGCACGGCAGGCATCAGCAATTCCAGCGCGCCGGCGCGATCCATTTCCTGCCGGATGATGTTCTCGACCTTGCGTACCGCGCGCAGCCCCAGCGGCAGATAGGTGTAGATGCCGGCGGCCAGGCGGCGGATCAGGCCCGCGCGCAGCATGAGCTTGTGAGAGATGACCTCCGCGTCGGCGGGTGTCTCCTTGGCGGTATTGATGGGATAGCGGGAAAGGCGCATGAAATGGCTGTTGGGGGCGGCAAAAATGGAGTCGGCAAGTCTAGCAGCAACCCCCTGACGGGGCGGCGGCCATCGTTGTGGCGGACTGTGCCCGGCCCTATGATGCGCCAGATAACTATGGACCCCACCCCACCCGCCGATCGCCCGCGCAGCCGCGCGATTTACCTGCTGCCGAACCTGTTCACGACGGGCTGTTTGTTCTCCGGGTTCTACGCCATCGTCGCGGCCATCGACGGCAACTACGAACGGGCGGGCTTCGCGGTATTCGCCGCCATGCTTTTCGACACGCTGGACGGGCGCGTGGCGCGCATGACGCGCACCGAAAGCGCTTTCGGCAAGGAGTACGACAGCCTGGCCGACATGGTTTCGTTCGGCGTCGCGCCCGCCATCGTCGCCTACCAGTGGGGCGTGGCGCGGCTGTTCGAATACGGCAAGGTCTGGGGACGCGTGGGCTGGCTGGCCGCGTTCTTCTACGCGGTTTGCGCGGCGCTGCGGCTGGCGCGCTTCAACACCCGTTCGGGCGCGGACAAGCGCTTTTTTGAAGGCCTGCCCAGTCCGTCCGCGGCGGCGATCGTTTCCGCCTTCATCTGGTCTTCGAGCGAATGGCGCGAGCCGGGTCTGCCGGGCCTGATCATGGCCGCGCTGGTGACGGCGCTGGCGGGTGCGCTGATGGTCAGCAGTTGTCCCTTCAACAGCTTCAAGCAGATCAATGCCGAAGGGCCGGTGCGTTTTGTGCCGTTTCTGCTGGTGCCGCTGGGGTTTGTGCTCATCGCGCTGTATCCGCCCATCGCGCTGTTGACCATTTTCGGCGGCTACGCCCTGAGCGGACCGGTGGCGTGGATCTGGAAACGGATACGCCGCTCGAAGCGCCAGGCGCATATCGGGGACCGCCACGAATGACGGCAAGGGTGGAGTACCTCACCGCGCTGGGCATCGAAGACTGGCAGCAGCGGCGGCCGCTGGCGGTGCAAGCCGCCCGGCGCGAGTCCGTGGCGAGCCAGTCCGCGATGCCGCAGTCACCCGACAGCGCGGCCGACAGCTGGGAGGTCGTGGGCGCGGAGATTGCCGGCTGCATGCGCTGCGGTCTGTGCAAGACGCGCACGCGCACGGTGTTCGGTGTGGGCGATCGGCAGGCGCAGTGGCTGGTGGTCGGCGAGGCGCCCGGCGCGGAAGAAGACCGCCAGGGAGAGCCTTTCGTGGGCCGCGCGGGCGGGCTGCTGAATTCGATGCTGCGCGGCATTGGCTTGTCACGCGAGCAGGTGTTCATCGCCAATGTGCTCAAGTGCCGGCCGCCGAACAATCGCGATCCACAGCCCGCGGAAGTCGAACAGTGCCTGCCGTATCTGGAGCGACAGATCGCCTTGTTGAAGCCGCGCATCATGCTGGCCGTGGGGCGCATCGCCGCGCAGAACCTGCTGGCCACCGACACGCCCATCGGCAAGCTCAGAGGCCAGGTGCACCGCTTCGGTGCCGCCCAGATTCCGCTGGTGGTGACCTATCACCCGGCCTATCTGCTGCGCTCGCCCACCGAGAAGCGCAAGGCCTGGGAAGATCTCAAGTTCGCGCGGCGCGTGGCCGCCGGCGCCCGCGCGTGACCGAGCCGCCGCAGATACTCATCCGCGACATGGGTTTCGATGATGTCGCGATGGTGGCGCAGCTTGAGCGCCGCTCTTATGCCTTTCCGTGGAGCGATGCGATCTTCCGCGACTGTCTGCGCGCCGGCTACTACTGCTGCGTGGTGCAGCTCGATCACATCGTCATGGGCTACGCCATCATGAGCAGCGGCGCGGGTGAGGCGCATGTGCTGAATCTGTGCGTGGCGCAGGATTACCGGTGCCGCGGCATCGGCACGCAACTGCTGGGTCATGTGCTCGAATTCGCCCGCGGCCTGGGGGTCAGCGATGTGTTCCTCGAGGTGCGGCCCTCGAACACCATCGCCATCCGCCTGTACCAGTCGCAGGGTTTCTCGCAGATTGGCGTGCGGCGCGGCTACTACCAGGCTGCCGAGGGCCGCGAGGATGCGGTGGTACTGCGCCGCATCCTGGGCAAGGGGCGCGGATGAGCGCCGCATCGGGCGCGCCGTTGCCGCGGCGCACATTTGCCATCATCTCGCATCCCGACGCCGGCAAGACCACGCTGACCGAAAAGCTGCTGCTGTTCGGTGGCGCCATCCAGCTCGCCGGCACGGTGAAGGGACGCAAGGCGGCACGGCATGCCACCTCCGACTGGATGCGCCTGGAGCAGCAGCGCGGCATTTCGGTCACCTCTTCGGTGATGCAGTTCCCGTTCAATGGCTGCGTCGTGAACCTGCTCGACACGCCGGGTCACGAGGATTTCTCCGAAGACACCTACCGCACGCTCACCGCGGTGGACTCGGCGCTGATGGTGATCGACTGCGCCAAGGGCGTGGAGGAGCGCACCATCCGGCTGATGGAAGTGTGCCGCCTGCGCGCCACGCCCATCATGACCTTCATCAACAAGCTCGATCGCGAGGGTCGCGCGCCGCTGGATCTGCTGGATGAGATCGAGAAGGTGCTGAAGCTGTCGGTGGCGCCGGTGACCTGGCCCATCGGCATGGGACGCGATCTGATGGGTACGTATCACCTGACCGAAGACCGCATCTATGTCTATGAAGCGGGTGAGCGTGGCACGCGCGGCGACAATCGCGTGATCGAGGGCCTGATGAGCGAGGCCGCCACCGAATTCCTCGCTGAGCGCGCGGCGACTTTTCGCGAAGAGGTCGAACTGGTGCGTGGAGCGGCCACCGCATTCGACGTGCAGGAGTACCTGGCCGGGCGGCAGACACCGGTGTTCTTCGGGTCGGCCATCAGCAACTTCGGCGTGGAGGAATTGCTGCGCAGTTTCACCGCGCACGCGCCCGGTCCCCTGCCGCGCGAGACGCGCGAACGCCGCGTCGATCCGGGCGAAGCGAAGCTGACCGGCTTCGTGTTCAAGATCCAGGCGAACATGGATCCCGGGCATCGCGACCGCATCGCCTTCATGCGTGTGTGTTCGGGCCGCTATGCGCCGGGCATGCGTTTCTTCCATCCGCGTCTGGGCAAGGAGATCCGCGTCGCGGATGCCTTGACCTTCATGGCCGGAGACCGCACCGCGGTGGAGGAGGCCTGGGCCGGCGACATCATCGGTCTGCACAATCACGGCACCATCAACATCGGTGATACCTTCACCGAAGGCGAGAAGCTTTCGTTCACCGGCATTCCCAACTTCGCCCCCGAGATGTTCCGCCGCGCCGTGCTGAAAGATCCGCTGAAGATGAAGGCGCTGCAGAAAGGGCTGGATCAGCTGTGCGAGGAGGGCGCCACGCAGTTGTTCCGCCCGCTGCGCAACAACGACATGATCCTGGGTGCCGTCGGACAGCTGCAGTTCGAAGTCGTGGCGTTCCGCTTGCAGGATGAATACAGCGTGCAGTGCGCCTTCGAGGGCATTACCGTGCAGACCGCCCGCTGGGTGGCTGGCGAGGACAGGAAGCTGGCGGAATTCCGCAGCAAGGCGTACGACAACCTGGCGCTCGATCACTCGGGCGCGCTGGTTTACCTGGCGCCCTCGCGCGTGAATCTCGCGCTGACGCTGGAACGCTGGCCCGACCTGAAATTTCACGAGACCCGCGAAAGCCATTCGGCATGACGACGCCGGCTATCACTCGCCGCGCCGTCTGGAGCTGGATCACCTACGACCTGGCGAACACGATGTTCTCGATGGGTATCGTTTCGCTGTACTTCTCGCTATGGGTGCGGGATGCCGTGGGCAGCGAGCGCGCCGACACTGTCTACGGCAACATGAGTTCGGTGTCCTATCTGCTGATCTTCATCGTGTCGCCCCTGCTCGGCGCGATGACCGACCGCGCGCGGCGCCGGATGCCGTTCCTGGTCGTGAGCACCTTGCTGTGCGTCGGCTGCACGCTGCTGCTGGGGCGCATCGGTTTCTGGCCGACCATGGCGGCATTCATCGTGGCCAATGCCAGTTACCAGGCCGGCCTGCAGTTCTACGATGCCATGCTGCCGGAGGTGTCCACGGAAGAGAACCGCGGCAGGATTTCCGGCATCGGCGTGGGCGTGGGCTATCTGGGCTCATTCGTCGCCATCGCGCTGGGATTCATCACTGACGACATGCTGATGCGCTTCACGCTGGTCGCCGTCGGGTTCCTGCTGTTCGCGCTGCCGTGCTTCGTGTTCGTGCGCGAGCGGGGCAACCCGAACGCGCGGCCGGTGTTTTCGCTGAAGATGATTCGCGAGTCCACGGCCCAGACGCTGGCGACGCTGCGCGGCGGCCGGGAATACCCGGGGCTGCTGCGCTTTCTCATCGGCCGCATCTTCTACACCGACGCCATCAACACCGTGATCGCGTTCATGGGCCTGTACGTGGTGAATGTCGCGGTGGCTTCGGGTCGCGACGAAGCATCCGCACAGCGGATGGTGATGTATGTCATGGCCGCCGCCATCGGCTTCGCGGTGGTGGGCGGATTCGTGTGGGGACGCTGGGTGGACCGCATCGGTCCGCGCCGCACGCTGGACCGCGTGCTGTGGCTGTGGGTGGCAACCTTCCTGCTGGCCGCGGCCGCCGGCCTGTTTACCTTGCCGATCGCGGTGCTGTTCGTCGTGGCGGTGATGGCGGGCATCGCGCTGGGCGGCATCTGGAGCGCGGACCGTCCGCTGATGCTGCGCCTGACGCCGCCTGATCGTGTGGGCGAGTTCTACGGGCTGTACGGCATGGTCGGCCGCTTTTCGGCCATCGCCGGCCCGTTCATCTGGGCGAATGTGGCGCATCTGGCAACGGTGCATTTCGGGCTGCCGGTCGGCAAAGCGCAGGGGCTGAACATTCTGGTGCTGCTGGTGTTCATCGGCATCGCGCGCTGGATCATCGCGCCGGTAACCGATGAGCGGCGCGACTGGCCCGTCCCATCTGCCGCAGTTCGCGGCGCATCTTCCTGATCACCATCGCGGGCGGCATGCCCGCTGCCGCGCCGAAGCGCCAGTGGACGTAGCTGTCGGCAAAGCCACGGATCGATTGCGCGAGCGCGGGCAGGTGGCGGGCCGCGCGTTGCGAGATGGCATGAGGTCCGTCGTGCGCCGCAATCGCCAGGCCCCGGCGTTGCAGCAATGCGATGAATGCCAGCCACAGCTGGCCCAGCGCGTCGGATCTTGCGGCCATGCCGCGTGGCGCGCGGGTATATACCCAGGCTCCCCACAGCAGGGCGCCGGCCAGCAGAATCAGCGCCAGCCTGCTGTAATCCACACCGCCCAGGCCCAGCCGATCCAGCAGGCCTCGCTGCGCGGCCAGGTTGTAATCGACCACGCGTTCCTGCCACCAGGCGGCGGCCGCGTCCCAGCCATTGCGCAGATCGCGCAGCCAGGGCGAATGCACGAACAGCCGGCCGGTCAGCGAAGCGCCGCTTTCGAGCAGTTCGTTCACGCCGCGCTCCAGCCGCTCTGGCGCCACGACGGCGGTGGGATCCACGCGCGTCCAGCCCGCGTCGTCCAGCCACACTTCCGTCCAGGCATGGGCGTCGGATTGCCGCACGGCGTAGTAGCCGCCCACCGGATTCCAGGCGCCGCCGAGATAGCCGGTCACGACACGCGCCGGGATACCCACCGCGCGCATCATCGCGACGTAGGCGGAGGCAAAGTGGCCGCAGGATCCCAGGTGGGTGCGAAAGATGAGATCGTCGACAGAATCGCGGTCCAGCAGCGGCGGCGTGTGGCTGTATTCAAAGCCCGCGTCGTGGAAGTAACGCAGCACCCGCTGCACGTATTCGCGATCGCTGCCCACCTGCGCGCGTAATTGGCGCGCCAGCGCGCGCGCGCGCGGGTTGCGCTGTTCGGGCAGCTGGGTATCCAGTTTGCGACCGGTGATCGACAACGGCGTCAGCGCACGCACCTGCAGGTACGAAAGACCTTCGTAGGTGATGGCGCTGGTGACGCTGCGGGAGGCGATCACCAGGCCGTCGAAGCGCGGAAAATTGCGCGGACCGGTGATCCGTCCAATGGTGTCCAGACCGAACAGATAGTTGTGGCCGGTGGGCTCGAGCATCACGCGGTAATGCAGTGGCGCTGACAGGGGCTCAAAGGGTTGCGGAACCGCCGCGCGGCCGCGCCGCCAGGTGTAGCCGTCGAATTCATGCAGCACCGGACCGCGCCAGTAGCGTTGCGACATGGCGGGCGCGGCGCCATCGAAGCGCACGCGAAAGGCCACATCGTCCGAGGTCGACAGCTCGGAAATGCCGCCGGGCGTCATTTCGTCGCTCAGGCCTGTCTGGGCATTGGCGCTGCCGGGTAACGACCACAATGCACCGGGCAGGCGCGGCACGAACATAAAGCACAGCAGCGCGAAGGGCAGTGCGATCAACAGTGTGCGGCCGGCGGTGCCCAGCGCGCGCCGCGGCGTCAGCGCTTCGGTGCCGCCGCCCAGCGCCGTGAGCGCGCCCATGCACAGCCAGCCAGCTCCCAGATACAACGGGACACGCTGCAGGGACTGGCGATCCAGACAGGCCGCCAGCAGCAATCCCAGCGCCGCCAGCGCCACCACGCGGGCATCGCGCGGCTGACGGATTTCAAGCAGCTTGGCGGCACCCATGACCAGCAGCAGCGTGCTGCCGGCCGCCAGTCCGGAGATCGTGCGGTACGAGCCCACCGTGGCCAGCAACAGTGCGATGGCGATCAGTGCGCGGGCGCCAGTGCCTGGCAGCGCGAGGCGCCCGCGCTGGTGCAGCCACTGCCAAGCCATGGCAGCCAGCGCGACGGCAACAGCCCACCACGGCGCGCGATCTGCATGCAGCAGTACGGCCGCGGCGAAGGCGAGCAACAGCAGCACCCCGCTGCGGCGTGGCAATGTGGCGCCGTTCATGGCCCCGACTCCGTTTCGAACAGCGCCAGCGTCTGCAGGCAGCGGTGCCGGTGTTCGGGACCATGGCCTTTGAGCGCGCTGCCCGGCAGACGCAGGGTCCACGACTGATTCTGTGCGGCGGCATCCACGACCCAGCGCGACAGCTGCGACAGCCGGGCTTCGCGATCGCGAACCGGCAGCAGCGAATAGTCGAATTCCGGTGTGGCGGCGGCGTGGCCCTGGTATTCGCGTACCAGCAGCGGTGCGCCGCGTGCATAGGCCTTCCAGGCTACCTGCCGCGGCGAATCCCCTTCGCGCCACGAGCGCAAGCCCGCCACTTCATCGAGGCTGCCCGCCAGACGCTTCGATCCGCCGCCGTCGCCCGGCGTCTCGGGCACGCGCCGTTCACCCTGGGGCCGGGGATACACCACGGTGCTCACATCCAGCGCCAGCCAGGTCCAGGTGCGGAACAGGCCAAAGGGCGCGCTGGTCTGCAGGTGCATCACTGGCACGCGCCAGCGCCCACGCCGTCGCGCATGAAACCGCAGCCGCAGCAGGCAGATGGGCATGTGGCTGGATGAAGAGGCCGGTTCGACGCCGTTCAGGTCTTGCGCCGTGATCTGCAGAGCTTCTGCGGTGAGCGGAGACTGTATCTCCAGTGACACCAGCACCGCCTCGCCCGCGAAGGCGGGACTGGCGGTGACGCGCAGCAGCTGCGCGCCAGCCAGGCTGCGCTGGGTGCGGATCATGGCCACCAGCGCAAAGCCCGCAAGCCAGAATGCCAGCAGCAGGGCCAGGCCATTGCCGTAGTTCATGCCGGCGACGAACATCGCGGCGATCAGCAGCGCGAAAGTCCAGCCGGCGCGCGTGGGCAGGATATAGATGCGACGCGGCGCCAGCCGCAGTGGCAAGGCATCGGGTCCCTGCCGGCGCAGCGCCCAGCGCAGCATGCGCTGGTGAATCCAGGCGGGCTTCGATGCGCGCGGCATCGGTGCTCAGCGCGGCACGGGCACCGATTCGAGAACGCCGCGCAGCAGCCGTGAGCGCGTGGCGGCGTCTGCGTCCGTGGCCTCCCGCAGTTCCAGCCGATGCAATGCGACGGCATTCCAGACCGCCTGCACGTCATCGGGCAGCACGGCACTGCGACCCTCGAGCAGCGCCCAGGCGCGTGCCGCGCGCACCAGTCCCTGCGCCGCGCGCGGCGACAGGCCCAGCCGGATGTCGGATCGGGAGCGTGTGGCAGCCACCAATGCCTGCACGTAGTCGAGCAGCGGATCGGCTGCGTGCACGGCCGCGGCAGCCTGCTGCAGTTCCAGCAATTGCGCGGCATCGAGCGCGGGCGCGGTGCGGCCCAGCAGGGCGCGCCGGTCTTCCTCGCCCAGCAGCGCGCGCTCATGACGGGCATCCGGATAGCCCAGTTCGATGCGCATGAGGAAGCGGTCGAGCTGCGACTCGGGCAGTGCGTAGGTGCCCAGCTGCTCATGCGGATTCTGCGTGGCCACGACGAAGAACGGCTCGGGCAGCGCATGCGTGAGGCCATCGACGCTCACCTGTCGCTCTTCCATGGCTTCGAGCAGCGCGCTCTGCGTGCGGGGGCTGGCGCGGTTCACCTCATCCGCCAGCAGCAGCTGCGTGAACACCGGGCCCTGACGAAATTCGAAGTGCTGCGTGGCGCGATCGAACACGGAAACGCCGATGATGTCGGCCGGCAGCAGATCGCTGGTGAATTGCACCCGCTGCCACGACAGGCCCAGCACCCGCGCCAGCGCGTGAGCCAGCGTGGTCTTGCCCACGCCCGGCACGTCCTCGATGAGCAGATGGCCCCGGGCCAGCAGGCAGGCGAGACTGAGCCGTACGGCCTGGCTTTTGCCGAGGATGATGCCATCGAGGGTCGTCAGGGTCGCGGACAGTGCCGACATGTGCGGGGCTTCCAAAGCGTGTTCCTGCGCAAACCATAGCGCAATCGGACCACGTTCCGGCCGCCGATGCGCGATCTGGGCGCTGTTGGCTGTGGACTAGCATCCCGTTATTCCGACGGGGGTCTCCCGATGAGCTCAATCTCCAACCCGACCATGACGCTCGATCTGCCTCAGCGTGGGCGAAAATTCCGCGATCTGCGCACTGAGGCACTGGCGGACCTCATTCGTGGCAGCACGGCGCGGCCGATCCGGCGGTTGCTGGTGGTGGGCTGCGGATCCGGCAAGGAAGCCGCCGTGCTGGCCGAGGTGCTGGACGCCGAAACGACCGGCATCGATATCGTCCAGAATTTCGACCCGGAGGCGGCCACCGTGGTGCAGCTGCGCTACGGCGATGCGACGCGCCTGGACTTTGCAGATGGCAGCTTCGACTGCGTTTATTCCTACCATGCGCTGGAACACATCCCCCAGCATGTCCAGGCATTGCGCGAGATGCGGCGCGTGCTGGAGGAAGGGGGTCTGCTGTGCCTGGGCACGCCGAACCGCTCGCGGCTGTTCGCCTATCTGGGCAGTCACGCCTCGCTGCGCGAAAAGCTGCGCTGGAACATGATCGACTGGCGGGCGAAGTTGCGCGGCCGGTTCCGCAACGAATATGGCGCGCACGCGGGGTTTTCCTCCGCCGAGCTGCAGCGCGAACTGCGGGATATATTCGGCAACGCCCAGGAAATCACGCTGCCGTACTATCTGCGTGTGTACCGCAAGCACATCGGGCTGTGCAGGCTGCTGTATTCCTCCGGCTTCGGCCGGATTCTGTTTCCCTGCGTGTACTTTCTGGGTCGGAAGGAACTGGCAGTGCCGGCGCCTGCCGGCGCGGCGGACGCTATCGGGGAACCAGCTCCCGCACGGTTTGCATCTGCCGGGTAAGGCTTTCGTTCACCTTCTCGAACTGCGCGATCCGTTCGCGTTCCGTGGTCACCACTTCGGCCGGCGCGTTGCTGACGAAGTTGGGGTTTTCCAGCTTGGCCAGCGCGCGCTTGATCTCCTGCTGGTTCTTTTCCAGTTTCTTCGCCAGCCGCGCCAGTTCCGCGGCCGGATCGATCAGGCCCTGCATGGGAACGTGCAGCGTCATGTCGCCCACGACGGTGGTTGCGCTGGGCGGAGCGGCCTCAGTGGCCGCCAGTACGCGCACGGCATCGATGCCGGCCAGGCGGGCGAGCAATGCCTCGTAGCGCGCGAAGCGCTGCGCGTCCTGGGGCCCCGCTCCCTGCACCAGCGGCGACAGTCGCCGGGCCGGCGAGATGTCCATCTCGCCGCGGATCTGCCGCAGGCCGAGAATCACGCCCTTCATCCAGTCGATGTCCGCGGTGGCGGCCGCGTCGGTCTTGCAGTCCGCGGCGCGCGGCCAGGCGGCAAGCATGATGGTTTCGCCACTGACGCCAGCCATGGGCGCCACGCGCTGCCAGATCTCCTCGGTGATGAAGGGCATCAGCGGATGCAGCGCGCGCAGCAGCGTTTCGAGCACCGTCAGCAGCGTGCGTCGGGTGGCGGCGGCCGCGGCTTCATCCTCGCCTTGCAGCACCGGCTTGGTCAGCTCCAGATACCAGTCGCAGAACTCGTGCCAGGTGAACTCATACAGCGCCGCGGCCGCCATGTCGAAGCGGTATTCGGCGAAGGCCTGATCGGTTGCCGCAATGGCATGGCCCAGCCGCGAGACGATCCAGCGATCCACCACGCTGCCAGAAACCGTGCCCGCCGGCGCCACCGGCTTGCCCTCGGTCATCAGCAGCACGAAGCGCGCGGCATTCCACAGCTTGTTGCAGAAGTTGCGGTAGCCGGCGACCCGGCCCAGTTCGAAGCGGATGTCGCGGCTCTGCGTGGCCAGCGCCGCGAAAGTGAAACGCAGCGCGTCGGTGCCATGCGCCTCGATGCCGTTGGGAAAATGCTTGCGCGTCGCCTTCTCGATGCCCGGGGCCAGGTGGGGCTGCATCAGCCCCGTGGTGCGCTTGGCCACCAGATCGTTCAGCGAAATGCCGTCGACGATATCCAGCGGGTCGATGACATTGCCCTTGGACTTGGACATCTTCTGGCCTTCGCCGTCGCGCACCAGGCCGTGGATGTACACCTCGCGGAAGGGCACATCGCCCATGAATTTCAGGCCGAACATCATCATCCGCGCCACCCAGAAGAAGATGATGTCGAAGCCGGTGACCAGCACATTGCCGGGATAAAAGCGCTTCAGGTCGGCATTCGTATCCGGCCAGCCCAGCGTGGAGAACGGCCAGAGTGCAGAAGAAAACCAGGTGTCCAGGACATCGGCGTCGCGTTTCAATGCAACATCCGATCCGTGCTGCGCGCGCGCCTGCGCCTTCGCATCGGCCTCGTTGCGCGCCACGTAGACATTGCCCGCATCGTCATACCAGGCCGGGATCTGGTGACCCCACCACAGTTGCCGGCTGATGCACCAGTCGCGGATGTTGCGCATCCACTCGAAGTAGGTCTTCGACCAGTTCTCCGGCACGAAGCGCACGCGGCCGCTTTCCACCGCTTCGATGGCGGGCCGGGCCAGCGGCTCGATGCGCACGTACCATTGATCGGTGAGCAGCGGCTCGAGGATGGCGCCGCTGCGGTCACCACGCGGCACTGTGAGCTTGTGCTGGTCGATGCGTTCGATCAGGCCGGCGGCTTCCAGCTCGGCCAGCACGGCTTCGCGCGCCTTCTCGCGCGACAGGCCGCGCAGCCTTGCGGGTGCGTTCTCGTTCAGGTGCGCCGTGGGCGTGAAGATGTTGATCTGCGGCAGATCGTGGCGCGCGCCCACTTCGTTGTCGGTGAAGTCGTGCGCGGGCGTGATCTTCACGCAGCCCGAGCCGAATTCACGATCGACGAAGTCGTCGCCGATGATGGGAATCAGCCGCTCGGCGATCGGCAGGCGCACGCGCCTGCCGATCAGATGGCGATAGCGCTCGTCTTCGGGATGCACCGCCACCGCCGTATCGCCCAGCATGGTTTCCGGCCGCGTAGTGGCCACGACCAGCTGCGCGCTGCCGTCTTCCAGCGGATAGCGCAGATGCCACAGATGGCCTTCCTCTTCCTGCGACAGCACTTCCAGATCCGAAAGCGCGGTGAGCAGCACCGGATCCCAGTTGACCAGGCGCTTGCCGCGATAGATGAGCCCTTCTTCATGCAGCCGCACGAACACTTCGGTGACGGCGCGCGACAGCGGCTCGTCCATGGTGAAGCGCTCGCGACTCCAGTCCACCGAGGCGCCCAGGCGCCGCAGCTGCCGCACGATGGTGCCGCCGGACTGTGCCTTCCACTCCCACACGCGTTTGATGAAGGCCTCGCGCCCGAGGCTGGCGCGCGTTTCGCCGGCGGCATTGAGCTGGCGCTCCACCACCATCTGCGTGGCGATGCCGGCGTGATCCGTGCCCACCTGCCACAGCGCGGCGTCACCGCGCATGCGGTGCTGGCGCACCAGCGCATCCATGATGGTGTCCTGGAAGGCATGACCCATGTGCAGCGTGCCGGTCACATTGGGCGGCGGAATCATGATGCAGTAGGGCGTGCCATCGCCGCGCGGCGCGAAGTGGCCGCGCGCTTCCCATTGGCGATACCAGCGCTGTTCGATCGCGCCCGGGTCGTAGACTTTTTCCATCGGAGAGATTTCGGTCACTGGTCCTCGAACTCGTGATGATTGGGCGTGGCGCCATGCTCGCGATAGAAGCGGAAGCGCGCGCGGCCCGCGTTGCGACAGGCCGGGTCGGCATCGAGCACCTCGATGACGCGGCCGAAGGACAGGGCCTGCTCGCTGGCCTCGGTGCGCAGCGCCATCAGCGTGCCGAACGCGCCGTTCTGCGCCTCGGGCGGCAAGGTGGCGCCCGCGAAAAGCTGCACGGGGGCCTCCGAGGCCGCCGGATCGCCGGCCAATGGCTCATGCGGTACGAAGGCACGATCGCCGAAGGTCCACAGCAGATCGTCGAACGCGGAAAGGGCAGGCGCATCCTGCAGCCACACCAGCACGCGCTCGCCGGCCAGGAACGAACGCTGCACCAGCTGGCAGGCGGCCTTCATGCGCAGGGTGCGTGAGTTCTCCGCCAGCGTGTAGAAATCGATCGCCGTCACGCTTGTCCCGTCAGGCACGGCCCGCGCGACGCAGCAGGAACTCGGCAAGCAAGGCCACCGGCCGGCCGGTGCCGCCCTTCTGCGCGCCCGAATGCCAGGCGGTGCCCGCGATATCCAGGTGGGCCCACTTCATGCCCTGCGTGAAGCGCCCGAGGAAGGCACCCGCGGTGATGGCGCCGCCATCGCGCCCGGCCACGTTGGCCAGGTCCGCGAAATTGCTGCGCAATTGTTCGGCGTAGTCTTCGGTCAGCGGCAACTGCCAGGCGCGATCGTCGGCATCGGCGCCGGCGCGCACCAGCTCGGTGGCCAGCGCATCGTCATTGGCCATCACGCCGGTGAAGTGGTGGCCCAGCGCGATCACGCAGGCGCCGGTCAACGTGGCGATATCCACCACGGCAGCCGGTTCATAGCGGCGCGCGTAGTGCAGGGCGTCGCACAGGATCAGGCGCCCTTCGGCATCGGTGTTGAGGATTTCCACGCTCTTGCCGGCGGCACTGATGGCAATGTCGCCGGGCTTGGTGGCGCGACCGCCCGGCATGTTCTCGACAGCGGGCACCAGGCCGATCACGTTGATCGGCAGCTTCAATTCAGCAACCACCTGCAAAGTGGCCAGCACGCTGCCCGCACCGCACATGTCGAACTTCATTTCATCCATCGCGGCCGGGTCTTTCAGCGAGATGCCGCCGGTATCGAAGGTGACGCCCTTGCCCACCAGCACCACGGGTGCGGCGCCCCGAGCGCCGCGATATTCCAGCACGATGAAGCGCGGCGGCTGCGCACTGCCACGCGCGACAGCCAGCAGGCAGCCCATCTTCAGCCGGCGGATCTGCGTTTCATCGAACACGCGCACGCGCACGCTGCGATGCGCGCGCGCGATCGCACGCGCCTGATCGGCGAGATAGCGGGGAGTGCATACATTGCCGGGCAGATTGCCCAGGTCACGCAACAGGGCCTGCCCGCCGCCAATGGCCGCGCCATGCGCGAGTCCACGGCTCACGGCGGCGCGCGCGTCGCCGACGCCAGTCACACTCACGCGACGCAGGGCAGGAGCCGGGGGATGCCGGCCGGACTTCAGATCGTTGACCCGGTACACCGCGTTGCCGGCCAGATCGGCGATGGCGCGACCGAAATAGTAGTCATTGAGCTGCTCGCCATCCGGGCGTTCGAGCGCGAGCAGCAGATGGGCCGAGCGGCCCTTGATGCAGGCGCCCAGCGCGGCGCCGACGGCCTTGCGCCACTGGCGGCGGTTGAAATCCGCGCGCTTGCCCAGGCCCACCACCAGCACGCGCCTGGCGCGCACGCCGGGCAATTGCAGCAGCAGCTGGGTTTCGCCCGGCCGGGTGGGCAGGTCGCCGCTGGCGCGCAACGCTTTGAGCCTGCCGCCGGTGGCGGCATCGAGTGCCCGCAGCGCGTCGGGAAGGCGATCTTCGTCGAACAGGCCAATGGCAAGGCAATCGGCGGTCCGGGACGCCAGGCTGCCGGACTGGATGTCGAATCGAATCATGGGTTTTAAAGGCTCCGCGGCGCATTCGAGCGCCGTTGCGATGAGGTAGAGTTTAGCCGAATGCTCGTCCTGGATCGGTACATCATCAGATCGATCGGCGCCTCGGTGGTGGTCGTGGTGATGGCACTGCTGACACTGCTGGCGCTGTTCCTGTTCATCAACGAGCAGGGCTGGGTGGGTGTGGGTCGTTACGGCAATCTGCAGGCGCTGCAGTATGTGGCACTGAACCTGCCGGGCCAGTTGTTCCAGTTCCTGCCCATCGGTGTGCTGATCGGCTCGCTGCTGGCCCTGGGCGCCCTGGCGCGCCATAGCGAGATCACGGTCATGCGGGCCGCCGGGGTGTCGATCGCCCGCATCGGCCTGAGCGTGTTTTTCGCCGGGCTGCTGGCCGTGCCCGTGGCCCTGCTCGCGCGCGACTACCTGGCGCCGCCCATGATGCGCCAGGCGCGTATCCACAAGGCCATCGAGCGCAATGCCGACTTCAGTCTGGCCGGCCGGGGCGGGGCGTGGGTGCGCGACGGCAACGTGGTGCTGCGTGCCGCGCGGCAGTCCGCCGACGGCGCCTACGGCGGCATAGCGGTGTTCGAGATCGGACCGGACAATCGTCTTGCGGCGGTGGGCCGGGCGGCGCAGGCCACGGAGCGTGCCGATCAGAACTGGGAGTTGCAGGACTACCGCTGGTCGGCATTCGCCGCCGACCACGTAGGCTCCGGCGTGGATGCCGCCCACCGCCTGGAAACCCGTGTCAGCCCGGCGTTCTTCGGCACCATCGTGGCCGATCCGGCCGAACTGTCGCTGGCCGAGCTGTGGCGCACGGCCGGATATCTCCAAGCCAATGGCCAGGATTCGCGGCGCCTGCGCTTCATGTTCTGGTCGGTGGTGGCGCGGCTGACCGCGCTGCCATTCGCCGCGCTGCTGGCGCTGCCCCTGCTGTTCGGTCCGCTGCGGATGAAGGAAACCGGCGCGCGCGCGACCCTGGGGCTGGTGCTGGGTCTGGCCTGGTTCATCCTGTCGCGGATGGTCGAGAGCGGCACCCTCGCACTGGGACTCGATCCGCTGCTGCTGGCGTGGGCGCCGACGGCATTGCTGCTGGCGGCCATCGGGCTGCTGTTCGCGCGACTGCGCCGCTGAGGGCTCAGCGCTGCTTGAAGTCCTCGGGCACCAGCTGGTGCCGGCCCAGCAGTTTGTAGAAGTCGGTGCGGTTGCGCTTGGCCAGGCGGGCGGCCTGGCTGACATTGCCGCCGGTGATCTGCAGGATCTGCGACAGGTAGCCACGCGTGAATTCATCGCGCGCATCGTCGAAGGAAGGCAGGCGTCCCGGCGCGCCACCCAGCGACTGCTGCACCAGTTCCACTGGGATGACGGGTGTCTGCGACATGGCCACGGTCTGCCGCACCAGGTTCGCCAGCTGCCGCACGTTGCCCGGCCAGTCGGCCGTGGCCAGCAGTTCCAGGGCCTCGGGTGGATAGATGCTGCGCTGGCCGGTCTCCACGGCGATCTGGGCCAGGAAGTGGGCGATCAGCAGCGGGATATCCTCGCGACGCCTTGCCAGCGGCGGCATTTCGATCTGCACCACATTGAGCCGGTAATACAGATCCTCACGGAACTTGCCCCCCGCGCTCAGCGCCTGCATGTCGCGACTGGTGGTGGAAATGATGCGCGTATTGACGGGATGGGGCGTATCGGAGCCCACCGGCCGCACCGATTCTTCCTGCAAGGTGCGCAGCAGTTTCTGTTGCAGCTTGGGAGGCAGGTCGCCGATTTCATCGAGCAGCACGGTGCCGCCATCGGCGGTTTCCAATGCGCCCTGGCGGCCCTTGCCGGTGCTGGCATCGGCGCCGAACAGGTCGATGTCGATCTGCTCTTCGGAGATGCCCGCGCAGCTGGTGACCACGAAGGGTTTGGCGCGGCGCGGACTGGCCTTGTGCATGGCGCGCGCCAGTTGCTCCTTGCCGGTGCCACTCTCGCCGATGATCAGCACGCGGGCGTCGGTGCCGGCGACCATATGCGCCTGCGCCAGGCGCTCTTCCATGATGGCGCTGCGCGTGATGATGTCGGCGCGCCACTCTTCGGTGGAATCGGTGAAGCCCGAGATCTTCAAGGCACGCTGGATCTGGTCGAGCAGTTCCTGCTTGTCCACGGGCTTGGTCAGGAAGCCGAATGCCCCCATCTGCGTGGCCTGCACCGCATCGGGAATGGTGCCATGCGCGGTGAGCAGGATCACTTTCAGTCCCGGCCAGCGGTTCTGCAGTTCTTTGAGCAGCCCGATGCCATCCACCGGCTCCATGCGCAGATCGGAGATCACCAGGTCGGGCCGGAAGCGCGTGGCAGCGGCCAGCGCCTGCGCGGCACTCTCCACGGCTTCCACGTCATAGTTCTCCGCGCGCAGGCGGATGGTGAGCAGGCGCAGCAACCCCGGGTCGTCGTCCACGACCAGGATGCGGGCTTTACGTGCGGCGGACTGATTCACGGGGTACGTCCCTCTGTAGCGGGTGGGCGGTCGGAAATACCGCGCTCGATGTTGATGATGGCGTCAAGTTTGGCGCGTGCTTCATCCAGCGATTTGCGCAGGCGCGCATTCTCGTCGATCTCGGTCTGCAGGCGGCGCTGGATGGCGGCGGCGGAGGGCGCGCTACGCTGGCGCTCGCGCTCGCGTTGCGCTTCACCGACCAGCCGCTCGTTCTCCGCCGAGAGCCGCAGCTCCTCCTCCATGCGCTGCAGCTCGACGATGGCCAGCGCGCGCTCGGGAATGGTGAGCAGTTCGGGACGAGCCAGCGTCTCGCGCAGCACCTTCTGGGCCTGCACGGGATCGCGCGCCGGATGCGCTGGCGCCGCGAGCACCAGTCCGTAACGCAGCGCGGCTGGCCCTTGATGCGCCTGATCGTAGCCATTGCGCGCCGCGGCCAGTACCTCGGCCTGTTCGGCCGGGCTGCCCTGCACCAGCTGCTGCAGGCTGGTGATGTAGGCGGTGAGCTGGGCGGCCTGTACGGACTCACTGCTGGGCACCGGTGCGACCGCCGGCTTCGTGCCGCGCAGCCCGGTCACGCTTGAGCAGCCGCCTAGCATCAGTACCAGCAGCGTCACGCGCAGCAGGGGTTCAGGCCGCATGCGCCCGCTTTCCGTCACCCGACGTCCTGCCGGTCTGTGTCACCGGCGGGGTGCTGGAGGATCTCAAGGGCATACGTATGCGAAAGTGCGCTCCCTGCCATTCACCGTCCACGATCTCGATCTGCCCGCCATGGGCAGATACGAATTCCATCACAACCGAGAGCCCGATGCCCGTTCCCTTCACGTGGCCACCGGGCGCCTTGCCCGTGTAGAAGGCATCGAAGACCTGGCGGCGTTCCTCGGGGGGGATTCCCGGCCCGCTGTCGGCAACTTCCAGCAGCAGCGTGGTGTCTTCCGCGCGGGCGCGGATGTGGATGGTGCCGGCGCGCGGTGTGTACTTGATGGCATTGGACAGCAGGTTCTCGAGGATCAGCCGCATCTTGCCGCGGTCCGCGGCTACCAGCACATCATCCACATTCACATCCAGCCGCACACGTTGCGACAGCAACGCCAGCTGCTGGTTCTCGATGATCTGCTTGACCAGCGGCCGCATGCGGAATTCAGTGATTTCCAGACCCACGCTGCTGGTCTGCCAGGCGCTGTAACTGAGCAGGTTCTCGATCATGCGCTGCAGTCTGAGGCCGTTCTCGCGCAGGATGCCCGTGACTTCGCGCTGCGCCACCTGCAACTCGCCCACGGCGCCATCCATCAGCAATTCAGTGCCCTCGCGGATATTGGCCAGCGGCGTCTTCAACTCATGCGACATGTGCCGCAGGAAGCGGTTGCGTTCCTGCGCCAGTTCCAGCAGTCGCACGCGCAGCCATTCGATCTGCCGGCCCAGACGCTCCAGGTCGGCGGGACCTTGCACCGCGATGGGGCGGTGCAGGGCGCCGCTGCCCAGCTCATTGATCGCCCGGTCGATCTGGCCCAGCGGTCGGCCCACGCGCAGCGAGAACAGCAGGATGGCGCCGGCCGTCAGCGGAATCAGCAGCACGAATCCCCAGAACATGAGCTGCTGCGTGTGCTGCGTGCGTTCGCGCAGCGAGGCCACTTCGGCGTCGATCTGCGAGTTGTTCTGCGCCGACAGGGTGCTGGTCACCTGCTGCATGCGGGCGAAGTCCGCCTGCAGGCGCTCGTAGTCGGGCGGGCGGCTGGCCGCGCCCAGCATCTGCGCGCTGATGGCACCGTGCAACTGCGAGAACTCGTCCAGCGATTTGCTGGCCTCGGTGCCCCGCAACTGTTCGACCAGTTGCGATTCGATCTGCCGCAGCCGCGCATCGAGCGTGGCGTAGGATTCGAGCAGCCGCTGGTCGAGCAGCGCCCGATAGACGTTCATCTGCCGTTCCAGCGATGAGGTCGAGGCGAACAGATCGCGGGTGAGCCGCGTGGCCACCACGCCGTCGGCAATGATGCGTTCGCTGGTCTCGGACAGCCGCCGCATCTGCACGCCGGCGGTGACCAGCGCGCCGACCAGCGGCAGCGCGATGATGGCCAGGCCCAACAGCACCAGCGCGCTCAGCGATCTCGGGCGCAGCAGATTCATCGCCGGATTCTAGAGCCTGCCGGACTTCGGGGCACGGCTGCCCGCAAATCGCACGCCGCGGCTTGCCGCCGGCTACCAGGGCTCGCGCAGCAGCTTGCGTTCCCAGTTCAGCGAGCTCTGGACGATGCCGTCCAGATCATCGAGCTGCGGCTTCCAGCCCAGCACCTGGCGGATCCGTTCGGATCGGGCCACCAGGCTGGGGGGGTCGCCCGCGCGTCGAGGCACTTCGACCACCTTCAGCGGCTTGCCACTGACACGCTCCACGCTCTGCAATACCTCGCGCACACTGTAGCCATGGCCGTAACCGCAGTTGAGCGTCTGGGAGGCGCCGCCCGCGGCCAGGTAATCGACGGCCAGCAGGTGCGCAGAAGCCAGATCCTGCACATGAATATAGTCGCGCACGCCGGTGCCATCGGGAGTGGGGTAGTCGGCACCGAAGATGCTCACGGATTCACGCTTGCCCACGCTGACCTCGCAGGCCACCTTCACCAGCAGCGTGGCCTTGCGTGTGGACTGGCCGATGCGCCCGGCTGGATCCGATCCGGCCACGTTGAAATAGCGCAGCACCACATAGCGCAGCGGCGATGCCAGCGCGAGGTCGCGCAGCATCCATTCGGACATGAGCTTGGAAGTGCCATAGGGATTGATGGGCGCCAGCGGCGCCTCTTCGACGGCAAGGCCCGAGGCGGGAATGCCGTATACGGCGGCGGTCGAAGAGAACACGAAGTGTTTGACGCCATGCGCCTGGCAGGTGGCCAGCAGCGAGCGGGTCTGGCAGGTGTTGTTGCCGTAGTATTTCAGTGGGTCGGACACCGACTCGGGCACGATGGTGTGCGCGGCGAAGTGGATGACAGTGTGCACGTCATGGCGGGTGAGGATGTCGGCCACCAGCGTGGAATTGCCCACATCCCCTTGGATCAGCGTTGCCCCGGTCACCGACTGGCGGAAGCCGGTGGACAGGTTGTCGAGCACCACCACGGTGTCGCCGCGGGCCTGCAGTTGCATCACGGTATGGCTGCCGATATAGCCCGCGCCACCAGTTACGAGAATTGCGCCCACGTGCCTGTGCTCCACTTTCCCTTCAAAGATGGCTGCCGATGATACCCGCAGGGCATGATTGCACCTGTTTTTGGAGGCAGAAAGGCGATTCATGTCACAGCCGGATGAACTAGATCGCCCGTTCGCGCGCCTGACGCCCTCGCTGGTACTGGACGCCGTGGAAAGCCTGGGTCTTGCCGTGGATGGCCGGCTGATGGCGCTGAACAGCTATGAAAACCGTGTGTATCGCGTCGGTATCGATCCCGCGTCGCTGCCCACGCGTGATCCGCGCGCCGTGGCGCATGCCGTCGTCGTCAAGTTCTATCGCGCTCATCGCTGGAGCGATGCGCAGATCCGCGAGGAGCATGCCTTCACCCGCGAGCTGGCCGCGGCCGAATTGTCCGTGGCCGCGCCGCTGCTGCGCGGTGGCGATACCCTGCATGAGGTTTCCGGGTTCCGCTTCACCGTGTTTGAATGCTGGCCGGGCACCGCGCCGGAGCTGGATCTGCCGGACCACCGCGCCATGCTGGGTCGCATGATGGGGCGGCTGCACCGCATCGGGCAGCAGCGCGCATTCCAGGCACGACCGGCGCTGCGTGACTGGCAGTTCGGTGCCCGCGCGCGCGCGCGCGTGCTCAACTGTGGCCTTATCCCCGAGCCGATGGATCAGCGCTACGCCGAGGCTTCATCGCAGCTGGTGCGTTCACTGAATGCGCACGGTGACGCGCTGGCCCAGGCGCGCAGCCTGCGCCTGCACGGCGACTGTCATGCCGGCAACATTCTGTGGAATGCCAATGGCCCGCTGTTCGTGGATTTCGACGACTGCCTCACTGGCCCGGCCGTGCAGGATCTGTGGCTGTTCTGCGCCGGCTCCCCGGCCGAGCAGCAGGCGGAGTGGGCGGCGCTGCTGTCGGGTTACGAGCAGTTCGCGCACTTCGATGCCAGCGAGGCGGGCCTGGTCGAAGTGCTGCGCGGCATGCGCATGCTCAATCACGCGGCGTGGCTGGCCGAGCGCTGGGACGATCCGGCCTTTCCACTGGCCTTTCCGTGGTTTGGCGAGGCGCGTTACTGGGAAAAACACATTGCCGAGTTGCGGGAACAGCTGGAGGCAGTGGAAGATCCGCCCCTGCTGCGCGTCAGCGGATAACGCACGGAGCTGTCCATGAGATACGGTCTGTCGCTGCTGGTTCTGCTGTCCATCGCCGGCTGCGGCCGCGAGCCGGCTTCTTCCGTCAACACCGGTACGGCCGCCACCGCGGCCAGCAGCAAAGGTCCGGTGGTTGAAGAGACGGTGGCGGCCGTTCAGCAATCCCCAGGCAAGGCCGCCGTGGCATTGCGCTTCCTGCTGGAGGGCAAGCCGGCCGTGGGCGCTCCCATCCGCGTCCGCCTCGATTTCACGGCGGCCCACCCGATTGCGCAGTTGACGGTGCACGCGCAGGGCGCGGGACTGGTTGTCGAGGACAGTGGAGCCGCGGCCACGCTGGCGATGCACGAGGCCGGCAAGACCGTGAGCCATGAGGTGTCGGTGACGCCGCAGGCCGCAGGATTCAGCCAGCTGATCGTGCGTGCGTTGCCGTCCGACGATGGCGCGGCCGAAATCGTCTACGCGATCCCGCTGATGACAGACGCGGCGCCACCCGCCGCGAACTAGCGCTTCAGACGAAGCCGATCCAGCGGCCGAAGCCGATCACCAGGCACCACAGCGTCAGCGATATCGCACCCGCGGCGCGCGCGGCCGGAATGGGTCGACCTGTATCCCAGCTCTGCACGCTGCGGAAGGTGACGAACTGGAAATACAGCATGTTGATGCCGGCCAGCACCAGCAGGCACATCTTGATCAGGAAGGGCGCGTTGTGGGCGTAGTTGGTCGCGCCAGCGATGAACATCGCCCCGCCGGTGAGGGCGGCGCCGATGAATGCCGTCCAGGTCCACGGCAGCAGCCGCTCTGAAAGATAGGTGAAGCGCAGGTTGCGTGAGGTCAGGCCGAGCAGGCGGGTGTCCACCAGGAAGATGCTGCCGGCTACCAGCGCGAGGCACAGCACATGCAGGGACTCCACCCACGGAAACCAGTCTTCGCTGACCGACACCGCCAGCGGTGTGTTCTGCAGCCATTCCATCAATTCACTCACGGGCGGCGCTCCTCAGTACGATTCGACATAGGCGATGAAGCGCCCGCAGAAGATGATGGCGATCCACAGCAGCATCGCAATCGAGGCGGCGGCCACGTGCAGCGCGGTTGGTGATTCGAGCTGGCGTCGCGCCACGCTGGTCAGCCACAGCGTGATGGTCAGCGCCAGGGCCAGCATGATCATCTTGGCGTAGAACGCCGGATTGGTGATGGTGCGGCCGGGCTCGGCGATGATCAGCAGCAGGCCGGTGGCCAGCAGCGCCAGGATGAGCATCCATATGGCTTTGGCGAAGCGCGGCGCCTGGGTGGACAGCGGCTCGGTGGACAGGCCACGGCCCGCGATGCGCAACGAGAACATCAGCGCCGTCGCGAACAGTGTCGCCAGGCAGATGATATGAATGGTCTGGATGCCGGGAATGGCCCAGGAGGTGATCTGGATGGTCTGGCTGAATGAGGTATTCGACAGCCAGTCGCTGAATTGATGCAGATTCACGAAGTGTGTGCCCCCGGACCGTCTACTGATATCCATTCAGTATAGGCGTAGTGGCGATCCGCGGTCGAGCCGGAATGAAGCGCGGCATTACGGAAAATCGCGCACCGCGCGGCATCCGCAATGCGGAATGTTCGCTTAACGTTCGCGGAAAATTACGCCTCGCCCTGAGCGTGCGGGGCGCGCGTGCGCAGCGCGCCACCGAGCACCAGGTCGAGCAGCTTGTCGATGAAGTGGCGATCCAGCGGCATGCGACTGACCAGCAGCCGGTGGAAGATCGGCCCCCACAACGCATCGGCCAGCACCTCGATGTCGGTGTCCGCATCGATTTCGCCAGCGGCCTGGGCACGACGCAGCAGCTGCAGCGCCGCCTGGCGGCGCGGTTCGACGAAATCGCTGCGCAGCGCGCGGTTGGTCTCCGAATCTTCCTGCCCCAGCGCGATCAGTTCGCGCAGCAGCTGGCCTACGCGGCCGCGATACAGCGTCGCGGCCACGTGCACCTGGTATCTGAGATCCGCGAGCGCCGAGGCGCTGTGCTGCACGGCATCCATGCGTGGTGCCACGGCTACCAGGAAAGCCTCGACGGCCAGCGTGCCCTTGGTCTGCCACCAGCGGTAGATGGTGGCCTTGCCCGCGCCGGCGCGGGCCGCCACGCCCTCTACGGTGAAGCCGGCAAAGCCGCTTTCGCGCAGGATCTGGTAGGCCGCTTTGAGGATGGCGGCGCGGGAAGTGTTGGAACGGGGCCGGCCGGGCGCGCGCGCCGCGGGCCGCTTGCGCGGTGAGCTCATGGACCTGGTGCGTCGGGAGGGGCGGGGATTATATCGCCCCGCGCTCAGCGGGTGAGTTGCGCCCGCTGCACCAGCCGCACGAACTCCGCGCGGTAGCCGTGCGCATCCTCACCCAGTGCGTCCTCGGCCTGCCGCACGACATCTTCGTAGCGCAGCGAGCCGGTGTAGCGCCCGCCGCGCAGCAGCTGCGCGAATCCGGCCACCGCGGTGGAAAATTCCACATCTCGCCGCAACGCCACCGGCACGCCGGCATCGGTCCGGATGGGGGTTTGCAGCAGCCGTGAGCGCAGGCCGTTTGGCAGCTTGTAGCGGATCTTCAGATAGCCGTATTCATCCTGTTTGCCGCGTGGCGCGGCCGCTGACTTGCCGCGCGCCGCATAGCGCGACTCATCCACCGACCGTGGGGCATTCACCGGCGTGATCTCGTAGATGGCCGTGACAGTGTGGCCCGCGCCCACGTCTCCCGCATCGACCTTGTCGTTGTTGAAATCCTCGCGGTTCAGCGCGCGTGTTTCGTAACCGACCAGGCGGTATTCGGCCACCGTGGCCGGATTGAATTCCACCTGCAGCTTGACGTCCTTGGCGATGGTGAACAGCGAGGCGGTGGACTGTTCCACCAGCACCTTCTTCGCCTCGTTCAGCGTGTCGATGTAGGCCGCGACGCCATTGCCGTTCTGGGCCAGCGTCTGCGCCATCTCGTCACGGTAGTTGCCCTGGCCAAAACCCAGCACCGACAGATACACGCCTTTCCCGCGTTCGCGCTCGACATAGCTCTTGAGCTGTTCCTGATCGGTGATGCCCACGTTGAAGTCGCCATCGGTGGCGAGCAGGATGCGGTTCACGCCTTCCTTGCGCAGGTTCTGTTCCGCCAGCGCATAGGCCAGCCGGATGCCCGCCGCGCCGGCGGTGGAGCCACCGGGCCGCAGCGAATACAGCGCCTGCAGGATCGTCGCCTTGTCGCTCACCGGAGTTGGCGCCAGCACCTGTCCCGCCGCGCCGGCGTACACCACGATGGCCACGGTGTCCGTGGGTTTCAGGCTGTCGAGCAGCAGCGCCATCGACTGCTGCGCCAGCGGCAGTTTGTCGGCCTCGTTCATCGAGCCGCTGACATCCAGCAGCAGCACCAGATTCACATCGGGACGACGCGAGGCGGGCAGTTCGTAACCCCTGATCCCGATGTGGACCAGCTTGCGGCCCTCGCCCCAGGGCGAATCGCTGACCGTCACCGTGGGCCGGAACGGCTGCTCGCGCGAGTCCGGTGCCGGCCAGGCATAGTCGAAGTAGTTGATCATTTCCTCGACCCGCACCGCATCGGCCGGCGGCAGCCGGCCCGCGTTGATTTGCCGGCGCACGAAGCTGTAAGAGGCGGTGTCCACGTCCACCGAGAAGGTGGAGACCGGTTCATCGGCCACGCGCTTGACGGCATTGGTTTCGAAATGACGGAAGCGATCGCGGTTCTCGGCCGCAGGGGCAACCACCACGGGCGACTCGGTGCGGTCGCGGCGGGCAAACAGGCCGCGCCGCCGCGTGCCGGTTACGACCGCTTCTTGCAGTTCTCCTGCGCCGGGGCTGGCAGGTGCGCTGATGCCCGCCGTTGCCGCGGATGAAGCCAGCGCGGATGGCGGTGGCGCGGGCGGCATTGGCTGGTCCGTCACGATGTTCACTGCGTTGCTGGTCGCTTCGGACTTGCGCAGTTGCTGTGTCGCCACCGCGGGCGCCGGCACGGGCACGATTGCCAGCGCAGGCGGGTCCAGAACGGGCTCATCTTCCACTACGGGTGGTGCGAATAGCTGTGGTGTCACCGGCGCAGTCGCAGGCGCTTTGCGCGCTGCGGGCGCGGGTGCCGTATCGCGACCATCCGTTGCCGTCACCGACTGCGACACCGCGGGTGGCTGCTGGGGACGGGTTTCCTGGACGGCAGTGGTCGCCGGCGTTTCCAGCCGTACGACACGTTCGGCCGGTGGCAGCAGCCAGTAGGTGGCAACACCGACCACGGCCACGCAGGCTGCGGCCAGCCCGCTCCACCGGGCACTGCGCGGATTCCAGCGCCGCGCGGGCTGTTGCTGCAGTCGGCCGCGACTGCGCTCGAATTCTTCCAGCGCCGCGCGCCGCGCGCGCTCCCGCGCATCGGGGTCGGGGGGCGGGGCATCCAGGTGCTGCAGGTCGTATTCAAAGGAATGCGTGTTCATGCGTGGGTACTCGCCAGGGGTTCACGCTGCTGCATCTGCTTGCGCATGACGTGAACGCGCCATGAAATGGTGGATTCGGAAACGCCGAGGATGACTCCGGCCTCGGCATGGCTCAGGCCTTCGGCGTGCACCAGCAATGCGGTCTCCTTCATGCCTTCGCCAAGCCCCTCGAGCTGCTGCAGCAGCTGGCCGATGTAGATGGCGTCTTCGGCGCGATCCTCGTCCTGGGTCGGCTCCGCGCCGGACAGTTCCAGATGCTGGTGTCGTTGCTGCGCGCGCTGCCAGTCCTGCGCGCAGCTGATCACCAGCCGGTACAGCCAGCTGGTGAAAGCGGCCTGGAAGCGGAACTGCCCCAGGCTGCCGGCCAGCTTGATGCAGGCCTGCTGGGCGACATCTTCGGCGTTGGCGCGGTGGCGGCACCATTTCCAGGCGAAGCGGTAGATGGTGCCGTAGTAGCGGTCCACCAGCTCGCCGAAGGCCTGCTCGCTGCCGTCCTGCGCGCGCCGTATCAGAACTGTTGTCTGGGGATCGTCCATACAGGTTCTTCTTGGGCTGTTGATCCCTTGGACGGCTCGCAGGGCGAATTCCTTTGCAGTACCGTTATGTCGCCACGGTTTCCCGGAGCTTTCAATGACCCGTACCCCATTGCTGCTGATCCCGGCCTTCGTTCTGCTCGCCGCCTGCGCCCGCAACGAGTCGCCGCCGGCCGCTGCACAGGCATCGACATTCACGGCGGCCGATGCATCCATCCCGTCGCGGCTGGCCAAGTACGCCACTGTACGGCTCACCACCGATCTTTCCCGCGTATCGCCGGAAGACCGGCGTGTGCTTGGACATTTCATCAATGCGGCGGAACGGATCAATGACATCTACTGGCAGCAAGCGTATGGCGATCCGAAACCGCTGCTCGATGGCATCGGCGATCCCGACCTGAAGCGCCTGGTGCAGATCAATTTCGGCCCCTGGGACCGCATCGATGGCAACGCGCCTTTCATTGCCGGCGTGGGGCCGAAGCCGCCGGGTGCGCAATTCTATCCGGCGGACATGACCAAGGAGGAATTCGAAGCCTTCCAGGATCCGCAGAAGACCGGGCTGTATTCGCTGGTGCGCCGGGACGACGCCGGCAAGCTCAAGCTGGTGCCCTACAGCCAGGCGTATGCCGCCGAGCTGAAGCCCATCGCGGCCGAACTGCGCAGCGCCGCCGCCATCACCGGCGATGCGAAGCTCAGGCAATACCTGGAGAAGCGCGCCACCGCGCTCGAGACTGACGACTACCAGCCCAGCGATTTCGCCTGGATGGCGATGAAGCAGAACCAGGTTGATCTGGTGATCGGCCCGATCGAAACCTACGAAGACCAGCTCTACGGCTATCGCGCGGCCTTCGAGGCCTATGTGTTGGTGAAGGACATGCAGTGGAGCGAGCGGCTGGCGCGCTTCGCGAAATTCCTGCCGGAGATGCAGCGCGGACTGCCGGTGCCCGCGCAGTACAAGAAGGAACCCGCCGGCTCCGATTCCGATCTCAACGCCTACGACGTGGTGTACGTGGCGGGTGATTCCAACGCCGGATCGAAGACCATCGCCATCAACCTGCCGAATGACGAGGAGGTGGGGCTCAAGGCCGGCACGCGGCGCCTGCAGCTGAAGAACGCCATCCAGGCAAAATTCGAGGCCACGCTGGTACCCATCGCCAACGAGCTGATCGCGAAGGACCAGCTGCCGAACGTGAACCCCGATGCCTTCTTCGCCAACGTGATGTTCCACGAGGTGGCGCATGGACTGGGCATCAAGAACACCCTCGATGGCAAGGGCACCGTGCGCGCCGCATTGAAAGAGAGCTATGGCGCGCTCGAGGAGTGCAAGGCCGACATCCTCGGGCTGTACCTGGTGACGAAGCTGCTCGAAAAGAAGGAGCTGAAGGACACGACGCTGCTCGACCACTACGTCACTTTCGTGGCCGGCATCGTGCGCTCGGTACGCTGGGGCACCACCAACGCGCACTCCCGCGCGAACATGATCGAGTTCAATTACTTCGAGGATCGCGGCGCCTTCACGCGTGATGCGGCCACGGGCACCTACCGCATCGACATCGAGAAAATGTCGAAGGCCGTGACCTCGCTGGCCGCGCGCATCATCCAGCTGCAGGGGGACGGGGATTACGCGGCGGCGGCGAAGCTCCTGGCAGAGGAGGGGACGGTCCGCGCCGCGCTACAGCAGGATCTGGATCGCCTGACGACGCGCAATATTCCCGTCGATGTCGTCTTCGAACAGGGCAAGCAGGTGATCGGGCTGGAGTGACTTAGAACTTCACCGCCCTGGCGTCGTTCATGATCACCTCGTGATAGACGGGTAGCGACCAGCCCTGGGTTTCCAGCTCTTTGAGGCGCTTTTCCACCTGGCGCACGTAGTTGGCCGGCGTGCCGTACTTTTTCTTGACGGTGGCGGCATCGATGGGCGTCTGCCAGCCGGACAGATAGCACAGCAGCGGCGTCTGCATCCTGCCGGAACCCGCGCCGGTGCTGGCCGGATTCGGCGGATTGTGCATGGTGTACTTGAACAGCGGCACATCCACCCAGGTGGTGCGGATGCCGCCCATGGGGTTGCCGTACTGGTCGAGCTGCATCAGCGAACCATCGTTGTTCGTGTACAGATCCATGATCACGCGCGGCGCATGCGGCGGACTGATGCCCTTGTCCACCCAGCGCAGCAGGTGATACAGCGCCACCGACGCCAGCGGATCGAGCGGCATCTCGGACAGCGGCTGCAGGCAGTCTTCCTGCTGCAGGCGCTTGCGGGTGTTGCGCGAATCCAGGTGCGCCATGCCCGCGAACTCGTACACGCGCAGCTGCTTGCCAGGCTCGTCGCTGTCCTGCGCGGAGGTGGCCACATCCATGTACTCCACCTGCGTGGGTACGACGATGACGGGCACATCAACCCCCGTGAGGGCGGTGCCATTGTTCATGGTCGGCAGGAAACCGTCGTAAATGTTGGCCATGCTGGCCAGCTTGAACGTGCGGTGCGACGGGAAATAATTCACCACCATCGCCGAACTGGCCGAGGTTCCCCACAGGACCATCTTGCGCAGTTTCAGATCCGCGATCGGGCTCTGCGCGCTTTTGATCAGCGCGCCGGCCTGCGCGAGGATTTCGCTCACCTGCTTCTGGCCGACCTTCAGCGAGCCATAGCGTTCGGGATTGAATCTGGCGATCTGCTCGACGCCCGTGGTGTCGATTTCCACCGCGATGTGGCCCGCATCCATGATGTACAGCGAGTTGTATTCAAAGGCATGCGCCGCGGCGGCCGCCGGATGCATGGGTTCGGCTACCACCAGTCCGCTGAACTTGCGGTTGTCCTTCGGTTTGCGGATGACCAGGCGCGTTTCGTAGGGCTCGCCGGCAGCGGTGCCGGAGATGAGGTATTCGTCCACTTCGTAGCCGAGCTGCTCGGGCCCCTTGCCCGGCCACAACGCCGAGGCAGAGTCATAGACCTTGCCTGGGCCGGTGAGCGGCTTGATGGCGGGGATGGGCGCCACGACGGGAGTCGGCGGCACTTCGGGCGCCGGTGGGCGTCGACCCGGCAGGCCCGGTATCTGCGCGAAAGCCATGCCGGTCACGGCCAGCAATGCCGCCATGGCCAGCGAAAGCCGGGAAATTCTTGCAATGCTCTGTCTCATGACCTGGCGCCCCTTCCGGTGTTGTTCTGCCGCGTGTGCGAATACTACTGAAGGAAGCCCATGCAGGGCAGCATCAGTGCCGCGGGCGGAGGCAGGCTGGCTTGCCGGCCGGACAGGTGTGCGCAGAGCGAAGGAATGATGATCGTTGCTAGCTGGTCAGAAAGCGGTCGACAGGGTTCATCACGTCACGAGGCACACTGGTCTTGATGACTTTCGCGGGAATCCCGCCGGCCATGGATCCCGCGGGAAGATCCGTGGTGACGACACTGTTCGGCAGGATGCGGCAGCCGTCGCCGATGTGCACTCCCCCAAGGACCACCGCGCCCGGACCGATCCACCGGTGCTGATCCGATCGGATCAGCCGCTTTTGTCTCCTCGGATGTCTCCGCGAAGTCAGACGTCTACGAACCCTGCCAGCTTCAGCGCCTTCCCGTCGAACGCCCCACTCGAGGCGCGTGGCGGTAATGATCGCGCGACTCGTGATGGCCCGAACTATCTTCCGGGCAGCGCCCGCGACCCTCCGGATCAGCCGGCCTGTAAATCCGGATTAGCCGGATATATAATCCGGATTGGCCGATGCCTTGATCCGGACCGGACGACATGGTCGCAGCCCACGACGCCCTGATTCCACGCCATGCCGCGAAACAGGTGGCAACCGCGCTGGCGGACACGCCGGTGGTTATGGTCAACGGTCCGCGCCAGTGCGGCAAGACGACCCTGGTACGCAGCTTCGCTGCAGAAGGGCGTCAGTACGTCAGCCTGGACGACGAAACGGCGCTCTCTGCCGCTCGTGATGACCCGACCGGATTCCTGCGTCCGCTCGACCGCGCCATTGTGGATGAGGTACAGCGGGCACCGGAACTGTTGCGCGCAATCAAATTGTCCGTTGACCAGGATCGTCGCCCAGGTCGCTTCCTGCTTACCGGCTCTGCCGATCTGCTCACGCTGCCAACGGTGTCCGACAGCTTGGCGGGGCGCATGGAGGTCGTGACGCTCTTGCCGCTGTCGCAGGCCGAGATCGGGCGCGCAGGCGGCACTTTTCTCGACCGCGCGTTTGCTGGCGAGCCGCCGTTGCTCCCCGAGGCCAGTACGGGCGCGAAGTTCGTGCAGCGCGTCCTGCGAGGGGGGTATCCGGAAATGCTGCGCCGCGCAGATCCGGCACGTCGTCGGACTTGGGCGCGTGATTACGTGGCTGCCATCGTGCAGCGCGACGTTCGCGATGTGTCGACTATCGAGAAGCTGGATGTACTGCCGCGGCTGCTGCGTATCCTCGCCCAGCAGTCGGGCCAGCTGACGAATTTCACTCAGATCGGCGGCCAGATTGGGTTGGATGACAAATCGACCCGTAAGTACCTGGGTGTGCTGGAGCAGCTTTACCTTGTTCGCCGCCTGGAGCCTTGGTACGGCAATCGGCTGAGCCGCATGGTCAAGACCGCTAAGCTGCATTTTCTGGATTCAGGCCTGTTGGCGGCGCTACTTGGCGCGACTCCGGAGCGGGTCGACAAAGATCGTCAGGTATTCGGAACACTCTTGGAAACGTTCGTGTACACCGAAGCACTAAAGGCTGGGATGGCAAGTGCGCGGCAAGTAGCCATCCACCACTATCGCGACCGTGACAAGAATGAGGTGGACCTCGTACTTGAAGACGAAACCGGCGCGGTCGTTGGACTTGAGATCAAGGCAACGGCGACTGTTCGCCCGGCGGATTTCTCTGGCTTGCGCAAGCTCGCGACAGCGGTGGGGGAGCATTTCCGCCTGGGTGTCGTATTGCACGACGGGGAGGCCGTGACCGGATTTGGAAAGAATCTCGTTGCTGCGCCGCTGTCGTGCCTGTGGAACTGATACAGGACTGATATGAGTGCGAGCATTCCGCCACGGAAGACAAGCCATGGAGCAGACGCCAATCGCGTGGTCGCGTCGTTGGCGCGTGACCAGGTGAACCTCGACCTCAAGACGATCGATCTGTGCTTCCTCGCGGCGCTATACCTCAAGGCTGACAAGGCCGCCCTGGCGTCGTTCGAGGAGGACGTGCTCATCGACATGTTCGAGCAGGTCTGCGACTTCATCGAGCCGGGTGCTGAGAACCCTCGCAAGCGGGCGACTCATGCGATTCAGCGCCTCCGTGAGCAACGCATGCTGGCGCGGGTCGATGGCGCCGGCCTTGTGCGAGCGGGCGACTACGCGCTCACGACGCTCGCCGCCGCCGTCGTGCAGTACTTCCTCGCAGATGAGGCGCTGACGAGAGAGAGCCTTACCCTGTTGACCGGAACGCTCAGCGCGCAGCTTGCGGAAATCCTATCCGACGCGAAGAGGGCCACCGGCCCGGAGGCCTGGCACACGAAGGTGTCGGGGCGGCTCCGGGTAACGGTGTCTGACCTGGTCTCAGGGATCGAGCGGCGGCAACGCGGTCTCGATGCCCAACAGGAGGAGGTGCAGGCCGAGATCGCGAAGCTCCTACAGGCAGACTGGTTCAGTGCCGTGGATCAATGCCAACAGCTCCTGGACACCACCACCACCACGCTGAACGAGCTGAACGAGATCCTCCTTCGCGACACCCACCACTTCCTCGCCATGTTGCAGGAGATCCAGGAGCTCGCAGCGGCGGCCGAGAACCGCGAGGGGGAAGAGACGGTTCAGCGTGTCATTGAGCACGTCGACCGCATCGCGGCGTGGGGGGCGGCTCGGCAGCAGGCGTGGTCAGAGTACTACCAGTACGTCCATCGCTACCTGCGTGACGTCGTGCGGCTCGATCCAGACCGAGCACTCAGCCAGCGTCTGCGAGACCAGATCGCAGGGTGGCCCGAGGCGCCGTTCTACCTTCTCATCGCCCACGCCCCCTCGATTCGCTTGCTGCGTGCGTTTGAGGCCCGCGTGGACCGCCCGCCCGTAGCGCGGCCTCTCACCGAGCGAGAGACCGCTCCCGAGTGGGTCGAACCCGAGAACATTCACGCCGACATCGAGATGCTCGTCGCGCGGGCTATTGACGAAGGTGCTGGGACGCTCGCGGGCGTGTCATCCCGCGTTCTGCCGACGCTTCCTGAGTCACTGCACTACGCTGCGGCAGGCCGTGTCGCCGACGCCGTGGGGCGCCTCGCCCGCGTCCGTAGCGAGCGTGAGCGCCCGTGGGCTCCGGTACTCACGAAGATCGAGGTGGAGGACTGGACCGTTGACGGGAGGGAACCGTCGTGAGCGTCTCCAGCTTCCACACCCTCGAGGAGGCGCTTACCGACGAGCACTACCCCGAGATCGACCTTGCGCTTCGTCGCGGCAGGCACATCGGCCGTGATGATGGCACGATCTACGAATACCTCGTCGATGCCCAAGCGCTGCTCGAGGTTTTCTACCGGCGCTTCGGCTGCGAACTCATCCAGCAGAGCGACGGGTACTTCTATCTCCTGCCGTCGGGTGACCGGCTGGGGCGGCGCCAACTCTCGGCGGGCGAGATGCTCGTGGGGCAAACTCTCGCGCTGCTCTACTTGGACCCGGCGACTCTCCAGCACGGCGGGATTGTTGGGCGGCCTGCGTTGCTCCAGCGGCTCTCGGCGCTCTTGGGAACGGAGGTTCTGGTGCGGACCCTGGACCCGCGTCGAGCGCGCCGGGGCAAGTACGATGAGCGAGTCGCCGCGGAGGCGGTTCGCTCGAAAATCGCTGAGGCCCTGCGCCGCCTCACCGACTTGGGCTTCGTCGATACCAGCCGCATCGCTGTTGCGGCCGAGAGCGACCAGAATCCGCCGATGACGACGCCGAGCAGCGCTCGACCGACCATGTAGGCAACATAGTTCGTTGCGAGCGCCACGATTGCGCCCGACATTCCCATCAACGCTGTGAGCACCAGCAGCAGAGTCTTGCGATCGGCCCGGCGAGCAAACACAGGAATCGAAAGGCTAGTGATGACTGCAAACGCGCCAGATACCGCAATTCCGTACCCGGCCCAACCTTCGCTGACGCCCAAGCCGGCCGCCATCGGAGTCAGCAGGCTGACTGGCATGAACTCCGAGGCGATGAGCGCGAATACGCACAAGGACATGGCGAACACGCCGCCCCAGTTCGCGGCCGGGGCGGGGATATCGTTCGAGCCTGACTCGGTTGGTAGTGTGATGGCGAGGCTCATGGATGCGGGTCCTACTTCGCTGCCAGGTTCCGGGTAAAGAACGTCGTCAGTTTGTCGAAGGGAATCACCTCGACACGGTCGTACAGATCCGTGTGATTGGCGCCTGGGATGATCACCAGTTCCTTCGGCTGAGCCGCCGCGGCATAGGCGGTCTCGCTGAAGTAGCGCGAGTGCGCCTTTTCGCCGTGAATGAACAGGATCGGGCGCGGCGAGATCTCGTTCACGTACGTCAGGATCGGCATATTCATGAAGGACAGGGGATTGGTGACCGTCCAGGAGCCATTCGAGTTGACCGACCGAGAATGAAAGCCGCGGGGCGTTTTGTAGTAGTCATGGTAGTCGACCAGGAACTGCGCCTCGCCACCCTTCAACTCGTTCATCGGCGGGCCGTAAGAAGGAGCGCCCGCCGCCGCGTCCAGCCAACGCTGCCGGCCCAGCTGCTCGAGCGTCTGCGAGCGCTGCTCGGGTGTGACGCTGTCGTTGTAGCCCCTCGACATGACGCGCGTCATGTCGTACATCGTGCTCGTCGCCACTGCCTTGATGCGCTTGTCGACGGCGGCGGCGTTCAACGCCATACCACCCCAGCCGCAAACGCCGATGATGCCGATGCGTTCGCGGTCGACGTTGGCCTGCAGACCGAGGAAGTCGACGGCGGCGCTGAAGTCTTCGGTATTGATGTCGGGCGAAGCGACATTGCGCGGCTCGCCGCCGCTTTCGCCGGTGTAGGAGGGATCGAACGCCAGGGTGATGAAGCCGCGTTCAGCCATTGTCTGGGCATACAAGCCTGAGGATTGCTCCTTCACCGCGCCAAAGGGGCCAGCGACCACGATCGCCGCCAACTTGCCGCGGGCGTTTTTTGGCATGTACAGGTCGGCCGCTAGCGTGATGCCGTAGCGGTTCGGGAAGGTCACCTTGCGGTGATCGACTTTGTTGCTGCGGGGGAAGACCTTGTCCCAGTTCTGGGTCAGTTGCATGGGGGCGACTCCGGTTTTGGGTGCGGGGGCTTGCGCGAAGGAAGGCGCCACGCCGATCAGGGCGGCTACCCAGGCGATCTGCAGGCAGGCGCGGCGTCCGAGTTGCTTGTGGTCCATGGCGTTTTCTCCTGCCGTCGGATGTTCGACGCCGACCATTCTGCGCGGGCGTGATCTCCTTTATTAGCTGATGAAAGCTTTTAGACTCTATTAGTTTTACTAATGAATCAGGCATGCCAAACTGGGCCCATGGCGCGACGCAATCTCAACGATCTGGTGGCTCTTGTGACGGTCGCCCGCGAGGGCAGCTTCACCCGCGCCGGGGCGGTGTTGGGCGTATCCCAGTCCGCGCTGAGTCAGGCGATCAAGGGGTTGGAGGAGCGACTGCAGATCCGGCTACTCACCCGCTCGACGCGCAGCGTCTCGCCCACCCCCGCCGGCGAGCGCCTGGTGCACGCAATCGGGGATCGCTTCGACGAGATCGAGGCGGAGCTGGACGCACTCACGGCGTTGCGGGACAAGCCGGCCGGTTCGGTGCGCATCACCAGCGGCGATCATGTCCTGAGAACAATCCTGTTACCCAACCTCCCGAGTGCGGTTCAAGCCCGTTCAAGCGCACTTGACGCCGATGGCGGTGGAACAGCTCGCGTCCAACCACGCCTTGGCCGCGCAGATGCCCCAACTGGATTCCCTGATCGTGGTGCCGTTAGCGATCCTGGATTTCCTATGCATTCATCCGTTCGCGGACGGAAACGGGCGCATGGCGCGTTTGCTTACGCTGATGCTGCTGTACCACTTCAACTACGAAGTCGGTCGATACATCAGCGTCGAGCGCGTGTACGAGCAGACGAAGGAAGGCTACTACGAGACGCTGGAGGCGAGTTCGCAGGGCTGGCATGAGGGCCGGCACGATCCGAATCCTTGGCTGAACTACTTCTGGGGCGTGATGCTTCGCGCGTATCGAGAATTCGAGGAGCGAGTCGGAGAGGTCAAGAAGCGTAAGGGTTCCAAGGCGGAGCAGGTGAGGGCGGTGGTTCTGGCAAAACAGGCGCCGTTCTCGATTTCTGAGGTTGAGGCAGATTGCCCTGGGATTTCACGAGAGACTATACGGATTGCATTACGCGAAATGAGTCGGGAAAGACTCATCGTGTCCACCGGAAAGGGGCGTTCGGCCAAGTGGGTGCGAACGCCGTAGCGATGTTGGCTTGCGTCGATAGGAAGGATGACGAGAGGGTGGAAGATAGGCGACTTGGAGAATGACTACGTTCACGTTTTCAAGTGTGCAACGACGTTCGAGCGGGCGTTAACGAAGGCTGGGACATTGGAAATGCTGGCGTGCGCTGCGGATGATCTTGGTGCAACAAAGTTCGCCAAGAAGATTCGCAAGGGTCGCTGCCAGCGCGAGATGGTCTCGAAGGTGTCGATGTACCAGCGGATCAATTCCGCAAGCGTGGGCGTGCTTTGCTTCTGGCGCGCCAGCTCGGCTGGGTTTTTGAGCGCCACTTCCCGGTGTTTGACCCAGTTCAAGGCTGCCGATCGATGCGTGAAGGTTCGGCTTTCCTGATGCAGCACCGTTGTCCCGCGATGGATGCGAACCACCGCGGTGTACCGCGTCGAGCCATTGGCCTGCTTGCGAGCTTTGATGGTTGGCATGGCGATTTCTTGAGGGGACAAGAGGGGCGGAAACCATTCTTGTCCCCTTTATGTCCCCTCAGCAACCAGTAAACTCCACCGAATCCGCAGGAATCCCGCAGAAACGACCCGAGTGGAAAACACTACAAAAATAGGCATTTCTTTCGAGAGTCGCAGCGATTCCCTCGACCGAAGAGTGTCAGTCGCCCCCATGATGGAGTGGACCGACCGCCACTGCCGTTTCTTCCTGCGCCAGTTCTCGCCCACGGTGCTGCTGTACACCGAGATGATCCACGCCGCGGCCATCCTGCGCGGCAATCGCGAGCGGCTGCTGCGGTTCTCACCTGAGGAGCAGCCGCTGGCCCTGCAACTGGGAGGCTCCGATCCGCAGGTACTGGCCGGGGCCGCGCGCGTTGCCGCTGACCTGGGCTATCGCGAAATCAACCTCAACTGCGGCTGTCCCAGCGACAAGGTGCAGGCGGGTTCCTTCGGTGCCTGCCTGATGCGCCAGCCGGCCCGGGTTGCGGAGTGCGTGGCTGCGATGAAGAACGCGGTTCAGGTGCCGGTTACCGTGAAGTTCCGCATCGGTGTGGTGGAGCGCGAAGTCGGCGCTGCCGGAAGTGAAGCTGCCGCGGAGCGTTTCGACGAGCAGGACCGGCGTGATCTGTCGGAATTTGCGCGCGGTGTGGTGGATGCCGGCGCCGATGCGCTGATCGTCCATGCCCGCAAGGCCGTACTGGGCGGCTGGTCGCCGCACGAGAACCGCAGCGTGCCGCCGCTGCGCTTCGACGTGGTCGAGCAGTTGCGGCGCGAATTCCCGGGCAAGCCGGTGGTGGTCAATGGCGGTATCCGCACGGTGGCGGCCGCGCATACCGCGCTGCAGGTCTTCGACGGCATCATGATCGGCCGCGAGGCCTATCACCGTCCCTGGCTGCTGGCCGAACTGGAGACCGGGCTGACGGGCCGTCGGTTCGATCCCGCAACGGCGGTCGCTGCCATCCTCGACACCATGCACGCCTATGTGCGTCGGGAACAGTCGGCAGGCACGCGTCCGCACGCCATCACCCGCCACATGCTGGGTCTGATGTCGGGATGGCCGGGTGCCAAAGACCTCCGTCATTTGCTCTCCGCGGAAGTGCAGCGGGGCATGGAGATGGACAAAGTTTTCAAGCGGGCCGGGGAGATAGCCGCTCAAGCTGCGTAAAGGGATTGCAAGTCGCGGCTAAGTGGCTTTGATAGCTTGTTTTCAATACACGCATGCCTCAATCTTGTGAACTGGTTCACATTTCTTGGGCAGCATGGGTACGGATATCGAGCTGGCAGTGCTGTTTTCCGACGTTGTCGGTTCGACACGCATCTATGAGGTCCTGGGAGACCAGCGGGCTCGCGAAATCGTTGCCCTTTGCATCGACCTGATGCGCACCGCCACCGAGCAGCACCGGGGCACCGTCATCAAGACCATGGGCGATGAGGTGATGGCCACCTTTCCCACCGCGGATGATGCCCTGAATGCCGCCGCGCAGATCCAGCGCCAGATCACCTCGCATCCGGCCTTGCAGGTGGAGGGCCAGCCCGTGGCCGTGCGCATCGGCTCGCACTTCGGGCCGGTGGTGCTGGAGAGCCGCGATGTGTTCGGCGCCACCGTGCACACGGCCAACCGCATGACCAGCCAGGCCAAGGCCGGCCAGATCATGACCACGGCCGCCACGGTGGAGCGCCTGTCGTCGGAGTGGCGCGCCTCGGTGCGGCAGATCGATATCGCACTGCTGAAGGGGCAGGGTGCGGAGGTCAGTCTCTACGAGGCCATCTGGCAGACCGACGATGTCACCAGCATGCTGCCCTCGATCGCCATGGGGGGCGGCGCCGACCGCAAGGCGCAGCGGCTGCGGCTGGTGTCCTCCGACAAGGAACTGGTCATCGACGAGCGCCAGCAGCAGATCACCATCGGGCGTGCCGACGAAAACGACCTGGTGATCCGCGGCAACCTGATCTCGCGCATCCACGCGCGCATCGAGATCAGCCGCGGCAAGTTCCTGCTGATCGATCAGAGCACCAACGGCACCTTCGTGAATTCGCTGGACGGCGAGGAATCCTTCGTGCGCCGCGACAGCATGCAGCTCAAGGGCGTGGGCATGATCGGCCTCGGCAAGGTGCCAGAGGCCGACTCGCCGCAGACGATCCGCTTCGTCTGCGAAGAGCTTTAGGCCGCCTCAGCCCAGCCGCTGCTCGACGCCGTCGAGTTCGGCGTACATGGCCTTGGGCGTGCGGGTGCCGTATTCGCCGAGGTACTTGCGGATGTCCGCCACTTCCTTGCGCCAGGCCTCCTGCTTCACGCTCAGCAGTTCCTCGACCACCTCGGGCTGGATGTCGAGGCCAGCCAGGTTCAGATCCGCGGGCTGCGGCAGGTTGCCGATGGCGGTGTCCTTCGCGCCGGCGCGGCCGGCCACGCGATCCAGCATCCACGACAGCACGCGCAGGTTGTCGCCGAAGCCCGGCCACAGGAATTTGCCGTCCGCGCCCTGGCGGAACCAGTTCACGTGGAAGATCTTCGGCGGATTCTTCAGCTTTGCGCCCACGTTCAGCCAGTGCTGGAAGTAGTCGGCGAAGTTGTAGCCGCAGAAAGGCTTCATCGCCATCGAGTCGCGGCGCACGACACCGACTGCGCCGGTGGCCGCCGCGGTGGTCTCGGATGCAACCGATGCGCCCACCAGCACGCCGTGCTGCCAGTTACGGGCCTCATAGACCAGCGGTGCGATCTCGCGGCGGCGACCGCCGAAGACAATCGCGGAAATCGGTACGCCCCGCGGATTCTCGGCCTCGGGTGTGTATGACGGGTTGTTCACGGCGCTGACCGTGAAGCGCGAATTCGGATGCGCGGCCGGGCCGTTCTTCGCATCGTACGGGCGCTTCTGCCAGTCGGTGACCGGCTGGCCGTGGCCAATGCCTTCCCACCAGGGCTCGTTGTCCGCCGTCAGGGCGACGTTGGTGAACAGCGTGTGCTTGCGGATCATGTCGTAGGCGTTCTTGTTGGTCTTCGGGCTGGTGCCCGGCGCCACGCCGAAGTAGCCGGATTCGGGGTTGATGGCCCACAGCCGGCCATCCGGGCCGGGCTGCATCCAGCAGATGTCATCGCCGACGGTGAACACTTCCCAGCCCGGCATCGAGGCGGGCGGGATCAGCATCGCCAGGTTGGTCTTGCCGCACGCCGACGGGAAGGCGCAGGCCACATAGTGCAGCTCGCCCTTGGGGTTCTTCAGGCCGACGATGAGCATGTGCTCGGCCAGCCAGCCCTCGGTGCGCGCCTGGTAGCTGGCGATGCGCAGCGCATGGCATTTCTTGCCCAGCAGCGCGTTGCCGCCGTAGCCGGAGCCGAAGCTCTTGATCGACAGCTCTTCGGGGAAATGCATGATGAAGCGGCGGTCCGGATTCAGCTCGCCGATGGAATGCAGACCCTTCACGAACTTGCCGCCCTCGGCGGCGATGCGCTCCAGGGCCTGCCGCCCCATGCGCGTCATGATGCCCATGTTCAGCACCACGTAGGCGCTGTCGGTGATCTCCACCCCGCAGCGCGAGTAGGGCGAGTCGATCGGACCCATGCAGTAGGGCACCACGTACAGCGTGCGGCCCTTCATGCAGCCCTTGAACAGGCCGTCCATCTTCGCGTGGGCTTCCTCCGGCGCCATCCAGTTGTTGTTCGGGCCGGCGTCGTCCTTGTTCTTCGAGCAGATGAAGGTCAGGTGCTCGACGCGCGCCACGTCGCCGGGATGCGAATGGGCGATGTAGCAGTCGGGAAAGGTCTTGTCGTTGAGCGCCGCAAGCTCCTTCTTCGCGATGAGTTCGTTACGCAGGCGGGCCGTTTCCGCCGGCGAGCCGTCGCACCAGTGGATGCGTTCCGGCTCGGTCAACTGCGCCACCTGGGCCACCCAGCCGGCAACCTGGGGCGAGATATCCGAGAGCGGAAGGAACGCGTTGGGAGCTGTGGCCATGTCGGATTCCTGTCGACGGCTGTGATTCAAAGGGAGGCAGAGTATACCCCCCGACGCCCGGCAGTTGCCTAGCCAGTAATCGGTGACAGAATGCTTGGGCAGCCATGATTTTCAAGGATTATGTTGCATTGCACAAATATTGTGCAAGCATATGTTTTGGCGATTGACGCCGGCGCCCCCGGCAGCCGACTGTTTCACGACCATGCCGCAAGACCTGACTGAAATCCTCGGCGACGATGGCCCGCTGGCGCAGGCGGTGCCGCAGTTCCGCGCGCGCGCCGAGCAGCAGCGGCTGGCGGCGCGCGTGGCGCATGCCATCGAGGAGCGCGGCTGGCTGGTGGCCGAGGCGGGAACGGGCATCGGCAAGACCTTTGCCTATCTGGTTCCGGCGTTGTTGTCGGGCCGGCGCGTCATCATCTCCACGGGCACGCGCACGCTGCAGGATCAGCTCTTTCATCGCGATCTGCCGCTGCTGGCGCGGGCGCTGGGACGCAGCGCCACGGCGGCGCTGTTGAAGGGACGGGCGAACTATCTTTGCCTGGATCGATGGAAACGCCTGCCCGGCGAGCTGCCGCTCGAGCGCGACGCGCAGGGATTGGCGTCGCGGCTGGCTACCTGGGCACAGGCCACGACGCAGGGCGATCTGGCCGAGCTGACCGATCTGCCGGATGGCCATCCGCTGCGCGAACGCATCACTTCGACGCGCGACAGCTGCACGGCCAGTCGCTGCGCCGAATTTGCCCGCTGCCATGTCTTCGCGGCGCGGCGCCGCGCGAACGACGCCGACATCGTGGTGGTCAATCACCATCTGCTGCTGGCCGACCTGGCGCTGAAGGAAGAAGGCTTTGGCGACATTCTGCCCAGCGCCGATGCGGTGATCCTCGACGAGGCGCATCAGCTGCCGGAGCTGGCCGGGCAGTTCTTCGGCACCAGTTTTCATTCGCGCAAGGTGGATCAGCTGCTCACCGATCTGCCGGTGCTGCTGCTGGAAGGCGGCTTCGACATGCGCCGGCTGGCGGCGATCGAGGCCGAAGTGCGCGCGGCACTGGCCGGCGCGATCCGCACCGCGCTGGCCGCCGCCGGCGATGGCCGCGTGGCATGGGAAGATGAACTGCCGGCGATGGACGCCGCCGCGCGCGCGCTGGTGGAAAAACTGTGCGCGCTGGCTGATGCGTTGCAGGCCCTGCAGGCAGGCGATGGCATCGTGCAGGCCGCCATTCGCGCCAGCACGCTGGCCGGAGAACTCGACCAGGTGCTCGATTCCAGCACCAGCGAGGGGGCCCGCCTGCTGCAGGCAACGGCGCGCGGTTTTGGCTGCCAGGTAGTGCCCTTCAATGTGGGTGCGCTGCTGCGCAATGTGCTCACGGCGCGCCCCATGGCCTGGGTGTTTACGTCGGCCACGCTCTCGGTGGCCGGAGACTTCTCGCACTACGTCGGGCGCATGGGTCTGGCCGACCGCAGTGAAACGCTGTGCATCGACAGCCCCTTCGACTATGCGCGCCAGGCTGTGCTCTATGTGCCACGCGATCTGCCGGACCCGACCCATGCCGAGTACACACCCGCCGTCGTGCGCTGCGCGGCGACGCTGGTGGAAATGGCCGGGGGAGGCGCCTTCCTGTTGTTCACCAGCCACCGGGCTCTGGCGCTGGCGGCGCGCACGCTGCGCGAGCTGTGGCGGCAGCGCGTCGGCGGCCCTTTCCATCTGCTGGTGCAGGGCGAGGCACCGCGCGAGCAGTTGCTGCGCGAATTCCGCGAGCATGGCGATGCCGTGCTGCTGGGCACGGCCAGTTTCTGGGAGGGTGTGGATGTGCGCGGCAGCGCATTGCGGCTGGTCGTCATCGACCGGCTGCCATTCACCTCGCCCGATGACCCGGTGACGCGCGCGCGCGCGCGGCAGGTGCGCGAAGAGGGCGGCAATCCTTTCGCGGATTTCCAGCTGCCTGAAGCGGCGCTGGCGCTGAAGCAGGGTGTGGGACGACTGATCCGCAGCGAGACCGACACCGGCGTGGTGGCCATCTGCGATCCGCGGCTCTACGGCAAGGGTTACGGCAAGCGCCTGCTGGACAGCCTGCCGCCGATGCGGCGCACGCGCAGTCTGCAGGACGTGCATGACATGCTCACCCGCGAGGGTGGCAGCGGCCGGGCGCGCTACGCATGAAGTTGCTGGCACTGGATACGGCCAGCGCGCAATGCTCGGCGGCGTTGCTGTACGAGGATCGCCTCTGCTCGCGCCGTGCGCCGACCGCGCGCGATCACGCCACATTGATACTGCCGATGATCGATGCGTTGCTGGCCGAAGCGGGGGTGAAACTGCAACAGCTCGACGGCATTGCTTTCGGGCGCGGCCCCGGGTCGTTCACCGGAGTGCGCATCGCGGCGGCGGTGACGCAGGGACTGGCCGCCGGTGCCGATCTGCCGGTGCTGCCCGTGTCCGACCTGCGCGCGCTGGCGGCGCAGGCGCGTCGGGTGGCGCCGCCCACCAGCACGGCGGCGCGGCATGTCCTCGCCTGCATGGATGCGCGCATGGGCGAGGTGTACTGGGGCGTCTTCGAAGACAGCGACGCATTGCCCTGCGTGCCGGGATGGAGCGAGGCGGTGACAGCGCCCGCGGCACTGCCGGAAGGACTGCGCGGTACGCTGGCGCGTGCTGCCGGTCGGGGGCTGTCGGCGCATCCCGAGCTGCCCGAATGGCTGGGAGTTCCCCGCGTCGCCTGCCTGATCGATGCCGAACCTGATGCCCTGGATGTCGCCCGGCTCGCCGCCTGCGACCTGGCCGGGGGATGCGCATGGCTCGATGCGCTGGCCGCGCAACCCGTCTACCTGCGCGATCAGGTCGCACAACCGCCGCGTTGATCCCGGGTTGTAAGATGGATGTAACAGGTCTGTCATGAAATCGGCGCCGCCCCAAGGAGAAAGTCCCGGAGTGAGCAAGGTGCGCCAGATATTGATCGTCGAGGATGAACAGCCGATCCGCGAGATGGTCGCGTTCGCGTTGCGGCGCGCCGGTTTCGAGGTGCGTGAAGCCGGCAACAGCCAGGACGCCCGGGTGCAACTGACCGACGAACGTCCCGACCTGCTGCTGGTCGACTGGATGCTGCCGGACATGAGCGGCCTGGAGCTGACCCGGCTGGTCAAGCGCGATCCTGCTACCCGTGATCTGCCCATCATCATGCTGACCGCACGTGCCACCGAGGGCGACAAGGTGGCCGGCCTCGACGGTGGCGCGGACGATTACATGACCAAGCCATTTTCGCCACGCGAGCTGCTGTCGCGGATCAACGCGGTGTTGCGGCGAAGTGCCGGCATTGCCGATGGCGACAGCATGGAAGTGGCCGGGCTGAAGATGGATCGCGGCAGTCACCGCGTGAGCGCCGGTGATCGCGAGGTTTCACTCGGACCCACCGAATACCGCATGCTGGAATTCTTCATGCAGAACCCTGAACGCGTTTACGCGCGGGCCCAGCTGCTGGATCGGGTCTGGGGAGGCAATGTCTACATCGAGGAGCGCACCATCGACGTTCACATCCGGCGGCTGCGCATGGCACTCGAAGAAGTCGGGCTGGCGCATCTGGTGCAGACCGTGCGTGGCAGCGGTTATCGCTTTTCGGCGCGGGACTACGCGGGATGATGCCGGCGCAGGCCTTCTGGTTCGTGCTGGCGCGCCTGGGCGCGGCCGTGCTGCTGGGTGCTGTGGCCGGAGCCATTCTCGGCAATGTGTTGGGTGGCATCGTGCTGGCTCTGGTGGTCGCGCTGGCATGGCAGCTGATGATCCTGTTCTGGTTTTCATGGTGGCTGCGCGACCGCGCCAATCGCACGCCGCCGGATGTTTCAGGCCTGTGGGGCGACGTCATTTCGCAGGTCGTGCGCCTGCACCGGCGCAAGCGTTACCACAAGCAGCGCCTGCTCGACCTGTTTCGCGAACTGCGCCGCTCGACGGCCGCCATGCCCGACGGTGTGGTGATCCTCAATGCGCACTGGGGGATCGTCTGGTTCAATCGCACCGCCAGCCAGTTACTGGGCCTGCGCCGCAAGATCGATCCGGGCATGCCGCTCACCAACCTGATACGCGATCCGGTGCTGGGCCGGTATCTGCAGCAGGGCGTATTCACCGAGCCATTGATCGTGGCGCGCGACGGCGACCATCGCATGCACCTGTCATTCCAGATCGTGCCCTATGGCGGCGTGCAGCGGCTGATGCTGGTGCGCGATGTATCGCGGCAGATGGCGCTGGAATCCATGCGCCAGGATTTCGTCGCCAACGCCTCGCATGAGCTGCGTTCGCCGCTGACGGTGGTCACGGGCTACCTCGAGACCCTGGCGACGGACGATCGCCTCGATCCGACGCTGCTCGCCCCCGTGGCCGAAATGCAGCGCCAGACGCAACGCATGAACGGCATCGTCAGCGATCTGCTCGATCTGTCGCGGCTCGATGCAGCCGACAAGGAAATCGAAGGGCAAGCGATCGACGTGCCGGCGATGTGCGCGGTGCTGCGCAAGGATGTGCTGGCGCGTCCCGTGCATCCTGAGGTGCAACTGGAACTGGCCAGCGATGCCCATCTGCTGGGCGATGAGGCGCAGATCCTGTCCGCGTTCTCCAACCTGGTGGACAACGCCGCGAAGTACACGCCCGCCTCCGGGCGCATCCGCCTGGTGTGGCAGCTCGATGAAAACGGCGCGGCGCGCTTCATGGTGCAGGACACCGGGCCGGGCATTGCGCCGGAGCATCTACCGCGGCTCACCGAGCGTTTCTATCGCGTCGATGCCGGCAGGTCACGCGCGGCGGGCGGCTCGGGCCTCGGCCTGGCCATCGTCAAGCACGTGCTGCAGCAGCATGGCGCAACACTGGAAGTGGCCAGTGAACCGGATGTGGGCAGCTGCTTCGCCTGCGTCTTTCCGGCGCGCCGCGTGATCGATGGCACGCGTAACGCTAATATCCCCGCGACACAGGCCGCCGCATCGGCGGGCCGCTGACTGGAACCCTATGGAAACCGCTGATCTTTCGCATCACATCTCGCGGCGTTTCAACGAAGACCTGGAACGCGTGCGCACCAGGGTGCTGGCCATGGGAGGGCTGGTCGAGGAACTGCTCGGCAAGGCCATCAACGCGCTGATCGAGGGCGACAGCTCGCTGGGCGAGTCGGTCTCGAAGGACGACCTCGAAGTCAATGCCATGGAGGTGGCGATCGACGAGGAGTGCAGCCGCATTCTCGCCACCCGTGGACCGACAGCGGGCGATCTGCGGCTGATCGTGGCGGTTCTCAAGACCATCACCGATCTGGAGCGCATCGGCGACGAGGGCGAGAAGATCGGCAATATCGCCTCGCGGCTGGCGGTCATGGAACGCCCCGCGAACAAGTATCGCGAGATCAAGCATATGGGCCGCATCGTCGCCGACATGGTGCACGATGCTCTGGATGCCTTTGCGCGCATGGATGCGCAGGCGGCCGTGAAAGTGGCGCGCCGCGACCGCATGGTCGACGAGGAATACGAGGCCATCCAGCGCCAGTGCATCACCTTCATGATGGAAGACCCGCGCAGCATTCGTCGCGCGCTCGATGTAACCTGGATCGTGCGTTCGCTGGAACGCGTCGGCGATCACGCCAAGAATATCTGCGAATACGTGATCTTCATGGTGCACGGCAAGGACGTGCGCCACACGCGTCTGGAAGACGTGGAGCGCGATCTGGAATTGGCCACCCGGCAGCCACAATAAGGACCATCAATGACTCTTCAGGATCTGCGCGCCCACCGTCGCGCATGGAATGTGGCGGCGGCACTGGCCTGCCTGCTGATGCTCGGTTACGCGCTGTTCCTGCAGTACCACCAGGGCCTTACGCCCTGTCCGCTGTGTATCTTCCAGCGCATCGCCGTCTTTGCCCTGGCGGTGACGTTCGGACTGGCCGCGCTGGTGCCGGATCGCTGGCGCGCACTGCGCTTTGCCGCCTCCGGCCTGATTTTTCTGGCCACCGCGTCGGCCGCCGGCGTTTCGGCGCGGCACCTGTACATCCAGTCGCTGCCGCCCGGCGAGGTGCCGGTCTGCGGCGCCACGCTCGATTACATGTGGGAAGTGTTCCCGGCCATGCAGGTGCTGCGCAAGGTGCTCACCGGTTCGGGCGAGTGCGCGAAAATCGACTGGACGCTGCTGGGCCTGTCGATGCCGGGCTGGGTGTTGATCAGCGTGGTGCTGCTGGGCATTTTCGGACTGCTGCTGAACTGGCCGGCGCGCCGGCGCTGATCCCGCGCCTTCAGGCCAGCAGGCGGCGCAACGTCTCCAGATACATCCGGTGCAGCGCGTCGATTTCATCGACGGCCACCGACTCGTTCACCTTGTGGATACTGGCGTTGGTCACGCCCAGCTCGACCACCTGGGCGCCCATGGTGGCGATAAAGCGGCCATCGGAAGTGCCACCGCCGGTGCTGAGCTTCGGCGCCGAGCCGGTTACCGCCTGCACCGCCGCGCACACGCCCTCGGAAAGGGCGCCGGCTGGCGTGTAAAAAGGCTCGCCGGACACATACCACTCGATGGTGTAACGCACGCCGTGGCGATCGAGGATTTCCTCGACGGTGCGCCGCAGGCCTTCCTGGGTCTGCACCGGCGAGTAACGCAGGTTGAAGCGTGCCTTGAGCTCGCCGGGAATGACGTTCGGTGCGCCGGTGCCGGCATTCAGGTTCGAAATCTGGAAGGTGGTGGGCTCGAAGTGCTCGTTGCCCTGGTCCCAGACATGCTGGGTGAGTTCCGCCAGAGCGGGTGCCAGCATGTGCACCGGGTTTTTCGCCAGCTGCGGATAAGCCACGTGCCCCTGCACCCCATGCACGGTGAGGCGGCCGCTGAACGAGCCGCGCCGGCCGATCTTGATGGTGTCGCCCACCCGCTTCTCGCTGGAGGGCTCGCCCACGATGCACCAGTCGACCTTCTGGCCGCGTGATTTCAGCAGCTCGACCACGCGCTTGGTGCCATCGACCGAAGGGCCTTCCTCATCGCTGGTGATCAGGAAGGCGATGGTGCCCTGGTGCGCCGGATGCTCGCGCACGAATTGTTCGGCTGCCGTGAGCATGGCCGCCAGGCCGCTTTTCATGTCGGCGGCGCCACGACCGTAGAGACGGCCATCGACCACGGTGGGCTTGAAAGGCTCGGTGCGCCATTCTTCCAGCGGGCCGGTGGGGACCACGTCAGTGTGGCCGGCAAAGCACAGCACCGGACCCGCCGAGCCGTGCACCGCCCAGAAATTCTCCACGCTGCCGAAATCGATCTTTTCGGCGCGGAATCCCGCCGCGGTCAGGCGCTCGATCATGAGCTGCTGACACCCCCCGTCCACCGGCGTTACCGACTGCCGGGCGATCAGGTCGAGCGTGAGATTCAGGGTGTCAGAATTCTGCAATGTGATGGTCCGGCGGGTTTTGTGGATGCGCAGTTTGCGCACCGCCTGCCGCGGTAGCAAGTACCCAGCCGGTGGGCAGCGCCCGGATATGGCCTGCAACAGATCTGAAACATTGGGCCCCTACATTGCGCTGGCCCGATCTGATCTTCATACCCGGAGTACAGGACATGATTCGAAAGACAGTACTGGTCACCACGCTGCTGGCATCCGCCGCCGCCGCGACCATGGCTTCGGCGCAGGCCGCGCGCGACTACATCGCGATCGTCGGTTCCTCGACGGTTTATCCGTTCACCACCACTGTGGCGGAGCAGTTCGGCAAGGGCGGCAAGTTCAGGACACCGAAAGTGGAGAGCACCGGCACCGGCGGCGGCTTCAAGCTGTTCTGCGGCGGCGTCGGCGTTCAATATCCGGATATCTCCAATGCGTCGCGCGCGATCAAGGCCAGCGAGGTCGACACCTGTGCCAAAGCTGGCGTCAAAGACATCATCGAGGTCAAGATTGGCTACGACGGCATTGTCGTGGCCAACTCGAACAAGAGCAACCTGTTCAGGATCTCGCGTCGCGAACTGTTCCTGGCGCTGGCCAGGCAGGTTCCGGATCCGGCCAACTCCACGGCGCTGATCGCCAATCCCTACAAGACCTGGAACCAGATCAACAAGGCCTTCCCGGCCGACAGGATCGAGGTGCTGGGTCCGCCACCCACTTCCGGCACGCGCGACGCCTTCGCCGAACTGGTGCTCGAGAGCGGGTGTTCGACTTTCTCCTGGATCAAGGCGGTGAAAGACGTGGATGAAGCCCGCTTCAAGAAGATCTGCGACGCGATCCGCGAGGATGGTTCATACGTCGAGGCCGGCGAGAACGACAACCTGATCGTGCAGAAGCTCGAGGCCAATCCCAAGGCGCTGGGCATCTTCGGCTACAGCTTCATGGAAGAGAACGTCAGCAGGATCCAGGGCTCGCAGGTCGACGGTGTTGCACCGACCTTCGAGAACATCGCCTCGGGCAAATACCCCGTGTCGCGTCCGCTGTTCGTCTACGTGAAGAAGGCGCACCTGGGCGTGATCCCGGGATTGAAGGAATTCGTGAACGAATACGTCAGCGATCGCGCCTTCGGGAGCGAGGGTTACCTCGCCGACAAGGGCCTGATTCCGCTGGCCGCCGGCGAGCAGGGCAAGGTCCGTTCCGCGGTGCTCGGCAAGCTGCAATAACCCACAGATCAACCTGAAGAGAGACACATGCATAGCTGCAAGAAAGATTCTGGATTCCGGGCCCTGCAGGCGCTGAGCATCAGCGCGGTGGTGGCCGCGACGCTGGCGGTGCCGGCGCGGGCGGACGAAGTCAGTGAGCTCAAGGCCGCGGTGCAGGCGCTGCAGAAGCGCATCGAGACGCTCGAGTCACAGGCCAGGACCGTCGACGAAACCAATGACAAGCAGACGGACCAGATCGCCATGGTCCGCAGCGCCGTGCCCGGCTGGGTGCCCAATTTCACCTGGAAGGGCGACCTGCGCTATCGCAACGAGAACATCGACCAGCAGTACGCGGCGCAACGCAATCGCGACCGCATTCGCGTGCGCGCCGGCTTCGTCGCCAAGGTGAACAACACCATCAAGACCGAGCTGCAGCTGGCCAGTTCCGAGGGTAACGATCCGCGTTCCTCGAACCAGACACTGACGGGCGAAAATACCCACAAGGCGGTAAACATCGATCTGGCCTATGCCGAGTGGCAGCCGCGGCCGGACTGGAAGCTCACCGGCGGCAAGATGAAATATCCCTGGGTGCGCCCTGGCCAGAGCGTGCTGTTCGACGGCGATGTGAATCCTGAAGGGCTGGCGGTGAATTTCGCGCATGGCGATTTCTTCGCCAGCACCTTCTATAACGTGCTCGAGGAGCGAAGCGCCGCTGGCGAGAGCAGCTTGTTCGGTGGCCAGCTGGGCTGGAAGCCCACCATTGGCGCCGGCCGGTTGACCCTCGGCGCCAGCTTCTTCGACCTCAATAGCGTGCAGCATCGTAATCCGTTCTTCAACGCGGCCAGCAATGGCAACAGCACCACGACGGTGGGTTGCTTCGCCGGCCAGTCGCTCTGCCTGGCGAACGACTACAACCTGATCGAAGGCTTCGCGGAGTACTCGGTGCCTGTGGCCGGGCGCCCGCTGGCGCTGTACGTCGACTACATGAAGAACGACGCGGCCAGCAACGACATGGACACGGCCTACAGCACCGGTCTCATGTACGGCCGCGCCTCGGATCCGCGCACCTGGGAAATCGGCTTCTTCTACCAGAAGGTCGAGAAGGATGCGTTGTACGCGCAGTTCTTCGACTCCGACTATGGTGCTGGCAACACCGATGCCCAGGGCGGGGTGTTCAAGTTCGGTTATGCGTTCGCGAAGAACTGGACGCTGAACACGACCTACTTCATGAACAAGACCAACATCGGCGTTCCGGTCACGGTGGCGGGTGTCGGCAGCGTGTTCGATCGGGACTACAAGCGCCTGCAGGTGGACTTCAACTTCAAGTATTAGTCCTGGTCTCCTCGGGGGCGGTCGCGCTGCTGCCGGCGCGGCCGCCTGCGTGTACCGTCGTTATACTCGACCACATCATGTCTTACGCCGCGCTGTTTCTGCTGATTGCCGCGCTCGCCATCGTGGGCTACTGGGTGGGCAAGTATCGTGCGCTGGCGGTGGTCGGTGGCGGCAGGGGAATCCGCCAGCTGCATTCCCTGCCTTCCTACTATGGGCTGCTGACCGCGCTGTGGTCGGCACTGCCCTGTGTGCTGGTGATGCTGATCTGGGTGACGTTTCAGGAGCCGCTCATCACGGCGGTGGTCAAGCACCACCTGTCCGACAGCCAGCAGGCTCGCGATGCCGGGCAGATCGGGCTGTTCATGAACGATGTGCGCAATGTGGTTTCCGGTGCGGTGCCGCGCGACATCGCCTCGGCGCCGGTGCAGGCGGCCGCGGAGCAATACCAGCAACTGCGCTTCATTGCGGAGCTGGCGCGAACCGGACTTGTCCTGGTGCTGGGCGTTGCCGGCCTGTGGCTGGCGCGCCGGCGCATCAGCGCTTCGTTGCGTGCGCGCAATGCCGTGGAGTCACTGGGCGAGAAGGCGCTGCTGTTCTGTTCGCTGATCGCGATTTTCGTGACCGTCGGCATCGTGCTGTCGGTGCTGTACGAATCCATCCTGTTCTTCAAGGCGGTGGCGCCGCATCAATTCCTGTTCGGCCTGTCGTGGAGCCCGCAGACCGCGCTGCGCGCAGATCAAGTCGGCTCCTCCGGCAGTTTCGGCGCGGTGCCGCTGTTCCTCGGCACAGCCATGATCTCCGGCATCGCCCTGCTGGTGGCTGTGCCCGTGGGGCTGTATTCGGCTGTTTACCTGTCTGAATATGCCAGCCCGCGCTTTCGCTCATGGGCCAAGCCCTTGCTCGAGATCCTGGCCGGCATTCCCACCGTGGTCTATGGCTTCTTCGCGGCGCTCACCATGGGTCCGGCGCTGCGCTCGCTGGGCGAATCCCTCGGGTTGCAGGTGGCTTCCGAAAGCGCGCTGGCGGCCGGCCTCGTCATGGGCGTCATGATCATTCCGTTCGTGTCTTCATTGGCCGATGACATGATCACCGCCGTGCCGCAGTCGCTGCGCGATGGCGCCTACGCGCTCGGCGCCACCCGCTCCGAGACCATCAGGCAGGTGGTGCTGCGAGCCGCGCTGCCGGGGATCGTGGGTGGCGTCCTGCTGGCCGCCTCGCGCGCCATCGGCGAGACCATGATCGTGGTGATGGCCGCGGGCCTGGCCGCGAATCTCACCGCCAATCCGCTCGAAGCCGTTACCACGGTGACCGTGCAGATCGTCACGCTGCTCACCGGCGATCAGGAGTTCGACAGTCCGAAGACGCTGGCGGCCTTTGCGCTCGGGCTGGTGTTGTTCCTGGTGACGCTGATGCTGAACTTCATCGCCCTGTACGTCGTGCGCAAGTACCGGGAACAGTATGAGTAAGACCGCGGCCCAGACACGCGCGCTGGTCGAGAAGAGCCTGCGGCGTCGCTATTGGGCGGAGCGCCGCTTCCGCGCCTACGGACTGTCGGCGGTGCTGCTGGGCATCGTGTTCGTGTTCTTCCTGTTCGGCACCATCGTCTCGCGCGGCTACAGCGCCTTCCAGCAGGCCTATCTCACGCTCGACATCCATTACGACCCGGCCATCATCGATCCAGACGGGCAGCGCGCGCCCGAAGCGCTCGCCGGCGCCAACTACAACACCCTGGTGCGCAATGCGCTGCGCGAGCTGTTTCCGGATGTGCAGGAGCGCGCGGATCTGCGCGCCTTGTCGAAGCTGGTCAGCACCTCCGCCGCACACGAGTTGCAGGCCCGCGTGCAGGCGCATCCGGAACTGATCGGCCACCATGAGAAGCGCCGCTTCCTGGCGGGCGCCGATGCGGACCAGCTGCTGAAGGGTGCCATCGACCGGCACCAGCCAGAGGGCTCGCGCGTGTTGTCCGACCGGCAGATTGGCTGGATCGACCGGTTGCAGGAGAATGCCGGCCTGCAGCTGAACTTCAACCGCGGCTTCCTGACCCATGGCGATTCGCGCGAACCGGAGCAGGCCGGAGTGCTCGGCGCGCTGGTCGGCTCTGCCTACACGCTGCTGGTGACGCTGCTGCTGTCCTTCCCCATCGGGGTGGCCGCTGCTGTTTATCTTGAAGAATTCGCGCCACGCAATCGCTGGACGGACCTGATCGAGGTGAACATCAACAACCTTGCGGCCGTGCCGTCCATCGTATTCGGACTGCTGGGCCTGGCCGTGTTCCTCAATTTCTTCGGGCTGCCACGGTCCGCACCGCTGGTGGGCGGCCTGGTGCTCACGCTGCTCACGCTGCCCACCATCATCATTGCCTCGCGCGCGGCGCTCAAGGGCGTGCCCCCGTCGATCCGCGAAGCGGCACTGGGCATGGGTGCCTCACGGCTGCAGGTGGTTGGCCATCATGTGCTGCCGCTGGCCATGCCCGGCATGCTCACCGGCACCATCATCGGCATGGCGCGTGCGCTGGGCGAGACCGCGCCACTGCTGATGATCGGCATGGTGGGCTTCATCGTCGATGTTCCCAAGGGCATCGCGGACCCCGCCACGGTGCTGCCGGTGCAGATCTATCTCTGGGCCGACAGTCCCGAGCGGGCTTTTCTCGAGCGCACGTCCGCCGCCATCATCGTGCTGCTCGCATTTCTCGTCGTGATGAACGCCACCGCGGTGATACTGCGCAGGCGTTTCGAGCGTCGCTGGTAAGGGGGTTCAATGACGTCTGCGCCGCCGCAGCTCTCCGCAGGTTCGCTGCCCGTTCCCGAGGGCATCAAGACAGTCGGCCGCGTCACGGCGGACGAGCCGCTGATCTGCGCCCGCGATGTGAATGTCTACTACGGCGACAAGCACGCCATCCACGATGTCAGCCTGGACATTGCGCGCAACCAGGTGCTGGCCATGATCGGTCCCTCGGGTTGCGGCAAGTCCACCTTCCTGCGTTGCATCAACCGCATGAACGACACCATCGAGGGCGCGCGCGTCACCGGCGCCATCGTGCTCGATGGCCAGGACATCCACGAGCGCAGGCAGGACGTGGTGCAGCTGCGCGCGCGCGTGGGCATGGTGTTCCAGAAGCCCAATCCCTTCCCCAAGACCATCTACGACAATGTCGCCTACGGCCCGCGCATCCATGGGTTGGCGGCCGACCGCGTCGAGCTGGATGAAATCGTGCAGACCAGCCTGCAGCGCGCCGGCCTGTGGGAAGAGGTGAAAGACCGGCTCAACAACCCGGGCACCAGCCTGTCGGGCGGCCAGCAGCAGCGCCTGTGCATCGCGCGCACCATCGCGGTGAACCCGGAAGTGATCCTGATGGATGAGCCGTGCTCGGCGCTCGATCCCATCGCCACCGCGCGCATCGAGGATCTGATCGATGAACTGCGCGCCAGCTACGCCATCGTGATCGTCACGCACTCCATGCAGCAGGCGGCGCGCGTGTCACAGCGCACGGCGTATTTTCATCTGGGCGATTTGATCGAAGTGGGCGAGACCGACCGGATCTTCACCAATCCGCGCCACAAGCTGACGGAAGACTACATCACCGGACGCTTCGGTTAGCGCGCGTTCAGTCGGTGG
>Ga0164241_10000601_pt1 | contig 60234 bp, 55 predicted proteins | sample OricomyardsoilBY_FD_108780 | JGI IMG/M metagenome (GOLD analysis project Ga0164241, IMG submission 108780) | Backyard soil microbial communities from Emeryville, California, USA - Original compost - Back yard soil (BY) | ecosystem: Environmental > Terrestrial > Soil > Unclassified | place: USA...
CTTGCTGATCGGCAGCACCCTGACCGGCGCGACCTTGGCCTTCGCGCTCTGGCCTGCTGTGTCGCGGGCCGGCCTCTGCTGGCAGCCGGCGAGGCTCCCCAGCAGCGGCAGGGTCGATAGCCCGGCGATGCCGGCAAGGCCCGTGCGGATGAACTTTCTGCGCTCGTTGGTCATGTCAGATCTCGGAGATCACACCAGTGCTGTTGCCGAAGCTGGCCTGCGGAATGCCCAGCTTGTCGAGGATGGTGAGGTGGATGTTGGCCAGCGGCGTGCGCTCGGGCAGCGTCAGGTTCTTGCCGCCCTTGTGCTTGCCATTGGCGCCGCCGACCAGCACCTCGGGGATCGGATAGTTGTCGTGCGCGTTGCTGTTGCCCATGTTCGAGCCGAACAGGAACAGCGACTGGTCGAGGATGCTGCCGGCCGGCTCCTTGGTGTCGGCCAGCTTCTTCACGAAGTCCGCGAAGCGCTCCACGTGATAGTGCTGGATCTTGCTCAGCGCGGCGATGCGGGCCGGCTGGTTGGCATGGTGGCTGGTCGGGTGGAAGCCGTCGGTGTCGCCGAACTGCGGGTAGTTGCGATCGGTGCCCTCGGCGGCCATCACGAACGTGCCCACACGGGTCAGGTCCGCCTGGTACGACAGCGCCAGCAGGTCGAACATGATCTTCAGCTGCGCGTCGAAATCCTCCAGCTGGCCGATGGGTGCATCCGGCACATCGAACTTGCTCATGTCGCTGGCGCTGGCCAGCTTCACGCGCCGCTCGAGCTCGCGCACGGTGTCGAGGTAATCCGACAACGAGCGCTTGTCGCCCGGGCTCAGCGTCGCGCCCAGCGACTTGGCGCGATCATTGATCAGGTCGAGGATGCTGCCGTTCTTGCGCAGCATTTCGTCGCGCTCGGCCGCCGAGGCGTAGTCGCCGACCAGCTGGATGAATACCTTGCGCGGGTTGTATTCCATCGGCAGCGGCTTGTTGGGAGCCGAGTAACAGGTGGTCACGGCGTAGAACCCGCCGTTGCCTGCCGCGATCTGCACGGTGGTTTCCGAGGCCAGTTCCAGCGAGGGCAGGGCGGTCTCCTGCCCCAGCTTCTGCGCAATGACCTGGTCCAGCGTGGTGGCCAGGCTCGCGCCCTTGGCCGAGGTGTCCGGGCGCACGCAGGACAGCCAGGTGGCCGGGTTCAGCGTGTGCACCGAGCCCATCGCCGTGTTGTTCTCGACGTTCTCGAAGGTGGTGACGTAGTTCTTGAACGGTTCCAGCGGCGACACGGTCTTGCCCAGCGTGAAGTTCGCGCCCTTGCCGGAGGAGGTCCACACATCCACTTCCTTGCCGAAGGAAGTGTTGTTCTGGATCGCGCCATGCGGCAGGTAGAAGAAGCCGGCGCGCAGCTTGGGCGCGGCGGCGGTCTGGGCCAGTGCGGTACCCGCGGGAATCATGGCATCCAGCAACGGAAGTCCGAGCGCCACGCCGCTGCCACGCAGGAACGTGCGGCGGGACAGATGCTTCTTGGTGAGGAAAGTTGCCATTGCCGATCTCCGTTATGGATGAAGCGCTGCAGGTGCGCTGTTGCTCGAAGTGGAAGCCACCTTGTCGTGGGTCTCTTCCGGCCCCTGGCGCCGGAACGCGTCGCTGTTCACGACGCCATTGATCAGGTCGCTGAACCGGTAGTTGCTGGCCGCCGCGTCCTTGACGATCTTGCGCACCTGCGGCATGTCGAAGTATTCCACCTCGCGGTTCAGCGCATACATCATCAGGCGCTTGGTCACCGTGGTCGGGAACTGGTCCTTGTGGCTCAGCAGGTAGTTGCGCAGATCCACCGGGCCGTTGATCTTCAATCCGCTGGTCAGTTCGGTGGTGGCATCGATCGGCGCGCGGTTCGCGGCGACGTCGACTTCCCGCCAGCGACCCTGGTTGTCGAAATTCTCCAGCGCAAGGCCCGGCGGGTCGATGAGGCCGTGGCAGGCCTTGCAGGTCGGGTTCGTGCGATGCAGCTCCAGACGCGCGCGTACCGTGGTCGGCGCTTCGCCGTCCTTCACGCCGATATCGGTGTTCACATTCGGGGGCGGCGGATGCGGCGGCGTGCCCATGATGCGATCCAGTACCCAGGCGCCGCGCAGCACCGGTGAGGTGCGGCTGCCGTAGGAAGTGCGCAGCAGGAAGGCACCCTTGCCGAGCAGCCCGAAGCGATTCTGGTTCTCCAGCGTGATGCGCCGGAAGGTGCTGCCCTTGACGCCCTGGATGCCGTACTGCTGGGCCAGCGAATCATTCACGAAGGTCCAGTCGGCGGTCAGCAGGTCGGTGACGCTGCGATCCTCCAGCAGCACGCTGGCCAGGAACATGCGGATCTCGGTTTCGTAGTTCTTGCGCATGGCGGCGCTGAACTGCTCGGGCTCGACCTGATCCAGTTCGTCCAGGTTCAGCCACGCCAGCGCGAAATTCTCGACCAGCGTGTTGGCGCGCGGGTCCTTCAGCATGCGATCAATCTGCTCGTGTATCACCTTGGGGTCAGACAGCTTCTTCTGTTCTGCAAGGTCGATCAGTGTCTGGTCCGGCCCCGTGTTCCACATGAAGAAGGAAAGGCGCGTGGCCAGCTCGATGTCGGTGAGCAGGCGCGATCCGCTCGACGTCGGAGCCGGGATGTCGCGATACAGGAAGTCCGGGCTCGACAGGATGGCCACCACCATTTCGGTGACGCCGGATTCGAAGCCGCCTTCCTCCTTGGCGCCCGATTCGTAGAAGGCCATGAACGGCTTCATGTCCGCCTCGGTGACCGGGCGGCGGAAGGCGCGCGTGGCCATGTGCTCGGCGATCTTTTCGGCACAGGGCCGCTGCTCGGCCGCGGTCTTTGGCATGCACACGAAGATCTTCGCGCGACTGTCGTTCATCGACCTGCCGGTCGGTGAATACGGGCCTTCCACGTCGATGGACGACTGCAGGATGGGCTGGTACATCCGGCCGCCGCCCGTCGGGTCGTTGCTGAAGCTGCGGGCGCGCTCGATGTAGGTGATCACCACATGATGCTTGCCGGCCGTCACCGGCACCGAGCTTGCGATCTTCTGCAGGATGACCTTCTTGCCCGCCGGGCCATCGCGGTCGGCGATGTCCAGGTATTCCTTGCCACCGATCTGCTTGCGCACCACTTCCTGGCCGTCGATCAGGATCACCATCGTGGCCGGATGTTCGGCACCACGCGGGTACAGACCCATGTCGACGAAATCCTCTTCCGGAACGTTGAAGTGGTATTCGCCGTCGGCCGGGAAGATGTACGTGAAGCTCATGCCCGCGCCACGGCCGCCAGCAGCGCCACGCGTGCCGAGCGGGAAGTCGGTGGGATCGGCGGGCGTGACCGGAATGGTGACGTTGGCGAGCTTGGGCACCGGCTCGCCGATGGCCATCTTCACGGCCTTGCGGGTCACCGCCATGTACTGCTCGAGAAAGGCCGGCGACACGCCCAGCGCGCTGGCGATGTTGCTGAACCCTTCGACCTCAACCTCGGTGGGCAGCGCGGCCTTGGTATCGATGTCCACACCCAGCAGCTGCTGCAGCGAGGCCTGGAACTCGGTGCGGTTCAGGCGCTGCAGCGGCACGTGGCCGATCTGGCTGTTCTTGGGGGAGGTGTCTAGCGAGGTTTCCAGGAAGCCGACGAACGCGTCGACATCGGCCTGGGAGGGTTGCTTGTTGCCGGCGGGAGGCATGAGCCGGCCACGCAATTTGCTGACGGCCTCTTCCCAGATGGCCGGGTCCTGCCCGGTATGGGCCAGATCCATGGTGTCCATGGCCACACCACCGGCCCAGTCCTCGGTGTTGTGGCACTTGACGCAGTAGGTATCAGTGAGGGCGGTGAAACGCTTGACGGCATCGGCGCTGGTGCCCGGTGCCTGCGCCAGTGCGGCTGGGGCCGACAGGGCAAGCCAGACCAGCGGCACACCCGCACCGGCCAGCTTCCGCGCGTAACCCATGAATGCTCCGTTCTTGCGCATTACCCCGTCCCTCATCAATTAGCCCGTCATTATCGCGATGCAGCCGCGCAATGCGACCGCGCCCGGCAGCCGGAAGATAGAAGATAGCCCCCGCGGGAGTCCATTTTGCCCGTCCTGCAGTCCTATTCGCATCGCGAATCAGACCTGCCGGCGCAAACATGGAAACCCCTCTCTTTGATAGCCACTAGCCCGGAAGGTTCGTCGGCCGGTGCAAGCAGCGGCGCAGATCATAGCCGCTGCGGCGGCCTGTGGCCGCAGGGTCGAAATGCCTTTGGTGTTAGCCTGCGCGCTCGACGCGAAGGGGGGAAATCTCGATGCAGGTCCGAATCAAGGTTCTGGTGACCGGCTTGCTGCTGGCATTGGGGGTACTTCCCGCCAGCGGCGCCGACCGCAATGCCCACGACGAGCTGGCGCGTGGTGTCGATCGCGCTGAATCGATGCGCGCGGTCAAGAACCTGCAGCGAACCTACGCGCAGTACTCGCAATACGGGCTGTGGAACGAGATGGCGGACCTGTTCGCCGGCGACGCCAGCTTCATCTTCGACGACGCGACCGTGAAGGGCCGCAAGGCCATCGCGGCGTACCTCACGGAACACGAAGGCAACGGGCACCAGGGTCTGCGCTCCGGCGAGATTCACGCCGAGATTCTCGACCACCCGGTGGTGAATCTCTCAGTGGATGGCGAGTCGGCGAAAGGGCGCTGGTATGGCCTGCTGCTCGCCAGTGACGGCAAGGGCAACGCCAGCCTGCGCGGCGGCGTGTTCGAAAACGAATACGTGCGGCGCGACGGCAAGTGGCAGATCAGCGTGCATCGCTACTACCCGCAGTACGCGGGTTCGTACGAAACCGGCTGGAGCAACTACATGGGCCGGGATCTGAAGATCCTGCCCTACCACTTCACCGCCGATGAAGTCGGCATCCCGATTCCGCCGCCGGTCGGCGCCGCGCCGGCCAGCAAGGCAACGCTGGATCAGCTCGAAGAGCGCATTGCGGTGATGAATGATGAGAGCCTGGTGCGCAACCTGCAGGCGGCCTACGGCTACTACGTGAACCGGCGCATGTGGGACGACGTCACCGACCTGTTCGCCGCGAACGGCGTGTATGAAGCAGGTGGCGTGGGGGTGTATGCGGGCAAGGGAATCCGCAAGGCACTGGAGCGAATGGGTCCGGCTGGCCTCACCCACGGCGTGCTCAACGACCGCCTGCAGTTCGACACGGTGGTGAGCATCGAGCCGGGACGGCGCGAAGCGCATGTTCGCGGCCTGGAACTCGGCATGCTCGGCGAAGCCGACAAGGGCGAGGCGTACTGGGAAGTCTCGGTGTTCGACAACCGCTTCGTGAAGGAAGACGGGCTGTGGAAGGTGCGCGAGGTGCGCGTGTTCCCGCTGTTCCGCTCCGCGTATTCGGAAGGCTGGGGCAAGAGCCGCATCGTCGAGGCAGCGCCGACGGGTGCGCTGGCGCCCGATCAGCCACTGCCGAAGGCCGATGCCGGTGCGCAGCACCAGATCATTCCGCAGTTCGTGTCGATGCATCCGGTTACCGGCCGGCCAGTGAAGGCGCCCGCCGGCATGCAGCTGGTGGCAATGCGCGATCTCACCGCCAGGGTCGCCGCGCCTGCGAAGGCCAAGGCGGCCGACACCGCCACGCGCCTGGGCGAAGCGGCTCGCAGACTGCTGGTGGCGCAGGCCTACGACGCGGCCGAACACGTGTCGAGCTCCTACGGGTTCTTCATCGACGATTCGCAGTGGACCCGCATGTCCCAGATTTTCGGCAAGGGCGGCACCAAGCAGATTCCGTTCGCCGGTTACTACACGGGCTTCGAGCGCATCTCGCGCGGCATGTTCCTCGAATACGGCGATACCGTGCCGCTCACTGCCACCAAGGCCACGGTGGCGTTCCACTGGCGCATCCAGCCGGTGATCATCGTTGCGCCGGATGGACGATCGGCGCGCGTGCGCACCTACCTGTTCCATCCGAACACGTCCAAGCGGCCCGGTGGCACGCTGTTCGGTGCGATGTACCCGGATGACCACCTGATCCTGGAAGACGGAATCTGGCGCCTGTGGAACCTGTCTCTGGATGAGCCTTACTTCGAGATGCCGGACTGGAAGGGTGGCTGGGCGGCAGCGAAGGATCGCGCACCGGCGCCACCCCGCGCGGCGCCCGCGGCGCCCACAGCAGGCGCGGCGTCCAGTGAGCCCGTGCCCGGCAGGCGCTATGTCGGCGCGGCGCTGGTGGGGGTGTTCAAGCCGGATGTCCCCATCACCGCGCTGGGCAAATTGCAGGAGCATTTCCGCGGCGGCACCGGCGAGCCCTGGGACTGGCCGCAGATCCTGCCGATGTGGTGGGGCTACAAGAACCCGGTCAGCGGCCGCGTGCCGGAACTGTTCCTGCCGGACTGCGTGCCGTGTGAATACGCGCCCGAGATGAGCATGGTGAAGCGCGGCTATCTGCTGCCATCCACCGATCCGGTACGCAGCGAAGACTAGTCGGCCTTCACCGATCGGGGTCGAAGTCCTCGAGCATGGACTGCGCCATGACCACGACCAGCGGGTCGGCGTCGTAGGTGGCCGCCTCCATCGCGTTGCGGATCTTCACGTCATCGCCATCGTCGAGCGAGCGCTGGCGCAGCGAGGAAATGGCCGTCGCGCGCTCGCGTGGATCAGGCGCTGCGGTGACGGCCGTCAGCAGCGTGTCGAAGCTCTCTCGTGAATTGTCATCGGCCAGCACCTGGATCGCCAGGATCCGGTCCTGCGGGTCCAGCGCCATGGTCGCGTCGACCCGGGCGGTGGCGACGTCGGGAACTTCGTCGTCGGAGTATTCGGCCCCGGGTGGGGGCGCTGCCTGCGGGGTGATCCGCACGGGCCAGTCCGATGCGGGGGCAGCCAGCGGTCCAGTTGATTGACTGACCGCGGTCGCCGGGCCGGCAACGGTTCGTTGGTTGCCGCCCCGGGACACGAATAACAGAGCGACCAGGAACGACCCGGCAAACAGCAGGCCGATACCGGGCAGTCCTGGTCGCATCACTCGCACAGGGTCACTTCCAGCCGGTGACCTTCAGGATCACGCCATGGCCGGTGACGTTGTGCTGCACGCTGAAGAAGTACGCGTCGCCGTCAGCGTCGAACACACCACCGGTGGACTCCGCGGCCAGATCGTTCAGCGTGATCACCTTCACACAGGCGTCCGACAGCATGTCCGCATCGTCGCCGTCATCCAGGCAGGACCAGATGTCGTTGTTGCGCCTGGGAGAATAGGTTGCGCCTTCGCCATCTTCGTGGATCAGCCAGTTGCCCTTGCCCGGCTGGTAGGCAATGTTGTCCGGCATGCCGAAGTCCGGGAAGTGGCTGATCAGCAGCTGGTACTCGGGAATGGCCGTGTTCGCGGCGGCCTCGGCCGGCGTGCCATCGGTGATGCAGAAGGTTTCGCCGAAGAAGTTGCCGCCATCGGAGTCTACATCGGTGATGTCCTGGCCCGTGTTGGTGCCGCACACCCGCACGAAACCGTCCTCCAGCGCACCCTTGTCGATGTCCTGGTCCTCGGGACGATAGCCGGCCGCCAGCGGCCACTGCGCTTTCACTTCGGGCCCACTGCGCAGGTTCAGGGGTGCGGCATTGGTGCTCTGGCCGATCGCGATCCACCTGCCGCGGCCGGCATGGTTGCCGAGACCAATGTCGGTGCCGCCGCTGTTGCGGCCCAGGCGCAGACCGTAGATCGTTCCCGAAGCCAGCGGGGACGCATCCAGGTTGGTGATGGCCGCGCCGCCGGTCCACACGTTGGTCGGGATGAACTTGAAGTAGCCGCCGCCGGGGATCGAAGCGCTGGGGCGATTCTCGTCCTGGTAGTAGACGACGCCATTGGGCAGTACCGAGATGCCTTCGAAGGACAACTGGCCCAGCGCGCCGAGGAAGCGCACATGCGCCGGATCGGACGTGGCAGTGGCCGCCCCGGAACCCGTCACGGTCACGTTGGTCGTGTTCAGCGGGTCGAGAATCTCGAACATGCGGCCGCTGGTGCCGGCTTCCTCGCCGGCGACGATGGTGCCCCAGGCGGTGATCTCGACCGGGTCGCAGCTGGTGAGGCCTGACGCAATGATGTTTTCAACCGCACCATTGGACAGCCTGATGCGCTGTACGCCGACCTGTCCGCTGCCCTGCTCATTGCAGCCAATGATGTGGGTCGGGTGAACATCATTCGGCCACAGGGCCATCATGTCGATGTTGGCGCCGAGTTCCGCCTTCGCGCTGACCACGCTGACCTTCAGGCCCCTGGCCACAGTGACCAGGACCTTGGGATCGGAATGGGCCTGGTCCGCAGTGATGCTTGCGGCCGAGGAATCGCCCAGCGGCGCATAGACACCGAACAGTTCCTTCGACTGGATCCTGGCCAGCTTCTCGACCTGCCCGCCGAAGTCGGCGTGGTTGTGTCGGTGGTGATAGCGATAGTCGTCATGGTCATGGGCCAGGGCGATGGTGCATGCGCCTGCCAGCAGGGAAAGCGCCCCCGCCTTCATGTATTGGTTCATCTGTGAGCCTCCAGTGGAATGCGCGGGGTGCCGGCGCCCTCCCATGGGACTCTTGCGCCGACCTCAAACCGCCGGGTGATGCTGTTGGCCACAGATGAATCGGCCGTGAAGGATGCGTGAACAAATTGCTGGCGAAGTTGCCCTGCCAGATCAGGAATCCCGCACAAGCCGCGGGAATCTCAGGATGCGTCGACCAGATGCGCCGGTCGGCGCCCGGCAAAGTGCTCGGCAAGGCCGGCCAGAACCATTGCACCCATGCGTGCCCGCGTTTCGTGCGTAGCCGAACCCAGGTGCGGAGTCAGCAATACTCTTTCAGATTTCCGTAACGATTCGGCAACCTGTGGCTGATCCTCGAACACGTCCAGCGCGGCACTCCCCAACGTGCCCGTTTCAAGGGCTGCAATCAGCGCTGCGGTGTCCAAGATCGAGCCGCGCGCAACATTGATCAGCACTCCATCCGGGCCCAACGCGCTCATGACACGCGCATCCACCAGATGCCGCGTGGCCGCGCCGCCCGAGCAGCAGACCACCAGCACATCGACCATGCCGGCCAGCTCCACCAGATCCGGCACATAGGGCAGATCGATCTGAGGCTTGGGCCTGGGGCCGTGCCAGAACACCTGCATGTGGAATGCGGCGGCACGCGCCGCGATGCGCGCACCGATCGCACCCAGGCCGATGATGCCGAGCTTGCGGCCGCTGACGGTGCGCGCCAGCGGGAAGGGACCCTTGAGCCAGTCGCCACGCACCAGGAAGGCATTGCCATCGCGCACGCGGCGCAGCCGCTCCACGACCATCATCATCGCGAGATCGGCCACGTCATCGGCGTTCACGCCGGGCGTGTTGGTGACCAGCACGCCGCGCTCGCGCGCGCAGGTGAGGTCGATGGCATCGAGCCCGATGCCCAGGCTGCCGATGATCTCGAGCCGCGGGAAGTATTCGATCAGCGAGCGATCCGCGCCCTTGATGCCATTGGTGATGATGGCGCGCACGCGTTCGCGCGCTGGCTGCGGCAGATCCGGTGGCCGGCCTTCGCCCAGGTGCAGGGTGTAGGGCCCATTGCGCAGTGGTTCCAGTTCCGGCGGCAGGGGGAAGGTCAGGAAGACTTCGGGCTTCATTCGTAGGGCCACTCCACGGCGCCGGCATGCGTGACCGCGCCATCCGCGGCGGGGCCGACCAGCTTGTCGTACTTCTCCAGCACGCCGGCCAGCGGCGCGCGCTGCGGCGGCTGCCAGTTCTGCGCGCGCGCGGCCAGTTCTGCATTGGTCAGCTCGACCTGCAACGTGCCGGCCGCGGCATCGATATGGATGCGATCGCCGTCGCGCACCAGCGCGATGGGTCCGCCGGCTGCAGCTTCCGGCCCCACATAGCCGATGGCGAGTCCGCGCGTGGCGCCCGAGAAGCGGCCGTCGGTGAGCAGTGCGATCTTCTCGCCCATGCCCTGGCCGTAGATGGCGGCGGTGACGCTGAGCATCTCGCGCATGCCAGGCCCACCACGTGGCCCTTCATTGCGCACCACCAGTACCTCTCCTTCTTTATAGGCGCGGTTCGCCACTGCGGCCATGCAGGCTTCTTCGTTCTCGAACACATGTGCGGGGCCGCTGAACTGCAGTGATTTCAACCCGGCCGTCTTGAGCAATGCGCCCTGTGGCGCGAGGTTGCCCTTCAACACGCGCACGCCGCCGGTGGGGGAGAACGCCTGTGCCACGCTGCGCAGCAGTTCGCCGTCCGGCGCGGGGGCGCCCTCCAGCGCTTCGCGCAACGGGCGACCTTCGAGCGTGAGTACATCGCCATGCAGTGCACCGCCATCGAGCAGTACGCGCAGCACGCTGGGGACGCCACCCACATGGTGCAGGTCACGCGCGAGGAAACGGCCGCCCGGCGCGAGACTGGCAATCAGCGGAGTGCGCTCGAACACCCGCGACACATCCTCCATCGTGAAGCGGATGCCGGCCTCATGCGCGATGGCCGGGATATGCAGTGCGGCGTTGGTGGAGCCGCCAGTCGCGGCCACTGCGGCACAGGCATTTTCCAGGCTCTTCACGGTGACCAGCTCGCGCGGCAAAGGACCGCCGCGCTCGAGTGTGGCCATCACGGCTTCGCCCATGCGCCGCGCCAGCGCCAGGCGCTCGCTGTACACCGCGGGAATCATCGCCGAGCCCAGCGGCGAAAGCCCCAGCGCCTCACCCACCATGGCCATGGTGTTGGCGGTGAACTGCCCGGCGCAGGAACCCACCGTCGGCGTGCAGCTTGCTTCGAGTACGGAGAGCTGTGCCTGGGTCATGGCACCGGTCTGCACGGCCCCCACGCCCTCGATCACGTTCTGGATCGACGCATCGCGTCCATCGGGCAGGCGGCCCGGCAGCATGGCGCCGCCATACAGGAATACAGACGGCACGTTGAGCCGCACCATGGCCATCATGATGGCCGGCAGTGTCTTGTCGCAGCCACCGAAGCCGATCAATGCGTCGTAGCCATGCGCGCGCACCGCGACTTCGATGCTGTCGGCGATGATTTCGCGCGACACCAGACTCATGCGCATGCCGGCATGGTTCATCGAAGTGCCATCCGACACCGAGATGGTGGTAAAGCCCACGGGGACACCACCGCCCGCTGCAACACCCAGCCGGGCCTGGTCTGCCTGCGGCGCCAGCGACATCGAACAGGGTGTGTTCTCGCCGGCCGTGGTGACGATGCCGACGAAGGATTTTTCGAAATCGCGCTCATCCAGCCCGGTGGCCCGCAGAAAGGCGCGTTGCGGCGCGCGCGCAAGGCCATCGGTGATCATCCGGGAACGGTGCTTGTGCAGGGACATCGCGGCAGTTTAGGGCAACTGTGCCTAGGTAGCGCGGGCACACCCGCGGCGCGTAGCATCGGGTCACAAAGTTCCGGGACAGACCCGGGGGTCGGGGGATATATGAAGGGTTTTCCACTGCCCAGTTCGCTGAAGATCGTGCCCGGCACCGAGCGTGCCCAGGCTGCCTTCCCGTACTACATGCAGTTTGGTCCCGAAGACGACCAGCGCTTCTGGTTCTACAACTCCATGCATTTCCCCGAGCCCATGCATGCCTTCGATTCGGTCACGGGCGAAGCCGCGTACTGCGCACTGGGTGCCGCCAACACGCGCGTGCACTGCCTGCCGACGGTCAAGGGCATCGACGAGCGCCTCATCAATGGTCGGGTGTACATCAGCGGTGTGGCCGCGACCGACCCGGCCGAGATCAAAGAACGCACCGAGGAGTTCATGCAGCGTGCGTTCTACTACTACGAGAACTGGGAAACGCTGTACGCGCAGTGGAAAGACAAGATGCGCGCGCTGATCGAGGATGCGCAGAAGCTGCCCGCCCCGGAGCTGCCGAAATACGAGCCGCTTGCAAACGTGCGCGCCGGGCGCGGCATTGCTTCCAATCACTGGCTGCTCGACACCTACCAGAAGACGCTGGAAGGTTACTTCCGGATGTGGCACCACCACTTCGAGTTCCTGCTGCTCGGGTATGGCGCCTACATGACCTTCTTCGCGTTCTGCAAGAAGGCCTTTCCCGAGATCAGCGACCAGTCCATTGCGCGCATGGTGGCCGGCATCGAGGCGGAGATCTTCCGCCCCGATGACGAACTGCGGCGCCTGGCGCGCGTGGCGGTGCAGCTGGGCGTGGAGCAGCCGTTCCAGGATGGCTCCACCGTGCACACCATTCTGGAAAGTCTGAAGGGCATGGGTGCGCCGGGAAAGAAATGGCTCGAAGAGCTGGAGTCATCGCGGCACCCGTGGTTCAACGTGAACGTGGGCGATGGCTTCTATCACTACCACCGTTCGTGGAACGACGACCTGTCGCTGCCCTTCTCGGCGCTGCCCACGTACATCCGGCAGGTCAAGGGCGGTGACAAGCTGGAGCGGCCGGTGAATCAGCTCCTGGAGGAGCGCGCGCAGCTGGTCAGCGATTACCGCGAACTGCTGTCCACCGACGAAGACCGCGCCGCATTCGACCAGATGGTGGGTCTCGCGCATCGCGTGTTCCCGTACGTGGAGGGGCACAAGTTCTACTGCGAGCACTGGTACACCAACCTGTTCTTCAACAAGATCCGCGAGTTCGGCAAGCTGCTGGCCGGTCACGGTTTCTTCGACAAGGAAGAAGACGTGTTCCACCTGACGCACTACGAACTGAAGTCCGCCATCATCGACCTGATGCAGTCCTGGTCCGCCGGCTCGCCACCGCGCGGTGTCGCGCACTGGCCGGCACTGGTGAAGGAGCGAAGGGAAGCCGTCGCGTCCTGGGCGAAGCACGACACGCCGCCGGCGCTGGGGCCGGTGCCCGATGTCATCGATGATCCGGCCATCGTGATGCTGTGGGGAATAACCAGGGAGAGCCTCGACGCCTGGTTGACCGCCGGGAATTCCAGCGGCTCGAAGGAACTCAGAGGTTTTGCCGCCTCGCGTGGCGTGGTGGAAGGCACGGCGCGCGTGGTGAAGTCGGTGGAAGAAATCTCGCGCCTGCGGGACGGCGACATCCTCGTGTGCCAGGTCACCAACCCGACCTGGTCGCCGGTGTTCAACAAGATCGCCGCCGCGGTGTCGGACATCGGCGGCTCCATGAGCCATGCGGCCATCGTGGCGCGCGAATATGGGCTGCCTGCAGTAGTCGGCACAGGGACGGCGACGCGGACCATCCGCGATGGCCAGCGCATCCGCGTGGATGGCGGGCGCGGCATCGTGACCATGCTGGACTGACGTGAAGTCCACCGAGCTGATCGGCTGGTTCAGCGACATCACGCTGGCGGACCGGCCCACCGTTGGTGGCAAGGGCGGCTCGCTGGGCGAGCTGACGCGCGCCGGCATCCCGGTGCCGGCTGGCTTCGTGGTGCGCACCGCGGCGTTCGAGGAGTTCGTCGCGATTCTCGAACAGGCGGCGCCGCTGCGCGCGCGCGTCGAGGCAGTGGCGGCCGATGACCTGGCCGGCATCGAGCAGCTCTCGGCCGGGCTCGTGGCCCGCGTGCAGCAGCAACCCTTGCCCGATGCGCTGCGCGATGCCTTGCGGGCAGCGCACGCGGAGCTATGCGGCAATGAGCTACATGCGCCGCTGGCCGTGCGCTCTTCGGCCACCACCGAAGACGCCGCGGATGCCAGCTTCGCAGGATTGCAGGACACCTATTTATGGGTGCTGGGGCCGCAACAGGTGGAGCGCCAGGTCCGTGCCTGCTGGGCCAGCCTGTACTCGGTGCCTTCGATCGCGTACCGGCGCAAGCGCGGCCTGCCTGAATCGCAGGTCGCGATGGCCGTGGTGGTGCAGAAAATGGTCGATGCGCGTGCGGCGGGCGTGATGTTCACGCGCAGCCCCACCAGCGGCGATCGTTCGGTCATCGTCATTGAAGGTGCGTGGGGCCTGGGCTCCGCGGTGGTCAGCGGTGAAGTGACCCCTGATCGTTTCGTGATGGGCAAGATCGCCGGCGAGATCACCACCCGCGAGATCCGTGACAAGCCTGTGCGCCACGTGCCGCTGGCCGCGGGGGGTACCAGCGAAGAGCCCACTCCCACTGAGCTGCGCGAAGCGCCCTGCGTCAGCGACGAGGAACTGCAGCAGCTGCGCGCGACCGCGCGGCGCATCGAAAAGCATTATGGGTGCGCACAGGATATCGAGTGGGCCATCGACAGCTCCGGTACATTGCGCATCCTGCAGAGCCGCCCGGAAACCGTATGGTCCGCGCAGGACCCGGCTCCGGTGAGCTCGGCGCGGGACAATCCGCTGCTGCATGTGATGAACATCTTTGGAGGCCGAAGTTGAGCCTGACTGCGAAGGATGTGGAGGAAATCCTGAAGGCGCTGCAGGACGGGAGCTTCGACACGCTCGATCTCGAGCTCGATGGGGTGAAGCTGCATCTGCGCCGCAGCGGCGCGGCGCCCACCGGGGCTGTGCCGGCACCGGCATTGCCGGGGGCCGCGGCCGTTGTAACTGCGGCACCGGTGGAAGTGCCGCCGGGCACGACGCCAGTGCCGGCGCCATTGCTCGGTATCTTCTATCGCGCGCCGCGCCCCGGAGAGCCGCCTTTCGTCGAGGTGGGCGCGCGCGTCGAAGCCGACACCATTGTCGGGATCATCGAAGTGATGAAGCTCATGAACACCGTGCGCGCCGGCGTGCGCGGCACGGTGGCCGCGATTCCCGCGGTGAATGGCGAGCTCGTCGAGTTCGGCGAGGCCTTGCTGTTCGTGAAACCGGACTGACCGGGCGCATGGCGATTCGTCGCGTACTCATCGCCAATCGCGGGGAGATCGCGCTGCGCGTGATCCACAGTGCGCGCGCCCTTGGCCTGGAAACCGTGCTGGCCGTGTCGGCAGCCGATCGCGATTCACTGCCGGCGAGACAGGCAGACCGCAGCGTGTGCGTAGGCCCGGCCAGATCGTCCGATTCCTATCTCAACATCGACGCCCTGGTGCAGGCCGCCCTCGGCACCGGTGCGGATGCGGTGCATCCCGGCTACGGGTTTCTGGCGGAGCGCGCCGCGTTTGCGCGCCGCTGTGAAGGGGCAGGGCTTGTCTTCATCGGGCCGACGCCAGAACAACTCGACGCGGTGGGCGACAAGCTGCGCGCCCGCGCTGCCGCCGAAGCGGCCGGGGTTCCGGTGGCGCCGGGTGGTGCCGTGCACAGCCAGCGGGAAGCCGCGGAGCTGGCGGCCCGCGTGGGCGTGCCGCTGCTGGTCAAGGCCGTCGGTGGTGGTGGTGGCCGCGGCATGAAGCGCGTGGATGATCTCACGCTGCTGCCGATTGCCATGGACATGGCCGCGGGCGAGGCCGGCGCTGCATTCGGAGACGCGCGTGTCTATCTGGAGCGCTACGTGGCGCAGGGCCGGCACGTGGAAGTGCAGCTACTGGGCGACGGCCGCGGGCAGGTGATTCACCTGGGTGAGCGCGACTGTTCGGTGCAGCGCCGCTACCAGAAGCTCATCGAAGAGGCGCCCGCCCCGGGTCTCGCGCCGTCGCTGCGCGCGGCATTGCATGATGCCGCGGTACGCTTTGCCGCGCGGCTGCAGTATCGTGGCGCCGGCACGGTGGAGTTTCTGGTGGACATGGAGCGCGGCGCCTTCTATTTCCTGGAGATGAACGCGCGCATCCAGGTGGAGCATCCGGTGACCGAGCAGGTCACGGGCATGGACCTGGTGGCGGCGCAACTCGCCATTGCGGCGGGCGAAGGGTTGCCGGTGAAGCAGCCCGCCGTGCGCATGGATGGCTGCGCGATCGAGTGCCGCATCAATGCCGAAGACCCGGCGCAGGATTTCATGCCCAGCCCCGGCCGCGTGACCCGTGCCGAGTGGCCGCAGGGCGCGGGCATCCGCGTCGACACGCATATCGAGGCCGGCAGCAGGGTGCCGCCCTATTACGACTCGCTGCTGGGCAAGATCATTGCGCAGGGGCCAACGCGCGAAGCTGCCCGCGAGAGGCTCATCGACGCGCTGGCGCGCACCCGCATCGAAGGCGTGCGCACCAACACCGCCTTCCAGGCCGAACTGCTCGCCGACGGCGAGTTCGTCCGCGGCGGTGTGGACACCGGCTGGCTGGCGAGGAGGAAAGGCTGATGGCGAACATCCAGCTGGTCGAAACCAGTCTGCGCGATGGCAACCAGTGCCTGTGGGGCGCCACCGGCATCGACACCGCGCGCACGCTCACCATCGCGCCGGTGATGGATCGCGTTGGCTTCAAGGCCATCGACTTCACCACCTCCACGCACATGGGCGTGGCGGTGCGCTACAAGCGCGAAGACCCATGGGAGCGCATCCGGTTGATGGCCGAGGCCACGCCGAATACGCCGCTGCAGTTCATGTCCACGGGTTTTCGCTTCATTGCCTGGGAGACCGCCAGCCCCGAGTTCATGGCGCTGGCGTTCCGCACGCTGGCGAAGAGCGGCATCCGCCGCTTCAATCTGGCCGATCCGATGAACGATGTCGACGCGCAGATCGCGGGCGCGCGCATGGTGAAGCAAGGGGGCGGCGAGTTCGTGATTGCAGCCCTCGTGTACACGCTCAGCCCCATTCACGACGATGCGCACTACGTGGACGCCGCCCGTCGCCTCGCGGCCTGCCCGGACATCGACGCACTCTATATCAAGGACCCGGGTGGCCTGTTGATGGCCGAGCGGGCCCGTACGCTGATCCCGGCCATCAAGGCGGTGATCGGCAACAAGGCGCTGGAACTGCATTCGCACAACACCATTGCGCTGGCGGAAGCCGCCTACATGGATGCGCCGGAGCTGGGTGTGTCCGCACTGCAATGCGCATCCGGTGCCGCGGCGGACGGCAATTCCAATCCGCCGTCGGAGCGCGTGGTGGCCAGGCTGCGCGCGCTGGGTCATCGCGTGGACCTGGATGATGCAGCGCTCGCTGAAGTGTCGGGCTACTTCACGCGGCTGGCCGAGGCCGAAGGCCTGCCGGTGGGCAGACCGATGCCTTTCGATGCGGCGTATCTGCGCCACCAGCTGCCCGGCGGCGTGATGGGCACGATGCGGCGCCACCTGGCCGAGGCGCGCCTGTCGCACATGGAATCTGCGGTGATCGCGGAGCTGGCGCGCGTGCGCGAGGAACTGGGCTGGCCCATCGTGATGACGCCGTTCGCGCAGATGGTCCTCACCATGGCGGTGATGAACGTCACCAGCAAGGAACGCTATGGCGTGATCCCGGACGAAGTGATCCGCTACGCGCTGGGCCGCTTCGGGCGGCCGAACGTTCCCATCGATGGCGAGGTGATGGATCGCATCATGAGCCTGCCGCGCACCAGGGAGATCCGGGCCGAGCCGCCCATGCCCAGCATCGCCGAGCTGCGGCGCCGGCTGGGCGGCAAGCTGTCGGATGAAGAGCTGCTGCTGCGTGCCACCATGCCGGCGAACCTGGTGGATGCCGTGCAGGCGGCCGGACCCGCGCCGCGCCATTACGACCCCGCGCTGCGCCCGGTGCTGCGGCTGATCCGCGAGCTGTGCGCGCGGCGCGACCTGCACGAGATCGTGGTGCAGAAGCCCGGCTTCAGCCTGCGCCTTGCAAGGAATCCTGCTTGAGACGTCCGCCGATCAAGGGCTACCTGTTCGATCTGGACGGCACACTGGTGCTGGGTGATCGCACCGGCAAATCCTATGACGTGCTGCCGGGCGCGATCGAAGTGCTCTCGCACCTGCGCGAGCGCGGCGTTCCCTATGTGGTGCTCACCAATGGCAGCGGCCATCCGCCGGCACAGCAGGCGGCGCGCCTGCGCAGCTTCGGCCTGCCGGTGGAAGATACGCAGATGTTCACGCCATCGAGCGTGACGGCCGAAGTGTTCGCGCGCACCGGCATCCGGCGCGTGCTGGTTCTCGGGACGCCCGGCGTCGGGTATGCGCTGAAGGAGCAGGGCATCAGCATCACCTTCACCGGGGAGATCAACTGCGAAAAGGTGGATGCCGTGTACATCGGCTGGCATCCTCATTGCGGCATGCCGGACATCGAGGCCGCGTGCAATGCCATCTGGAACGGTGCGAAGCTGTACGTGGCTTCCGATGTGCCATTCTTCGCCTCGCGCTCTGGGCGCACCATCGGCTATTCCTACGCCATCAACGGCGCGGTGCGCCGCATGACCAGGGTGCGCGCCATCATCACCGGCAAGCCCTCGCAGCATGCGCTGCGTTTCGTGGCGCGGCGGCTGGGCGTGAAGGTGCACGAAGTCGGCGTGGTGGGCGACGACCCCGTTGTGGAAATGTCGATGGCGCGGCGCGGCGGTGCCACCGGCTTTGGCGTGTGCACCGGTACCACCAGCCGTGCCGAGTGGTTGAAGCAGCCGCTGCTGCGGCGGCCGCATCATGTGATCCAGGGTGTGCACGAACTTCTGGAAAAGGGATGGCTGAAATGAACAATCACCGCCATGTGATTCACTGGCTGCCGGTACTGGCAGCAATCGCCCTCTGCGCCTGCGGCGCAGACCGGAACCAGACAAAGGCGCTCGAGCAACGGCTGCAGCACGTTGAAGACGTGCTCGCCATCCAGCGCGTGCTGATCGACTACCCCACCACCCAGGACGCACACGACTACGCCGGCTATGCCGCGCTGTTCGCACGCGAGGGCGAGTGGGTGAACGGCAGCAACGTGTACCAGGGCCCCGAGGCCATCCAGAAGATGCTGGTCGGGCTGTATGGCGAACCGCAACCCGGCTACGTGAACAGCGAGAGCTTTCACATCAGCTACAACCCGCGCATCGACATCGACGGCGATCACGCCACCGTGCATTCGCGCCACCTGCTGGTCATGCGTGGCCCGAATGGCGAGCCCACCCCGATGCTCGCCGGCCGCTACGACGACGAGTTCATCCGCGAGGATGGACAGTGGAAGATCCTGCGGCGCGTCGACACGCCGGTGATGCCGACTGGCGAGGAATGGATGAAGTTCATCCGGGCACGGCGACCCGCGAAGTGACCTTGGCCGCCGCGCGTCCAGTCCTGCTGGTCAATCCGCGCAGCTTCCGCGCGTCGCGGATGGGCATGGCCGCGCGCGTTGCGGGCCTGGCGCGGGACGCGGGCTGCGACGTGCACGAAGTGGTGGATCCGCCCAGCCTGCGCGCGCAGCTCGATCAGCTGCACGCGCGCAACGTGCAGCTGATCTGGGTGTTCGCCGGCGACGGCACCCTCCACGCCATGGCCGAGTACCTGGCGGAAGAAGCTCCCGCCTGGTCGCCGGCATTGCTGCTGCTGGCCGGTGGGCGTGCCAATGTCGTGCCGCGCGAGACCGGTGGTTATCCGGCCATGCCCGCGCTGCGCCGCGCACTGGCGGCGCTGAAGGCCGGGCAGCCGTTGAAGGAAGAGCGCATCTTCACACTGCGTATTGCGCAGCCGGGCCGCCCGGCGCGGCACGGCTTTCTGTTCGCCGGCGCACTGGTGGAAGAGGCCGTGCGGCAGACTGCCGCGAGCCGGGCCGTAGGCACCGGCTGGTGGCGCCACAGCTGGTTTGCCGATCCATTCGTGCTGTTGCGCTGGGCAGTGCGCACGATGGTGTTTCGCAAGCCATTGCCACCGTATCCGGAGGTGACGGCGCAGCTCGAAGGTGCCGGCGAGTTGACCGGCCGTGTGCGCTTGCTGGTCGCCACCGCGCTGGAGATGCACAGCGCGCTGTACAACCCGTTCGCCGCGCGTGGCAGCGGGCCGGTGCGATTCACCGCGATTTCAGCGGCTGCGCCCTCGATCTGGGGAATGCTGCCAAAACTCCTGAAGGGGCGCCTTGATGACTCGATGGACCTGAGGCGCGGCATCCTCAGTGGCCGCGGCCAGCGCGCCGAGGTACGGGGTCTTGCCAGTTACGCGCTGGACGGGGAAATTTTCCCGGCCGACCCGGCACTGCCACTGGAATTCACCGCCGGCGTGGCGCTCAGGGTGCTGCGCCCAGTTCCTTGACGTAGGCGCGGCGGCGCTTGTGGTTCACGTGCTCGAACTCGTCCCACTGTGACTGGACCTTGGCGTTGGTCACCAGCTCGGGGTTGCTCTCGGCGTAGATTGCGCCGTTGCGTTTCAGGTGCGGAATGATGTCGTAGAACACCAGCGCGTTGACGCCCTTGTTCTGGTAATCCTTGCGCACCGCGACCAGCAGGCAGTCGATCAGCGGGTTCTTCATCTTCAGGGCTTTCAGCAGATGCAGGATGCCGAAGGGAAACAGCCTGCCCTGGGCCTTGCGCAGTGCCTTCGTCAGGGAGGGCATCGTCGCCCCCATGCCGACGAGGTCACCGGCCTCGTTCACCACCAGCACCAGGTAATCCAGGTTCAGCATCGGAATGTAGAGCTTCGCGTAGTAGTCGATCTGCGCCTGGGTCAGTGGCGTGAAGCCGTACAGGTGGCTGTAGGAATCGTTGACCAGTTCGAACAGCTTCTGCACGTAGCCGTCCCTGGTCAGCTTCGCGGCGCTCCTGTACTTGAGGATCCTGAGCTTGTACTTCTTCAGCACCAGCTCGGCAACGCGCTTCATCCGTGGCGGCGCGGTGTCGGGGATCCTGATCAGGTACTCCACCCACTCGGCGTCCTTCACGAACCCCAGCCTTTCCAGGTGCTCGGGGTAGTAGGGGTAGTTGTAGATGGTGGCCATTGTCCCGGCCTGGTCGAAGCCTTCGACCAGCATGCCTTCCTGGTCGAGGTCGGTGAAACCCAGCGGCCCGTGGATGGATTCCATGCCTTTGGACTTCACCCAGTCTTCCGCGGCGCTGAACAATGCGCGCGAGACCTTCTCGTCATCGACGAAGTCCACGAACCCGAAGCGGCCGCTGCGACTGTTCCACGTTTCGTTGGCGCGATGATTGACCATCGCGCAGATGCGGCCCACCGGCTTGTCGTCGTCGTAGGCCATGAAGCATTGCGCTTCCGTGAATTCGTAGGCCGGATTCTTCTTCGGGTCGAGCGTGGTCAGCTCATCCATGTACAGCGGCGGCACGGCATGCGGCGAATCGCGATACAGGTCGATGCGGAACTTGACGAACTGGCGCATTTCCTTGCCGCCGGAGACGGGTCGAACCGTGATGCCCATTCGGAAAGATCCACCCTGGAATTCTGGATTATCGGGAGTGAACGCGACTGTAACAGGTGCCACGACGCCGCGGTGGGGGCCAAACCGCAGCTCAGGGGTGGGCGGGATGGAGCTGGTGTCAAGGCGACTGGCCTGCGGCCGCCAGCCGATGCAGCCGGATGATGCTGCGCACCCACATCTGCTCGCTGCGCCACGCATCCCACGTCGCCTGGGCCCAGACCTTCAGCTGCACCGTTCTGGCTGATGCGGTCTCGCACTGCACGACGCTGTCTACTGTCACCGGGTAACGCACCGACGGTGCCAGCAGCACCGGCCAGTTCTTCTGTCCCCTGGCCATTGCCGCGTGCGCGGCCTGCACCTGTTTGCCCGTGAAACCGTGCTCCAGATGCAGGCAGAGACCAACCAGCGAAAACACGGCGGTAATCGGCCTGGCCGGGCCGCCGGCATGCTGTGCGCCATAGCAGTCCACCGCCACCTGGTGGATGAACGCGGGGTCGGCTTCATCGAAGTGAATGCCCGACAGCGTGTGAAAGAGTGCGAGGCACTGCGCCGACGCGTTGTAACGGGCAGTGGCCGGAACCTCGGGATTGCCTACCCGCAACCCACAACCTGGACAAACCGGCATCTCAAAGCGCCCGACAAGTGATCAACCCCGTGATCCCCGAAATCGAGCGCGCGAATGGACAGGTCATGGCTTCGCCTCCTTGCGTTGCAGCCGAGAGATGCAGGGAATGTGGATTGCGCGGCGACGCCTTGTCAAGCCGCGACGCGCGCCAGCGCGTTCTGGTAAATCCCGAGGTCCGCAATGGTCTTCACTATCGCAGGCACTTCGCGACCTCCAGATTGCAGAGGGGTGCCTGCCCTCTGGCTTCCAGCTTCTGCCATGCGCGGTATGCCGCGTCGAAGGTCCCGGGGTACACAGCCTTCTCGCTCGCGACACCGGTAATGCTTGCGCGAATGCCCGCCGTGGTGATCGCGATGTGATCGGCAAGGGAGCGGAATTCCGCGGGCGGGCTGTTCGCAGAACGCTCCAGCACCTGCACGTGGAAGATGCCGGTCGCCTGTGCTTCATCCAGGTTGTGGATCTCCAGCCAGCGGAATGTGCCGGGCGGCGCGGGCAGGCGCCAGATCGGCGAGGTGATCGGGTTGGTCCACGCTGCCAGCGCGGCCGTGGAGAGCAGCAGCGCGCCGAGCATGACGATCTCGCGATGCACTGCGCGCCTTGCTCTTGCCGGCTTGCTCACGTCAGGGCTTCACTCCATGGAGCGCCTTCGGCGCCCTGGATTCCCAGGCGCTGCGCACCAGTTCCTTCACGAGGGCTGCGGGGGCCTTCTGAAGTTCCACGCGCAGCCCCACAACCTTTCCGCCCCACAGAAGCTTCGATGCAATCGCCGGGTGCATGGCCAGAAAGGGCTCCCGCACCTGTTCCGGAACAAAGACATGGATGTGGGATTCGCCAGGGCGGGCGGTGATGAAGATCTTGCCGCGCACCCGGAATGAGGTCCGGTCGAAATGCGGTTCTTCCTTTCCTTCGGGAAGGGAGAGCGCGTAGCGGCGTACCTGCTCGAGCGTCATGCCCAGTGCTCGCGCAAGCGGTACGCGCGGAGCCTGGTGTCGCGCAGCCACAGCGCCAGCCACATGAACACGCCCAGGTACACACCGAAAAGCGTGTGGCTGAACAGCGGGCTGCCGGCCCGGAGCTGACTGGCGATGGCTCCGCCCAGCAGGCCGGTCATGACCCAGCCGCTCCTGTTCATTGCGTTCATTCAAACACCTTGTGCGTTATTCGTGTTCATGGGTCCACGTGCCACTGGCGTGCGTCGCCTCCCAGTTCCGCCCGTCTGTGTCGCGCACCATCAGCTCTTCAATGGTCCCGGAGTCAATGCAATTCGCATTGACGCTGAATCCATCCGGATTGGAGCGCGGAACATAGAACGACTTGATTCCGCAGGTCGAGCAGAACAGATGCCTGGCCGTGCGCGTATTGAACGTGTAGGTGGTCAGCGCATCCTGGCCGGCAACCAGCTTGAATCTGTTGGCGGGTACGATCAGGTGCCGGTATCCGGACTTGGTGCATATCGAGCAATTGCAGTTCGAAACCACGAGCCGCGATGGCGCCACAACCTCGAACCTCACGCGGCCGCAATGACATCCACCAAAGTGCGTGACCATGCCCTCGGGCGTCATTCGACGATCTTCCAGTAGGAATCCTTGCGGCGCACTTTTCCGTCACGGAATTCGTAGTGATCGCACCCTCGAACCTTCACCACTGCTCCGGATCGCAGCGTCCCGGTGAGCAGCCACTCGGAAACACCCATTTCATCGGTCGCGAAATGCCGGGCATCCCCGTAGTGCACATCCGGCAGCATCTCGAAGCGGCCCTTGAGCCCGCTCCGCACGGCATCCTTGCCTGCGTAGCGTGTTCCCCAGGGCTCGCGGCCGCGTGGCATGTCCAGAGAACAATCGTCCGCGAAGAACGCCATGATCCTGTCCAGATCGTGCGCGTTGAACGCGTCCAGCAGGGCTTCGAGAATTCGCAGATTGTCGGAGGTGTGGGACACGTTACGGCCTGTGGCGTACTGCGGCAATGCTACATGCCGGCAGCCACGTCACCTTGTCCATGAGGGAGCCGTGCTCCAGCGCAGAGCGACGGGAACCCCGGGCGCCCCACGAAGCTGAGTACTGCAATGGCCGGTTTGAGCAGTTCGGTCCGATAAGGTGAAGACTCCAGGTACCGAACCGATCGGTATGGGCATGCAGTAACGATCGCCTGCCTGTCATGCACTGGCACCATAAACGTTCGGGTTGTGCCGCTCCATGAAGAACTCCGGCTTCTTGAGGGCCGTGAAGCCGAACTGCTCGTAGAGGCCGTGGGCATCTCGCGTGGAAAGCATCCATCGCCGCAGGCCTTGCAGCTCCGTGTGGCTGGTGACGCACTCCATCAGCCACTTGGAGAGCCCTCTGCCGCGGTACTCCGGCAACACGAAGACATCGTTGAGAAAGGCGACCGTCGCGCGATCCGATATGACGCGGGCGAACCCGATCTGCCGCGCACCATCCAGCAGTGCAAAGCACAAGGAGTTTTCCAGCGACTTGTCGACGGTAGCCGCAGGAATGCCTTTCGCCCAGTAGGAGGAGCCAAGAAACTCCGCGATGACGACACGATCCATCCTGGCGGGATCGCAGGTGACGGTGAAGGTGTCCTGGGTCCAGACGTTCATGAAACAAACCTCGTGCAAACGCCTGCTTGAGGCGCATGGCGGTTGAGTTCAGTGATCGCCCACGCGCTGCAAAGGCCTGTCAGGCGTGGGCCTGATTCACGCAGTATTGCATTGCTTCCATGAGAACGTCAGCGTCCACGTTCTTCAGGTGCCGGAACTTGATGCAGTAGCCTGTCACGCTGGCTTGGCCAAGCTTCTTTCCAAATTTGGTCGCCAGGGATTTCCTGTCGTCGAGGCCCATGAGGTAGACCGAGATTCCAGTCGAATTTGCGCTGATGCCGATCTGGTAGAAATCCCTGGTCTTGCCGCCGGCGTACCGCAAGGTTTGTGTCCCATAACCAATGTTGGGATTTGAAACCGTCCGGCCGAGCTCATCCCTGCCGTCAAGAAACCACAACTTGCACCGGGGCATCATTTCCAGAACCATCTTGTGAAGCTCCCGCATGTCGCTTCGCTTTGGTTCCGGTTGGGCAGCGATGTAGTTCTCTATTTGTTCGTGGACAGTCATACAAGGATGGGTTGCTTGATCAGTTGCGTGGCCACGCACTTCATGCCTCCCGGCGTTCTGAACGTGCTTGCCCGGCGACACGGGGGGCCAGAAACTCCTGGAGTTCTGGCGTCATGTCGTGGAGGCCGTGCCCCTCGTCCGGAAGGAACACGATCCTGGCGTGGGGTGTGCAAGCAGCAAGACGCTTCCTGGCTGCGCAGGAGTCGAAGAGCGCATCCTTGCCTCCAAGCACAGCAAGGACCGGCATGGTCAAGGTCTTGAGCGCGGCGTCCGGGAGTCGTGGAAGCATCTGCATTCTTGCGACGAAGCCGGACTGCACGAGGCCGAAGAGTTTGAGGAACTCCTTGTTTTCGGGGCCAAGGTCTCTCGCGTCGAAATTCATGTCGATGGCCAGTGCCTTGCGGTGCCCCCACGGCCCCAGGAGAAGCCAGGGAGCCGCGCGCAGCATGGCTCCCATGCGGATGTGCACAATGCCGCCCGGCGCCAGCAGGGCAAGACGCTCGACACGAGCATGTCGTCGAATGGCGTAGTCGACTGCCAGCAGTCCGCCCAACGAAGCGCCCACGAAGGCGGCTGTGTCGATCGACAGACCATCGAGCACATCGTCCAGCCATTTCGCGTGCGCGTCCGACGCCATCCAGGGGCGCGACGGAGCACTGAACCCCGCGTCACCAATGATATCGATGGCGAGTACATGGTGGTCTGAACAGAGTGCATTCATGGTACGTAGCCACATGGCTGATGTGGCCATTGACCCATGGAGCAGCATGACGGGTGGGTTCGCCGGATCTCCGGCGGAAAGTATGAAGGTTTCCCCCTGAGACGTGGAAAGGCGATGCTCCCTGTGCGGCGTCGCCCAGGAATTCAGAATGCCGCGATAGCAGTCCAGCACGCGGCGTTCCGCTTCCTTGGACCAGAAGATCATTCCCGCACCATGCAATGAGCAGGACAACCGGGTCCTCGTGCGGCCGAGATTACTACGATCCAGGCCCCCATACGGATTGGGCCGGCAAAAGCCGGCCCGCTCCAAATGGTCCAATCCCGGCGATTGCTTCAGCGGGGACCAGACGGGAACGTGTAAGTGAGGCCGACCATGACTGCATCCAGGTCGCCAACCACATCAGTGTCGTACTTCTCGTAGTCGGCACGCAGGGCAAGGTTGCCCATCCCGAACTGGATGCCTGCACCGTAGGCAAAGACGGTGTCGTGGTCCTTGAAGAACACGGCCCCGACATTGCCCTTGGAATCGATGCGTGAGGCACCGGCCTTGGCGAACAGGTCCACCGGCCCGAGCGGAAACAGCGCCAGGCCATAGACCGAAAAGGCTTCAGCATCGGCTTCGAAGGGTCCGCCGACGGCGGCCGAAGGCGCGTTCTCCTTGCCGAAGTCCGTGTACGTGCCCTCCAGGGCGAAGTTCGGCGTGAAACGGAATCCAGCGATGGCCTTCCAGCCGTAGTCGTCGTTGTCGATGTCCTCGACGTCGAACTCGCTGGAATCGAAGTGCGACTGCTGGGCCGCGCCTCCTATATAGAAGCCCTCGGCGGCGCCAGCCGCTGCGCTTGCGAGAAACCCCAGCAGCAGGGTCGTAGAGATCACTGCGGTCCTGTTCATTGCGTTCTCCTCCGTGGCGAATTCCACGATGGGCAGGAGCTTGCCGTCGCGTGGCAATCGGCTCTGTCGGTAACGCGGCGTGCGTGATGTAGGTGGATGCGCAGCGTCGGCTGCCGCCGACAGTCCACATGAAGATAGGACTGCTCCTACTACATGCAGAGTGCAATGCCCTCGTTACAGTGGCCGCCGCCTCGACCAGTGTGATTCCCAGAGCAACTGTGCACCGGAACTCAGGAGGTCACATGTCCAGGTTCAGGAACATTCTGTTGGGCGCCCCGGCCCTCTTGCTGTGCTCGCAGGCCATGGCGCAGATCACCTTCTACCAGGGTGAAAACTTTCACGGCCGCGCATTCACCACCACGCGCGAGGAAGTCAGCTTCCGGCGCGATGGTTTCAACGATCGCGCCTCCTCGGTGATCGTGGATGGAGGCCGCTGGGAAGTCTGCGAGGACGCCCGCTACAGCGGCCACTGCGTGCTGCTCAGGCCGGGCAGTTACGATTCGCTGCGGCGGATGGGTCTCAACAACCGCATCTCCTCGGCGCGGCGCGTTTCGCGCTGGGACGACCGTGATCGCGATGAATGGGCCGACCCGATGCCCTCGACCGCATACGAATACCGGCGCCGTCCGAATGAGCGCGTGTACGAGGCCCGCGTGACTTCCGTGCATGCGGTGATGGGCCGCCCGGAAAAGTACTGCTGGGTGGAGCGCGACCAGGTGCAGGGCAAGGCCAATGTGGCCGGCGGCATCGTCGGCGGCATCATCGGCGGCATCCTGGGGCATGAGATTGTCGGCGGCTCCGGCCAGGGCATCGCCACGGTGGGTGGTGCGGCGGCAGGCGCGGCCATCGGCGCCAATGCCGGCCGCGACCATTACGACACCGTGGAGCGCCGCTGCGAGCGGGTGGAGGATGGGCCGCCCGACTTCTGGGATGTGAGCTACACATTCCACCATGTGGAACACCATGTGCAGATGAGTGAACCGCCGGGCCGGACGATCTACGTCAATCGCTACGGCGAACCGCGCCAGTAAACTGCCCGCGACACATCTCATCCAGTATCATCGCTCCCCTTGATGGGCCCACAAGAGCCCACTGGGGGAGCTGCTCATGACGACGACAACTGTTCCGCATCAGCCTTCTGGCCGCACGGGCGAACTGACGTGACGCGCGTGGGCAGTGTGCTCGGGGGCGTGGCGGTGGCGGCGGCCGGCGCTGGGCTGGCGCTGTGGGTCGCGCATTACCAGCATCCGTCTACGGTTACGGCTGGCGGTGCCGCAGCACCTGGCCCTTCGGTGGCCAATGACCGCATCGCCATCGAGGAGACGCTGCGCCGCTACGTGCGCGCACTGGATGAATCGGACATGGACGCGTACCTGGCCACGCTCACCGACGATGCGAGGTTCGTGTCGGCCGAGGCCACCTACGAAGGCAAGGAAGCAATCCGCGGCTATGTGGCGCCGGTGATGACCTCGCGCCTGCAGCGGCGCGAGAAGGAAGGCGCGGAGGCGACGGCCACGCACCACGTGGTCACCAACCAGTCGTTCGAATTCACCGATGCGGACAATGTGGTCGTGCGCGGCTACTGGATGTTCGTCGTGGCACATGGCAGCGGCAAACCGATGACCGTCGAACTCATGGGTTCGTCGGAGGACTACCTGACGCGGAGGGATGGCAAATGGCTGATCAAGGAACGGCGCGTCGCGCCCTGAGGTTCGCGCCGCTGCTGCTGGCGGCGCTGCTGCTGCCGCCCACCGGTCTTGCGGCCGGCAAGGGCGCGAAGCCTGGCGAGCACATCAAGGAATGCCGCAACTGCCCGGAGTTGATCGTGTTGCCGGCCGGCTCCTTTCTGATGGGCTCGCCCGCCGACGAACCCGAGCGCGATACCGACGAGCCGCAGCATCGCGTGAACATCGCCAGGTCCTTTGCGATCGCGGCCACGGCGGTCACCTGGAACCAGTGGGAGGCCTGCGTGCGCGACAACTGGTGTGCGGGCGAGGAGATCGACCTGGCCCTGCGCAACAATCCGGACGGCACGCGCAATCCGAACTACAAGGATTACGGTCGTGGTACGCGGCCCGCCGTGGGCATGAGCTGGTACGACGCGCAGCGCTTCGTCGGCTGGCTCAACTGGAAGACCGGCAGTGACGACGCGTACCGGTTGCCCAGCGACTCGGAGTGGGAGTACGCAGCGCGCGCCGGTACCACTACTGCATTTCCGTGGGGCGATACCATCGACTACAACCACGGCAACTTCGGGATGCGTGGCCATGGCGAGCGCGGTCCCTATGCCGAAGGCCGCGATGTGTGGCTGGACGAGACCGCGCCGGTTGGGTCGTTTCCGCCCAATGCCTGGGGCCTGTACGACATGCATGGCAACGTGTTCGAGTGGGTGCAGGATTGCTACGAGGCTGACATGAAGCATGCGCCGGTGGATGGCAGCGCCAGCACCGAGGGCGACTGCTCGGTGCGCGTGTTCCGCAATGGCACCTTCGCCAGCAACCCCTACATGCAGCGCTCGGCACGGCGCGGCGCGCCGTACGCGGCCACGACCCGCGGCCACAACTATCTCGGCTTCAGGGTGGCGAAGACGCTGTGAAATTTTATTCGTGGAACGTGAACGGCATTCGTGCCGTGGTGAGGAAGGGCACCTTCCAGAAATTCGTGGCCGAGCACCAGCCGGACATCCTGTGCCTGCAGGAGACCAAGGCCGAGCGCGGCCAGGCCGAGATTGACCTGCCGGAATACGAGGAGTACTGGAACTCGGCCGAGAAGAAGGGCTATTCCGGCACGGCCATCTTCTCGAAGCAGGCGCCGGTCAAGGTCACCAACGGCTTTCCCGCGGGCTTTGCGACCAAGTACAACTTCGCGGACGACAAGGAGCGCGATTCCTGGAACGAAGGGCGCGTCATCACCGCGGAGTACGAGAAGTTCCAGGCGGTGACGGTATACACGCCCAATGCCAAGGACGACCTCGCGCGCCTCGAACTGCGCCACAAGCACTGGGATCCGGCCTTCCTCGCCTACGTGAAGCAGCTGGACAAGAAGAAGCCGGTGATCTTCTGCGGTGACCTGAACGTGGCACACACCGAAGAGGACCTGGCCAATCCGAAACCCAATCGCGGCAAGAAGGGTTTCACCGACGAGGAGCGCGAGGGCTTCCAGAATTTCGTCGATGCCGGGTTCGTCGATACCTTTCGCATCTTCACCCAGGGCAACGGCCACTATTCATGGTGGTCGCATTTCGCGAATTCGCGGGCCCGCAATATCGGATGGAGAATCGACTACGTGCTGGTGTCGGCTTCGCTGGCCGGCAAGGTGAAGGAAGCCAGGATCCACCCGGATGTGATGGGTTCGGATCACTGCCCGGTGAGCATCGTCATCGACCTGTAGGCGCAGCCGCCGGTTTCGGCATCGCATCCAGCTCGGTTGCGAACAGCATGGCCATGGCCCCGCCGCGCGCATCCAGGCCAAGAATGGCGGCGCGATCCAGGTATTCCTTCTCGGTGGTGAAGCGCGCGGTGGATTCACACACGTCGATGAGGCTGCCCGACGCAGAAGCCCGCGAATTCACGGCGAGCCACGCGCGGTCCACGGCCTGACGGTATTCGCGCCCCGATATCCAGCCGCGCGCGAGGCCGCGCTGCAATGCGAAGCCGATCATGGCCGTGCCCGAAAACTCCGGGTACGCGCCGGGATGATTCACCACGTTGCGCCACAGCCCGTCGCGGTTCTGCCAGGCCAGCAGCGTCTTCATCAGGTTGCGATAGCTCGCGAGCGCATGCTGGTAGGCATCCGAGCCCTGCGGCAGTTCAGAGAGCGTCAGCGCCAGGCCCAGTGCGGCAAAGCCATTGCCGCGGCCCCAGGGCACATCGGCCTCGGGCCGATGGCGAAACAGCCCGTCGGGCCTGAGGTCCAGCTTCTCCATGTAGCGCAGATGCCGGTCGGCCATGTCGAAGTATTTCTGCTCGCCGGTGAGCGCACCGGCCTGGGCGAGAATCGTCGTGCCCATGAATACCGAATCGCTGTAACCGTCGTTGTAGGGCACGGCATCCAGCATCTTCCCGTTGGCATCGAATCCCAGGTCGGCAACCTTGCGCACCAGCGCGGTGTAGCGCGGATCCTTCGTCTGCCTCGCAAGGTCGGTGAACACGATGTGCCCGGCCATGACCAGTGCATTGGGCCGGTTGAGGCTGTCCTTCGAACCATCCACCCAGGGCTCGGCCAGCCGCTTCACGTCATCAAGCTGGCCCAGCCGCAGGCGTGCAACCAGTGCGATGGCGTTGATGTACCAGGGCTGGTCGAAGTCGTGCCCGTAGTGAACGGCCAGCTGTTCGGCCAGCACCCGCGGCGTGCGTGCACGGCGGCGGTCCAGTTCCTGGTGCGCGTCGGACCGGGCAATGGTCCCCAGTTGCTCGACCCAGTCGGCCGCGCCGGTCCAGCGGGTGGCGGGAATGCGCCCCATGTCCGCCACCGCCTGCGAGCCCAGCGCAGCAACGAGGGCGGGGTCCCCACCGGCAATCAGCACCAGATCCGGTGCCTGGCTGCCGAGCCAGCGCCACAGCGCATTGGCCTCGGCGTTCTCGCGGTAGGCAGTGCCGGAAGGCGGAAACTGCAGCGCGATGCCGTCGGGGTTGGCCAGCGGCACCGCAAGCAGTTTCAGGGGTCGGTTGCCGCGCTTTTCGTAGGCGGCGATCGCCTCGCGCACGGCCGCCGTGGTCGCATCGTCTCCCTTCAACCCTGCGACCAGCACCACCACCGGTGCGGACGCGGTGCTGGCCTCCACGGCCACGGCGTCGATGCGCGAGCCACTGGTGGCAAGGCCTATGTCGAATGGCTCCGCGGCAGTCGCGGAGCCGGCAAACACAACGGTGAGCAGTACCAGGGCCCTGCGGATGATCATGGGTTCCTCCTGCGCAAGCCGTCACAATATCGCGTTTGCGCGCGCCTTATGACTGCGCGCACGTTATCCTCGGAGCATGAGTTTGGCCAGCAACACTGCCAGCACGGACGCGCAAGAGACGGCGAGCCTCGAGCAACGCGCGCTCGAGAAACTCGCCCGGGCGCTGTGCAGCCAGACGCAGCAGCTGGCGCTGGCCGCCCGCACCCGCGGGGCGCTCGGGTCGCGCGAAGCCGGCCTGCAATCCGAAGTCTTTGCCGAGCGCCAGGCCCAGGTCATGAGCCTGCTGGGTACCGCTGCCGCGCCAGTGGATGAGCCGCGCATGGCACGTCTGGAAAGACTCATCGAGGGAATCCGGTTTTCGCGCCACTTCTTCATGAATGTGTAGCCGCGAGCGCGCGTGCTACTGTGCTGCCCGAACCGGCACATGTTTCGCACTCAACTGTTCAGAACCAACAATCGAGGGAGTACGTATGTTGCGCAAGGGCAAGGTAGTTGTGTTGATGCTCGCGGCACTGGGATGTTCCAGCGTGGCACTGGCCGATGATGATGCGGGCACTGGCTTCTCGGTCGGGGTGACCGGCGGCACGCTGGGTCTTGGCCTGGAGGCCGGGTACCGTTTCAACGAGCGCCTGGGCGTGCGCGTCAACGGTGATTCCTACCACTACGACAAGACGACGACCTCCGGCGATTTCGACGTCGATGGCAAGGCGAAACTCAAGTCGTTCGGTGCGGCACTCGATTTCTACCCGATGGGGGGCAGCTTCCGCATATCGGCCGGTCTGCGCTCGAACAAGAACCAGTTCGGTGGAGATGCAACGCCCAATGCGCTTCTGGTGGATGTGGGTGGCGATACCTACACCGCCGCTGAAGTGGGTGTGCTGACCGGTTCGGCCAGGTTCAAGAAGACGGTACCCAGTGTGACGGTGGGCTGGGGCGGTAAGTTCAAGACCGGCGTGCATTTCGGCGTGGATGTGGGTGTGGTGGCGCAGGGCAGCCCGAAACTGGCCGCGAGCAGCAGTGGCACGCTGGCCAACGACCCGACCTTCAAGGCCAGCCTCGACGACCAGCTCGCCGAGTGGCAGCACGACGTGAAGGACTACAAGCTCTGGCCAATTCTCCAGCTGCATCTGGCCTATCGCTTCTGAACCGTTGATGCAGGCGCAGCCAGGTCATGACCTGGCTGCGTCGGTGCTGCCCATCTCCTCGCGGTCGAAGCTGCCGCTGCGTTAGGCCCGTTGCCGTGACTTGTCCGGCAGCTCGAAGGCCGTCAGGTATCTGAAGCTCTTGCCGATCGCGGTGTAGCGATCGGTGGCGAAGGGCGGCTCCTGCTCCACGTAGAACTTGCGCACGCCGGCGGTGAAAGCCGCCGGCAACAGGCGCTTCCAGTCCAGGCTGCCGCTGCCGACTTCGGTTGGGTCCTGTTGCAGCGCGTAGTTGGTCTTCGTGCTGGCCTTGATGTCCTTCACATGCATGAGCTGGAAGCGCCGGCCATGGCGTGACAGCAGCGCCATCGGGTCGCCCCCGCCGGCTGCCACCCAGCCAATGTCCATCTCGAAGGCCACATCTTCGGGAGAGGTTTCTTCAAGCAGGATTTCCAGCCCGTTGGTGTCGCCCAGCGGTGCGAACTCCGGATTGTGATTGTGGTAACCGAAGCGCAGGCCCTGGGCGCGCAGCTTGCCGCCGCGATCGTTGAGCAGCGCCGCGGTGCGCTGCCAGTCATCGCGCGTCAGGCCATTGGCTACACGCTGCATGTAGGCGACGAAGGTCTCGGCCTTGCCCTGTGCGCCGAACCGTTCGGGGAAGGCAAACATCGGCATCACCACATCGGTGACGCCGAGCCGATGCAGGTCGGCTGCCAGCCGCGGCAGGTCCTGATCCAGACCCGGCTCGCCGGGCTTCGCCACCGCGCCCACGTGGATGCTGGTGAACCTGATGCCATGGCGCGTGGCGGCATCCTGCAGCCTTGCCACGGGGTGGCCGTGATAACCGGCGAGTTCGACGGTGCGATAGCCGATCTTCGCCACCTTCGCCAGCGTGGCGTCGATGTCCTGCTTCGCATCGTCGCCAACCGTGTAGAGCTGCAGGCCGATGGGCAGATGCTGCCGCGCGAACCAGCCGGTGGCCGGCACCGGGCTGGCGGCCAGGCTGATGGCGCCGCGACTGGCCGCGAAGGTGGCTGCCGCTGCTCCGCACATCCAGGTTCGTCGGTCCATGTTGATGCTCCTCGCGGACTTGCTCGGGCGGCGCTAAGGCCTGAACACGGAAAGGGGAATCGCCTCTGCCATGACCTGGTAGCCCTTCGGCGAAGGGTGCAGGTTGTCGCCGGTGTCGAACTCTGCGCGCAGGTGCAGAGGTCGTTCGGGGTCACGCAGCACCTGGTCGAAATCCGCCACGGCATCGAAATGGCCGGGCGCGCGGATCCATGCATTGATGGCCGCGCGGTCGGCCTCACCGCGCGCGCCGGCCTGGTAGGTTGGTCCGTCGAAGGGCGTCAGCGTGCCGCCGACCACCTTGATGCCATGCGCATGCGCGCGGTCGATGATCTGCCTGTAGGCGGCGATGATTCTGGTGACGAGCTCATGATGATCGGCATCGGTGCGCTGGGCGCCGAACGTGCCCAGGTCGTTGATGCCTTCATGAACGATCAGCCAGCGCACGCCACTGGGCGAGAGCACATCGCGATCGAAGCGGGCCAGTGCGTTCGGGCCAAGCCCGTCATCGAGCAGGCGGTTGCCGCCGATGCCGGCGTTGAGCACGGCCACCGGCAACCTGGCAGCCATCAGGCGCGCCGCGAGATTGTCGCTCCAGCGGTTGTTGCCGTTGGTGGTGGTGCCGCGCCCGTCGGCAATGGAGTCACCCAGTATGACCACGGCCGAAGCCCTGGCCGATGCCGCCACATCCAGACCCGCGATCACGAACCAGTGCTCGAAGGTCATGCTGTCCCTGAGTTCCGCCGCGGTGACCTGGTTGCCGTGCACCAGGTGCGAAGTGGTGCGCGAACCGGGATGGCTGGTCTGGCCCTGCGGTGCTTCGGGCAGATACAGCGAGATGGAGAGTACGGCGCCGGGCGCGGCATCGAAGGCAAAGGGATCGGACAGGTACTCCGCACCGGCGGGGAGGATGACTTCGGCCCTGCCGTCGAACAGCACCGGGGTGTCGTGCGCGGGGTCGATGGCCGCCGATCCCGGCGCCATCGCGCGCGCCACGCGGGCCGCACCGATGCGCAGCGGTGCACGACCGAAGGCGTTTGAAAGGCGCAGTCGCCAGGTCTTGCCGCCCAGCGAAAGATGCACGCTCTGGCGCAGCGTGGCGTCGGTCAGGGCCTCATCCGGCAGCGCGTTGCGTGGTTCGGGGGTTTGCTGCGCCGTGGCCCAGCTGGTAACCCAGGTAGGGGGCTGCGCGGCGGATGCGGCAGCCGTGAACAGGATTGCCAGCAGGGCGTGGCAGCGGGTCTTGCGTGTGATCGATGGAGACATGTTCGGGAAAGAGGAGTCGGGCGGTGACTGGTGTCGACCGCCCGACTGTGTACGCATGACTGTCAGAACGCAAATTCGCGATCAAGCACGAGCGCCAATAACACTAATAACTCCCCGTTGAAAGCCGCACGGAGGCAATTACCGACTACGCTTCCCTATTCACCTGCAAGGGCGTATTACCCATCACGGGTTGACTGGATGGACAAGCATGACGAGTGAATCGGACGCGGCGAACTGGAAACAAGTCGTCGCCAGGTATCAAACCCCTTCCATGGGTCGCGCCGTATGGCAGCTGGCGAACACCCTGATTCCCTATGCGGTGCTCTGGTACCTGATGTACCTCACCTTTCACTGGGTCTGGTGGCTGACCATTCCGCTGGCCGTGGTCGCCAGCGGCTTCCTGGTGCGCATCTTCATCATCTTTCATGACTGCGGGCACGGCTCTTATTTCAGGTCGCGCCGCGCCAACGACATTGTCGGGTTCGTTACCAGCATGCTGACCTTCACGTCATATCATCACTGGCGCTGGGAGCATGCCGTACACCACGGCAGCACGGGCAACCTCGACAAGCGCGGCGTCGGGGATGTGTGGACGATGACTGTCCAGGAATACCTGGAGTCTTCCAGATGGCGCCGCTTCGCCTACCGCCTTGCGCGCAATCCGGTCGTGCTGTTCGTGCTGGCGCCGCTGTTCGTGTTCGTGATTGCCGAGCGCGTTCCATCTCCCGATGCGAGCCCCGGCGATCGCCGCGCGGTCTGGTACATGAACGCGGCGCTGCTGGTGATGGTCCTGGTGCTTGGGTTCCTGATGGGGTGGAAGGCGTATCTGTTCCTGCAGCTGCTGGTGATGGCCATTGCCGGTGCCGCCGGTGTATGGCTGTTCTACGTGCAGCACCAGTTCGATGGGGCCTACTGGAAGCGCGGCGAAAACTGGGACTATGTCGATGCGGCCCTGCAAGGCAGCTCGTATTACAAGTTGCCGCGGATCCTGCAATGGTTCAGCGGCAACATCGGGTTTCATCACATCCATCATCTGAGCACCCGTGTGCCCAACTACCACTTGCAGCGCTGCCATGAGGCCAATCCGCTGTTCCAGTCGGTCAGGCCCACGACGCTGCTTGGCAGTTTCAAGGCGGCGACCTTGCGGCTGTGGGACGAGAAGTCGCAGCGCCTGGTCGGTTTCAGGCGCCTGGCGGAGATTCGCGCGGAGGCTCAGGCAAGGTCGGTACGCCGGCGCTAGTCGCGATTGCCCGCTGCTCCCTGCGCAGCCGGTTCATGCGCGGGCGGCTATGGTGCCGTGCTGGTCAGTCCGCGCTTCTCCAGCAGCGGTTCGATGCGCGGCTCGTGGCCGATGAAGTGATCGAACAGTTCCATCGCATCCACGCTGCCGCCGCGCGACAGCAATTCGTCGCGGAATTTCTGGCCGTTCTCGCGGGTGGGTCCGCCATGCTGCTTGAACCAGTCGCGGGTGTTGGCGTCGAGCACCTCGGCCCAGACATAGGCGTAGTAGCCGGCGTTGTAGCCATCCACGCTGGACAGGATGTGGCGGAAGTAGGGCGTGTGATAGCGCGGCGGCACCGGCGCATAGTCCATGCCGTCGGCAATCAGCGCCTGCTTCTCGAAGGCCATCACGCCGGCGGCATCGGGTACCTGGTCGGCTGTGATCTGGTGCCAGTTCTGGTCGAGCATCGCCGCGGCCAGGTACTCGGCGGTGAGAAAGCCCTGGTTGAACTTCGCGGCCGCCAGCACCTTGTCCAGCAGCGCCTGCGGGATCGGTGCGCCGGTCTCGTGGTGCTTCGCGTAGTGCTGCAGCACCGACGGCCAGTTGGCCCACACCTCGTTGAACTGCGAGGGGTACTCGACGAAGTCGCGCGGCACGCGCGTGCCTGAAAAATACGGGTAGTTCACGTTCGACATCATGCCGTGCAGCGCATGGCCGAATTCATGGAACGCGGTGACCACTTCATCCCAGGTCAGCAGTGTCGGCTCGCCGTCCGGCGGCTTGGGTATGTTCAGGTGATTGGCCACCACCGGTCGCGTGCCCAGCAGCTTCGACTGCGACACGTACGAGTTCATCCACGCGCCGCCGTTCTTGGATTTGCGCGCATACATGTCGGCGATGAATATCGCGAGCGGCTTGCCGTCGGCGTCGAACACGTCATAGACGCGCAGGTCCGGCTGGTAGACCGGCAGGTCGGTGCGGCGCTTGAAGGTCAGGCCGTACATCAGATTCGCGGCGTAGAACACGCCGTTCTCTTCCACGTTCCACAGTTCCAGGTAAGGCTGCAGTTGCGACGCGTCGAAGGAGAATTTCTGCTGCCGGACCTTTTCGGTGTAGAAACTCCAGTCCCAGGCCGCGAGCTTGAAACCGCCGCCTTCGCGGTCGATCACCTTCTGCAGTTCGGCTGCCTCGCGCTTCGCGTTGGCCACCGCTGGCGGCGCCAGCTGGCGCAGCATCGCGTTCACCGCTTCGGGCGTCTTCGCGGTCTGGTCCTCCAGCTTGTAGGCTGCATGATTCGGGAAGCCGAGCAGTGCGGCCTGCTCCGCGCGCAGCCTCACGATGCGGCTGACCAGTTCGGTGTTGTCGAACTTTCCACCGCGGCTGCCGCGGGCGGCGGACGCTTCATGCAGGCGCTGGCGCAGCGGCCGGTAGGTCAGCTGTGCATTCAGGGGCTGGCCGGTGGTGTTCAGCAGCGTGAGCACGTACTTGCCCGTGAGTCCGCGCGATTTCGCTTCGTCCGCAGCCGCTGCGATCTGCGCATCGCTCAGGCCATCGAGCTGCTTCACGTCATCGACCACCACCGCCGAGTCATTCACCTCATCGAGGATGTTCTGGCCGAACTTCGTGGTCAGCGATGCCAGTTCGGCGTTGTAGGCCTTCAGTTTTTCCTTGTCGGCGTCCGAGAGCCTGGCACCGGCATGCACGAAGTCCGCATGGTAGCGCTCCAGCAGTCGCAGGCTTTCGGGGTCAAGACCGAGCTGGGCACGCTGCTGGTACAGCTTGTCGATGCGCGCGAACAGCTTGCTGTCCAGATAGATCGCATCGTAGTGGGCGGAGAATCGCGGCGCGTATTCGTCGCGCAGCTGGTTGCGCGTGTCGTTGGTGTCGGCGCTGACCAGCAGGTCGAAGACGGTCTGCGCGCGATCGAGCAGCCGTCCGCTCTTTTCCATGGCCACCAGGGTGTTGTCGAAGGTGGGGGCAGCCGGGTTGTCGGCAATGGCGCGCACTTCGGCCAGCTGTTCGCGCATGCCGGCATCGAAAGCCGGGGCGAAGTCGCTGTCCTGCACGCGGTCGAACTGCGGATAGTTGAAGGGCAGCGGGCTGGGGGCGGCGAACGGGTTCGATTCCGGCAATCGGGCCTCTTCAGGCGCGCGCGTGCATGCGACAAGGATTGTGCTCATGGCGAAAATCGCTATCTGGATCGGGGGGCGGATCATGGATGCCAAGCCTAACGCATTGGCTGCGCTCCCCACGCGGTAGTAGGCTCCACCGGGTGAACAGGATCATCGTCATCTGCGTGGTCGCCATGCTGCAACTGGCGGGCTGCCATCGCGCGCCTTCGTCGGCCGAAGCGGTCACTGCCGGGGGGATTGCCTGGTTTCAGGGCAGCATCGATGAGGCCTTTGCCGCGGCCGCGGGGCAGCAGAAGCTGGTGTTCCTCTACTGGGGCGCCGAATGGTGCCCGCCCTGCCATGACCTGAAGGCCCACGTGTTTTCGCGGCGCGATTTCCAGGAGAAGCTGCGCCAGTTCGTGCCGGTGTACCTGGATGGCGATGCGCCCGGCGCACAGCGAGCTGGCGAGCAGTTCCAGGTGCTGGGCTATCCGACGGCGCTGGTGCTGGATGCCGACCGGCAGGAGATCGCGCGCATCGCCGGCGGCGGTGACCTCGGCAGCTACGCGGATGTGCTGGACCTGGCACTGGAGAACGTGCGTCCGCTGTCGGCCGTGATGGCGGGGCTCCAGGCCGACCATTCAATGACCTTGAGCGAAGCCGACTGTCGTCGTCTGGCCTGGAACGGCTGGGGACTGGACACGCGTGAAGACCCTGCAGTGCTGAGCGCCACGCTGCAACTCGCCGCAGCGCGGTGTCCCGACAGCGCCATCGCAGAACGCGACCGGTTGACGTTGACGGCGGCCGATCTGGCTGCCAGTGGCGAACGCGAGGCCATCGAGGCCGGCAGGCCACCCAGTGCGCGGCTCGGCGCACTGCTGGATGCCGTGAACACGCTGCTGGCCGATCACAAGCGTGCACTGCAGTCGGGCGATGCGCTGCTGTCGATGGGCGACGACTACTTCGTGGTGGCGCGGCTGGCGCGGCCCGATCAGGTCGCCGCGCTGCAGGCAAACTGGTTCGCGGTGATGGATGCCATCGAGAACGATGCACGCTATGGCGACGGCACGCGGCTGGCTTCCGCGGCCAGCCGCCTGCAGGCGGCAAAGTCCCTGGACAAGGACGGCAGGATTGCCGAAGCGGTGGCCGCGAAAGCACGCGCCACGCTCGACACCTATCTCGCACGGGACTACGACGTGGACACGCGCTCAGGCGTGGTCAATTCGGCGGAGTGGGTACTGACCTATCTGGATGACAATGCCCGGCTGCGTACGCTGCTCGAGGAGCAGATCCGGACCTCCAAGACACCTTTCTATTACATGGCGGATCTGGCGGACCTGGAAGAAGAGGAGGGGCATTCAGCCCAGGCGCTCGACCTGCTGGAGCGGGCATACCGGACATCGACGGGTCCCGCGACGCGTTTCCAGTGGGGTGCGCTGTATGCACAGGGATTGTTGCGCATGAGCCCCGGGGACAAGGGGCGCATTCGCGCGGCCATGTTCGATGTGCTGGGTGAACTTGCCGGGCCCGATCGCATTCACGCGCGGGCGCGCTCGCGGCTGGACAAGCTCGATGCCGCACTGGGCGAGTGGGCCGGTGCCACCCACAATGCGGCCACGCTGCGGGAGGTGGCCGCGCAGTGGCAGAAGATCTGCGCGCAATTGCCGGAAGCCGACCCGATGCGCGGCGAATGTCCGGCGCTGGTGGGAGCAGCAGCGAAGGGTTAGCTGCGCGCCGCGCGCAGCATCGCGGCGAGGCTTGTTTCCACGTCTTCTTCGGTGCTGGCCCAGGAACACACGCTGATGCGCATGGCCGTCCTGCCCTGCCACACGGTGCTGCCGGCCCAGCAGGTGCCGTCCTGCTGCAATGCTTCGATGACCTGCAGCGTTCGTTTCGCGCTGCCGAATGAGACCAGCACCTGGTTGAGCACCACGTCGTTGAGGATCTCGTAGCCGCCGGCCTTCAGGCCAGCTGCAAATCTCTGTGCGTGGGCACAGCAGCGTTCCAGCATCGCCGCGACGCCACTGCGGCCGAGGGTTTCCAGTGCCACCCAAACGTCGACACCGCGTGCACGGCGTGACAGCTCCGGCGTGAAGTCGGAGGGATGGCGTGGTCCGCTGGTGGGCAGGTATTCGGCCGTGATCGCCATCGCCGAACGCAGTGCTTCGGCGTCGCGCACGAATGCCAGGCCGCTGTCGTAGGGCACGTTCAACCATTTGTGCGCATCGGTGGCCCAGGAGTCGGCCTGCTCTGCGCCAGCCGCAAGCCCGGCGCGCGAGGGCATGGCGCGCGCCCACAGGCCGAATGCGCCGTCGACATGCACCCACGCGCCGGCGGCGTGCGCGCGCCGGGTGATCTCGGCAATCGGGTCGAATGAACCGGTGTTCACGTTGCCCGCCTGCACGCACACGATGGTCGGACCCTTGATCGGTGGCAGCGCATCGGCACGCATGCGGCCCTGGTCGTCCACCGGGACACGTACCACCCGGCTGCGTCCGAGGCCGAGCACGCCCAGCGATTTGAGAAGTGTTGGATGCACTTCCGCGCCTACGATCACGGTGACGGGCGGCGCACCGAACAGGCCATCGGCTTCTACCGCCCAGCCGGCATTGGCCAGTACGCGATGCCGGGCCGCGGCCAGCGCGGTCATGTTGGCAACCGTCCCGCCGGTGACGAAGGCGCCGGCTGCATTGCGCGGCAGGTCGAGTACATCGAGCAGGCGCGCCAGCGCGGCCACTTCAATATGCGAGGTGCCGGGCGTGGAGGGGTAGAGCCCGGTGTTCTGGTCCCAGGCCGCGGAGAGCCAGTTCGAGGCAACGGCAACGGGCAATGCACCGCCGATCACGAAGCCGAAAAAGCGCGGGCCGGCCATGGCCATGGTGGCCGGTGACACGATCTCGTCGAGCCGGGCCAGCACCGCGGCCGGATCCTGTGAAGCTTCGGGCAGTGGCGCATCCAGCGCGGTGAGTTTTTCGACCGCTGCGGCAGTTGGCGCCACCGCGCGCTGCTGCAGGGAATCCAGATAGCGCTGCGCACGCGCCGCAGCGTCAGCGAGCAACTGCGCCGTACCTGCAGGTGGTTGAGTCATGACTTCCCCCAAAGCCGGCGAGACCGGCCGCGTTACGTCACGCGGCCGCCCTGAGCTTGCGGCGCGCCGTCACCGCGCAGGCAAGTTTATCCAGCACGCCCAGGGAAGTCTGCCAGTCGATGCAGCCGTCGGTGATGCTCTGTCCGTACTTCAGCGCCTTGCCTGGAAACAGGTCCTGCCGCCCGCCCTCCAGGTGGCTCTCCACCATCACGCCGCTGATGCGGGTGCTGCCGGCGGCGACCTGCGCGGCCAGGTCGGCGATGACCAGGGGCTGGTTCTCCGGCTTCTTGCTGCTGTTGCCATGGCTGGCGTCCACCATCACGCGCGACTTGAGTCCGGCGGCCGACAGCTGCTCGCAGACTGCGGCGATGCTGGCCGCATCGTAATTGGGCGACTTGCCGCCTCGGAGGATCACATGGCAGTCGGCATTGCCGCTGGTGGCGGCAATGGCGCTCCTGCCATCCTTGGTCACGGCCAGGAAATGGTGTGGATGCGCGGCCGCCTGCACCGCATCGATGGCGATCCGGGCGTTGCCATCGGTGCCGTTCTTGAAGCCCACCGGGCACGACAGGCCCGAGGCCATCTCGCGATGGATCTGGCTTTCGGTGGTGCGCGCGCCGATGGCGCCCCAGGTCACAAGGTCCGCGAAGTATTGCGGCGTGATGATGTCCAGAAATTCACACCCCGCGGGCAATCCCAGCGCATTCACGTCCAGCAGCAGCTGGCGGGCCAGGTGCAGGCCCTTGTTGATGTTGAAGCTGCCATCCAGGTCCGGGTCGTTGATCAACCCCTTCCAGCCCACCGTAGTTCGCGGCTTCTCGAAATACACGCGCATCACGATCTCCAGCGTGTCGGCCAGCCGTTCGCGTTCGGCGGCCAGCCGCCGCGCGTACTCCATGGCGGCAGCGGGGTCATGGATGGAGCAGGGGCCCATCACCACGATCAGCCGGTCGTCTGCGCCGCGCAGGATCTGCTGTACCCGCTCGCGCGCACTGGTCACGGTCGCGCTGGCGGCATCGTCGCGCGGGCAATCCGCCAGCAGCCGGGCCGGCGTGATCAGCTCCTGCATGGCGCGGATGCGCAGGTCGTCGGTATTGATGGTCACGGTCAACTCCTCATGCAAAAAAAAACCGCCAGTCGGACTGGCGGTTTTCGTGGGTTCTTTCGACAAGTTGCGTCTAGCGCGTGCCCAGTCCTTCCGCCGTGTTGGCTGGAATGAAGAAGTACTGCCAGAAGTAATACCGAACCGGGTTCATGGAGGCAGGTATACCGGAGGGCCGGGCGCTCTGGCAAGGGGCCGCGGGCAGATTGCGGGCCAGAAGTGCCCCTGGGATAGACTTGTGCCTTCCAAAACCACCGGGAGCAGGGCCATGAAGATCCGCAATCTGGTACTAGGCCTGGCTGCCGCGCTGGCAACCATGCCGGCCATGGCCGGGGGCATTGATGGCAAGTGGAACGCCACGGTGGACAGCCCCATGGGGGCGCTCTCGTTGATGCTGGAGTTCAAGTCCGAGGGCGAAAAGCTGAGCGGTTCGATCGCGGCCGACATGGGCGGCCAGGCGATGCCGCCCTCACCGATCTCGGAAGGGAAGGTGAAGGGCGAGGACGTCTCCTTTCTGCTTTCGGTTTCGATGATGGAAGGCGCACCGCCGATGGTGATCACCTACAAGGGCAAGCTCAAAGGCGATGAGCTCACCTTGACCAGTGTCGCGGACATGGGTCAGGGGCCGCAGGAAAGCCAGCTGGTCGCCAAGCGCGTGGTTGCCAAGGGTTAGCGCACCCGCGAATCGTCGTATTGCTTTCATGCGCATGACAGCCGCGTGTCATGCACCGGCGCGATGATGACAATTCCTTCATCGGGCATTTCTCCTTCGGGGCAAACGGCGGCGCTGGGGTTTTAGCGAAACCGCCGTGGCTTGACCGGCCCGGCCTCATTCATGTCCTATGGCAGGCCCCGATTCCGAGGAGTGGCTGCCATGCTGCGCAATGCAATCCGTACCTGCCTGTGGGCAACGCTGTGCTCGCTGACCACCGTGGCCGGACTTGCCGCCGCGCCGGCTGCCGCGCCCGCAGCGACCAGGGTCACGACCGTCGAGGGCATTACCGAGTACCGCCTGGCCAACGGCCTGAAGGTGCTCCTGTTCCCCGACCAGTCGAAGCCCACGATCACCGTGAACATGACCTACAAGGTCGGCTCGCGTCACGAAGGCTATGGCGAGACGGGCATGGCGCACCTGCTGGAGCACATGTTGTTCAAGGGTTCGCCGGGCCACACCGACATCCCGCAGGAGTTCAACGTGCACGGGGCGCGCTTCAACGGCAGCACCTCGGAGGATCGCACCAACTACTACGAGCTGTTCGAGGCAAACGATGCCAACCTCGACTGGGCGCTGAGCCTGGAAGCCGACCGCATGGTGAAGTCCTTCATCCGGCGCCAGGATCTGGACACCGAGATGACGGTGGTCCGCAACGAATACGAACGCGGCGAGAATTCCTCCACCGGTGTACTCATCAAGCGCCTGCAGAGCGTCGCCTACGACTGGCACAACTACGGCAACTCCACCATCGGCAATCGCTCGGACATCGAGAACGTAGACATCTCGCACCTGCAGGCCTTCTACCGGCTGTACTACCAGCCCGACAACGCGGTGCTGCTGGTGGCCGGCAAGTTCGATCCGGACAAGACGCTGCAGCTGGTGGCGAAATATTTCGGCGCGATTCCGAAGCCCACGCGCGAGTTGCCGAAGTTGTGGACGGTCGAGCCCACGCAGGATGGCGAGCGCAGCGTGGTGGTGCGGCGGGTCGGCGACCAGCAGGTGGTGCTGGTGGGCTACAAGATTCCATCCGAGTTGCATCCGGACGGGACTGCCCTGACGTTTGCGAGCTCCGTGCTGGGTGACGAACCTTCCGGCCGGCTGCACAAGGCGCTGGTGGAAACCGGCAAGGCGGCTTCGGTGGCGACGGGCTCGCTGGGTGGCATGGATGGCGGCCTGTTCGTGGCATTGGCCGTCGTGAAGAAGGGCGAAGCGGTGGAACCGGTGCGCGACGAACTGATCCGCATCGTCGAGGACTTCACCAACCACCCGCCCACCGACGAGGAAATGCAGCGCGCACGGGTGCAACTGGCCAACGCCGCCGAGCGCGTGATGACCGACCCGGAGCGCATTGGCCTGGCCCTGTCGGAGTACGTGGCCCTCGGCGACTGGCGCACCTTCTTCCTGCTGCGCGACGCCGAGGAAAAGGTGACGGCGGATGATGTGAAGGCCGCGACCGCCAAATACCTGCTGCGCGACAACCGCACCGTGGGGCTGTTCCTGCCGGAGGAAAACCCGCAACGCGCCGAGATTCCGAAGGCGGCGAGCGCCGCAGACCTTCTGAAGGGCTACGAGTCGAAGAAAGTGGTGGTGCAGGCCGAAGACTTCGACACCAGCCCCGAGAACATCGAGCGCCGCGTCAAGCGGCTCGAGATCAAGGGCATGAAGGTGGCGCTGCTTTCCAAGAAGACCCGCGGCGAGACCGTGAACTTCGCGATGACGCTGCCGTTCGGCGACGTGAAGACCCTGAGCAACCAGACCTTTGCCGGCACCTTTACCGCGCTGATGATGATGAATGGCACCACGCGCTACACACGGGCACAGCTGGCCGACGAGTTCGAGAAGCTGAAGGTCAGCGGCGGGGTCAATGGGCCGGGGGCCAGCTTCCAGACCACGCGCGAGAATGTGGTGGCGGCGATCAACCTCGCTGCGCATACGCTGCGCAATCCCTCGTTCCCGCAGTCCGAGTTCGATCAGCTGAAGAAGCTGCTGATCACGTCGATGGAAGCGCAGATGTCCGACCCGTCCTCGCGCGCATCGGAGGCCATGGACCAGCACTTCAACATCTACCCCAAGGGTGATCCACGCTATTCGCCGTCGATGCAGGAGCAGCTCGACGGGTTCAAGGCGGTGACGCTGGATGACGTGAAGCGTTACTACAAGACCTTCTACGCGGCGAACAACGCGATGTTCTCGGTGGTCGGCGATTTTGACGAGGCCGCAGTGACGAAGGCCATCGACTCGGGCTTCGGCGACTGGCGCAACAACACACCGTACCAGCGCCTCACGAGCGAATACCGTGATATCCCGGGCGGCGTGATCTCGATCGAGACGCCCGACAAGGAAAACGCGGTGCTCATGGCGCACATGAACCTGGATTCCAGCCAGAACGATCCGGACTATGCGGCGCTGTACCTGGCCAACTACATCCTGGGCGGTGGCGCGGGCTTCGATTCACGATTGACCGCGCGTATCCGTGTGAAAGAGGGCCTGAGCTATTCGGTCAGCTCATCGGCGGGTGGTGGATTGTTCGACCGCGCAGGTGGCTGGGACATGCAGGCCATCGCGGCACCGCAGAACATCGACAAGGTCCAGGCGGCGCTCGGCGACGAACTGGCCAAGGCCCTTCAAGGTGGCTTCACCGCCGAGGAGGTCGCCAAGGCGAAATCCGGGTGGGTGCCCAGCTTTGCGCAGAACCGGGTGCAGGACGGGCGGCTGGTGGGCAGGTTGCTGTCGCACCTGGACAGCGGACGCACCTTCCTGACCTGGGACAAGCCGTTCGAGGAGCGCGTGCTGGCGCTCACGGCGGATCAGGTGAACGCGGCGCTGAAGAAATATCTGGTTCCCGCGAAGCTCACCATCGTGAAGGCGGGCGACTTCGCCAAAGCGGCGAAGACGCCGTAGCGGCCCATCTGGAGGACCAGCCTAGCGGACGTCCTGCGGCTGGTCCGACATGCCCTGCTGGTACGTGCTCCAGCCGGAATTGATGCCGTAGGGCGCGCGGTGAAACACGGCCTCGATGCGGCGGATCTGGCCGTTCTCGACCTTGAACAGTTCGGCGATCTGCCAGGTCCAGTTGATGTCGCTGTGATCGAAGAACGCGAACGCGAACACGATGCCGCGCTCACGGTCCACCGCGACGAAGCGGCGGTCGCGCACGCGTGACACCACGTTCTTCAGCGCGACCTCGAACTGCTTCCTGCAGCTCAGCACTTCGGTCGCACCGGTCACGGGGTTGCGCGCCGGCACATTGGTGGCGTGGTTGCCGTTCTCGTAGCGGTCGCAGTCATCGGTGAAGGGGTAGTAGCCCTTGCCGTCGTTCTGCTGCAGGCCGGAGAAATAGTAGTTCGCGGTCTTGATCAGTTCCGAACGCGAAGCGCGCTGCGCTTCCGGAATGACCTCGCGGAACACCGCATGCGGGGCGCCCATCTTCTCGACACGCTCACCCGTGGAAACCGGCCGGGTGGCCGGCCGCTGACCATTGCTGGTGAGCACGCCCTCGGGGCGGATGACCAGTTGTTCCACTTCGGTGATGCGGCCATCCACGATCCTGAGGCGCAGTGCCAGCGCGTCGATCAGCTCGTCGTTGCGCTCCTTCTCATGCACGGTGCCGATGAAGGCGATCTGCTGCGTCTGGATGTCGGGGATATAGAACTTGTAGCTGCCCTTGCCGGACATGCGCAGCCACAGGCCATCGCCTCCGAGTGGCAGCTGCGCGCCGTTCTCGCTGAACTTCACGTCACGGGCGAAGAGCGCAGGGTCGACGCGGTCCGCGTCCATGGCATCGAGGTATCTGTTGACGAAGCCCTCGAGGCAGCTGCGATCACAGGCGGGCTTTGACACCTGCTGGGCTGCGGCGGGTAGGGCCGCCGCGGCCACCAGCATCAGGCAGGCAAGACGCCGTGCCGGGAGGCTTCTCACCGGACGTCCTGCGGCTCCTCGGAAATGCTCTGCTCGTAGGTGCTCCAGCCCGACGGCGTGCCGAACGGTGCACGCTGGAATGCCGCTTCGATGCGGCGGATCTCGCCGTTCTCGATCTTGAACAGTTCGGCGAGCTGCCAGGTCCAGTTGATGCGGTAGTGGTCGAAGAAGGCGAAGGCGAACACGATGCCGCGCTCACGGTCCACCGCCACGAAGCGACGGTCGCGAACGCGGTCAACGATGCCCTTGAGGCCCGTCTCGAACTGCTTCTTGCACGCACCGAGGACCGGCTTGCCGTTCTCCTGCGCGGTGGTGATCATGCCGTTCTCGAAGCGCACGCAGTCGTCGGTGAAGGGGTAGTAGCCCTTGCCGTCGTTGTGCGCGAGACCGGCGAAGTAGTAGTTCGCGGTCTTGATGTATTCCTCGCGCGTGGGTCGCTTGTTCTCCGGAATGTTCTCGAAGTACACGGCGTGCGGCTTGCCCATCTGCTCGATGCGATCGGCAGTGGACAGCGCAGCTGGCGCCGCGGCAGCAGGAGCGCCGCCGCGCGCACCGCCGGCAGGAGCACCGCCGCCACGCGCACCGGCAGCCGGAGCACCACCGCCTCTGCGTGCGCCGCCGCCGATGGACGAAGTGTTGTCCGGGCGGATGTCCAGCTGCTCCACTTCGGTGATCTTGTTGTCCACGATCTTCAGGCGCAGCGCGATCGCCGCGAGCGTGCCGTCAGTGGTGGTCTGGCCGCCGTAGCGCACCGTGCCGATGAAGGCGACCTGCTGGGTCTCGATGTCCGGCACATAGAACTTGTAGGTGCCCTTGCCCGACATGTCGTACCACAGGCCTTCCTTGCCCAGCGGCAGCTGGATGCCGTTCTCGGTGAACTTCACGTTGCGCGCGAACAGGTCGTCGCCGACCTTCTGGTCCTGCATGGCATCGAGGTACTTGTTCACGAAGCCCTCGAGGCAGGCGCGATCGCAGGGGCCGGGCTTGGCCGGCGGATTGGTCACGGCGAGTGCGAGCACAGGCAATGCGGCAAGGCCGACAAGTCCGGCCAGTGTCCTGGTCTTCATCGAGAGATCCCCCCCTGGTGATTGGTGGCCGACATTATGCTACCGATCCAAACCGCCCGGGGAGGCCAATCCTGCGGGCAGTCATGGGCCGCGGCCGTTCAGGTCGCGAGTTCGTCGAGCAGCTGCATCAGCGCATCCGGCGCGGTGATCTGCGCGGAATGACTGGAATCGATTTCACGGAAGCTCCAGCCCTCCTGTTGCGCCCGCTGCGCAAACTGGACGAAGGGATCACCTGGCGAAAGGCGCTTCGCCTTGATGTATGCCCGCGGGATCTGCATGTTCCCGTTGGCAAGTCGCAGCGGCTGGTCGAAGCAGTGCAAGGGCTGCGGCATGCGGAATTGCTCGATCCATTTCTGGTCTGCTTTCGAAGTGTCCGCGGGCACAGGCATTGGCGGCACGCGCCAGCCATCGCCGTCCACCAACCCCTGTCGCATCCGGGCCAGGGCATCGGCCGGCAGCAGATCGAACAGCGATTGCCCGTCGCGCGGTACGAAGGCATCCACATAGATGAGCTGGCGGATTCTTTCGGGTACGCGGTCGGCCACGCCAGTGGCCACCATGCCGCCATAGCTGTGCGCTACCAGCACCACATCGCTCAGTTCCTCGAACTTGATGACTCCCAGCAGATCCTGGATGTGGGTGTCGAGATTCACGGCGGGGGTGGCCAGATGCTCACGCTCACCGAGGCCGGTGCAGGTCGGCACCAGGAATCGATGTCCGGCCTTGCGCATCAGCGGATGCATCTTCTTCCACGACCAGCCGGCCGACCACGCGCCATGCGCCACCAGAAAGGTCTTGCCACTGGGGCCCGCTGCGTCTGACCCGGAGCAACCGGTCGCTGCAGCAGCCACTGCGGCACCGGCGAGAAAGTTGCGCCGCTTCACAACGCGTTCCCGTCCGCGCCGTACGCAGCCCATGCATGGGGTTGTAGCGCGATGGGAATGCGCTGCGCATTCGGCCCGGCGCCCCGGATCGCAGTGGCCGTGACCGGCTCGTCGCGGAAGTTCTCCACGATGAAGGTGCCGTTGTCGTAGGCGAACAGGCTGACCTTCGATGGCGCTTCAGTGCGTACCGGCAGCGCGGTGCACAGCACACGACGGATCTCGTTCAGCGCGGCCGCGGGGTAGTGATAGAAGTCGGAGAAATTCTCCGGCACCACCAGCACGTACAGGTGCCCCCTGGCGTAGTCCGCGTCGTGCAGCACCGGCCAGCCGTTGTCGCCATCGATGGCCGACACCAGTTCCCAGGAATCGTTGGTGCGATAAGCCAGCTGCGGAATCAGGATGGGCTTGTCAGAAGTGGCAAGGCCACCGCGGCCGGCGAGGAACTGCGACACCAGCGCCACGCGGCTGGTCACCTCGATCTCGGCAATGCGGTCCAGGCCACGGACCTGCAATTTGCGCAGCAGGCCGGAGGTGATGACCACCGACTTGTTGGCGCGGATGTGTTTCTCGATCTTTTCGACGATCTTCGGATCGGCGGCGGCCTCTTCGGTGAGGAGCACCAGCGCATCTTCATCCGGAAACTCCGGAACGATTTCCATCGGCAGGCCGATCATGCCGAGAAAGCTCTGCAGATGATCTTCACCGACGGAGTGATACGGCTTGTAGCTGCGCAGTGCGACCGGCTTGCCGAGTTTGCCGAGAATCGGGTCCACGGCATCGAAGGCGCGCTTCGCGGCACTGACTGCCGTTTCTGCGGGCGCGCCGCCCGGCGCGGCGCGCCCCAGCGGACGCGTGATGCTGCTCCAGTCGAACAGCGTGACCTGCGAGCCGGATTTCGCGAACAGCGTCAGCCACAGTTGCTCGGCATAGCGGTCGTAACTGTTCGATGCAAACGGGTCGACCCAGCCGCCGCCATTGCGTCCCGGCGCGATGTTCTCGAAGTACCGCATGATGGAGTAGCCGTGGTACGGCTGCAGGTGCTGCGCCGAGCGCACCGCATCGCGGGTCTCGGTGCCGGTGTAGATGCCATCGAACACCTGCGGGCCGGTCTCGAGATTGAACCCCAGTGCCTGGAAGTGCTCGTACCAGTTCGGGTACTTGATGATGACCCTCACCTTCGGGTTCACCTTCTTCGCCGGGCCCACCACGAGGTCGCGGCCGGCCTCGGTCATGAGCTTCAGGCGATGGCGGGTCCAGTTCTCCTTGCCGCGCGCCTGGATGTCGGCTTCGGTCTTGGCGCTGGTGTAGAAGAAGTCATCCAGGATCACTTCGTCGAAATGCCGTGCGGCGGTCTCCGCGATCATCCGTGCGCGCTTGCGATCTTCCGGCGAGTCGTACGAAAAGGTCTGGAAGCGGTTGCCCTCGTCGATGGTGTAGGTGATGCCACCAGCGGTCTTCACGCCATGCGCGGCGAAGAAGGCCTTGGCGGCTTCGATGGTCGCATCGTCGGGCATGGTTCCGTCGCGATGCACCTCGAGGTAGATTTTGTCGACGTGCACGGCGGTGGAAATGCGCTGCCACTCGCGCTCCAGCCAGGCCGGGTCCGACATGCGCGCAACTTCCTGTGCACGGGCATACACCGCGACCTGGATGTTCTCGTAAGCATCTGCCGATGTGGCCAGCGCAGACAGTGCGACCAGCAGTGCGGCGTGGCGTGCCAGCTCCTTCATCACGTATCTCTCCCCCGGCGTCGGCTCTGCATTGTGTACTATCCGGCGCAGAACAACGAAGGGGGAATCCATGGCGCAGGAACAGCGGGGTCTATCACTGGCCCCGGGCAGCGCGCTGTCCATCGGACTCATCTACCTCTATGGCGTTCTGTCCTCGGCATCGCTGAGCAAGGTCATTCCCATCTCGGGGACATCGGCGAGCAGCTGGGCGGCTCGCCCACACAGCTCGCGTTGCTGATCTCGCTGATGACGGTGTTGCCCGCGGTGCTGGCGTCGGTGGCCGGTTCGATCATCGACCGCCTCGGCGCACGCAGCACGCTGCAATGGGTAGCGCTGATCGGGCTGGCCGTGAACGCTGCATACCTCGCCACGCATTCGCTCACCGGCTTCATGACGATCCGGGTGCTGGAAGGATTGATTCCGGTCGGCGCCTACGCGGCCGCACCGGCGCTGATCATGGCGACCACATCGCCCGAGCGGCGCGGGCGCGCGATGGCCTTCTGGTCCACCTATACGCCGGTGGGGGTTGCCACGGGTCTGGCGCTCTCGGGTTCCTTTGCCGGGACCGGTGAATGGCGCGGTGGCTACCTGGTGCACCTGGCGTTGTTCGCGGTACTCGCCCTCACCAGCCCCTTGCTGCCGCGTGTGCCGCAGGCGGTGCTGCGCGCGACGACCGGACGTCCGGGGCTGTTTTCGGTGTGGACCCAGGCCGGGCCACTGCGCCTGTCACTGACCTTTGCCACGCTGATCGTGATGGGTTTCGGGATGACCACGATCTATCCGGAATGGTTTGCGCGGCAGCACGCGACGGAAGTTGGTCATGCATCGAACATCCTGTCTGTCGCCACGCTGGTGATGATTGCCGGCGGATTCGGCGCAGGCGCGCTGCTGGCACGAGGGTGGCGGGATGCGCGCCTGCTGGCCGGCATCGTGATCGCGGCCAGCCTGATCAGCCTGCCGCTTTTCGCGCCGGGCCTGCATGAAAGCGTGCGCATTGTGGCGTTGATCGTGTGGATGCTGGCGCAGGGTGCGGCGATCGCGGTGGTGGTCGGAGCCCTGCCGCGCGTGGTGGCGGATCCGATGCAGGGTGCGGCTGCGGCGGGGCTGCTGAGTCAGCTCGCGGCGCTGGTCACATTCGTGACGCCATTGATCTGGCAGCCGATTCTGCAGGCGGGCTACTGGCCGGGGTTCGTCGCGGTGGTCGTCGTGGTGGCTGTCGGTGCGTGGCTGATATTCCCGCGCTGGTCCGGTAGCGATTGATTAAGATGCGCGCCACATAGCAAAGGGGGCAGCCATGGGTTTCATCGCCAATCTGGTGCCGCGTGAAGGCAAGTTCTTCGAGTATTTCGATGCCCATGCCAGTCGCATGGCTGAAGCCAGCAACGAATTGACGCTGCTGCTTTCCGAGTACGCCGATGTTCCCGGTCGTGTCCTGCACGTCGACCGCATCAATGCGCTGGAGCACGAGGCCGACCGCATCACGCACGATACCGCCACGCTGCTGCACACCATCTTCGTGACTCCGCTGGATCGTGACGACATCCACCGTCTGATCTCGCGCATGGACGACGTGCTGGACCTGATACAGGACGTGGCCGAATCGCTGCAGCTTTACGATGTGAGAATGGTGACCACTTACGCAGTGGAACTGGCGCAGCTGCTGCGCGAAGGCTGCGAGAACCTGCAATCGGCCATTGCCAAGCTCGACAACATGCGCAATGCCCCGGAAATCCGCAAGCTCTGCCGCGAAGTGGACATCATGGAATCGCGCGCCGACCGGGTGATGCGCAATGCGATCTCCACGCTGTTTCGCGAGGAGTCTGACATTCGCCAGGTCATCAAGCTCAAGGCCATCTACGAGCTGCTCGAGCTCGCGACCGATCGCTGCCAGGACGTGGCCGACATCCTCGAAAGCGTGATCCTGCAGAACGCCTGATGAACCTCGACGCTGCATTCGTGTCGCTGGCGCTGCTGGTGGTGCTGGCCGTGGTGTTCGATTTCATGAATGGGTTCCACGACGCTGCGAATTCCATCGCCACGATCGTCTCGACGCGGGTATTGAAGCCCTACCAGGCGGTGCTGTGGGCCGCGGCATTCAACTTCGTTGCCATCTGGCTGTTCGAGCCGAAAGTCGCTGCGACCGTAGGCAAGGGCATCATCGCTCCGGGCTTCGTGGATGACGCGGTGATCTTCGGTGCGCTCATCGGGGCGATCACGTGGAATGTGATCACCTGGTACTACGGCATTCCAAGCAGCAGTTCGCATGCGCTGATCGGCGGCATGATCGGCGCGGCGATGGCCAAGGCGGGTGTGGTGCCGCTGCTGATGCCGGGCATCATCCGCACCACGGTATTCATCTTCGTCGCACCATTGCTCGGCATGGCCATTGGCGGCGCGATCATGCTGGCGCTGAGCTGGATATTCTTCCAGTTCCCGCCTTCGCGTCTGGACCGCTGGTTCAGGTTGTCGCAGCTGGTATCCAGCGCGCTGTACAGCATCGGGCATGGCAGCAACGACGCCCAGAAGACGATGGGAATCATCTGGCTGCTGTTGATGTCCCACGGGCTCGCGAGTCCCGATCATCTGCCTGGCTGGATCATCGTCACGTGCTACATGGCCCTTTCGATCGGCACGCTGTTCGGCGGCTGGCGCATCATCCGCACCATGGGGCAGAAGCTGACCAGGCTCACGCCCGCGAGTGGCTCGGCTGCTTCGCTGGGTGGTGCGGCCACGCTGTTCATTGCTTCGAATTTCGGCATTCCGGTGTCGACCACGCACACCATTACCGGCGCCATTCTGGGTACCGGCACGGTGCAGAATCCGGCGCGCGTGCGCTGGGGTCTGGCGACCAATCTGGTGTATGCGTGGGTACTGACGATACCGGCCGCTGCACTGGTGGCCGCGGGCGCTTACTACTTTATCGGCCGATACTTCCTGAACTAGGACTGCGCGGGCGGCACATCCGTCATGATGGGTGGCAGCGGACATTCCAGTACCGCGCAGACGGCGCGCAGCAATTCGGCTTCGGTGGGCGCCAGCGATTCGTCGTGCGCGATGGTGCGCACCAGGCCTTCGATCAGCAGCTGCTTGGCCGCGATCTTCAGCTCGCCCAGTTGTTCCAGCGCCCGGTCGAACAGCGGCACCCAGTCGGTGATCACGCTGTAGGCCGGCCGGTACCGTGGCAGCAGCGGCGCGATGCCGGCCTCATAGGCCTGGCGCGCCACTTCATCGCTGTCTGCACCCTGCCGCGCCAGTACCGAGAACACGACCCCGAGCGATTCGCTGGCATCTTCCAGTGACAGCCGGCCGTGCGGATTGCGCGCACCCTCCAGTGGCAGCAAGGCGCGGATCACCAGCTTTTCGATGGCGAATTCGAACACGGACAGCCCACCATCGAAGCGCATCAGCTCCTTCAGCGCTGCAACGAGATGCGCCCGCTCAGCCAGTGGCAATGCGCGCAAGGCCGGGATCAGCTGCAGCACGGCCGGCAGGCGCAACATGGGAGGCAGCGAAGCGCTCAGCGCGGCTGCGTCCTGCACGCCTGCGGCCATGGCGTCCCCGAGGCGCTCACGGACGAATTCGACCCGTCGCTCATGCAGTTGGTGGTCGGCAAAGATCACGATCGCCAGCAGCAGCGCGGCAGCGTGCTCTGGCTGCTCCGCGCTGGCCCTGAGTGCGGTGGGCAGTGCGCGCCGCACCGCAATGGCTTGTTCGAGGTGCCGCGCCGTGGGGCCGCCGGCACTGGCTGCAATCAGTGCAGCCGCCGCCGGCACGGGGATTCCGGCCAGCGCCGCGGCAGTCGGCGGCGCGTTCGACGGCGAGCTGCCCGGATCGGTGGCCCGCTGACGATTCATCTGTTCGCGTGCCTGGCGAACCAGGGACTCGAAGCGCGCGTGCGTGACCTGCGGGTCCAGTTCGCGCACCCGTTCTTCCAGTGGTGGATGCGTTGCCAGCAGGGACGTCCTGCCCGAGGCCAGCAGCATGTGTTCGATCTCGTCCATCCGGGCGTTGGCCAGACGCTTTGGAGCACCCTGCGCGGCAATGCGTACCAGCGCGTCACGCAGCCCCTCCGGATTGCGCGTGAATTGCACGGCCGAAGCATCGGCCAGGCATTCGCGCTTGCGGGAGATCCACGCCTGCAGGATGCGGCCGGCCCAGAAGCCGATCTGCCCGATGATCGCGATCCCGATGCCGACCATGAACAGCGGTACGACGCCACGATCGCGGCCCGATCCGCGGCCGGATGCCGACAACCTGATCAGCAGCCGACCCGCCAGCGACACGGCCATCAGGCCGAATACCATGCTCATCAGCCGGATCGACAGTCGCATGTCGCCGTTCAGGATGTGGCTGAACTCGTGTGCGATCACTCCCTGCAGCTGGTCGCGATTCAGGTTGAGCAATGTGCCGCGGGTGACCGCTACCACTGCGTTGGCGGGCGTGTGTCCGGCAGCGAAAGCATTGATGCTCTCGTCATTCTCCAGCACGTAAACCTCGGGAACCGGCACGCCCGAGGCCAGCGCCATTTCCTCGACCACGTTGTACAGTTGCCGGCGCCTTGCATCGGGCGTGGAGCGATCCACCCGCACTCCCCCCACGCTGCGCGCCACGTAGCTTCCGCCCTCGCGCAGCTGCAGGTGGCGCGTGAGGCTCGCCACGCCGATGAATCCGCCGGTGACCAGGCTGACCAGCAGCACGGTACCCGGATGCGCCAGCGCCCACTCGGCAAGCGAGCCGCCGAATGGTTCGTGTCGTTTGCCGGTTGCGTAGCTGATGCGCAGCGCAGTCAGCACGATGGTGTTCAGTGCCAGCACCACGGCAGCCAGGCACGCGGCAAAGGCCCAACCCAACAGCCGCGATTGCCGGCGTGCGCTGGCCTGCGCTGAAAAGAAATTCACGGCTGCTCCGCGCTACCTGTGCCGAAGACCCGCTGGCAATCAGGTAAAGCTTACCTTCGGCGGTTCGCGTTTCTCGGGTGCCGGGGCATCCAGCATCTTTGCCGCTTCGAAGCTGAACATGCCGGCGATCATGGAGTTCGGAAACATCTCGCGGGCGTTGTTGTAGCCCATCACCGCGTCATTGAAGGCCTGGCGCGCGAACGCCACGCGGTTCTCGGTGGACGTGAGCTCCTCGGACAGCTGCATCATGTTGGCATTGGCCTTCAGGTCCGGATAAGCCTCGGCGACTGCAAACAGGCGGCCCAGTGCGCCGCTGAGGCCCGCCTCGGCACCGGACAGCTGCGTCATCGCGGCGGCGCTCGCCGGATTGGCGGCTGCCGCCTTGAGGCCGGCCATTGCGCCATTGCGCGCGGTGATCACGGCTTCGAGCGTTTCGCGCTCGTGCTTGATATAGCCCTTGGCAGTCTCCACCAGGTTCGGAATCAGGTCGTAGCGGCGCGTCAGCTGTACATCGATCTGTGCGAACGCATTCTTGAATCCATTGCGGGCGGTGACCAGGCGGTTGTAGATGCCGATGGCCCAGGCCGCGAGCACGACCAGCACGATCACGATGATGAGCAGTCCCATTGCCGGATTCTCCTTGGTTCAATTGCGGCCGCGAAACCGGCCACTTGCCGCCTGCGCTTGTACCATGAATTTGCCCGCCGCTACGATGCGCGCGTCATGGAAGCTGCGGTTCTGCTGTGGGTGCTGGCAATCGGCCTGATGGTGACCGGCCTTGCAGGGACGTTGTTGCCGTTTCTTCCCGGCCCGCCGCTGATGCTGCTGGGCATGTTCATCGCCGCGTGGATCAGTCACTTCGCGCGGATCGGACCCTGGACGCTCTCCACTCTGGCAGTGCTCACGTTGCTCGCGATGGTCCTGGATCTGGTGGCGGCGGCGCTCGGCGCGAAGCGGGTTGGAGCAAGTCGCCAGGCGGTCATCGGGGCCGGTGTGGGAACCGTGGCGGGAATGTTTTTCGGACTGCCCGGCCTCATCCTTGGTCCCTTCGTCGGAGCCGTGGCAGGCGAACTGCTGGCGCGCCGGCGCCTGACACGCACTGAAGCCCAGGCGGCCGTCAAGATCGGTATCGCTGCGTGGATCGGGTTCGTGATCGGGACGGTGGCCAAGCTCGCGGTTGCATTCACCATGCTGGGCGTCTTCGTCGCCGCCTGGTACATCAACTGACGCGCCTTGCTGCTACCTGCGATCGCCCAGGATCCCGTCGCGCAGCAGCGCCACGTGTTGCAGCATCAGCTCGGCCACATCTTCGGCGCCCGCTGCATGCGGTCGCTCATCCAGGAAATGAAACAGCGTCAGACCCAGCAGCGTGTCAGCCAGGTAGTCGGCGGTCAGATCTCCGCGTAGCGCTCCCGCGTTCTGCGCTCGCACCAGTAATTCGCGCAGGCCGCTGCGCAGCTGGCCGCGGAGCATTGCCGCGGCGGGCAATGGCAGCCACAGGCAGCGGCGCAGCAGCGCGTCGGATGTCAGCAAGACGCCGGTTCGCTGCAGCAGTGTGGTGATCGCCTGCAATGGCTGATGCGCGCGCGCGCGCGCAGCCGCAAGCAGGTCCTCTACGCTGGTCACGAGTTGCTCGGCGAAGAGCGCTTTGATCAGTCCGTCGCGATTGCCGAAGTAGTAGTGCGCCAGAGCCGGCGTGACGCCGGCCTTGTCCGCCAACTGCCGCAGGTTCAGGTCCTGGGGAGATGCCCGGGTCAGAAAGTCCCGCGCCGCGGCCAGCAGGCGGCCTCGCTGCAAGTTGCGCGTGCCTTTCGGACGTCCACGACGCCTGCGTCCGGAAATTGCGGTCGAAACCATAATTAAATTGATCATAATATAAATATGTACATGGACAACCGCCCAAGATGCCAGTGGCCAGCGGTCCCTCCTGTGATAGCTTGCCGGCTATTAGATGATTATTGATCCCGGCAATGTATTGCCAATGGGACTGGCTATCGCCCATCTTTGCGAAACACCACAGATGGGACCCGACAGGAAGGCGGCGACCCACGAGCATGCGGTTGGAGGGGGATTCTCATGGCATTGACATTTCGTCGGCTCGAAGTGTTCGTCGCCGTTGCCGAGGACGGCAATTTTCGCAAGGCGGCAGAGCGCTTGGGTATCAGTCAGCCGTCGGTCAGTTCGCAGATCAAGTCCATGGAACGTTACCTGGGCTACCAGTTGTTTGAACGCCATCGTGGCGCGTTGGCTGCGCTTTCCGCGGAAGGCAAGAGCTTCCTCGCGCAGGCGCGAGATCTGGTCGCGGCCCAGAATGCACTGGCCTGTGCGCGACTGGGTGGAAGCCGACTGGTGCCGCTGCAGCTGAAAGTATTGATTGGTCCGCTGCTGCTGGAGCGTTGTGTCGAGCCCGGGCTGGCCGCATTCCGGCAGGCGAATCCGCATATCGACCTGCAGGTGCAGCCATTTTCATCCGGTACCGTGGCCGAGGCGGCATTTCACCGCGGGGAAGCCGACGTGATGCTGTACACCGGCGCACTGCCCGAATGCAGCAACGGCGAGACGGCCGAAGTCATTTCCCGCATCAGCTGCTCGTTGTACGGCGCACCGGGTTTGGTGCGGCCCGTCTTGCAGGGTCAGCGCGCGCTCGATGAATTGCCGTTCCTGCTGCTGGCGGAACACTTCCGAATTACGCAGTGGACGCTCGATCAGTTCGCCCGCAAAGGTGTAATTCCCCGCCAGGTTGTTTCGCCGCGTCCGCAGTCGCTGGACCATCTGTTGCAGATGGTGCTGGCCGGTCGGGGCGTGGGGATGTTCTTCGACATCGAGATCGCCTCGCACATGCGTTCCGGCCGGGTATTGCCGTGTGGACCGGCGCTGGATCCGGTGTCGCGTGTGATGGTGGTGGGCCCCCGGGCACGCGCGGCTGACGCGGCTCCGCTGCTGGCTTTCCTGCGGCAGGCGGTGCGCAAGGATGATGAAGCGATTGCAACGCAGCATGCCCGCCTCGGCCATCCCGGGCTGTTGGTTGGGGACGACAGCCTGGCCCGTTTGGTCGGGTTGTGATGCAAAACACAAAAAAATGTCATAAAGGCCCGCACGGGCTCGTGTATAGTCCCGCCCCGAGATGGACAGCGTTTTCGCTGCCCGCGTCTCGATAGTCGTGGAACAAGACCCCCCGTTTCCACGTTATATTTTAGCCCCGCCGCAAGGCGGGGCTTTTTTTTGCCTGCGTACAATCTGCACGCAGCGTATCGAAACTGCCAAAGGCATCAGCCATGCGCATAGCAGTGCCGCGTGAGATCAAGAACCGCGAGTATCGCGTCGCCCTTGCGCCCGCGGGCGTGCGCGAGCTCACCGCCGCCGGCCACGAAGTCTGCGTGGAGGCTGGAGCCGGTGAAGGTGCGGGCTTTGCCGACGAGAGTTATCGCGCGGCAGGTGCCCGGTGTGATCCCGATGTCGCGCGGCTCTTCGCCTGGGCGGAGCTGATCGTCAAGGTGAAGGAGCCGCAACTGTCCGAGTGCCGCCAGCTTGGTCCGGGGCAGGCCATCTTCACCTACCTGCACCTGGCTGCCGACAAGCCGCAGGCCGAAGCGCTGATGGCCTCGGGCGTAACCGCCATCGCGTACGAAACCATCACCGCCGCCGATGGCAGCCTGCCGCTGCTGGCACCCATGAGCGAGATTGCCGGCCGGATGTCGGTGCCGGTGGCGGCGCATTGCCTGATGAAGGCGCAGAGCGGTGCGGGTCTGTTGCCCGGCGGAGTGCCCGGTGTGCCGCCGGCTCGGTTCGTGGTACTCGGAGGAGGCGTGGCGGGAAGCCACGCTGCCCGGATGGCGCTCGGTCTGGGTGCGGATGTCACCATTGTTGATCGCTCGCTGCCGCGGTTGCGCCAGCTCGCGGCCGAGTTCGGGTCCAGGCTGAAGACCGAGTATTCGACGCGGGACGCGGTCGAGCAGCTGGTGCGCAGTGCCGATGTGGTCATCGGTTCGGTGTTGATCCGCGGTGAAGCTGCGCCGCTCCTGGTTACGCGCGAAATGGTGGCCGGCATGCAGCCTGGTTCGGTGCTGGTGGATATCGCCATCGACCAGGGTGGCTGCTTCGAAACCAGCCGTCCGACGAGCCACGATGCGCCGACCTTCGTAGAATGTGGCGTGGTCCACTACTGCGTTACCAACATGCCGGGCGCCGTGCCGCGCACTTCAACCGCAGCACTCACGCACGCCACATTGCCCTACATCCGTGAACTGGCCGACAAGGGAGTGGCCGCGGCGCTTACCGGCGATCCGCATTTCAGGCGCGGCCTGAATGTGGCCGACGGCGAGATCCGCAGTGAGCCGGTGGCGCATGCGCTGGGGCTGCCATTGCGGCGCTGATGCGCGCGATCCGGTCTAGAATCCCCTTCACTCATCGCAGGGGGAATGCATGGCGCGTACCGCCGCAGAACAACGCAATCTGGATCTGGTGCTGGAGATGTACAACCAGGTGCTGGTGCCGTTCGATTCCTCGCAGGTGGATCGGTACATTTCTCCGGACTATGTCCAGCACAGTTCGCTGGCGCCGCCCGGGCGCGATGCACTCAAGGCATTCCTGGACTTCATCCGCAAGCAGTCACCGGACGCCCAGACGCACATCAAGCGCGCGTTCGTGGACGGCGACCACGTGGTGTGCCACGTGCATGTGACCCGCCATCCGGGCGATCCGGGGCTGGCGGTGGTCGATATTTTTCGGGTCGCAGGCGACATGATCGTCGAGCACTGGGATGTGCTGATGGACGTGCCGGCCAA
>Ga0164241_10000602_pt1 | contig 60069 bp, 44 predicted proteins | sample OricomyardsoilBY_FD_108780 | JGI IMG/M metagenome (GOLD analysis project Ga0164241, IMG submission 108780) | Backyard soil microbial communities from Emeryville, California, USA - Original compost - Back yard soil (BY) | ecosystem: Environmental > Terrestrial > Soil > Unclassified | place: USA...
CGAGGTAGAGCCGGCGCGGCGCTGGCGGGTGTGGCTCGCGACCGGCGCGCTGTTCGGGCTGTGCGCGCTGTATAAGCCGCCGCTCGGAGGCGGCATCCTCGTCTGCGGCGCTTATCTGCTGACGCGGGAGCAGACCCACGCCAATCGGGTGAAGGCGATGACGCGCGCGGCGCTGACGATCGGCGCCGGCTTCGCGCTGCCGCTCGCGCTCGCCCTGCTGTGGATCGCGGCGCGCGGCGCGTGGCCGGCGTTCTGGTGGACGTTTCACGATTTCGTTCCTGGCTACACCAAGCTCAACTGGACCGACGCCCACCCGGCCGGCATGTTGTATTACGGGCTGCTGGAGGCGTTCGCGAAGTTCTCGGCGTTGTCGGCCTTCGGCGTCGTCGCCGCCGTCACGATGACGCCGCTGTACGGCCGCGAGCGGGAAGGCATCTTTTTGGTGCTGGGCATCGTGGCGATCCAGATCACCGGCATCGTGATGCAGGGAAAATTCTTCCCTTATCACTACGCGGCCACGCTGCTGATGATCTCGCTGCTGTCGGGGCTCGGCATCTACAAGCTGTTTCGCCGCTCGCTCGCGACCGGGGCCGGCAGCGTGCTGGCGTTGATCGCGTTCGTGGTGGTGGCGATCGACATGCGCGACGCCGTCAACGACCTGCCGCACGGCTTTTGGGAGCGCTCGCAGATGCGCCTCTCGTTCTTGCTGCGACGGGAGCCGTTCCGCAGCCGCGCCGACCTGGATCGAGAGCTGAGCTTCGTGGCCGACTACAACCTGGACGCCGATCGGCAGGTGGCGCTCGACGTGCGCTCCCGCACGAGCTCGAGCGATCCGATCTTCATCTGGGGCTTCGAGCCGTCGATTTACTTCTTGGCGGAGCGACCGCTGGCCAGCCGCTGGACGTACGACGTGCCCCAGCGCACGCCGTGGCAACAGGGCTACTCGCGGCGCGAGCTGCTCAAGGACCTGTCGATGAATCGTCCGAAGGTGATCGTCGTCGAGCGCCGCGACGTCTTCCCATCGGTGACGGGTAGCCCGCTCGATTCGAAAGACGAGCTGCCGAGCTTCCCGGAGCTCAAGGCGCTGATCGACGGCCAGTACCGGATGGTGCGCGAAATCGAGGACTTCGAGATTTATGAGCGCTCCGAGGCGGGGCCGTGATTTTTTTCTGCTCCGCCGGCCGACGTCGCACGACTAACGGTTCGTGAAGCAGAAAAGATCGTGGACCGCGCTCGGCGCCGCGGGGCTGTTTCTGGCCCTTTTTCCCGGTTGTCCCGCCGAGGGCGTGGGCGATCCGTGCGTGCCCGAAGACGAATATTCGCCGACATTTTCTGGCTTCTCCGTCACGGAGGTCAGCACCGAGAGCCGCTCGTTTCAGTGTCAGAGCCGGCTGTGCCTCGTCAATCACTTTCAGGGCCGGGTGAGCTGTGCCTACGGTCAGGCCGCGGGGGGTTCCGAGTGCAAGTTGCCGAGCGGCGACGAAGCGGTGAGCGCGCTGGTCAAGCCGCAGCTCGTCGATCGCGGCGCCGACGCCGCCGTGTACTGCTCGTGTCGGTGCGCGGGGCCCGAGCCTTCCGCGCGCTACTGCGAGTGCCCGTCGGGGTTTACCTGCTCGAAGGTCGTGCCGCAGCTGGTCGCGGGGCGGGCCCAGCTTCCTGGCTCGTACTGCGTGCGCGCGGGCGACGAATACGTCGAGACGAACGTGAGCCAAAACACGTGCGACCGCGCCCAGGGCAACTGCGGCCCCGAATGAAGCTGGCGATGGTCGACACCCCCCGCTTCCGCTAAAAGCGAAGCGGTGACAACGCGAGCTCTCGGCGGCCAGCTGGCGGTGACGTCGGCGGCGTCTCTGGCAGGCGTGCTCGCAGAAGCGATCGCGTGCGCGGCGCGCCAGGCGTCGATCGCCGATGCGGCGGCGTGCGTGCTCTGGACGCTGGGCCTGTGGGCGGTGCCGGCGGCGCTTTCGGCGCTGCTGCTCGGGTGGCTGCTCGCGAGCGCTTGCGACGACGAAGCCTGCTGGCGGAAGCTTTGGGAGCTGTGGCAGCGGCCGCCGTGGCGCGACGCCTTGCTGCTCGGGCTAGCCGGCTCGTCATTGCTCGGGGCGGGGGTGTTCGTCGCGGCGCGACTCGTAGCGCGCTTTCACAACCGCGAGCTGGCGGCGGCGCTGCTCGCGGTGTCGACGCTGGGCGCGGCCGCGAGCTTGGCGGTAGTTTGCTCGGCGGTCTGGCGCGCGCTCCGTCGTCGGGGCCGGCCGCGAGCGTTGGGGGCGGGCTCGCTCGCGCTCAGCATCGGCGTGTGGTCGTGGATCGGCATCGAGTGCGGTAGCGGTCTGCGCCAGCTCGACCCCCGGCTCGCGGCGGCGCCGCTGAGCTTCGTGCTGGTGCTGATCCTCGCCGATCGCTCGCGCCGCTGGCGGGCTCTGGGGCGGCGGATCGGGGCGGCCACGCTAGCGGTATTCTTGCTGGGAGGAGTCGGACTCTTCGCCGCTCCCGCGCGCGCCGGCGCGCTGCTCGCCAGCCACGGACCCTGGTCTCGGCCGTGGATCGCCGCGCTGCAGCAGCTGAGCGACTTCGATCGCGACGGCTACTCGAGCTGGCTCGGCGGCGGCGACTGCGAGCCGTTCGACCCCAGCATCAACCCGGGCGCCGACGAAGTGGCCGGCGACGGCGTGGACAACAATTGCATCGGCGGCGACGCCGGCAACGCTTCTGCCCCGCGCCGGCCGATCTGGGGACCGAGCGCGCACGGCTCGCCCGCGAACCTGAACCTGGTGATCGTGACCGTCGAGACGCTGCGCCGCGATCACGCCTCTTTCATCGGCTCCGTGCACGACACGACGCCCAACCTGCGCAAGCTCGCGGCGTCTTCGCTGGTCTTCGAGCGCATGTACAGCGCCGCGCCTTACACGCGACTGGCGCTGGCGTCGCTGTTCAGCTCCTACGCGCCGTCGGAGATCGATTGGCAGCTGCGCGCGCCCGACAAGCACATGCGCCACATCGCTCCGAGCACACCGTGGCTGCCGGAGCTGCTGGCCGCTCGCGGCTACGAGACGATCGCGGTCTTGACCAATTTTTCGGCGTTTACGCCGCAAGAAGACATCGGCTTCGAGCGCGGCTTTCGTCACTACGACGTCAGCACCCAGCTCGAGTACCGGGGCGGCACGATGTGGGGCTTTCCGGCGGCGACGCAGGTCGACAAAGCCATCGGCTACATCGCGCAAGCGGCGCCGCCGTTCATGCTCTGGTTGCACTTCTTCGAGCCGCACTATCGCTACGAGCAGCCGCCGGGCGCGCCGCTGTTCGGAGCCGACGAGCAGTCGCGCTACGACGCGGAGATCTGGCACGTCGACCAGCAGATCGGCCGTCTGATCGACGGACTACGCCGGCTCGGTCGGTGGGACAACACGGTGCTGCTCGTCACCGGCGATCACGGAGAGGCATTTGGCGAGCACGACGATCGCTGGCACGGCACGAACCTGTTCGATCCGCAGCTCCGCCCCGCGGCGCTGCTGCGCGTCCCCGGCGTCACCGGCAAGCGGCTCGACGTGAGCGTCACCTTCACCGATCTGGCGCCGACGTTCGCGCGCTTGCTCGGTGACCGCCAAACCTTCGACCAGCTGCGGGGCCGCAGCCTGGCGCCGCTGATGCATCACCGCACGCTGCCCGAGGGCGAAGGCTCCTTCATCAGCGAAACGTTCAACATCGAAGACGGGCGCGCGTATCAAGCGGCGCTGGTGGCGTACCCGCTGAAGCTGATCTATGTCGAGCACGGCCATCGCTTCACGCTGTTCGATCTGGCCGCGGATCCGCGCGAGCTCCGCCCCCTCGAGCCCGGCTCCGACCCGCGCTCCGGCCCGCTGTCGAGAGAGCTCGTCGCCTACCTCGAGCGCGCTCGACAGCGCGCGCTTTCGCGGCGCTGAGCCGGTGTAAGCTGGCGGCCGTGCTAGCCAGACTCCGGCGCCTGCTGTCGTCGCACGACCTGCGAGACATCGCGGCGGCGGCGCTCGGCTTCGGCTGCGTGCTGCTCTGCGCGGCGATCGCGGTCGCGCCCGCCTTTCGCGACCTCGAGCTGTACGGCGGCCACGACTGGGACGAGATGACAGCTCATCGCTTGCTGACGGTGCGCGCGCTGCTGCGCTACGGTCAGCTGCCGCTGTGGATGCCGTACGCATGTGGAGGCTATTCCGAGCTCGGCAACGTGGTGGGCGCGACCAACCTCGTTTCGCCATTTTTGCCGGTTTATCTGCTGTTCGAGCTGCGGCACGCGCTCAGGATCGAGCTGGTCGGAGCGCTGTTGATCTCCGCGACTGGCTGTTGGAGCCTGGCAGGCGAATACACGCGGAGCGCGGCGCTGCGGACGCTCGCGTGCCTGGTGTTCGTCGCCAATGGCCGCTGGGCGCTGCAGGCCGCCACCGGGCATCTGTGGCACCTGGAGTATTGCTATCTGCCGTGGGCGTTCTGGGCGTTCGAGCGGCTGCTGGCGCGGCCGCGACTGGCGCTCGGCCCGCTGTGCGTCGGCGCGGGCGCGCTGGCGTCGATGGTTTATGCGGGCGGCATCTACCCGCTGCCGCAGACCAGCTTGTTGCTCGTGGTTTACGCGGCCGCGCGCGCGGTCCTCGAGCGCAGCTTTCGCCCGCTTTGGCGGGTGGCGGCGCTGGCGTCGTTGGCGGTTGGGCTCGCCGCGCCCAAGCTGCTGCCGATCGCGATCGAGTTCGGCGAGCGCCCGCGTCCGATCGCTTCGCACGAAGCCATCGATCTTCGCATCTTCTGGCAGGCGCTGGTGGCGCCGGACCAGACGCCCGGGTCGCGGCCGATCGCGATTCCACAGTGGGGCTGGCACGAGTACGGCATGTACATCGGCTGGGCGCCGGCGCTGCTGTTACTGGTCGGATTGCTGGGCGGGGGGTCGCGGCGTGAGCTTTCGCTCAAGCTCGCCGGCCTCGTCGCGCTCGTGCTCGGCTTCGGCGCGTTTCACCCGCTCGCGCCGTGGACGCTGCTGCATCGAATCGGGCCGTTTCGCTCGCAACACGTGCCGACGCGCTGGCTGTATCCGGCGGTGTTGTTGCTGGGCGTGGCGAGCGCGGCTTGCCTCGCGCGAGTGCTCGAACGGTTGCCGCAGCGTCGAAACCGCGAGCTGTTGTTGCTCGGCGGTTGCCTGCTGCTCGCCGTCGACATCGGGCGGCAATCGAGCGTGGCGATGCGAGGAGCATTTTGGATGCGCGCGCACCCGAGCGAAGAGGCGGCGACGTTTCAGCAGTTCGAGCGCGTGCCGCGGCGACTCCAGTACGTGCACCGTGACTACGCGCCGGAGGCGGTGCCGGCGATGCTGGCCGGCAGCGGCGTGCTCGAATGTAACCTGCACGCCAGTCTCAGCATCTACGCGCCCAAGACCGCCAACGGTCGTCCCGCCGGCATGGGCGCGCGCGGGCTCGGCGCGAGTGACTATCGGGGCGAGGTCTTCACGCGCTCGGGCGTCGGCCGCGCCCGAATCGTGAGCTTTTCGCCGAATCGGGTCGTGGTCGAGCTGAGCGACGCCAAAGTCGGCGATCGCCTGATTTACAACCAGAACTACGATCCGGGCTGGAGCGTCGATGGACGTCCGGCGCGACCCGATCGCGGTGTGATCTCGACGACGATCACGGCGCCGAGCTGTCGATTGACGTTCCGCTTCTGGCCCCGCGGGCTGACGTTGGGGCTCGTTGGGCTGGCGCTCACGCTCGGCGGCGTGGCGTTGCTGGCTTGGCGGCGCGGCGGCGCGCGACCTGAAACGCCATGAGCGAAAGGCCCAGCCACCAGCCGTGAGCCGGCTGGCCCGCGCCGCCGGCCCCGCTCACGCTGCAGCCGCCGTCGTCTTTGGCCTGCGCAGGGGCCGCCTTGGTGCAGGCTTTGAGCGTCGTGTCGCAGCTGTAGTCGGCGGGGCAGCTGCTCTGGCTCTCGCTGCAAGCCGGCACGCAGATGCCCGTCGTCATGCCGCTCTCGGCCCAACACTTGTAGGAGCCGGGGCAGTCACCCGCGCACTGGGTGCCGAGCGGCTCGATCGTCGGGGACGAGCTGCCGGCGGTGCCGCTCGGCATGCTCGTGGTGCCCGCCGCCGTTGGTCCGCTACCGGCCAACGTCACGCTGCCGCCCCGGCCGGCGTCGGCCCCGCCCGATGCGCGGCCGCCGCTGCCCGCGTCGTGGCTCGTGCCCCCGCTGCTGGCGGTGCCGCCGCTGCCGCCCGCTCCCGGGTCGAAGCCAGGCGGTGGGTCGCCAGCCCAGGTCGGCGGATCGTAGTGACCGCTCTCGGCCGCCTCGAACGTCTTTTCGACGATGAAGTCACGCCACGCCGAGACGCTCGAGTAGATGCCGATGCTGCAGGCTTCGTCGCCGCGCGACGTCACGCCGCACACCTTTCCGTCGTCGTCGAGGGCGGGCCCGCCGGAATCGCCCGAGCAAACCGGGCTCTCCGCGATGAACTCGCCGTCGAGCACCAGATCGCTGCCGCAGTCCGTGCCCTCGCAGAAGACCTGGGCGCCGGTAGCGACCATGCGCTGGCCCGCGGTTTGCCCGGCTTGGTCCGACGGATCCTGCAAGCCGTAGCCGATCGCCGTAAATAGCTCCTCGTCGTCGACTTCGGAGGTCAGGCGCGGCTCGATCGGCTTGGCGGCGCTGGCGGGCACGCCGCTGCCCTCGAGCAGCAACAGCGCGATGTCGCGACCGCACAAGCCGTTGCCGCCGGACGGTACCCAAACCTTCTTGACCGCATACGGCGCTTGATTGTCGGTCCACACGTCGGCGGCGAGCGAGATCAGCATGCTGCCCGCGTCTTCGAGCGGGCTGAAGTTGGTGGTCCCACAGTCGACGCTGCCGTCGGGCGTGCTCAGCTCGGCGACGCAGTGATGCGCCGTGAGCACCAAGTTTTGCGTGAGCAGGGTGCCGGTGCAGGCCGGGTAGTACCCACTCTGCCCCGAGCTCAGCTGCACGAACTTGAGCAGCGAAACGACACCCTTGTGGGTAGTGTCGAGCGTTCCGCCGATGATCGAGCTTCCGGCGCTGCTGATCCGCTCCGGCGCGCGCGTCTCGCAGCCTTGCAGCGCGAGATACACGCCTAGCGAACCGATTAGACACCCCGCTCGGACACTCCCGCGCACACGCGACGACATCGAGCACAGCGTACGGTCGATCGCCAGGCGCCGCAACTGCGGGCCGGATGGCGGCGGCGTGATTCCGCTCGCAGCTTCGCTTCGACGCCGGCCCGCAGCCGAATTTTCCTCCAATCCGCTCCCGTTCCGCTTTGAGCTTGCCGCTGGTCGCGGGCGCGGAGATCACAGCGCGATGCAGATCGTGGTGCTGGCCGGCGGCGTCGAGGCAAAGTCGCCTGCAGCGCTGCGCATGGTGCGGGGGCGTCCGTTCGTCGATTGGTTGCTCGATGGCTTCGTGGCCTCGGGCGCGCGCAGTGTGGTCATGTGCGTGGGACCGCTCGGTGAGCAGATCGAGACCCACGTGCGGCGCGCGCTCGATCGCGGGCTCTCGGTCAGCTATTCGTACGACGGCGGGGCGCCGCTCGGCAGTGGCGGCTCGCTGCGGCGCGCCCTTGCCCGGCTCGAAGCCGAGTTCGTGCTCACCGACGCCGCGCGCTACCTGCCGTTCGACTACGCGGCGCCGCTCCACGACCTGCTCGCCCACCCGGAAGCTGTCGCCGTTGCGAGCGTGAGCAGGAGCCCCGGCAACGTCGCCGTCGAAGGCGACCACGTTACGAGCTACGCCAGTGGGAGGCACGATTTCGCGAGCGCGGGCGCCATCGCGCTCCGACGCTCGGCGCTCGCGGATATCGAAGACGGCGCGGTATGGGACATCGAGGCGTTGCTGCGTCGGCTCGCGCGCCACCGCCAGCTGCGCGCGTTCTTGACGCCCGAGCGTCCGTTCGACGCCGGCTCCCTCGAGCTCGAACAGCACCTCGCCCAGTTGCCCCTCGCTACGTGATCGCCGGATGCGCCGCCTGTCGTTGCTGCTCGCGCTCGTTCCCGTCGTAGGCCTGGTCGAGCTCGCGCTACACCAATACTTCGCGGCGCGCGCCCCGCGCCAGGCCGACTACGCGGCGCTCGCGCCAGCGCTCGCCAAGCTCAAGCGACCGGGAGTGCCGGTGGTGGTGGCGCCGGCGTGGGCAGAGCCGCTGCTACGCCAAGCCGCGCCGGACGCTTTCCCGCTGGTCGAGCTCGCGCGTCCCGACGACAGCGGCTTCACTCGGTTCCTCGAGGTCTCGCTGCTGGGCGCCGTCGCCCCGGAGCTCGAAGGCTTCGCGACCACGCAGACCGAGCAGCTTGGCGCGTTCCGGATCTCGCTGCGCGAAAATCCGCGGCCCGATCCGACGCGCTTCGACTTCGTCGGCGCCGTCGAGCGCGGCGAGGTCGAGGTGCTCACGGAGCTCGACGGCGAGCGGCTGCCGTGTCAGCGCGTGGAGCGGCCGCGCGCGGAGACCGGCGGCTTGCATGGTCACGTGGCCTACCCGAGGTCGCGCTACGAGTGCGGTCGCGGTCGCTTCGTCGGCGTCACCCTGATCGACGACGCCGCTTACCGCCCGCGGCGCTGCGTGCTGGCGCAGCCGCCGACTGCGGGCAGCGTGGTGCTGCGCTTCGGTGCCGTGCCGGCCACTCCGCGCTTGGTTGGCTTCATGGGTTCTTCGTATTTCATCGCCCGCGACGACGTGAAGCCGGAGCTTGCGCTGACCATCAGCGAAGCCGCCGATCCGCTACTTCGACGCACCGCCGCCGGCGCCGAGGGCTGGATCCGGTTCGAAGCGCGCCGCCCCGCCGAGCCAGGCGCGGTCGAGGTGAAGCTGCGCCGCCTGACCACCGACACGGCCGATTTTTGCTTTAGCCTGGAGGCGCGATGAGAGCTCACGCCGATGCGTGGATCACGGGCGGGCTGTTCGTCGGCTACCTCGCGCTGCTGGTGGCTACCGCGGGCTCGCTCGGATTCATGCGCGATGAGGGCTTCTACTTCGGCGCCGCCCGCGCCTATGAAGCCTGGTTCTCGCTGTTCGCGCAGAGCCCGGCGGAGGCGCTCTCGCGGAGCGTGCTCGATCGCTACTGGGCCGTGAACCACGAGCACCCGGCGTTGATCAAGTCGTTGTTCGCGCTCTCGCATCATTTTCTGTCCGGCGCGTTCGCCGAGGCCAGCACGAGCTTCCGGCTGCCCGGCATGTTGCTCTCGAGCCTGGCCGTCGCCGTCACGTACGATTGGGGTCGCCGCGCGCTCGGACGCGCGGCGGGGCTCGTCGCGGCGCTGTCGTTTGCGTTCATGCCGCGGGTGTTTTTTCACGCCCACCTGGCGTGCTTCGACCTGCCGGTGTGCGCGATGTGGCTGGTGACGAGCTACGTCTACGCGCGCTCGCTCGAGGCGCCGCGCTGGTCGCTCGCGCTGGGCGTGGGCGTGGCGTACGGGCTGCTGCTCGATACCAAGCACAACTCTTGGATCTTTCCGTTCGCCTTGCTGCTCCACTTCGCGCTCACGCGCGGGGCGCCGCTGCTTGGCGATTTCAAGACTGGCGCCAAGTGGTGGCGCCGCTTGCCGCTGGCTTGGGCCGCCATGCTGCTCGTCGCGCCCCTGGTCTTTTGCGCGCTCTGGCCGTGGCTCTGGCACGACACCGCGGCGCGAGTACGCGAGTACGTCGCGTTCCACACCGGTCACGACTATTACAACATGGAGTTTCTGGGTCGCACCTACTGGCGGCCGCCGATGCCCCGCGCCTACGCCTGGTCGCTGACCCTGGCGACGGTTCCACTGGTGACGTTGCTGCTCGCCGCAATCGGAGCCGTGCACGCCTGGGCGCCTTCACGCGGGCGCTCCGATTACGTGCTGTGGGCCGTCTCGATCCTGGCAAGCTACGCGCCCTGGCTGTCGAGCTCGACGCCGATCTTCGGTGGTACCAAGCATTGGATGACGGCGTATCCGTTCCTATGCCTGTTCGCCGGTCTCGGCTTCACGCAGGTGCTCGTCGCGCTGCGCCGCTCGTGGCAGACGGTCGCGTCGCCGGTTCTGGCCGGCGCGTGCGTGGTGATCGGCCCCGTCGTGATGGCCTTGCACGCGCATCCGTTCGGCTTGAGCGCCTACACGCCGCTGGTCGGCGGCGCGCCCGGCGCGGCCACGCTCGGGCTGAACCGCACGTTCTGGGGCTACACCACCCAGAGCCTCGCGCCTTTCATCGACTCGACCGCGCCGCGCCGCGGCGTGGTGTACGTGCACGATACGGCGCTGCAAAGCTTCGCGATGTTTCAGGAAGACGGGCGGCTGCGCGCCGATTTACGCCCGTCACTCGACATCGCCGCCTCCGACGTCGCGCTCTACCACCACGAGCCGCACATGAGCCGCGTGGAGCAGCAAATTTGGGTCGATTACGGCAGCGTCGCGCCTGATGCGATCGCGACCTTCGACGGCGTGCCCATCGCTTGGGGCTACCGTCGAAAGTCGCAATGAGGCGGAGCGCCCGTCACGCGCGACGCCGACGACGGCCGAGCAAAACGCCCAGGCCGGCCATCGCGATCGCCGTCAGCGCGTTGCCGGAGCCACCTCCGACATGGGCGACACTGCAGCCGCTGCCGTCGTCGTCCGAGCTCGAGCCGCCCCCAGCGCCGGGACTACCGGTGTTGCCGGTGCCGGCCGTCGAGGTCTGGGCGCCGGCACCCGTGTTGCCGGTGCCCGACGGAGCACCACCCGAAGCCGGTTGACCGGCGGTGCCGCTCGGTGAGCCACCGCTGCTCGGTGCGCCTGCGCTCGAAGTGCCGCCGGCAGCGGCGCCAGCGGTGCCGCTCGGCGCACTGCCCGCCGTTCCAGCGCTGGCGGTGCCGCCACTCGCGCCGCCGCCACCGCTCGCGCCGCCGCCGCTCGCGCCGCCGCCCGTTCCGCCGGCACCACCGCCGCCGGTGCCGGTCGGCGCGTCCATGTCGAGGCCGAAGAAGCGCACCACGTCGTCCCAAAGGCCGCGACCCGACAGATCGTGCGGCGCGTTGCCGGCGAAGTTCGTCTCCACGACGACCGTGCCGCTCGCGTTCTTGTAAGACGTGCGCTCCCAGGTGTCTTGCGAGGCTTTGAACTGGCTCTTGGTGCCATCGGCGTCGGTCACGCCCGCGACGTTTTTCCATTGGCCCTGCTCTGGCGGCCAGAACGTCTCGTCCTTGAGCGTCTCGTCCATGCCGCCATGCCAAAGCTGCAGACGCGGCCTCGTGCCGGTGAAGCCTGGATCGGCGCTTCGCACGATATCGCCCCACTGGGCGTCGGTTTTGCTAGCCGTCGATACGCCGAAAGCGTTGCCGCCGGTCCACGCTCCGGCAGGTACGCCCGCCAGCGAGGAGCCCGCCGCAAACACGTCGGGATAAGCGGCCATCAGCGCTTGAGTCATGCACGCGCCCGACGACGCCCCCGCCGCGAACACGCGCTTTGGATCGGCGTGATTTTGCGTGACGACGTATTGCACCATCTTCGTGATGTTCTCGCGCTCGCCGCTGCGCTCCGGCTTGGCGTCGAAGCAATTCCCGCCCGCACCCGGCGCGATGATGATGAAGCCGTACTTGTCGGCCGCGCTCTGGAACCAGCCGTGAGCGCTCGAGGCGGTTCCCATACAGTAGTGGATCGAGACGACGATGCCGGGCGACGCGTCGACCTGGGTCGGCACGTACAGATCCATGATCGTGCTTGCGCCGTAATTGACTCCGCACTTCCAGCCCCCCACGCATGACTGAGCCGACGAGAGCGCCGGGGTGAGCAGGACGCCGGCAAAGCCAGCCGTGACCAGGGCCGCGAGTCGAAGCGAGATACGCATGGATCCTACCTTCGTAAAGAGCTTTGCGTATCAGACAAACCCAGGCTCAGCAATAAACGATGATCACTCTGGGTTCACTTCTGCCACCGCCTCGAACCGGCGCCGCGAGCTAGAGCTATTGCTGAACAAGCACACGACATAGTTCCACCGTAGGCCGACGAATCGCGCCTCGGCAGCCGCGCGTCTAACCGCCCAAATAGGACATCTCGAGCTTGCGCTTCGGCATCACCAGTTGCGAGCGCTGCTCCGAGTAGCGATCGGCGCGCTGCTCCCAAATCTGGCGCACGAGCTCGAGCAGCTCGGCGTCGGTGGCTCCGGTGCGGAGCGGTGCGCGCACGTCGACGCCCTCCGTCGCGAACAGACAGGTGAAGAGCCGGCCGTCGGCCGATAAGCGAAGACGCGAGCAATCTCCGCAGAACGGCTGCGTCACGCTGGCGATGACGCCGAGCTCGCCGCCGCCGTCGCGGTAACGGTAACGCGCGGCGACGTCGCTGCGCTCGGCGCGTGGCACGGCTTCGAGCGGCAGCTCGCGCCCGATACGCTCGACGATCTCCTGCGCGCTCAGCACTTGCTCGGAGCGCCAGCCGTTGCTCAAGCCGACGTCCATGTATTCGATGAAGCGCAGCACGTGGCCGGTGCCGTGGAAGTGACGCGCCAGCGGCACGAGCTGATCTTCGTTCAGGCCGCGGCGCACGACACAGTTGATCTTGAGCTCGCGGAAGCCGGCCCGCACCGCGCTGTCGATACCGGACAACACGTCGCGGGCAGTGTAGTCGGCGTCGGTCACGGCGCGAAACACCGAATCATCCAGGGCGTCGAGGCTCACCGTCAAACGGTCGAGCCCGGCGCTGCGGAGCTTCTCCGCGAGTTGGGGTAGCAGGACGCCGTTGGTGGTGAGCGCGACCGGCAGGCTCACGTCACGGCTCAGCATCGCCACCAGCTCGGGCAGGTCTTTGCGTAGCAGCGGCTCGCCGCCGGTCAGCCGCACCTTGCGGAGCGAGCCGCGCAGGCTGCGAGCCACGCGCGTGAGCTCTTCGAAGCTGAGCAGGTCCGCCCGCGGCAAGAACGCGTGCTCGGGGCCGAAGCGCTCGCGCGGCATGCAGTAGCGACAGCGGAAATTGCAGCGGTCCGTCACGCTGACCCGCAAGTCACCGAGCGGTCGGCCGAGCTTGTCGACGAGGGGAGCAGGGAAGTGCATCGGGTGGGGAGCCATGCGAAGTAGCACGTAACCGCGCCGCTCGCCGCGTGTGGCGGGACCGTTTCCGGATCGTTCCGGATCGGATCCGAGTTTCGGCTTCGTTTCACGACTTTTCGCCGCGGTTTCAGGGCGCGATCGGGCGCCGATCTCGTGGCAATTTTCCTGCTTCACGCGCGCGATCGGCGTTGACCGAAAACTGCGCGACGGTCATTACTCGATGAGTCGACTTCGCGCACCGGATGCACACGGCACCCAGCCGTAGCCGACGCAAACCGAGTCTCTGGCGACTCGCTAAGGCTAGCGATGAGTGGTGATCGACTGCTCGCCGAAAGGCGCATTCTTTTGTTTGGTCCGTCCGACCTGGACAGCGTGGCGCGGCACCTGCGCGACCTGGGCGCGGACGTGCAGCGCGTCGAGCTGTCGGCCAGCGGCGCCAGCCACTCGCTCGAGTCCTGGCTGTCGGAGCTGGCGGAGGGCGCGTTCGACGACGTGCTGTTTCTCACCGGCCAAGGCGTGCGCGTGCTGGTCGAGTTCGCCCACCAGAGCGGTCGCGAAGACGAGGTGCAGCGAGCTCTTGCGCGCGCGCGCCTCGTCGCTTCCGGCAGCAAGACGCGCGCCGCGCTGGCCGAGATCGGCCTGCGCCCCGCGATCGTCGGCGACGAGCCGAACGGTCCGACCTTGCTGGAGGCGCTGACGGCGGCTTCGTTTTCGGGTCGCACGTTGGGGGTAGCGGCGCTGTCCTGCGACCCACGCCTGATCGCGACCGCCGCCGCTGCCGGCGCCGCCGTGCGCTTGCTCGGCGGTGAGGACGCCCCCGATAGTCGCCCGCGGGCGCTGCTGTCGCGCATCCTCGGCCGCGACTTCGACGCGATCGCCTTCGGCTCGTCGCGCGAGATCGATAGCTTGTTCGAGTGCGCCGCGCCCGCGCAGCGCGCGGAGCTCGCGCAGGCGCTGCGCCGTTGCAACCCGGTCGCCCTCGGCCAGGGCGTGGCCCGCGCCCTCGGCGCGCGCGGCGTACCTCCCTCCGGCGTCGTCGAGCGAGCGAGCTTGATCCGGCCCCGCACCATCGACTTTCAGAGCGTGTTCGGCGCGAAAATCTCGAAACCAGGAGAAGGCATGTCGGCTTCCAAAACCGCCAAAGGGCGTCGCAAGAGCTTGGTCGTCATTGGCAACGGTATGGTCAGCTACAAGCTGTGCGAGCTGCTCAGCGAGTACGACACCGAAGAGTCCTTCGACATCAGCGTGTTTTGCGAGGAGCCGCGGCCGGCCTACGACCGCGTCAAATTGACCAGCTTCTTCGAGAAGGAGAGCGCCGACGAGCTGCTGCTCGCCGACTTCAACTGGTACAAAGAGCGAAAGATTCGGCTGCTGCTCGGCGAGCGCGCGGTCCGAATCGACCGCGGCCGGCGCGCCGTGTTGTCGTCGAGCGGCGAGTGGGTGCGCTTCGACAACGTGGTGATCGCGAGCGGCTCGGCGCCGTTCGTACCGCCGATCCCGGGCGTGCAGAAGCAAGGCGTCTTCGTCTACCGCACGATCGAGGATTTGATCGGCATCCGTGAGTACGCCAAGACGGCCAAGGTCGCGGCGGTGCTGGGCGGCGGTCTGCTCGGCCTGGAAGCGGCCAAGGCGGTGCACGATCTGGGGCTCACGACCCACGTGGTCGAGTTCGCGCCGCGATTGATGCCGCGCCAGCTCGACGCGGCAGGGGCGCGGCTGCTGACCAAGAGCGTGGAGGCGCTGGGCGTGAAGGTGCACACCTCGCGCGCGGCCACCAACATCTTGGGCGGCGAGCGGGCGGAGGGCTTGACCTTCAAAGACGGTGAGACGCTCGACTGCGACTTGATCGTGATCTCGGCCGGCATTCGGCCGCGCGACGAGCTGGCGCGCGAGGCCGGCCTGGCCCTCGGCGAGCGCGGCGGCATCCTCGTCGACGACCAGCTCCGCACCAGCGATCAGGACATCTACGCGATCGGCGAGTGCGCCCTGCATCAAGACACGCTCTACGGTCTCGTCGCTCCTGGCTACCAGATGGCGGAGGTCTGCGCGCGGCTGCTCAGCGGCTCCGACGCGAGGTTCACCGCCACCGATCAATCCGCCAAGCTGAAGCTGCTGGGGACGGACGTGGCAAGCTTCGGCGATCCGTTCGCGGAGTCGGGCGGCGAGCGCACCATCTCGTACGAAGATCTGGTGAAGGGCGTCTATAAAAAGCTCGTCGTCAGCGCCGATCGCACCAGGCTCATCGGCGGTATCCTGGTCGGAGACGCCAGCGAGTACGCTACCCTCACCCAGCTGTTTCGCAGCAACGAAGCCCTGCCGGCGGCCCCGGAAGAGCTGCTGTTCGGGGCGCGCGAGGGCAAGAGCAAGCTCGCGCTGTCCGACACCGCCCAAATTTGTTCGTGCAACAACGTCAGCAAAGGTCAGGTGTGCAAGGCGGTGCGCTCCGGCATCTGCAGCCTGGCCGATTTGAAGAAGGCGACCAAGGTCGGCACCGGCTGCGGCGGCTGCTTGCCGCTCGTCACCGACGTGCTCAACGCGGAGCTCGCCGCCGCCGGCAAGGCGGTGAAGAAGGAGCTGTGCGAGCACTTCGCGTTCAGTCGCCAGGAACTCTACCAAATCGTGCGCATCAAGCAGCAGCGCACCTTCAAGGAGCTGCTCGAGTCGCACGGTCAGGGGCACGGCTGCGAGATTTGCAAGCCGGTGGTGGCCTCGATCCTGGCCAGCGTTCACAACGACATGATCTTGCAGCACGACACCCTGCAAGACTCCAACGATCGCTACCTCGCCAACCTGCAGCGCACCGGTCTGTACTCGGTGGTGCCGCGCATTCCCGCCGGCGAAATCACGCCCGAGAAGCTGATCAAGATCGGAGAGATCGCCAAAAAATACAATCTTTACACGAAGATAACCGGCGGTCAGCGCATCGACATGTTCGGCGCCCGCGTCGAGCAGCTACCGGACATCTGGGAAGAGCTGGTGCAGGCCGGCTTCGAGAGCGGGCACGCCTACGGCAAGGCGGTGCGCACCGTGAAGAGCTGCGTCGGCAGCACCTGGTGCCGCTTCGGCGTGCAAGACTCGGTCAGCTTCGCGATCCGGGTCGAGGAACGCTACAAAGGCATCCGGGCACCGCACAAGCTGAAGAGCGCCGTCAGCGGCTGCACCCGCGAGTGCGCCGAGGCCCAGAGCAAGGACTTCGGTCTGATCGCCACCGAGAAGGGCTGGAACCTGTACGTGTGCGGCAACGGCGGCATCAAGCCGCGCCACGCCGATCTACTCGCGTCCGATCTCAGCGAGGACGAGGCGCTCAAGCTCGTCGATCGCTTCTTGATGTTCTACATCCGCACTGCCGATCGCCTGATGCGCACGTCGACCTGGCTCGACAAGATGGAGGGCGGCATCGCCCAGCTGCGCGAGGTGATCATGGACGACAAGCTCGGCATCGCCGAAGAGCTGGAGCGCGACATGCAGCGCCTGGTCGACACGTTCAAATGTGAGTGGGCAGAGACGATCAAAGATCCGGCCCGGCGCGCGAAATTCCGGCATTTTGCCAACACCGCCGAGGTCGACGACACGATCGAGCTCGTCGACGAGCGCGGCCAACGCCGCCCCCGCGACTGGGAGAAGGCACCGCTGGTGGCGGCGGTGCGCGACCGCCGTCACTTGCCGTTGATCCACACGCAGTGGGTCAAGGTCGCGAGCACGTCCGAGGTGCCGGCCGAGGGCGGCATCGCGATCAAGTACGGCGCGGCGCAGATCGCGCTCTACAACTTCGCGTCGCGCGGCGAGTGGTACGCCTGCCAGAACCAGTGTCCGCACATGTCGGACATGGTGCTGGCGCGCGGTTTGATCGGTGACCAAGCCGGTCAGCCCAAGGTCGCGTGCCCGCAGCACAAGAAGACGTTCTCGCTCAAGACGGGCGAGTGTCTGAGCGGCGACCAGCTCAAGGTGCGCACCTTCCCCGTGAAGATCGACGGTGACTCGGTGTACCTCGAGCTGCCGAGCGAAGCCGAGATCGAGAAGCTGATGCCGATCAAGGCGCGCTGCGACCTGCACGAAGACGCGGCCTCCGCCGCCGAGTGATCCGCGACGTCACGAAAACCGAACCGGGGCAAATCCGATGAAAGCAGTAAAGATCCGTCTTTTCGAGTTCACGACGCCGCCGATGCGCGCGTTCCACATGACGTGGGTCGCGTTCTTCCTGTGCTTTTTCGGGTGGTTTGGCCTGGCGCCGCTCATGCCGCTGGTGCGCGCCGATTTGCACCTCACCCCGGCCCAGGTCGCCAACAGCGTGATCGCGTCGGTGGCGGGCACGATCTTCGCGCGGCTGCTGGTCGGCTACCTGTGCGACAAATTCGGGCCGCGCCGAATTTACGCCGGCTTGCTGGCCCTCGGCGCGCTGCCGGTGATGGGCGTCGGGCTCGCTCACGACTACGCGAGCTTCATGTTGTGTCGCGTGCTGATCGGCCTCGTCGGCGCGTCGTTCGTGATCACGCAGTATCACACGTCGGCGATGTTCGCGCCGAACGTCGTCGGCACCGCCAACGCCACCACCGCCGGCTGGGGCAACCTCGGCGGCGGCGTGACCCAGATGGTGATGCCGCTCGTCGTGCTCGGTCTCGTCGGCCTCGGCGTCGCGCAGGGCCAAGCCTGGCGCTACGCGATGATCGTGCCGGGCGGGTTGATGCTGATCATGTCGGTGCTGTACCTGCGATTCACGCAAGATTCGCCGGAAGGCAAGGACGCCAAGGCCAGCACCGGCAAGTCGAAGGGCTCGCTGCTCGAAGCGGCGCGCGATCCGCGAGTTTGGGCGCTATTTTTGGGCTACGGCGCGTGCTTCGGGGTGGAATTGACGATCCACAACATCGCCGCCAGCTACTTTCACGATCGCTTCGCGCTCGGCTTGAAGGCGGCGGGCATGCTCGCCGGCAGCTTCGGCGTGCTCGCGCTGTTCGCGCGCTCGCTCGGTGGCTACCTCGGCGATCGCGCTGGCCATCGCTTCGGGCTGACGGGTCGCGGCCGCTTCCTGACCGCGATGCTGTTCGCGGAAGGTCTCGGGCTGGTCGTCTTTTCGCGGATGGGCTCGGTCGTGCCGGCCGCGATCGCGCTGGTGACGTTCGGCTTGTTCGTGCACATCGCCGCCGGCGCGACCTACTCGCTCGTGCCGTTCATCAAGCCGAACGGGGTCGGCGCCGTCGCCGGCATCGTGGGCGCGGGAGGCAACACCGGCGCCGTGCTCGCGGGCCTGCTGTTTCGCGGTAACGCCGGCAGCATCCAGAACGGCCTATCGTGGCTGGGCCTCGCCGTGCTCGTCTCCGCCGCCCTCGCGGCCACGATTCGCTTCGCCCGCGCGGGCGAGCCAGCACGAGCTCCTTCCCCTCAACCCTTGCCCGCCGAATGACGGTGCAAGCCAGCGCGCTACTCGACACGAGCCCGCGCGCCGCCCCGCGGCGCCGGCTGCCGCTCGTGAGTCAATACCTCGATTTGCAGCAAGATCTCACCGCTGTCGAGCGCTTCGCGCGGCGGCACGACCAGGGCGAGCTGCCGGTCGGCGCGCTGTCGTTTCAGGACCTGATTCCGCTGTCCAAGCCGAGCAAGGGGCAGCAGTACGCGTTCCAGGTCGACCTCGACGCTTGCACCGGCTGCAAGGCGTGCGTGACCGCCTGCCACCGCCTGAACGGCCTCGACGACGACGAGGCCGAGACGTGGCGCAGCGTCGGCTTGTTGCACGGCGGCAGCTCGAACGAGCCGGTGCAACAGACAGTCACCACCGCCTGTCATCATTGCGTCGACCCGGCGTGCATGAAGGGCTGCCCGGTCAAGGCCTACGAGAAAGACCCCGTCACCGGCATCGTGCGCCACCTCGACGACCAGTGCATCGGCTGCCAGTACTGCACGTTGACGTGCCCCTACGAGGTGCCGCAGTTCAGCAAGCGCCGCGGCATCGTGCGCAAGTGCGACATGTGCAGCGAGCGGCTGGCCCAAGACGAGCCGCCCGCCTGCGTTCAGGCGTGTCCCAACGAGGCGATCTCGATCCGCATCGTGGAGACGCAGCAGCTGCTCGAGCAGGCCCAGACGGAAGGTCTCTTGCCGGGCACGCCGTCGTCGGGCATCACGGTGCCGGCCACCCAGTACAAAACCCGTAAACCGATGCCGAAGAACCTGCTGCCCGGCGACTTCTACGCCGTGCGCGCCGGTCATAAGCACACGCCCCTCGTGATCATGCTCGTGCTCACGCAGCTCTCGGCGGGCGCGTTTTGGATCGACTTCGGCCTGCACGAGACGGGGTGGAGCGCCGCGCTCTACGACGTGCGCACCTACCATTCGCTGGTGGCGCTCGGGCTCGGGCTGCTCGCGATCGGCGCTAGCACGCTGCACCTGGGCCGGCCGCACCTGGCCTTTCGCGCCATGATCGGCCTGCGTACGTCATGGCTGAGCCGTGAAGCGCTGGGCTTCGCGCTGTTCGCCAAGCTGGCGGTCGCCTACGCGGCGCTGCACTTCAGCGCGCCGCTGTTGCGCCAGATCGGCCTCCCGCCGTTGTCTCCGGCCAGGTTCGAGCAGTCGGCGTTCGGGCTCGGCGCGGCTGTCTCCGGCGTCGGCGTCGCCGCCGTCGCCTGCTCCGTGATGTTGTACCAGGTGACGCATCGCGAGTGGTGGGGCGGCGGGCGCACCACGTTCCGGTTCTTCCTCACCGCGGGCGTGCTCGGTACCGCCGTGACGTCGCTGACCTACGCCGTCGCTGCGCGCTTGCTCGGCAGCAGCCTCGCCGTCAACGATACGATTCGCACGCTGTGCTGGCTGCTGATCGGGCTTTCTAGCGTGAAGCTGCTCGGCGAAGCGACGGTGCTGCTCCACCTTTACGACAGCAAGCTCGGCGAGCTGAAGCGCACCGCCCTGCTGCTGCGCGGCCAGCTCGTCAAACCTTTCGTAGCCCGGCTCGCCGCCGGTGGGCTCGGAGGCGTGCTGTTGCCGCTGCTGCTCTTGGGGTCGATGGCGGAGCTCGGCAGCACCGGTCACCTCGTGTTCCTGTCGCTCAGCTTCGCCCTGGCCTTGCTCGGCGAGCTACTGGAGCGCACGCTGTTCTTTCGGGCCCTCTCCGCGCCGAAGATGCCGGGCGCGGTCGGGTAGGACGGCTCCATGAACTCCAAGCTCGCGCCGCCGTCCAGGCTCACCGATCTGCTGTTTCAACGTTCCGGCAAGCTCACCCAAGAGCTGGTCAGAAATCCGGGTGGCTTCGGCCTCGGGCAAGTGCCGGTCCGGCTCACGCCCGACGCCACCACCACCGCCGTGTGCGGCTTTTGCTCGACCGGCTGCGGGCTCGAGGTGCACCTCAAGCACGGCCAGGCCGTCAACTTGTCGCCGGCCCGTGACTACTCCGTCAACAAGGGCGCGGCGTGCCCCAAAGGTTGGGAAGCGCTGACCCCGCTCTACGCCAAGGACCGCGCCGTCCGCCCCCTGCTGCGCAACGCTCGCGGCGGGCTCGAAGAAGTGCCGTGGCAGGTCGCGCTCGACACGTTTTGTGCGCGCTTCAAGGATATTCAGCAGCGCCACGGCGCGCACTCGGTCGCGTTCATCAGCACCGGCCAAATTCCTTCCGAAGAGATGGCGCTGCTCGGCGCGCTCGCGAAATTCGGCATGGGCATGCTGCACGGCGACGGTAACACCCGGCAGTGCATGGCGACGGCGGTCGTGGCCTACAAGCAAGCCTTCGGCTTCGACGCGCCCCCGTTCACCTACGACGACTTCGAGCAGTCCGACGTGCTCGTGTTCATCGGCGCCAATCCGTGCATTGCGCACCCGATCATGTGGGAGCGCGTCTGCAAAAATCTGCACCATCCGCGGATCATCGTCATCGATCCGCGCAAGACCGAGACCGCGATGGCAGCGACACAGCACCTGCCGCTGCGGCCCAAATCGGACCTGCGGCTGCTGTACTGCGTCGCCAATCTCTTGATCGAGCGTGGCTACGTGAAGCGCGAGTACGTCGACGCCCACGTGAGCGGCTTCGAGGAGCTCGCGGCCCACGTCCGTGGCTTCAGCCTCGCCGACGTCGCGATGGACACCGGGCTCTCCAGTGAGAGCATCGAGCAGCTGGTCGAGACAATCGGCCGCGGTGAGCGCGTCTCGTTCTGGTGGACGATGGGCGTGAACCAGAGCCACGAAGGCGTGAGGGTCGCCCAGGCCATCATCAACATCGCGCTCATCACCGGCAACATCGGCCGGCCCGGCACCGGCGCGAACTCGATCACGGGGCAGTGCAACGCGATGGGCTCGCGGCTGTTCAGCAACACCACCAACCTCCTGGGCGGGCACGATTTCGCGAACGCCGAGCACCGCGCCAAAGTGGCGGCCGCCCTCGGCATCGACGTGGCGCACATTCCGCAGCAAGGTAGCCTCGCCTACGATCAGATCCTGGAGGGCGTGCTGCGCGGCAAGATCAAGGGCCTGTGGATCATCGCGACCAACACCGCCCACTCCTGGATCAATCAATCCGACGTGAAAGACGTGCTCGGGCGCTTGGATTTTCTCGTCGTCCAGGACATGTACACGACGACCGAGACGGCGCGGCTCGCCAACCTGGTGCTGCCGGCGGCGGGCTGGGGCGAAAAGGAGGGGACCTTCATCAACTCGGAGCGCCGCATCGGCTTGCTCAAGAAGGTGTCGCGGGCGCCTGGCGAGGCGCTGGCCGATTTCTACATCTTCAAGCTGATCGCCGACGCGTGGGGCTGCGCCGATCTGCTGCGCGGCTTCGCCAGCCCCGAGCAGACGTTTCAGCTGCTGAAGCGCGTGTCGCGCGGGCAGCCGTGCGATATCACCGGCATCGCCGACTACGCCATGCTCGACGAGCGCCGCGGCATTCAGTGGCCGCTGCCGGAAGGACAAGACGTGGGGGTGCAGGCGGAGCGACGCCTGTTCGAAGACGGCCGCTTCTTTCACGCCGACGGTCGGGCACGGCTGCTGTTCGAAGCACCACGGCCGGTGCCCGAGCCGATCGACGAAAATTATCCGCTGATCCTGCTGTCGGGGCGGGGCAGCTCCAGCCAGTGGCACACCCAGACTCGCACCAGCAAATCGGCGGTGCTGCGCAAGCTGTATCCGGAAGAACCGTACGTCGAGGTCAACCCCGAAGACGCGCGCCGCTACGGGCTCTCGCCGAGCGACTACGCGATCGTCGAGTCGCGGCGGGGCAAGCTGCGCGCGCGCGTGAACGTCACCCACGTGGTCCAGCCCGGGCAAGTCTTCGTGCCGATGCACTACGCGGCGGCAAATCAGCTGACATTTGCCGCCTTCGACCCGTATTCGCGTCAACCGTCGTACAAGCACTGCGCCGTCCAGATCCGCAAGAGCGATCCGTTCGCGGACTGATATGCTAGGCGGCGTGAAGCTCTTTCGATTCGACGGTGTCGACGCGACGCTCGATTTATTGCCGCTGGCGGCCCGCCGCGCCCTCGATCACGCCGGCTGCAAGCTCTCGCTGGAAGGCTTCCGTTCGTTGCCGCGCGCCGAACGCGAAGAGCTGGCCGAGCTCGGCTCCTGCGACGAGATCGACGTCCCGCGTGTCTGCCGGATTGCCGTCGGCGCCCGCCCGCCGGCGCAGACCATGCAAGCCTCCGTCGATCCGTCGCCGCTCGCGCCCGACGACCACCTGGTGGCGACCTTCGGCGACGCTCGTCCGATCCCGCCCGGCACGTGGTCGGCCCTCAGCCCGCTCGATCGCTATGCGCTGGCCAAGGTCGCGCGCAGCAACAACGCCGAGCGGCTCCAGCAAGCCTACGCAGAAATCGTCGGCCAGAGCTCGTTCTCCAGTCACGTAGCGCCGGGGGGCGGGGTGCGCATGGTCGGCGTCGCCGGCAAGCCGCCCAGCCTGCGCCGCGCGGAAGCCGAGAGCCGCGTGACGATGAACGCGGAAGCCTTCGAGCGCGCCAGCCACCACAGCGCGCCCAAGGGCGACGTGCTGGGCACGGCGCGCGTCGCCGCCGTCATGGCCGCCAAGCGCACCTCGGAGCTGATACCGCTGTGTCATCCGCTGTCGCTGACCAAGGTCGACGTGGCGTTGTCGCTCGAGCCGGCCGCGCGCGCGGTCGCGATCCAAGTCGTGGTCGAATGTGTCGACCGCACCGGCGTCGAGATGGAAGCGCTCACCGCCGCCTCCGTCGCCGCGCTCACCGTTTACGACATGCTCAAGGCCTTCGATCGCGGCATGGAGATCGGGCCGACGCGCGTCACCCAGAAATCCGGCGGTCGTAGCGGAGACTACCGACGATGAGCCTGTTTCGCGTGCTCGACACCGAGCTGAGCGTCGCCGAGGCGTGCGCGGCGGTGGCCGCTCCCGACGTCGGCGGAGTCGACGTGTTCCTCGGCCTGGTGCGCGATCACAACGACGGCCGCGCCGTTACGCGCCTCGAGTACCACGCTTACGTGTCGATGGCGGAAAAGGAGATGCAGCGCATCGCCGCGGAAATCGCCGAAGAAATCCCGGGCGTGCGGCTAGCCGCCCTTCACCGCGTCGGTTCGCTCGCGGTCGGCGAGCTGGCGGTGGTGTGCGCCGCGGGCGCGGTTCATCGCGGCGAAGCCTTTCAGGCCTGCCGCGCGCTGATCGATCGCATCAAGCACCGCGTGCCGATCTGGAAGCGCGAGCATGGTCCCGACGGCCCGTACTGGGTCGGCTGGCAAGACGCGCGCTGCGGTGATGGCCACGAGCCGGGCGACGCACACGCTCACGAGCAGTGAGTCGCCCGTTCGATCCAGCCGCGTCAGTGCGGCAGCGAGTCGATCCAGTCGGCAATGGTTTGCAGATCTTGCTCGCCGAGCGCCGGACGGTTGCGCGGCATCGCCGCTCCGCAGATGCCGGGTGCTCCCTGCAGCTTGGCCATCAGGTAGCTATTCTGCGAGTCACCGGGAATGACCCGCACGTGACTCGAACAGTCGGCCGCGCCCGCGTTTTCATTGACGAGCGACGCGTAGGCGACGTCGGCCGGGTCGAGCTTCAGCCCGCCGCTGGCGCCGGTCGTGTGGCACGGCGCGCAGTTGCCGACGATGATGGCTTGCACCTCCGGCGCGACGAAGCAGGTCGCGTCGGCGACGTGCACGGTGAAGAGAAATGAAGCCGCGGCCGCGTGCGTATCGGTGGCCTCGACGCGCAGCACGTAGTCTCCGACCGGACCCGAGAACGTGGCGTTCGCGCCGGCGTCGCTCAGGTTGCCGCCGTCCGGCCCCGACACCACCGACCAGCCGTAGCTGAGCGCGTCGCCGTTCGGGTCTTCGGCGGCGACGGCGATGTGCGCGGTTTCACAGACCGTGACGTACGTGGAGTCGGTGACGGTGACGTCGGTGATGCGCGGTGGATCGTTGAGCGTCACCGTCACGTCGACGCCGCCACCCGGCGCGCCCTCGCACTGTGAGACGAGCATGGCTTCGCTCGTCTGCTCTGCCACGACCGTGATCAGGTCGCTGGCGGGCGCGCAGACGTCGGACGGCGCGGCGTCTTCGCGCAGCGGTGTGGCGCACACGCGGTAGTCGCCGGGCGCGGCCGTGAACAGACTGCTCGCGAAATGATGTTGCTCGGTGCCGGAATCTGCCGCCGCCGGTGCCAGCTCTGCTTCGAGCGCCACGGTGTGGCTGGCGAGCGCGGGGGCGTCGCACTCACCACCGGCGGGCACGAGATCGAACCTGACCGCGGTGACGTCGTGCGTCGTCGGTCCAAGCTCGATCGCCGCGCGCATGGAGCCGCTCGCGCCCTCCGGATCGTCGCCGGGCTGGCTGCCGCAGCCGAGCATGAAAACCGCCGTACCGAGATAGCCCATCGCCGACAATGCCGTATTTCGCATGGTAGCCCTTCCAGTTCGACCCCCGTGGGGGTCATGGTCCCGGAGCGTTCTATACACACAGCGGCGCGGCGCCGTTGTGGTCATTGTGTGAATCGGCTCAATTCAAGTCTTCGGGCACGTCCCAATCGGCGAGGCGCGCTTCTTCAGCGGAGCTCAGAGGCAAGGTCGCGATTTCTCCCGTCAATCGATCGAGCACCGCTTGCACCGAGCGCGATCCATTCTCGAGCGCGGTTCTGGCGGCCGTCAGCGCTTCGGCCACTGCGTAGCGCGCCACGAGCGGATTGCGCACGCCGGCTTGAACCGTCACCAGCGCTGACGCATGGGGCGCTTCACTCGCCAGGCGTGTGAGCAGCGCGTGATCGATGCGCGGCAAATCGCAGGTCAGCGAGAGCGCCCAGCGCGCGCCGCGGTGCTCGGCGGCTCGGAGCAGGCCGATCACGCCGCCGAGCGGGCCCACACCGCGCGGCTCGTCAATCACCGCCGGCACGCCGAGCGAGGCGTAGGCGCTCGCGTCACCGACCAACACGACGGGCGCTCGTGGCAACGCGAGGTGCAGCTGGTCGAGCAGCCGCTCCAGCAAGGTTTTCTCCGAATCGGGCGCCTTCAGCAGCCCCTTGGCGACGCCGCCCAGGCGCGTGCCCCGGCCTCCCACCAAAATGCCGACCAAGAGCTCGCTCACAGCTGGTCCAACCGCAGCGCGTCGGCGAACGCCCCCGCCGCTAGGCCACTGGATTCCGCCGGCACCATCACCAGCACGTCGGCGCGGGCCATGCTGGTAGGCGCGCCAGAGGCTTGATTGGCGTCGACCAGCGCGACGCCGTCGTGCAGGCGAGCGCGATAGAAGCCGAGGCGGCCCGGCTTCTGCGCGATGGCGCTGCCGAGCCTGATCCGGGTGAGCTCCGGCAGGGCGCGCGCGTCGCCTTGCAGCGCGCGCAGCAGCGGCAGACCGAACAGACACAGCGTGAGCTGCGCCGAGACGGGATTGCCGGGCAACCCGAGCACGAAGCGCTCCGCACGCCGCCCGAACGCGAGCGGCTTGCCCGGCTTGATGTTCACCTTCCAGAAATCGAGCGTCACGCCCTCGGCCTCCAGCGCTTGCTTGACCACGTCGTGATCGCCGACGCTCACGCCTCCGACGGTGATGAGCACGTCGCACTTCGACAGCGCGCTCGCGATCGCGGCACGCATCGGAGCGAGCTCGTCGGCGGCACGTCGCAAGATCTCGACGTCTGCGCCGGCGCGCCGGGCGAGCGCGGCCAGGCTCGGACCATTGGAGTCAGGAATCGAGCCCGGCCGCGGCGCGGAGCCGGCGTCGCGTAGCTCGTCGCCGGTGCACAGGAGCAGGACCTTCGGTCGTCGCGCGACGGGGACGAGAGCGCGATCGATGGCCGCGATCAGGCCGAGCCGAAACGGATTGAGCCGCGTGCCGCGGGTCAGCGCGATCGCGCCGCGCGCCAGATCTTCACCGCACCGTCGCACGTGGGCGCCGGGGCGCGGAGCGGCGCGAAACGACACATGCGTCGCGTCGCGCTCCGCCTCCTCTTGCATCACGACCGAGTCGGCGCCGTCGAGCAATGGCGCGCCGGTGAAGATTCGGGCCGCCGTGCCGCGCGCCAGAGCGCCCCCACTTCCTCCCGCGCGTTGCTCGGTCGAGACCTCGAAGCGCCACGGTGCCGGTCCGGTGAAATCGGCGGCCCGCACCGCGTAGCCGTCCATCGCGCTGTAGTCGAAAGGAGGCAGGTCCACCTCCGACGCCAGATCTTCGCTCAACGTGCGGCCGTCGGCGTCGGCGACGGGAATGAGCTCGCTCGTCAGCGGGCTTACTTGCGCGAGGATGCGCTGGCGCGCGAGCTCGAAGTCCAACATCGGCGCGAGTGTACGGTGCTTTCGCCGGACCTCACAATCAGCAGCCGGGGCGCATGTCAGCGCGCAACTGGCCAGTGTCTGAAGCCGATGAGGGGGGCGCACGTCTAACCCCCAGGGCGCAAAGCCCCGCTCGCCCCGCCCATCTGTCATGTCCCGACCCGCTGCCTTGCCCGCCCGCTCCGCCCGGACCATGCTCTCGTCCGTGTACCGGTCTTCTCTACTTCAGGGGCCGACGACGTTGGCGCGCTGGTTCAGGATCGCCGGTCTGGGCGTCGCCGCGCTGAGCGCCCTGCTCCCGTCTGCTCCCGCGCGCGCGCAAGAAGCCGACAGCGGCTGGTTCGAGGCGCCCGCTGACGACGCAGGCCGAGCGCCCGAAGCCGCGTCTCAACCGGACTACACGCCGCCGGCCCCCGGCGTGCCCGCGCCTGCGCCGCCCCCGCAAACCGAAGTCGAAGACACCGATCCGAGCGCGCTGACGACCTTCCGTCCCGCTCTCGATCCGTACGGCGTCTGGGTCACCGATCCCAACTACGGCACGGTGTGGGTGCCGAATCGCGACGTCGTGGGGGCTGACTTCGCCCCCTACGTCTCGCGCGGCCACTGGGCTCTCACCGCCGACAACGACTGGATCTGGGCCAGCGACTACCCTTTCGGCTGGGCCGTGTTCCACTACGGCCGCTGGGTGTGGATCGCGAGCAGCGGCTGGGCGTGGGTGCCGGGCCGCACCTACGCCAACGCCTGGGTCGTTTGGCGGGTCCCGACACCTGGCTACGCTTACGTCGGTTGGGCGCCGATGCCGCCGACCTGGGGCTGGCGGCACGGCTACGCGTTCTCCCTGTGGTACTCGCCACCGCTGCCGTACGTCTTCTGTCCGAGCGCGTACGTCTTCGACTACCGCGTCCACTATCACATCGTTCGCGATCGCCACCTGGTTCACGACATCGCGTCGCATACCCACGTCTACCCGACTCCATACCGCGCGCCGGCGCAGCCTTCGGCTCGCACGGCCGCCTCGCCGTCGGCACGCCCGCGCCGGATCGGGCCCTCCGCCGCTCCGCGCGGCCCGGCGATGGCGGCGGCGCGTGTCCCCGCCCAGGCCATTCCCGCGGTGCGAACCGCGCCTCCCGCCAGCGCCGCGCGGCTCGCCGGCAGCCGGCTCGGCGCCGGGCTGACGCGCGAACCATACCGCGACGTGGCCCAGTCGCAGCTACGCACCACGCGCGTCCGCGATGCTCGAGACGCCGTCGTGCGCGACTCGGTGCGGAGCCGGTCGCCCTCGTCTTCTTGGTCGACGGTGCCGCGCTCCAATTGGTCGAGCGCGCCGCGCAGCAACCCCAGCCGCACCTCCTCCGAGCCGCGCCTGAATCCATCACGCACTCGGGTCGCTCCTTCACCCTCTCGCACCTATTCACCCGCGCCGATGCGCAGCGTAGCCCCCGCGCGCAGCATCGCGCCGATGCGCAGCGTCGCGCCGGTACGCAGCTTCTCGCCATCCATGCGCGGGGGCGGTAGTTTCCGGCGGCGCTGAGCAGCGTCGCTCCTCAACCGAACCGAAGATGCAGCAACTCCGCTTCTCGTCCCCGGCGCTGGCAGTCCTCGCGCTGCTGCTGCCGGCCTGTGGCTACGGCGACCATCACCACTACCACGACGATTACGATGACTACGACGACGGCTACGCCGGCGCGCCCGCCGCGCCTCCGCCCGGAGACGTCGAGGAGTCGACTATCGACACCGATCGCTTGCTCGACGTGGATCCCGGCGCGGGCGCGGGCGCGTTCTTCGAATACGAGACGGGCGGCACGTACCACGTCACCACGACTTGCGACGTCGGGGACGGCCCCGACTGCGCCTGGGACATCGTGATAACCCCGCTCGATGGCGCGCCGATCGAGAGCCTGGCTCCGTTCGACCTCGAGAAAGACGACTCACTGGCCTTCGGTTACGGCAACCAAGTGCAGCTCGTCGCCAACACGGGCGAAGATTTCGACGGCTTCAGCTTCCAGACCGAGCCCGGCGCCGCCATTCAAGTCGACGCTTTGCTCGATGGCGGTGCCGCCAATCGCTACCTGTTTTGGGTCGGCGACGGAGCACTGCACCAAGGTGCTCCGTCGAACCCGCTCAACCTCGTTCCGAGCGAAGACTAGCTCCCGCCTCAGGCCTTGGGGCCTTTGCGGTGGCCGTGCCCCAGCTTGCCGTCCTTACGGGCTTGCTGCATTTCGGGGTGGCTGATCTTGCCGTCCTGGTTCGCGTCGGCGACCTTGATCCGCGCCCAGCGCTCGTCGCCCACTTCGCTCTGAGTCAGAAAGCCGTCCGCATTCTTGTCGGCCTTCTTGAAACCGGCGCCCTTGCCCTTGCCCTCGTGCTTACCGTCGCATTGCGGCTTGGCAGGCGTCTCGGCCAGGGCCAGCGCCGAGCTCCCCAAAGTAGCCGCGGCGAACAGAATTCCGATGGAAAAACGCTTGGTGGTGTTCATCTGTCTTTTCTTCCTCGAGGCTGTTTCCGCCTCGTTGCCGTACCGACGCGTCACCCGCCAGGTCCCCTACGCCGCTTTATCGCCCCGGCCCCCCCTTGACAGTTTGCCCCGCGTGTAAAACCTACGCGCCGAGGATCCCGATATGAGCGCCGTCAATCATTCGTTTCAGGCCGAAGTCAGCCAGGTCCTGCGCCTGGTCATTCATTCGCTCTACAGCAACCAAGAGATCTTCCTGCGCGAGCTGATCTCGAACGCGTCCGACGCGCTCGACAAGCGTCGCTTCTCCGCGCTGCAGTCTCCCGAGCTGTGGAACACCGACGAGCCGCTCAAGGTGCGGCTGATCCCGAACAAGGAGCAGGGCACGCTCACGATTTGGGACAACGGCATCGGCATGGGCGAAGAAGACTTGAAGCAGAGCCTGGGGACCATCGCCTGGTCCGGTTCGCGCGAGTTCTTGAAGAAGCTCGAGCAGCAGAGCGCCGAGCAGCGCGATCTGCCGCAGCTGATCGGCCAATTCGGCGTCGGCTTCTACAGCTCGTTCCTCGTCGCCGAGCGCGTCGAGGTCGTGAGCCGCGCCGCCGGCACCGACAAGGCGTATCGCTGGGAGTCGACGGGTGAGGGCGGCTTCAGCATCGACGAAGCAGAGCGCGCCTCCGCCGGCACCAGCATCATTTTGCACCTCAAGAAAGACACCCACGAGTACCTGGATCCGTATCGCTTGCGTCAGCTGGTCGAGCGTTACTCTGACTACCTGTCTTACCCGATCGAGCTCCAGAAGCCGGGAAAAGACGACGAATTCGAGGCGATCAACCGCGGCACCGCGCTCTGGCAGCGCTCGCCCAAAGACGTCACGGCCGAACAGTACGAGGAGCTGTACAAGCACCTCACGCACGACTGGCAGCCGGCGTTGCTCCACCGCCACTTCCGCATCGAAGGCACCCAGGAGTTCAGCGGCTTGCTGTACGTGCCGAGCCGCGCGCAGTTCGACCTGTTCGAGCCCGACGCCAAGCACGGCGTGCGGCTGCACGTCCGGCGGGTGCTGATCATGGACAGCTGCGAGGATCTGGTCCCGCGCTGGCTGCGCTTCGTGCGCGGCGTGATCGACTCCGAGGACTTGCCGCTCAACGTCTCGCGCGAGCTGCTGCAAGACTCCAAGATCGTGCGCACGATCAAGAAGCAGGTTCAAAACCAGGTGCTCGACGCGCTGGGCGAGCTGGCCCAGGACAAGCCCGCCGAATACGAAAAATTCTGGGGTCTGTTCGGCGCCGTCCTCAAGGAGGGCCTGCACTTCGACCCCGAGACGGGCGACAAGCTGAACAAGCTGCTCCGCTACGAGAGCGCCGCTACCGGCAAGCTGGTGAGCCTCGACGAGTACCTGGCGGCGGCGCCCGCGGACCAACCGGCGATTTACTACGTGACGGCGCCGTCCCGGTCGGTCGCGATCCAGAGCCCGCACCTCGAGCAGGTCCGCAAAAAGGGCTACGACGTGCTGCTCATGACCGATCCCGTCGATCCGTTCGCGGTGTCGGGGCTCACCGAGTTCGCCGGCAAGCCGGTGGTGTCGGTCGCGTCGCCCGATCTCAAGCTCGGTGACGAGGCCGAGAAAAAACCGGAAGAGTCGCAGACCAAGGAGCAGACGGCGCTGCTCGATCGCTTCGGCGCCGTGCTCAAAGACCAGGTCTCGAGCGTGAAAGCCTCGTCACGCTTGCTCGACTCGCCGGCGTGCCTGATCGTGCCGGACGGCGGCTTGCCCCCGCAGATCGAGCGCATGCTGCGCGCCCAGGGCCGCGAGCTGCCCAAGGCGCAGCGCATCCTCGAGCTGAACCTCGAGCATCCTCTGCTCAAGAACGTCCAGCGCCTCGAAGAAGCGTCGCCCGGCTCCGAGCCCGTCCAGGAGTGGATGCACTTGATCCACGATCAAGCGGTGCTGGCCGAAGGCAGCCCGCTCGAGGATCCGGCCGCGTTCGCCAAGCGGCTGACCAAGCTGTTCACGACCGCCAGCGAAAAAGCCGCCGGTTGAAGTCGCCCGGGCCGCCGCAGAGGTGGAGGCCCAGCTCCTGTTCGCGCCGCCCAGCGGGGCGGCGCCGCGCTGCTCGTCGCCGCCGCCCGCTGCTCATTCGCCGTCGGCGCGATGACAACGCCGACGTTTTTCGAGCTGCGTCACGCGACCACGAGCAAGCGCCGCGCTACTCGTCGCGCGGCCGCTTCTTGCGCTTCTTCTCGTGGCGGCGGCGCAGGCGCTCGATCGGCGGGGGCGGCACCGTGAGCGGCTTCGAAGACAAGCCGCGGATCTGCTCCTGCTCGCGCGCCCGCTCGCGCGCAAGCTCCATGAAGCGCTGCTGGCTACGCACGCCGTCGCGCTCGGCGACGCGCTCGTACTGCCCGCTCGGGCGCAGCAGCCAGCCCTTGGCGGCGTCGCTGCGCATGATCCCGAGCACCTCCTCGATCATGCGCTGCTTCAGGCCTTCGTCGAGCACCGGAAACATCACCTCGACGCGGCGCCGGAAGTTGCGCGGCATCCAGTCGGCGCTGGAGCAGAAAACTTCGTCGGCGCCGCCATTTCTGAAATGAAACAGCCGCGCGTGCTCGAGGAAGCGATCGATCACGGTGTGCACGCGGATCTTGTCGCTGACCCCGACGATGCCGGGGCGCAAACAGCAGATGCCGCGCACCAAGAGGTCGATCGTCACGCCGGCTTGAGAGGCGGCGTAGAGAGCCGCGATCACGTCCGCGTCGACCAGCGAGTTGAGCTTGGCCACGATGCCGGCGGGCCGCCCCGCGCGGGCGTGCTCGGCCTCGCGCGCGATCAAGCCGAGCACAGCTTCGTGCAGGCCGAGCGGCGACACGATCAGGCGGTTCCAGCGCGCGGGCGCGCTGTAGCCGGTCAGCATGTTGAAGAACGACGTCGCGTCCTCGGCGATGTCGGCGCGAGCGGTGAACAGCGAAATGTCTTCGTACAGACGCGCCGTTTGTTGGTTGTAGTTGCCGGTCGCGAGGTGGACGTAGCGCCGTAAGCCGCCCCGCTCGCGCCGCACCACCATCAGCACCTTGGCGTGAGTCTTGAAGCCGAGCAGGCCGTACATCACGTTCACGCCCGAGCGCTCGAGCGCGCGCGCCCAGGAGATGTTGCTCTCTTCGTCGAAGCGCGCTTTGAGCTCGACCAGCGCCGTGACCTGTTTGCCGAGCTCGGCGGCGCGTTGCAGCGCGCGCACGAGCGGCGACTCGCCACCGGTGCGGTAGAGCGTCTGCTTGATCGCGATCACGCGCGGGTCCTCCGCCGCCTGCGACAAGAAATCGATCACCGCCTCGAACGACTCGTAGGGGTGGTGGAGCAGCACGTCGCGGGCGGTGATGGTCTCGAAGAAGTCGTCGGAGTCGCGCAGCGGCGGCACGTATTGCGGCACGAACGCCTCGTCGCGCAGATCGCGGCGCTCGTCACCGGCGCTCAGCACCGTCATGTCGCCCAAGAACAGCGGGCCGTCGACGTTGTAAACGTCGCGGTTCGGATCGAGCTCGAGCGCGCGGCACAGCCAGTTGAGCGAGTCTTGAGGCGGGCGCCCGCTCACCTCGAGCCGCACCGCGTGACCACGCTCGCGGCGGCGCAGCTCCGCCTGCAGCGAGCGGAGCAGGTCCTCGCCCTCGTCGTCGTCGATCTGGAGGTCGAAGTTGCGGGTGACCCGGAACGCGTACTGGCCGATCACGCGCAGCTGCGGGAAGATCAGCTTGGTGTGCCGCAAGATCAGCTCTTCGATGGCCACGAACGCTCGGCGCGAGCCCTCGAGCGGCACGCGGATCAGACGCGGGATCATGCGCGGCACTTGCACCAGGCCGAACGACGGCTCGGTGCTGTGGGGGCGCTTCTCGAAGATCATGCCCACGTTGATGCTCTTGTTGCGCACGTGGGGAAACGGATGCACCGGATCGATCGCGATCGGCGTGAGCGCCGGATAAATCTCCTTCGCGAAATGCTCGTCGAGCAGCGCTTGCTCTTTGGGGCTGAGCTCGCTCGCAGACACCAGCGCGACACCTTCGCGCTTCAGCTCCGGCCGCACCGCGTTCCAGATGCGGTAGCTCTCGTCGGTCAGCTCGTGGGCACGTTCGCTGATCGCGGCGAGCTGCCGCTGCGGCGTCATGCCGTCGGGGGTCGACTCCTCGACCTCGCCCGATTGCTGAGCTTGGAGGCCTGCCACCCGAACCATGAAAAACTCGTCCAGGTTCGACGCGAAAATCGCCAAGAATTTCGCGCGCTCGTACAGCGGCACCCGCGCGTCGTCGGCCTCCGCCAGCACGCGCGCGTTGAACTCGAGCCAGGACAGCTCGCGGTTGATGTAAAGCGAGGGGTCGTCCGGCCGAAGCGGGGTCGTCGCCACCGGGACGCTGGCTGGAACGCCAGCGGCGCCCCGACTGGGTTCTTGAACGAATGTCATCGGCGAACGCTGGCATCCTAGCCTTGTCTCACTGACGTGCCCGCTCTTCGCGTGACCGGCACCGAAAAGTCACAATCCTCGAGGCGGGGCGAATTGTGGGTTATTGTGCCCGCGGTGGCGTTGAGACAGGTCGCATTCTGGATGGCGCTCGCGGCGACAGCTTTCGCGGCGTGCACGCGAGTCGAGCAGTCAGGCCCGCCAGCCAAGGTGCCAATCGCCAGCGGCGGTTTTGGCGGAGAACCGACCGAGCCCGGCTCACGGGCAGGCGCAGGTGGTGACGGCGGCGGAGGCGCGCCTTCCGGCCCCGGCGGCGCGCCGGCGGCGATCGAGCTCGGTCTCTGGCCCACCTTCGCCAGCGACCCGCAGCAGCCGAGCGACGTTCAAGCCGTCTCTGCCGCCGTGTCGGGGCTCTCCGTCGGCTCGACGACGCTGCCGATCGCGGAGCGCTGGGACTCGCTCAGTGGCGCCACCGGCACCCCGCGTCGAGTGACGTGGGACCGCCTCGACGCGATGATCAAGCCGTACCGCGGGCGTGGCGGAAATGTTGCGCTGTGCATCGGCATCGTCGATCGTCAGGACGCGGCGTGGCCGTTCGCTTCCGATCTCGAGGGCGAGGAGGCGCTGTCGGCGATGCAGCGCACCATCGACGAAGTGCTCGCGCGTTACGCCGCGCAACTGTCACACCTCTGCTTCGGCTACGAGCTCGATCGGTACCTGGCGAAGGTTTCACGCGAGTCCGGCCGGCGCCTGCTCGAGTTTCTCGAGCAATCGATCGCCTACGCCAGTCAGCACCCGATGCGCGGCCCGCGCACGGCGATCGGCGCCGCCATCACCCTCGGCGCCCTGAGCGAAGCCGGCGACGCGCCGCTCGACGAGCTGCTCCTCGGCGACGAGGTCGTGGCCGTTTACGATCCGCTCGACGCCCACGCCAAGCTCAAGCGCCCCGACGCGGTGGCGGACGAAATCGCGGCCGCGCTCGAGACACTGTCTTCGCGGCCCGGCATCGCACTGCCACTCACCCTGTTCGAGGCCGGTTACCCGAGCGCGGAGGACGCGGGCGCGACCGAAGAGAGCCAGCTCGCTTTCTACGATTCGCTGTTCACCGGGCTCGCCGCGCACCGCGACGCGCTGGGTTTCGTGGGCATCTTCGGGCTCGGTGACCGCGCCGCCGCCGATTGCGACGCCGAGGCTGTTCTTTTCGGTGGCAGCGCGACGGCGCAGGCCGCGCGCGCGCTCGTGCGCTGCTCGATGGGTCTCCGGGCCGACCGCGACAAACCGGCGTGGCCGAGCGTCCTCGCCGCTTTCTCGCGGTTCCGCTGAGCCCACGGAGCGCCGACGCGGACGCCGATGCGGCGTGCGCGTTGAGCGGTTGAGCGTGTTGAGCGCGGGACGAGCGCCAGATTGTGTGGTTTACTTTGGGCTTGTTGTCACGAGCTTGCGCAAGGCTTTTCACCAACGCTTGCACGAGGAGATAGGGACGCAAGATGACGGAGACGCTCGCTTCGCCGCCTGACACGAGCATGGTCGCGCAGATCGCGGCTATGCAGGACTATGACCGCTACCGCGACCTCGCATGGGAGGGCAGCTTCGAGGAATACCTCTCGATCGTGCGTGACCGCCCCCAGGTCACGCGCAACGCCTTTCAGCGCATGTACGACATGGTCATCTCGTACGGCACCGAAGAGTACATCGACAACAAGAAGAAGCTCATCCGTTACAACTTCTTCCGCGACGAGATCGACGAGGGCAAGGACGCTGTCTTCGGGCTCGACATCCCGCTGATGCGGCTGATGAACGTGCTCAAGGCCGCCTCCGAAGGTTACGGCCCCGAGCGCCGCGTGATCTTGCTGCACGGGCCGGTCGGCTCGAGCAAGAGCACGATCGCGCGGCTGCTGAAGAAGGGCATCGAGCGCTACTCGACCACCCCCGAAGGCGCGCTCTTCACCTTCAAATGGGTGAACCTGGCCGGCATGGGCCTGGCCAGCGGCGAGGCCGATACGTTCGACTCGCCGATGCACGAAGAGCCGCTGCGCATCATCCCCCCCGAGTGGCGCGAAAAATCGATCGGCAGGCTCGGCCTGTCGAACGACAAGTTCAGGGTCAAGGTCGAGGGCGATCTCGATCCCGCCAGCCGCTTCATCTTCAACGGCTTGCTCCTCAAATACAACGGTGACTGGGGCAAGGTGGTGCACAACCACATCCGCGTGAAGCGCATGATCCTGTCGGAGAAGGATCGCATCGGCATCGGCACGTTTCAGCCGAAAGACGAGAAGAATCAGGACTCGACCGAGCTGACCGGTGACATCAACTACCGGAAGATCGCCGAGTACGGCTCCGACTCGGATCCGCGCGCCTTCAACTTCGACGGCGAGTTCAACATCGCCAACCGTGGCATCGTCGAGTTCGTCGAGGTGCTCAAGCTCGACGTCGCGTTCCTCTACGACCTGCTCGGCGCCTCGCAAGAGCACCGTATCAAGCCCAAGAAATTCGCCCAGACCGACATCGACGAGGTGATCATCGGTCACACCAACGAGGCGGAGTACAAGCGCCTGTTGAACAACGAGTTCATGGAGGCCTTGCGCGATCGCACGATCAAGATCGACGTGCCCTACATTACGCGGCTGTCGGACGAGATCCGCATCTACGAAAAAGACTTCAACCACGAGCGCGTGCGCGGCCGTCACATCGCCCCCCACACCCTCGAGGTCGCGTCGATGTGGGCGGTGCTGTCGCGGCTCGAAGAGCCGAAGAAGCACAACCTGCACCTGCTCCAGAAGATGAAGCTGTACGACGGCAAGGTCTTGCCCGGCTACACTCAAGACACCGTCAAGGAGCTGCGCAAAGAGTCGAAGCGCGAGGGCATGGAAGGTATCAGCCCGCGCTACGTGCAAGATAAAATCTCGAACGCGCTCGTGAGCGACTCGGGCGAGGGCACCATCAACCCGTTCATGGTGCTGAACGAGCTCGAAAAGGGCCTGTCGCACCACTCGCTCATCACCAGCGAAGACGGCAAGAAGAAGTATCGAGACCTGATCGGCGTCGTGAAGCGGGAGTACGAAGAGATCGTCAAAAACGAGGTCCAGCGCGCGATCAGCGCCGACGAAGAAGCGATCTCGAAGCTTGCCGCCAACTACATCGACAACATCAAGGCCTACACGCTGCGCGAGAAGGTCAAAAACAAGTACACCGGCCAGGACGAAGACTCCGACGAGCGGTTGATGCGCTCGATCGAAGAGAAGATCGACATTCCGGAGAACCGCAAAGACGACTTTCGCCGCGAGATCATGAACTTCATCGGCGCCAAGGCCGTGGAGGGCAAGAAGTTCGACTGGCAGACCAACGAGCGGCTGCGCCGCGCCCTCGAGCTCAAGCTGTTCGAAGACCAGAAAGACAGCATCAAGCTCAAGACGCTGGTCAGCGCCGTCGTCGATCGCGAGACGCAGGAAAAGATCGACATCATCAAGGCGCGGCTGATCCGCTACTTCGGCTACAACGAGGTCAGCGCGACCGACGTGCTCAACTACGTCGCGTCGATCTTCGCGCGCGGCGACGCCAAGACCTGATCGAGCGCCGTGGCGGATCCCCGCGGGCGTCGAAGCAGTTCGGCGCCCGTGGCGTTTCGGACGCAGCTCGTCCCCGCGCCGCGCGAGGCGGTGTTCGAGCTCTTTTCGGCGGCCGAGAACCTGGAACGCCTGACGCCGCCGTTCTTGCGGTTTCGGATCCTGACCCCGCTGCCGATCGAGATGCGGCGCGGCCAGCACATCGAGTATCGCATCGCGCTCGGTGGGGTGCCGATGGTTTGGCTGACCGAGATCACGGAGTGGCAGCCGAACGAGCGCTTCGTCGACGAGCAGCGGCGCGGCCCATACAGCTACTGGCGTCACCTCCACGAGCTCCGCGAGAGCGAAGGCGGCACCGAAATGACGGATACTGTCGACTACGAGCTGCCGCTTGGCCCGCTCGGAGCGCTCGCGCACTCCCTCGGCGTCAAACGCACGCTCGAGCGCATCTTCGATTTTCGTCGCCAGGCGGTGGCGACGGCGTTCCCGCCGCGTTGAACGACAGCGAAGAGGTTGCCCGCGCGTTTGGAGGGAGCGCCGCCGAGCGCCGCCAAGTGAGCTTCTGCAAGTTGGCGGCGGCGCGGCAGCCCCCGCCCGAAGGGTGCGAGCAGGTAGGCGGCAGTCGATAGCGCGAGGCTAAACCGTCGGTCGATCGCGTCGTTCTGCGGGCACGAGTTCTGCAAAACGGAGCCTCGAGGAGCATACCCGATGAAATCGTTAACTGCCGTTCTCGCTTTGCCGCTGTTGGTTCTCACCGGTTGCCCGCGCGACAAACAGCAGCCGCTGACCCTCGGCGAAGCGACCCAGGCCCTGGAGCAGGCCCGCGACGCTGGACAGGCCGAGGGCCTCACGGCGAGCAGCGTCGACATCTCGACGAATTTCACGATCGGCACCGCGGTGCAAGAGGGAGCGGAGGAGCTCCGTAGCTTCATCGGTACGCAGCTGCCATGCGCCGACATCACGCTCCGAGACGCCTCCCTCACCGTCGTGTACGGCGCCAAGCCCGGCAACTGCACCTACCGCGGACACACGTTCTCGGGCACGCACGTGATCGGCGTCGAGCGCAACGACGAGGCCCAAGTCGAGGTGCATCACGAGTGGACCGACTTCAGCGACGGCGTCGTTTCGCTCGACGGCGCCGCCGACGTTACCTGGAATTTCGCGGACGAGACGCGGCGCGTGAAGCACACCTCACGGTGGACGAGCCTGGCCAGCGGCCGCACCGGCACCGGCTCGGGCGACCGGCTGCAGTCGGTGCTGGCGGGCGGCCTGAGCGAGGGCATTGTCGTCGACGGCGAGCGCAACTGGCAAGGCGAGCGCGGCGGCTGGGATCTGGCGATCGACGGGGTGGAGCTGCGCTGGACCGATCCGGTGCCGCAGGCGGGCCGCTACACGCTGAGCACGCCGTTCGACAAGACCGTCAGCATGTCGTTTGCTCGCCTCGACGCCGATACGATCAAGGTCACGGTCGAGAGCGGCAAGCGCGAATTTTCGTTCGACGTGAGCAAGCTCGGCGCGATCGCCGAGAGCAAGTGACGCGCGCTGTCACGCACTAGTGAGTCGGCGCCGCGTCGCTCGCGATGGGCGGCGCTGTCGCCAGCTCCGAGCGATCGTTGCGCGCGGGGGCGGCCGGGTCGACGTTTCCTACCGCCGCGAGCGACGTATCGAGCAGGGCCGCGTCGGCGGCGTCGAGCGCGCGAGGATCGCTGTTCAAGATCGATCGGCTGTAGCCGAGCCAGCGCGCCGCGTGCAGGACGTCGCCCAGCTTGAGGAACGTTGCGCCACGGTACAGGCCGAAGCGTGCTCGCTCGGCGTTCGATGAGCTGGCGAGCCGCGGCTCGGTTTGTTCGAACACCTCGGCGGCTTCGACGTAGTGAGCCTGTTCGTAGAGGTGGGTGCCGCGGACGACGTAGTGCCCGCCGCAGGCGCTGGGGAGCAGCGCCAAGAGCAGCAGTGATACCGCGACGCCGCCGAGCCTCCACGAGGTCGGGCAAGGGCGCGAGCGGACGGCAGCGCTGCACATTTATTCATAGGCTACATGGGCGATGACCGGCGCGCCCGCGCCTTCTGACGGTCCGGCTGCGAATGCTGCGACCTCCGCCTACCCGGTTGCGCCAGTGTGTCGCGGCGCTGACACACGTTTGCCCCGGGAATCAAAGGGGATAATTGCTATTTGGCACAGCGTCGTGGCACGATGCGCGCACTTTTCGGGCCGTCAGTCAACGTGATGGCCCGCCCGGATTAGCTGCTTCTTCGGAGGAGGACTCGTGATGCGCAACCTAGTGTCTTGGCTGGTGTTTGGGACGGTGAGCGTGTGGTCGTGTGTGGCATGGGCGGCGGAGCCCAAGGCCGATGCCGAGGCCGACGCTGCGACCGCGAACGAAGCCGGCGCGCCCGCTGCCGACGCCGACGCCGACGCCGACGCCGACGCCAAGCCGAACGACGGCGCGACAGCACCCGACAAGGACTCGGCGTTGGTCGCGGACGCGGAAGCGGGCGGCTCGCCCGTCGAGCTTCCGAACAAGACGTACCTGTTCGTGGGCGCGCGCTATCGCGCGATCATCTTGCCCAAGTTCATGATGAACCTGTTCGGCAGCGGCGGAAAGACGCTGGTCGTTCACGGTGTCGGCCCCGAGTTCTCGATTCGCAAGAACGCGTTCGAGTACAACTTGTCGATTTGGTACGCGGGCTACGGCATGGACCCGACAGCGTTCAAAGCCAAAGACGACCCCGCCACTTCTTGGGAAATCGTCGAGAGTCGGGTGAAGTCGATCTTCATCACCGCCGACTTCCTGTGGAGCCAAGATTTCACCCCCGAGTTTGCCCTCAACTACGGCCTCGCCGGCGGCTTCGGCATCATCTTCGGCGACCTGTATCGAACGCAGGCTTACCCGGGCATCAGCGGCAACCCGAACACGGGCGAGGGCTTCGTCAAGTGCGCCGGCCCCGGCTCGCCTGACTTCAACTACTGCGGGACCGACAACAACCACTACAATGGTTACACCGAGCCGAGCTGGAGCGGCGGTGGGTCGAAGCCGATCATCTTTCCGTGGCTCGCGCTGCAGACAGGCGTTCGCTACAAGCCGCACCGCAACTTCGCGGCGCGCTTCGATGCGGGCTTCGGCACCAGCGGCTTCTTCCTGGGTCTGGGCGCCGACTACGGGCTGTGAGTCAGGTTGGGTGCGCCCGTTTTGCCTGATTTGAAGGAGCTGGATCTTCCGCAGCGCTACGAGCCGCTGCAGCGCCTGGGACGGGGCGGCGGCGGCGAAGTGTGGGCGGTGCGTGACCGCGCGACAGGTCACAGCTACGCGCTGAAGCTACTGGCCGAAGAGGCCAGCGAGCGCGAGATGGCAGCGCTGGTACGCGAGGCGGTGGCCTTGAGTGGCCTCGAAGGTCTCGGCGTGCCGCGGGTGATTCGCTTCGGGCGACTGCCAGGCTCCGGTCAGCCGTACCTCGTGCGCGAGATCGTCGAAGGTGAGAGCCTGGAGGCGGTGCTGGCGCACGGCACCGACGCGCGGCGCGCGCTCGAGATCCTGGCTCGCGCCGCCGACCAGCTCACCCTGCTGCACCGCGCCGGCTTGCTGCACGGCGACGTCAAGCCCGCCAACGTCATCGTCGAGCCCGAAGGCTCGGTGGTGTTCGTCGATTTCGGCCTGGCCGCGCCGTGGCGCGAAGGCGGCGCCCTGGCGGAAGGCCTCACGCCGCGCTACGCGGCGCCGGAGCTCTTCGAGGGCAAGCCGATCACGGTGCGGGCGGAGGTGTTCGCGCTGGGGGTGATCTTGGGAGAAATCCTGGAGAAGGCCGGCATCGCGGTCGGCTCCGACGTGCTGGCCAAGCTGAGCGCGGTGGCCGACTGTGCGACGGCGCGCCTGCCCGAGGAGCGGTTTCCGTCCGTCGACGAGCTCGCGAACGAGGTGCGGCGCGAGCTCGGCACGCCCGCGCTCGACGCGATGGCGGTGGCGGGCGGGGTGCTCTGGCCGATCTCGGGCATCGACGGCGTCTCGAGCCAGCTGCTCGAAGCGGCCCAGTCGCTCGACGAGGGCGGCGTGCTGCGGCTCGAAGGACCGCCTGGCTCCGGACGCAGCGCGCTGATCCGGCGGCTGGCGTGGTGGCTGGGCGTGCTCGGCCGCTCCGTGGCCTGGATCGACGATCCGACGAGCCTCGCTGCCGTCCAGGGCGAGCTGTCGGCCCACGCCAACCTCGGCGGCGCGTTCGTGCTCGTCGACGACGCGGACGGCCTCGACGACGCGGGGTTGTCCGCCGTGCAAGCCGCGCTCGCCGCTGGTGCGCGGCTCGTCGCCGTCGGTGGTGCGCGCTTCGAGCGGGCGCGGGTGTGCGCGATCCCCCCGCTATCGGAGCCGGTCTGCCTGGAGCTGATCCGGCGCGCGGTGCCGTCGCTCACGGCCGGCTTACAGAAGCGGCTCGTGCAGCTGGCCGACGGTCGTCCCGGCGCGCTGCGGCGCCTCGTGCGGCTGATCGCCTCCGAGGCGGTGGCGTCGGCCGCTGATTTCGATCGCGTGGTCGGCAACGCGCCGCTCAGCCACTCGGCCGCGCCGCTCGAGCCGCTCGAGCGCGCGGTATACTTCCTGGATCGCGGCCGCTTCAACGACGCGGCGGGCGCGCTTTCGACTGTCCCCGAGGGCGAGCTGGGCGGCGTCGCGTTCGGCATCGCCAAGGCGCGACTCGAGCTCGGCCTCGGTGAGGAGCGCGGCGCCTTCGCGCGGCTGGAGCAGCTGGCTCTGCTGCCCGACCTGTCGGAGACCGAGCAGCGCACGGTCGGGCTGTATCGAGCGCGCGCGCGGCTCGGCCTCGGCGAATACGCGGAGGCGCTGAGCGAGCTTTCGCAGCTGGCGGCGCGCGGCGACGCCATCGGCACCGAGGCCCAAACTTACCGCGGCCTCGCCCTGTCGTTGGTCGATAGCCACGACGAAGCCCGGCAAGAGATCACGGCCGCCATCGAGCGCGCGCGCGCCGAGCAACGGCTGCGCCTCGAGGCGCTCGGCTTGACCTCGCTCGGCTTCGTGCTGCAGCGCGCGGATCGGCTCGACGAGGCGCAGAGCACGTACCGGCTGGCGCTCTCCGCCTCGGAGCGGGCGGGCGACGCGGGCACGCTCGCGACGGTGCAGACGAGCCTCGCGGGGCTGCTCAAGGTGCGCGGCGACATCGCGGGCGCGATCGAGCTGTTCGAAGCCGCCGTCGACATGGGGCGGCGCAGCGGGCGGCGCTCGACGGCGCGTCTGGCGCTGCTCAACCTCGCCAACACCGACCTTTACCTCGGGCGGCTCTCGCGGGCCCAGACCAGCCTGTTGACGCTGCGCGAGCACAGCGCCCAGCTCCCCAAAGTGATGCTGGCACAGCTGCTCGGTAACGAAGCCGATCTGCTGGCCAGGCAGGGTCGCAACGCGGAGGCAGCGGCGCGCTTCGTCGAGTGCGCGGAGGCGTATCAGGAGCTCGGGCGCAAGCTCGACGCCGCCGAGGCCCGGCTCGAAGCGGTGCTGGTCGCGACCCGCGTCCCTCAATCGCGCGCGGGCGAGCTGAGCCTCGAGCTCGACCGCGCCGAGCAGCTGCTCGCGGGCGCGCCCGCGCATCGCCCGTTGCTGCTGCTGGCCCAGGGCCGAGTCGCGAGCTTGCTCGGTGACGAGCTGGCGGCGCGCGAAAAGCTGGACGCCTCGATCGAAGCGGCGCGCGGCGCTCACCAGCGCGAGTGGCTGTGGCGCGCGCTCGAAAATCGCGCCGAGGTCGAGGAGCGGGGCGGGCAGCCGCTGCTGGCGCGCCGCGATCGCGAAGAGGCGCTGGCCGTGCTCGAGGAGATCGGCGCGCGCTTGCCGCGCGATCTGCGCGAAGTGTACTGGAACGACCCACGCCGCAAATCGCTGCGAGCCGCCGTCTCGGGCGGCGTCGGCCACGCCGCCACCGAATTTCTGCCGTTTGCGCCGCTCAGCGCGCTGCCGGCGGCGAGCCCGACGTTGAAGGCGGCGCGCCGCAACTCCGGCACCACCTCGTCGATGTCTCAGCTCGGCGGGCTGACTCCGCTCGAGCAGCGGTTGTCGCGAATCCTCGAGGTCAACAGCGATCTGGCGGGCGAGCCGAATCTGGAGCGGCTGATCCCGAAGATCATCGGCCACGCCGTCGAGCTGCTGCGCGCCGAGCGCGGCTACGTGCTGCTGGCGGAGGCCGACGGCTCGCTCAGCGTGCACACGGCGCGTGGTGGAGTCGGCGATCCGGCGCGCACGGAGTTCTCGCGTTCGATCGCAGAAGGGGTGGTGGCCACGCGCGAGCCGGTCGTCACGCTGGATGCGCGCGCCGACGCTCGGCTCAAATCGTTCGCCTCCGTGCATCAGCTGCTGCTCGAATCGGTGGCGTGCGTGCCGATCCTGGCCCCCGCCGGCGGGGCGATCGGCGCCCTTTACCTGGAGACGCGGGTCCGGCCGGGACGGCACTTCGAGCGCGAGCTGCCGACGCTACGCGCGTTCGCCGACCAGGTGGCGATCGCCCTGGAAAACGCCCGATTGCTCCGCGAAAACCTGCGCCGCGCCGATCAGCTGGCCGCCGCCAACGCGGAGCTGGCCGACGCTCACGAGCGCTTGCGCGAGCTGCTGGAGGGCCGCACCGAGCAGCTGAAGCGCGCCCGCCAGAAGCTGCGCGAGACGCGCGAGACCCTGTACGGCCATTTCGGCTACCAGGGCCTCGTCGGCACCTCGAGCGCCATGCGCAAAGTTTACGCGCTGGTGGACCGCGTGAAAGACACCGACGTGCCGGTGCTGATCACGGGCGAGAGCGGCACCGGCAAAGAGGTGGTGGCGCGCGCGATTCACGACGCCTCGGCGCGCGGCAAGGCCAAGATGCTGGGTGTCAATTGCGGCGCCATCCCCGAGAATCTGCTCGAGAGCGAGCTGTTCGGCCACGTGCGCGGCGCGTTCACCGGCGCCGAGCGCGACCGCAAGGGTTTGATCCGCGAGGCCGAGGGCGGCAGCATCTTGCTCGACGAGATCGGGGAGATGCCGGTCAAGATGCAGGCGGGCCTGCTGCGCGTGCTGCAAGAGAAGCGCGTGCGCCCCGTCGGCGGCAGCGTCGAAGAAGCCGTCGACGTACGGATCCTGTTCGCGACGAACCGCGAGCTCGAGCGCATGGTCAAGGAGGGCAAATTTCGCGAAGATTTGTACTATCGGATCCAGGTCGTCGAAATTCACCTGCCGGCGCTGCGCGACCGCGCCGAAGACATCCCCCAGCTCGTCGACTACTTTTTGGGCATCTTCGCCGCGCGCTACAAGCGCGAGAAGAAGACCGTCTCCCGCGACGCCCTGCGCCGGCTCCAAGCTTACGGCTGGCCCGGCAACGTGCGCCAGCTCGAGCACGTGCTGCTCAACGCCTGGGTGATGAGCGAAGATCAGGAGCTTTTGCCCGACGACCTGGAGATCCCCGACGGCTTTCGGCCGGCGGCGGCCGAGCGCTCGCCGAGCGCGCTCCGGCCCCCGAAGAAGGGAACCACCTCCCAGCACCGTCGCGACGAGCGCGAGCGCATCATCGAGGCGCTGCGCTCGTGTAACTGGAACCGCGTCAAGGCGGCGGAGCTGTCGGGCATCCCGCGCCGCACGTTTTATCGACGCCTGCGCGAGTACGGCATTCAGTAGCTCACGGCATGTTCTTCTGCTCGATTTGCCAGCCGGCGTCTCCGCACAGCTGGCACGCTTGGCCGTAAAACCAGGGCTTGAGCGCGTCGTCGCCCATCAGATGCAGGCGCATCCACGCCGTGACCGCGCCGTAGACGACGCTCGGCTGCTTGCCGAAGCTCATCCAGCTACCGTGATCGACGCTGAGGTATTCGGCGTACATCGCCGGCAACGTCGTGACGGCGTTCAGCGCGCTCTTCGCGCCGTCGCAGCCGACGATGTCGTCTTGGCCGCCGCAGAAGAACATGGCGGGGCCGTGCAGGTTGCGCTGGACCATGCTGCCTTCGATCGGCACGTTGGTCACGATGCGCGCGTCGCCCGACGCCTGGCTGGTGGCCATCGCCCCTTGCGAGTGACCGGTGGCGCCGACGTGGGCCGCGTCGAGGTGATGATAGAGCGGGCTCGACGGGTCTTCGTTTTGCTCCAGCACCCAGGTCACGCCGACCAACATCGGCTTGGGGTCACCTTTGGCCACGTTCTTGCTGTTCGAGGCGATCACCACGAAGCCGTGGGAAGCGAAGAGCTCGAGCAGCGAGCGGTAGGCGTTGGGAGTCGAGCCGGTGCCGTTTCCCCAGGTGATCACGGGGTGACACAGGCCGTTGGGAGAGAGCTCTTTGGGCCGGAACAGCGTGAATTTCGGCGCCGCGCCCGTATCCGCGTCGGCCTCGCCTGCCTCCGGTCCCACTTCGTTCTCGGTGACCGTCGCGTACGGCCCCGCCTTGGTCGGATCGGCGGCGGGCCAGGGGGCCACGCTGCAACCGCCGCCGGCCGGCGCGGCGCCGCCGTTGGCGATGCCGCCGCCGCTGGCCGTGCCGCCCGCGGTGCTGCCGCCACCGCTCTGGGTCCCGGCGGTCGCGCTACTGCCGCTGGCGGCGCCGCCGGTTGGGGTGGTCCCCCCGACGCCGGCCGTGCCGCTGGTTTGGCCACCGCTGTCAGGCGTCGCGCCCGCGCCCGCCGACGTCGCGTTCGGGCTTCCACCCGCCCCTGCGTCCGTATCGGAGCTGCTGCAGGCGCCTAGCGCGACCCCCACGCTCAGCACGAGCGCGAAGCGCGTGGAACTTTCCAGTGATGTCATGGTGGTGGGCCTCCGATGAAGCACGAAGCTTCCCATGCAGTTGCGTGGACGGGGCGCGGACGGCTCACGAATCCAACGCTCGGCGCTGCGTGCCGCGAATTAATTCAGGAATTTTCGAGGCGGCTCTACATGCCGAGCGACTTGAGCTTCTTGTGCAGGCCTTCGCGCGTGATGCCGAGCGCTTTGGCGGCGCTGGTCTTGTTGTTGGCGTGGGCGGCGAGGGTGCGAGAAAGAATGCGCCGTTCCACGCGATCCATCATCTCGCGCAGGGTGCCGCTGGCGTCGTCTTCTTCGGCGGCGTCGGTCTCGGCGGGTGGCGCGTTGCTCGGCCGCGCGTCGTTCTTGCGGACCCGAGCGCTGAGCAGGTCGGGCGTGATGAAAGTTTCGCCTTCGGCTTGGATGACCGCGCGCTGCACCTCGTTTTCGAGCTCGCGCACGTTGCCGGGCCAGTCGTAAGCACGCAAGACCTCGAGCGCGGCCTGCGTGAAGCCGGCGAGCTCGCGTCCAAACTCGCGCGTGTAGCGCTGGAGAAAATGCGCAGCCAGCAGCGGCACGTCTTCGCGGCGCTCGCGCAGCGCCGGCACGCGTAGCGGGAACACTTTGAGCCGGTAGTACAGATCTTCGCGGAAGCGCCCTTCGGAGACCTCACGCTCGAGGTTGCGGTTGGTGGCGGCCACGATCCGCACGTTCACGCGCCGCGCGACGGCGGACCCAATCGGACGAACTTCGCCTTCTTGCAGCACCCGCAGCAACTTGGCCTGGAGCGAGAACGGCATTTCTCCGACCTCGTCGAGGAACAGCGTGCCGCCGTCGGCGACCTCGAACAGGCCCTTCTTTTCTTCGGTCGCGCCGGTGAAGGCGCCGCGCTTGTGGCCGAACAGCTCGCTCTCCAGCAAATTTTCGGGAAACGCGGCGCAATTTTGGGCCACGAACAGCTTGTCGCGTCGCTGCGAGCGGTAGTGAATCGCGGACGCGAACAGCTCCTTACCGGTGCCGGTCTCGCCTTCGACGAGGACCGTGACGCGCGTATCGACGACCTTGTCCAGCTGCTGCAACACCTGCTGCATGCGCCGACTCTCGCCGATGATGCGCATCTCCCCGACCCGCGAGCGCTCGCGGCCGCGCAAGAACTGATTTTCCTTGCGGAGCTGCTCCTCGGCCAGCGTCAGCTTCTGAATCAGGCGCGCGTTGGCGATCGCCAGCGACGCGCCGCGCGCCAGCACGCCGAGCGCCTCCAGGTCGCGACGATCGAACATCGCGGGCGCGTCGCGGTTGTCGACCTGCAGCACGCCCAGGATTTCATCGCTCTTCCACAGCGGGACGCCGATCGTGCTGCGGATGTTCGCGCCGAGCAGCGACTCCGAGCCGAGGGCTTCGCGCGGCGCGTCGGCGGCCAGCACCGCCGCGCGGCCTTCGACGACCCGCCGGGCGACGCTGCGCGTGAGCGCGACGGGGCCGGCGGGAGCCACCGGGGAGTTGTCGGGGCCACGCACACGCGTGACCATCGGCAACAGCAGCGCCTTTTCCGGCTGCGCTTCGTCGATCAGCGCCACGGTGGCGTGGGTGGCGCGCGGCGCCAGCCGCAGCGCCGCTTCCGCCACCTCGGTCAAGACCGCCTCGAGCGACTCGGCGGAGCCGAGCGCCGCCAGCATCGCCGTCCACAGCTTCGGCTCGAGCGCGGGCGGCGCCGTCGACAGCTCCTGCAAGCTGTGGCTCGCGACGACCTGGGGCGGGGGCGGCTCTTCACCGAGCGAGACGCGAAGCCGCGTTTCGCCGCCGAGCTCGAGCTCATCGCCGCTCGCGAGCGCGTGCTGGCCGTCGCTCAGCGCAAGCTAGATGCGGCTGTCGCCGCGAACGAGGGCGCTGCCGTTCGCGCTGCCCTCGTCGGCGACGGCGAAGCCGAAGGCAGTGGCCGAGATGCACAGGTGGTGGCCGGAGACGTGAGCGCCCGACAGCTGCAGCTCACACGGCGACGCGCGCCCGACGCGCACGACGTCGGCATCCGATTCGAAGACCTTGCCGGCCTCGTCGCCGTTGAGGACCTCGATCCGGATGCGCGACATCGTCGGGGACGCCCGAGCGCTCAGTTACGAGCGTCGATGCGATACATCACTTGCTTGAGCGACGAATCGTAGGCCGCCTTCTCACGATCGGCGGACTTGGCGTTCTTGGCGATGATGGCTCCCAGCTTGCTCGACACGGCCTTGCTGCCCTTGGGCGTGAGGTGGTCGATGGCTTGAGCGGCCACGAAGCGAACGGCGGCGTTGCCGATGCCGTCGATCACGCCGACGAGCTCGTCGCGCGTGGCGTCGTTGCCCAGGATGCCGATCATGTAGCCGGCCTTCACGCCCGCGAACTGCGTCGACTGCTCCTGGCTCTCGGGTTTTTGAATGGCGGCCACGTAGCAAGCGGCGCGATCGCCGCAGGCCTTGAGCTGCGCTTCCACGAGCTTGTAGAGCTTCTGCTCGATGTCGGCGCTGCCGTAGCGGTCCACGGCTGCCTTCACGGTAGCGAGCTGATCGGGTTTGGCGAGCTTGAGCGCGGTCTGGGTCACGGCGGCCTGGTAGGCCTTCACGTCCTCGGCGCTGCCCTTGATCTTGGCCGCCCGCTCCAGCAGCCAGTCGACCATGCCCGGATCGTAGAACTGTCCGGCCGCCTCCGTCAGCGCCTCGAGCGCGCCACCGGCGGGCGGAATTTCCGTCTCGAGCGTGAACGACTCGTAGGCGGCTTTGAAGGCGGCCTTGGTCTCTTCGGTGGCCGGCACCTTGGCCAGCTCGCGCGCGATCACGGCCTTGGTCGGCGCGTCCTTTTCGGTGCCGAGGGCGGAGACCAACGCCGGCGCGGCGTCGGCGCGACCGCTCGTACCGAGCACGAGCGCGGCGGTGGCGACGTAGGGCGTGCCCTTGTCCTCCTTGCCGGTGATCTCCTTGATGCGCTGCTTGGAGAACGCGACGAGCTTGTCGTTCTTGCCCACGATCAACGTGGAGGCGGCGTCTACGGTGGGCTTACCCAGCTTCACGAGCGCGAGCAACGCCGTCGCCTGCACGTCGGCCTTGTTGGGATCGAGCATCACCTTCATCAGCGGCTCCACCGCCGCCGGATCGCCGATCATGCCCAGCAGCTGCGCGGCGGTGGTCTGCCAGAACAGCTCGTCTTTGTAAGGATCGATCGCCGTCTTGTCCTTGCCGGGCGGGGTGATCTCTTTTTCGAGCCGCACCGACAACGGGCCGACCCAAGCCTTGCTCGGCATGTCGAGCATCGACTCGCTGTAATCTTTGTAGGTGACGCCGCCGAGCATCGTGCTCGCGCGTAGCTTGCTGAACGCCTCCACCATCGGTACCGCCAGCGACTCGAGCTTCAGGTCGCCCGTCGCGCGCGCAGCCCACTTGATGTCGCTCTCGTCTTTGGCGGTGGCCGGCTTCTTGGCGAACTCTTCGAAAGCTTTTTTCAGCGCCGGCTCCGTGCGCTTGTCGCGGAACGACGCGAGCAGCTTGATCAAGGAGACGCGCGTCTTCGAATCGAGCGAGTCGTAGTCGGCGACGTAGGTGGCGGTGAGCGGCTCGACCGACTTGTTGATCAGCTCCTGGACGCCGGGGGCTTTGATGTCGTTGCCGTTCTTGGTGACGGCGTCTTCGAAGAACTGCTCCAAGCGTTTGACGGCGCGCGCCTTCCACGCGTTGTCGCTGAGCTTCTCGACCCAGAAGTCGGGTTGGCTCTCGTCTTTACAGCCGACGAGCATGGAGGCGACCATGACCGTCGCGGTGGTGGTGGTGGCGGTGCCCAGGACGAGCGAGCGGATGAGCGAGGCGACAGTACGCGAGGAGCGCAACATGGAAATTCCTCCCGAGACGGATAGGCGTGGAAACAGGCGAGGCGACGAAGACCAGAAAAACCGGGGCGAGCGCCAGAAACTCGCGCAAAATCCCCAGGTTCGCGGTGCCCGCACGCTACGCTGCTAGCCGCGAACCTGTCAATCAACGCCGAGACAGCCACACTGTAGGGCGGCGTGGGTGACGCGATGCGTCGAAGAACGCCGGCGTCAGCCGATGATCATCGCTTCCGCCAATGTCGTGCCGAGCCTGAAGCGGCGGTGGTTCCAGGCGCCGAACGGCTCCGGCGTTTCGCCGGTCGCGATCTGGTGCGCCAGGCGTTTACCGACCGCGGGCGCCATCATGAAGCCGTGGCCCATGAAGCCACTCGCAAGAAAAAGGCCCGGCGCTTCGTCCACCGGCCCCACGATCGGCGCGTTGTCGGGCGACAAGTCGTACAGCCCTGCCCACTGCCGTTGGATCTTGAGCGACGCCAAGCGGGGGCACGCTTCGATCAGCGCACGCGCGTAGAGGGCCAAAAATCTTATCGACGATGCCTGGCTCGGACCGGGCGGCGTTCTGGCGTTGCCGATGCCGCCGACCAGCTCACCGCGCGTCGACTGTGAAAAGTACAAACCCGAGCCGAGATCGGCCACCAGCGGCCCCAGAAACGGCTTGAGCGGCTCGCTGGCGCAAATCTCGTGGCGGTGGGGCTTGGTGCCGAGCTCGATGCCCACGCTGCGCGCAAGCTCCGGGCTGAGCGCGCCGCAGGCGTTCACGACGATCGGCGCCCGCACGCGGCCGCGCTCGGTCACGACACCGCAGACGCGACCGGCCGAGAGCTCGACGGTGTCTACGCGGCAGAAGGTGTGAATGTCGACGCCGAGCGCGCGCGCGCCTTCGGCGTAGCCCCACACGAACGGCCACGGGAACACCACCGCGTCGTTCGGGTTGAAGCTCGCTGCGAGCACGCCGCTCGGCTCGAGCTGGGGCACGATGCTCTGGGCCTGAACGCCGCTGATCAAGCGGGTTTCGAGCCCCAGGCGGCGCTGCAGCTCCACGCTCTTCTCGAGCTCGGCAGCGCGCGGGGCGTCGCGGGCGAGGAACAAGTAGCCGCCCTGGCGAAACCAGGTGTTGATGCGGTGCTCGCGGGCGAAGTCTTTGCACATCGCGAGGCTCTCTTGCATGAGCCGCACGTTGGCTTCGCTCGACCACTGCGCGCGCACGCCGCCGCCGTTGCGCCCGCTCGCGCCGCCGCACAAGTAGCCGGCGTCGAGCACCAAGATGCGGCGCGGCCCGTGCTCTTTGGCGAGGTGGTACGCCGTCGCCAGGCCCATGATGCCGGCGCCGACCACGACGACGTCGACGGCATCGGGGAGGGGACGCAAAGAACCGCCGCGCACGGTCACGCCCCGCAGCATAGCCGTTCAGTCGTCGCGCAGCTCCGCAAAGCTTTGGACCAGCCGCTCGTGCACGTGGCCATTGCTGGCGATGAGCCCGCGATCGTTGCTGAGCGATGGCGCGCGGTAGTCGATGGCGTCGCCGTAGGTATCGGTGAGCTTGCCGCCGGCGGCGGTGACGAGGGCGTCGGCGGCGCACGCATCCCAGCGCTGGCCGGCGTAACCAGGGGCGATGTACGCCTCGACCTCGGCCGTCGCGACGAGCGTCGCCTTCAGGCCGGCGCTGCCCATCACCCGCATCTCGAGCGGGTTCAGCTTGGCGAGCGCCCGCTCGAGCTGCGGGCTGCGGTGCGAGCGCGAGCCGACGAGGCGACCGCGGCTGAGGTCCGTGATGTCGCTCACGCGCAGCGGCGCACGGCGGCCGTCGCGCACCCGGAACGCGCCTTGACCGACCCAGCCCGCGAACACGTCGCCGCGCGCCGGCGCGTCGATCACGGCGGCGATCGCGCGCGCGCCTTCGACGAGGGCGATCATGACGGCAAACTCGCCGTTCTTGTCGACGAACTCGCGGGTGCCGTCGACGGGATCGACGAAAAATACCCGATCGGAGGCGCGGAAGTCGGCGAACGTGGCGGGGTCGCTCTCCTCGGCCACGATCGGCACGCCCGGGAACTCGCGCTCGAGCCGCTCGCAAATCAGCGCGTTGGCGCGGCGATCGGCGAGCGTCACCGGATCTTGCGGCCCCTTGTAGTCGACCTCGAACGGGGCTCCATACACTTCCATCACGACCTTGGCCGCCTCGGCGGCGATCGTCCGCATCAGCTCGAGCTCGGCGTTCATGGCGTGATGCCCACGTTGGCGAGCCGGCTCAGGAGCGCGCGGCGCGTGTCGTCGTCCAAGTACGGCGGCTCCTTGCCGGCGTCGCGCACCAGCTGATCGAGCTGCACCACACTGCGTGGGCCGAGCACGATGCCGCTCAGGGCCGACTCCGACAGCGCGAAGCGAAGGGCAGCCGCGCGCAGGCTCGTCACGTCTCCGCCCACGGCGGGGCGCAGCGCCGAGAGCTGGGAGGTGCGCTGTCGCAGATCGTCGGGTGTCCAGCGATCGCGGCGGTGGTCACCGCGGGGAAATTGCTTGCTGCTCGGCCATTGTCCGCAGAGCAGGCCGTGCGCCAGCACCGAGCGCCCAATCAGGCCCACCTGCTTGGCGCGCGCGAGCGCGAGCACGCCGCGCAAATCTTGCAGGTTGAAGGCGTTGTAGGCGACCTCCAGCACCTGCGCGCCCTCCTCGAGCGCGCGCCGGCCCGTCTCACCGTTGCCGACGCTGGCGCCCCAGCAGCGCGCGGTGCCGTCCTCGACCAGCGCCTTCATCGTCGCCGCCACGTGCCGCTTGCCGAAGGTGACGGTCGAAGGGTTGTGCAGCAAGAGCACGTCGATCGGGCGCTTCAGCCGCTCCCTCGACTTGGTCGCGGCTTGCCGCAGGTAGTCGGCGTCGAAGCATTTGACCGGCGGCGACGCGTCGCGGTCGGTGCCGATCTTGGTGACGACGATCGCCTGCGGATGCGGCTCGAGCAGACGGCCGAGCCGGCTCTCCATCGCGCCCTTGCCGTAGGCGTCGGCGGTCTCGAACGTCGTGATGCCGAGCGCCAGCGCGCGCTGGATGACCTCGTCTTGATCCACGTCGTCGACCTGACCGTAGCCGTCGCCGGAAAGCCCCCAGGTGCCGAGGCACAGCTCGGAGATATCGATGCCGGTTTTGCCCAGGGTCCTGAGGCGCATGGGGCCGCTATAGCACGCGGCCGAGCGACCAGTAATGCAGCAGCGTGAGCGGCTGGCGGCTGCGTAGAACGAGGCTTTGACGGCCTCCGCGCAGGGTCTCCGGCAGCTGCACCGAGAGCTCTTCGAAGCTCTCCCCCGAGGCGTGCAGCGACGCGAGCAGCTTGCCCGCGACGTAGAGCTCGAGCTCGGTGGGCGCCTCGGCCGATAGCCGCACCACCAGCAGTCCCCGGGGCTCGAGCGCAAGCTCGAAGGCTTCGCGTTGGCGCTGCTGGCGGCCGCCGTCGGCGTGCCCGGCGTGCTCCTCGACCACGTTGAACTGGGCGGCGCTCACGCCAAGCTCGTAGGCGTGGGCGGCCTCGCTCTCCAGATCGGCGACGTCGAGCTCGTCCCGCAGCCGTCGCGTTCCCGTATCGAGCAGCGGCAAGGCGCCGGAGCCCAGGCTCGAGTAGTCGGCGCGGCACGCCACCATCAACGGGCCGCCCAGAATCGTCGCCCCCTCGACGCGGCGCTCGGTCAGGCGCTCGCCGAGCAACCCCGGGATGCCGAACCACTCCGGGTAGACGAAGAAATGCGTCGGCAGCTCGCGGCGCGGCAGGCGCTCGTAGTGCTCGAAGCGCGAGCCGGCGCCGGCCACCCAATACCGCGCTTCGCCGCGCGTGGTCAGGCCGACGATATCGAAGGTCTGGCGCCCGGAGTAAAAGGCGATCGCGCCCGCGTCGTTCAGGCCGATCTTGGCCGATCTCGGCAGCGCCCCCGCCGCCCAGCGCCCGAGCGACACCTGCTGCGCCGTGATCGCGGCCGCGCTCTGGGCCACGTCTGCCACCGAAATCGGGGCCAGCTTGGCGAAGCCGAAGCCGGCGACGGCTGGCACCACCAGGCCGAGCCAAGTCAGCTTCGGCCAGCGGCGTGACAACGGCAGCAGCAGCAGCTCGCCGAGCGCGGCCAAGCCGAGTAGCCACGGCCCGCTGAACGGCCACAGATACCGCAGCCGATTGACCAAAAACGTCTCGTACGTCGTCGGCAGCAGCAGCCCCAAACCGACGAGCCCCAGGCCGGCTGCGTGCCAGCTCGCTCGGCGAAGCTTGGCCGCGAAGCACAACGCGGGCAAGCACGCGACGGCGACGAGCTCGTAACCCTCGGGGATGAACGTCCACGACCACTTCTCGCCGTCGAGCAGCGTGTCGAACAGCAGCTTCACGTTGCCGCTCACCGCCATCGGCCAGAAGCTGCGGTAGTAAGGGTTGGCCGGTAGCCACTTGGCGAGCGTCGTCGTCTGGGCCAGGCTGCCCGTAAACAGCCAGTTGACGAACGGCACGCTGAGCGGTCCCAGCAGCGCGACCAGCGCGTGGCCGCGGTGAGGCCGTCCGCGCATCGCGAACGCCACCGCCACCCAGACGCTCGCCAGCGCACCCTCCGGCCGCAGCAGCGCCGCCGTGAACGCGAGCAACAGCAGCTCGCGCTCGCGCCATTTGTCGCGCGCGCCCGGCGGCGACTCGAGAAATTCCGCTCCCCGCCGGGCGCTGCGCAAGAGCACGAAGCCGAGCGGCACCACTTCCATGGCGCTCGCCGCGAACCACGTGTTGGCCGAGAACGAAAGCACCAGCAGGCCGCCCGCGAACGCCAGCGGCCAGCTCAAGAACCGGCGGGATGCCAGGTAGATCTCCGAGGCTTGCCCGAACAAGCTGCCGAAGCCCAGCACCCACGTCAGTAAAACCAGGCCGCGGCCGGAGGCCCCGAGCCAGATCGCGGGAGTCAGGAGCGCCGGCCACAGCAGGCTGGTCGCGCCCGGCACCGGGGCAAGCCCGGGCGCGTACTCGAACGGATGAAAGCGGGCGAAGCTGCGGGCGAACTGGAAGTGGATGTAGCTGTCGTCGAGCGGCGCACCCCAGGTCCCGCCGGAGGCTTCGAGCACGGCCGAGCGCGTCCACAGCGCCAGCCCCAGCGTCACCAGCGCAAAGCTTGCCAGGCACGCCGCATCGAGCCGACTCCGCGCGCGTCCAGGCTGTGCTACGGCTGCGCCGCCGTCGCCTCCTTGGCCGCTGCTCGAAGTCATGTCCGCCGCCTCTAACACGAAGCCGAACCCGTACGCCGACGCCCCGCGCCTGCCCGAGCCAGACCCGTTGGATCTCGCTCAGCTCGTGCAGCCCGGGTGCCCGGTGGAGCTCGAGATCGGCCCCGGCCGCGGCGGCTTTTTGTTCGAGCGCCTGGCGGCGATGCCCGACATTTGCATGCTCGGCTTCGAGATTCGCCGTAAGTGGGCGACGATCATCGACAACAAGCTCGAGGCGCAGGGCCTCGGCCTGCGCGCGCGCGTCTTTTACGAAGACGCGCGCGTCGCGCTGCCCCGCGTCCCCGCCGCGTCGCTGTCACGCATCTATATTCACTTCCCCGATCCATGGTGGAAGAAGCGCCACGAGAAGCGGCTCGTCGTGAACCCGACGCTGTTGCCCGACGTGGTGCGCGCGCTCGTCCCCGGTGGCGAGCTGTTCGTTCAGACCGACGTCGAAGACCGCGCTGCCGAATACCAAGCCGCCATCGACGCCGCCGCCGGCTTGGTGCCGGTGGCGGGTGGTCCGCGCTTGGACGAAAACCCGTTTCGCGCTCGCAGCCCGCGCGAGCACCGCGCGATCAAAGACGGGCTTCCGATTCACCGGCTGCTCTACCGTAAGGCCTAGCGGCGCCGCCGCTGCCGCCGCTTGCTCTACCGCGAAGAGTAAGGGTAGCCTGCCCACAATCATGCGATTTCGAGCGGCCTTCGCGTTGGTTCTGGCTTGCGCCGGGTGCGCCACGTACCGCGAAGACATGTACCGCGGCCAGCGGCTCTACGAAGACAACCAATACGAGCGCGCGCTCGCGATCTGGCGCGTCTTGGAGGCCGACGCCGACTCGCTCAGCTTCAACGAGCAGTCGCGTTACGCGTATTTGCGCGGCATGACCGACTACCGGCTCGGCTTTCGTTCCGATTCGCGGCACTGGCTCGCGATCGCCAAGGCGATCGAGCAAGAGCACAACGGCGGCCTCAGCCCCGAGTGGAAGCAACGCCTCGACGAGTCACTCGACGATCTGAACAAAGACGTGTACGGCGACGCCGAGCGTTACGACAAGAGCCGCTCGACCTTCAAAGAGCACACCAAAGAAGCCGGCGACGAGAGCGGCGGCGCAAAGCCGAGCGATGGCAAATGCTACGCCAACGCGGATTGTCCCGAAGGTCACATCTGCGACAACCGCCAGTGCATCCAGCTCTGAGCGGGGTCGGGCAATCAGTAGCCAGGCGCGAGCCGCGCCGGCTCAGATGCGGCGCAGGTCTTCGATCAGGTCCCGCGTGCGAAGCTTCTCTTTCTTGAGCGCGGCGATTTGGAGCTGCTCGTGGTTCGTGAGATAAATCCGCCGTTCCAGGCGATGGACCTCGCTGTCCAGAGAACGGTGACGACGCTCGAGATCCTCAAGGCTCACTTGCTTCATTCACGATGCTCCTCGGGCAGTGGCTCCTCTCGACTTCGCTTTTGGTCGCGGAAGAGGAACCGCTTCGCACGACTTAAAAACTACGCTTCTTGCTCGGAGCGTCAACGGGTGATTTAGGAAAACGCGCTTCGTAGCTCGAGCAACCGGACTCCACCGTGAAACATTCCACGCCGTCATCGCGGGCGCGCATGCCACAAAAACCGTATTTTCTCGTGCTCTTGTTGAGTTGTGAGCTCGGTTGTGCGAGCGCGGCGCCGGCTCCCGCGACGTCGCAAGACGCTACGAGCGGTAAGGGCGAGCTGGAGGTGCCGCGCACCATCGTCACACCTGAAGGCGCGAGTAGCATCCCCGAGCTGCTGCGCGACGCCGACGCCCTGGCCGCCGCGCAGCGCTGGGCGGAAGCCGCCATCGCCTACGAGCGAGCTTATCGGCTCGAGTCCGAAGGCGTGCTCGGCGAACGCGCGCTGTGGGGAGCGGCCGACGCTCACGACCGCGCAAACCAGCTCGAGCGCGCGCTAGCCGCTTACGAGCTGTACGCGCAGCGAACGCCGGCGACAGCGCGCGGACGCGAGGCGATGTTACGCGCCACGCGTCTGCTCGTATTTCTCGGACGCTTCGCGCCGGCGGGCGTCTACGCCGAGCGTTTGCTCCAGCGACCGAGCGAGCTCGGCGACACGGAGCGGATCGCGGTGCTGAGCGCGCGAGCGCTGGCACTCATCGAAGCCGGCGAAGAGCAGCAGGCGTCGTACTTCATCGAGAAAGGGCGCGACGTCGTCGACGCCCACCAGCTCGACGCCGCTGGCCGCATCTCGCGCGACCTTGCCCAGCTCTACTACGCGCTCGGCGAATCACGCCGGGTGAAGGCGGAGCGCATCGTGTTCCAGCCCATGCCGCCGAATTTCGGCGCCGTGCTCGAAGAGCGCTGCCAGCTGCTGCTCGACGCTCAGAGCGCCTACGCCGACAGCATGCGCGCCTACGACGCGCACTGGTCGGCGATGGCCGGCTACCGCACCGCAGAGCTCTATCAACGCCTGCACCAAGATCTACTGGCCGTCCAGCCGCCGCCCAGCGCCGACACCGAGCGCAAGCGCCAGCTGTTCGAAGGCGCGGTCCGCACCCGCTACGCGATCTTGCTCACCAAGGCGCGGGCGCTGGCCCAGAGCACGCTCTCGATGGCCGAGCGCACCGGCGAGACCTCGGGCTGGGTCGACCGCACCCGCGCAGCGCTCAAAAATATCGACAGCTCGATCCGCGACGAGGAAGCGGCGCTGGCCAAGCTCCCCTACACGAAGCAGGACTTCGAAGCCTACTTCGCCCAGATGTCGGCCCCCGCCGCCCCCGCAGTCACGCGCAAACCCGCACCTGCACCGGCGCCGCCCCACTGAGGTGACGGCGAGGTTGTCAGGTCGTCGAGGGGCCATGCAGTGGCCAACGGCGCCAGGCGGTGGCACTTGGAAGGCGCGGCTCCAGGCCGCTGAGCGTCATCCGGCCGGCGACTACGGGCCCGACGTTCAGTGGTTAAGGCCCGGAATTTGTTGGCCTATTGTCCGGAGAGCCCCTGTAGTCGAAGTTGACGCCCTGGCGGTATGAATTATGCTTGACAGCCTTGGACCCCGGCGCTACCAGAGCGCCGTTCTCCTCGGTCCCCACTTCGCAGCTCATCTGACCCACTGAAGGGGGCGGAGGGAGCAAGGGTGGGGTGCCGCAATTTTTCGAGGAGGACGCTGTCCGTACCGCTCGCCAGACTGCTCATGCAGGATCAAGGCTCTCAACAAGTGTCCCCGCAAAGCGCCCTCCCCGGCGCCGGTGCGGTGGTGTGCTTCGCTGGCGTAGCTCAATTGGTAGAGCACCTGTTTTGTAAGCAGGTGGTTCGGGGTTCAAGTCCCCGCGCTAGCTCTGCGGTCACCCCTCGCGCCCGGCGTCAGTTTGGGATGACTCAGGTTTCGGTTTCTGAAGTTTCGGAGAGTTGCCCGAGCGGCCAAAGGGAGCAGGCTGTAAACCTGCCGGCTTATGCCTACGCTGGTTCGAATCCAGCACTCTCCACCTCAACCGGGCTGCGCCCGGCATCGGTGTCGATCATCTGTCTCCGGGGGCACAGCTCCCGCCCCGCCGAAGTGAATTCAGCGGGGCCCCACCCTCAGGTTTTGGGTCCCCAACCCCAAAACACCTCAGCCGCTCGGCTGGGGCTCTCGTCTCCCCCTCGGGTTCTGGGGCTCCAACCCCAAAACTCAGCCAACGCGCGGGGAACGTCGCTTTCCGCGGGAGTAGCTCAGTTGGTAGAGCGTCAGCCTTCCAAGCTGAATGTCGAGGGTTCGAGCCCCTTCTCCCGCTCCGTCGTCGGCGCGCAAGCGCACCTCATCCGTCATCCGTCATCCGGGGGCGCTGCCCCCGCGCCCGCTGAAGTGAATTCAGCAAAAGTCACTGAAATCCCCGCCCACCTAGCTCAGTTGGTAGAGCACGTCCTTGGTAAGGACGAGGTCACCAGTTCAACCCTGGTGGTGGGCTCGAACCGCTAAAGAGAAGCCGAGAAGAGAAACAGTCATGGCCAAAGAGAAATTCGTTCGTTCGAAGCCGCACGTCAACGTAGGCACGATCGGTCACATCGATCACGGCAAGACCACCCTCACGGCGTCGCTGGTGAAGGTTCAGTCGAAGAAGGGTCTCGCCAAGGAGATCAAGTACGCCGACATCGCCAAGGGCGGCATCGTGCGCGACGAGACGAAGACGGTGACGATCGCGGTCAGCCACGTGGAGTACGAGTCGGCCACGCGCCACTACGCCCACGTCGACTGCCCCGGCCACGCCGACTACATCAAGAACATGATCACGGGCGCGGCGCAGATGGACGGCGCGATCCTGGTGGTGAGCGCGCTCGACTCGGTGATGCCGCAGACGCGCGAGCACGTGCTGCTCGCCAAGCAGGTCGGTCTGAATCACATCGTGGTCGCCCTCAACAAGTGCGACGCGGTGGAAGACAAGGACATGCTCGAGCTGGTGGAGATGGAAGTCCGCGAGCTCTTGAGCAAGTACAAGTTCGACGGTGACAGCGCGAAGGTGATCCAGGTCGCGGCCCTGCCGGCGCTGAACGGCGTTCCGGAGTGGGAGAAGAGCATCGAGAACCTGATCGCGGCGCTGGACTCGGAGATCCCGGAGCCGCAGCGCGAGGTCGACAAGCCGTTCTTGATGGCGGTCGAAGACGTGTTCTCGATCAAGGGCCGCGGCACGGTGGCCACCGGCCGTATCGAGCGCGGCATCGTGAAGGTGAACGACGAGATCGAGATCATCGGCTTCGACAAGCTGAGCAAGACGACGGTCACGGGCGTGGAGATGTTCCGCAAGCAGATGGACGAAGGTCAGGCTGGCGACAACGTCGGCTGCCTGCTGCGCGGCATCGAAAAAGAGGGCATCGAGCGCGGCCAGGTGTTGGCCAAGCCGGGCAGCATCAAGCCGCACAAGAAGTTCACGGGCGAGGTGTACGTGTTGAAGAAGGAAGAGGGCGGCCGTCACACGCCGTTCTTCACCAACTACCGCCCGCAGTTCTACGTGCGCACGACCGACGTGACCGGCTCCGTCATGCTGCCAGAAGGCATCAAGATGGTGATGCCGGGCGACAACGTGACCGTCGAGGTCGAGCTGATCACGACCGTCGCGCTCGAAGAGCAGATGCGCTTCGCGATCCGTGAAGGCGGCAAGACCGTCGGCGCCGGCGTCGTTACCAAGATCATCGAGTGA
>Ga0164241_10000603_pt1 | contig 59884 bp, 60 predicted proteins | sample OricomyardsoilBY_FD_108780 | JGI IMG/M metagenome (GOLD analysis project Ga0164241, IMG submission 108780) | Backyard soil microbial communities from Emeryville, California, USA - Original compost - Back yard soil (BY) | ecosystem: Environmental > Terrestrial > Soil > Unclassified | place: USA...
CGGCCGCCGCACCTACGTCGGCGCCGACTCCATCCCGAAGGTCCAGGGTGGCATGGGCACGACGATCGTCTCGACGTCCCACGGCGTTCTCACCGGTCACGATGCTCGCAAGGCGGGCGTCGGCGGCGAGGTCGTGGCGGAGGTCTGGTAGCACCATGAGTCGTATCGGACGCAAGCCCATCCCCGTGCCCGACGGCGTCACCGTGACGGTCGAGCCCGAGGTCGTGCACGTCACCGGCCCGCGAGGCGCTCTCTCCGAGCGCAAGAGCCGTGACATCACGATCGCCACGGAAGACGACGGCACGCTGCTCGTGTCGCGCCCGACCGACCGCGGCGAGCACCGCGCCCTGCACGGGCTGACGCGCTCGCTCGTGGCCAACATGGTCGAGGGCGTCACCAACGGCTACACCAAGACCCTGGAGATCCAGGGCGTCGGCTACCGCGCGATCCTCAAGGGTCGCGACCTGGAGCTGGCCCTCGGCTACTCGCACCCGGTGCCGATCAAGGCGCCCGAGGGCATCGAGTTCGAGGTCCCGCAGCCGACCCGCGTGATCGTCAAGGGCATCTCCAAGCAGGTCGTCGGCGAGATCGCCGCGAACATCCGCAAGCAGCGGCCGCCGGAGCCTTACAAGGGCAAGGGCATCCGCTACGAGGGCGAGTACGTCGCCCGGAAGGTCGGGAAGCGCGCATGAGCGTTGTCACGAAGCCCGCTCAGCGGCTCAAGCGTCGGCGCCGCGTGCGCGCGAAGGTCGTCGGTACCCCGGAGCGTCCGCGCATCAGCGTGTTCCGGTCCAACCGCGGCATCAGCGCGCAGCTGGTCGACGATCTCAACGGCCGGACCATCACGGGCGTCCAGTGGACCGAGTTCCGCGACGTCTCGAAGATGGAGCAGGCCGAGCAGGTCGGCAAGGCGCTCGCCGAGCGGGCGAAGGCCGCCGGCGTCGAGACCGCCGTGTTCGATCGCGGCGGCTACCAGTACCACGGACGCGTCAAGGCCCTCGCCGAGGGCGCCCGCGAGGGCGGGCTGGCCTTCTAGGCCTTTCTAACCTGAGGAACTGACTTCATGCCGTTGCAGACCATTGACAGAACCGTCAGCCCCGTGGGCCTGGACCTCCAAGAGCGCGTGGTTGAGATCAACCGCGTCGCCAAGGTGGTCAAGGGCGGTCGCCGCTTCTCCTTCACCGCCCTCGTGGTGGTCGGAGACGAGCGCGACACCGTCGGCATCGGCTACGGCAAGGCCAACGAGGTGCCGCTCGCGATCCAGAAGGCCGTGGAGAGCGCCAAGAAGAGCCTCTTCCGCGTGCCCAAGCACGGCGCGACGATCACCCATCAGACGCTCGGCATCTTCGGTGCCGGCCGCGTGATGCTCAAGCCCGCCTCTCCCGGTACCGGCGTCATCGCCGGCGGCGGCGTGCGCGCGGTGCTCGAGCTCGCCGGCATCCACGACATCCTGAGCAAGTCGCTCGGCTCGCAGAACCCGATCAACCTCGTCAAGGCGACGGTGGCCGGCCTGCAGAGCCTGCGCAAGCCCGAGGAGGTCGCGGAGCTCCGCGGTCTCTCGATCAACGCGGTCCTGGGCCTGTCGGCCGAGGCCGGCGCGGTCGAGACGATCTCCGCGAACGGCGACGCGCCCGAGGGCACGGTCGAGGAGTCCGTCTCCCCGGTCGCCGAGACCGAGGCGCCCGTCGCCGAAGCCGCTCCGGCCGAGCCCGAGGCTGCCGCTGAGGTTGCCGAGGCTCCGGCCGCCGAGCCCGAGGCCGCCGCCGAAGAGGCGCCCGCCGAGGACGCACCCGCTTCCGAGCCGACCGCCGACGCCGCTCCCGAGGCTGAGGGCACCGAGGAGGCCTCCTCCTGATGGCGGACCTCGTGAAGGTGACGCAGGTGAAGTCGAAGAACGGCTCGAACCATGCGCAGCGCGAGACGCTGCGCTCCCTCGGCCTCCGCAAGATCGGTCAGACGGTCGAGGTCAAGGACACCCCGCAGGCCCGCGGCATGCTCCACCGGGTCCGGCATCTCATCAAGGTGGACAACGATGGCTGACAACGACGAGAAGCCCGAGACGATCGGCCTCCACAACCTGAAGCCCGCCGAGGGCTCGCGGAAGAAGCGCAAGCGCGTCGGCCGCGGTCACGGCTCGGGCATGGGCAAGACCTCCGGCCGCGGCCAGGACGGCGCGGGCTCGCGCTCGGGCTCGAAGTCGCGCGCCAACTTCGAGGGTGGGCAGATGCCCATCCACATGCGGATGCGCAAGCTGCGCGGCCCGCACATGAAGAAGTCGATGCCCTTCGAGATGTTCCGCACGCACACGCAGCCGGTCAACCTCGGCGACCTCGAGGCTCGCTTCGAGGCCGGTGCCGAGGTCACGCCCGAGTCGCTCGTCGGCGTCGGCCTGGCCAAGCGCAAGGGCGTGCCGGTGAAGGTCCTGGCCAAGGGCGAGCTCAGCAAGAAGCTGACCGTCCGCGCCCACGGGTTCTCCGCTGCCGCTCGCGAGGCCATCGAGGCCCAGGGTGGCACCGCCGAGACGATCGACGCCTAGCGACGGCCGGGGCTAAAAGTTGCCCCACCGTCGCACAGCCTCGATGCACTAGCCTTTCGCCCTCATGGTCTCGACCATCCTCAGCGCCTTCACGGTTGCGGATATCCGCAAGAAGCTCGCCTTCACGGCGCTGCTTCTGGCCCTCTACCGACTCGGCTCGCACCTCCCCGTTCCCGGGATCAACACCCAGGCCGTGGACGATGCCCAGAGCCAGTTCGGCGGCGGCGGCATCCTCAACCTCCTGAACACGTTCAGCGGCGGCAGCCTCGGCCGGCTCTCCGTGTTCGCGCTGGGGATCATGCCCTACATCACGGCCTCGATCATCCTGCAGCTGCTGCAGGTCGCCGTGCCGTCGCTCGAGAAGCTGGCCAAGGAGGGCGAGGTCGGGCAGCAGCGGATCACGCAGTACACGCGCTACCTGACCGTCGGCCTCGCGTTCGCGCAGGCGATCGGCTACGTCTTCCTCTTCAAGTCCTTCACGGCGAGCGCCGGCGAGCCGCTGATCACGCAGTTCGACCTGCCGCACGTGTTCATGATCGTCATGTCGCTGACGGCGGGCATGATCCTGCTGATGTGGATGGGCGAGCTGATCACGCAGCGCGGGATCGGCAACGGCATCTCGCTGATGATCTTCGCCTCGATCGTCTCGCGCCTGCCGCACGGCATCCAGGCCTGGTGGACGAACCCGGACCAGGTCTTCAAGGTCATGATGCCGTTCATCGCCCTCGCGGTGATCGCGGGCATCGTGTTCGTCCAGGAGGGCCAGCGCCGGATCCCGATCCAGTACGCCAAGCGCGTGATCGGGCGCCGCATGACCTCCGGGGGCCAGACCTACCTGCCGCTGCGCGTCAACATGGCCGGCGTCATCCCGGTGATCTTCGCCGCGTCGATGATGGCCCTCCCGCCCACGATCGGCCAGCTGATCAACACGCCGTTCGCGCGCGACATCTCGACGTTCTTCAGCCCCAACGGCTGGGCCTACGTCCTGGGCGAGTCGATCTTCATCATCCTCTTCACGTACTTCTACACCGCGGTGACGTTCAACCCCGTGGACCAGGCGGACAACCTGAAGAAGTACGGCGGGTTCATACCCGGGGTGAGACCCGGCAAGCCGACCGCGGAGTTCCTGGACCGGATCCTCGCCCGGCTCACGTTCCCGGGCGCCCTGTACCTGGCGCTGATCGCGGCCCTGCCGACGATCCTCATCAACCAGACGAGCGCGAACTTCTTCTTCGGCGGGACCTCGATCCTGATCGTCATCGGCGTGGCCCTCGACACCATGAAGCAGCTCGAGGCCCAGCTGATGATGCGCAACTACGAGGGCTTCCTGAAGTAGTGTCCGGGCTCCGCCTGGGCCGCTCCGACGAGCGGCCGTCTTCCCCTTCCTCCACTGCCATCGTGTCCGAGCTCAACCTCATCCTGCTTGGCCCTCCCGGGGCCGGCAAGGGAACCCAGGCCGAGCGCCTGACCGAGGACTTCAAGCTCCCGTACATCGCGACGGGCGACATGCTGCGGGCCGAGGTCAAGGAGGGCACGGAGCTCGGCCGGAAGGCCAAGGAGTTCATGGACCGGGGCGACCTCGTCCCGGACGAGGTCATCATCGGGATGATCCTCGGCTGCCTGAAGGGCGGCGACTGCGCCGACGGGTTCCTGCTCGACGGGTTCCCGCGCAACGTCGACCAGGCCGAGGCGCTCGAGAAGGCGCTCGGCGAGGTCGGCCGGTCGCTCACCGGCGTGCTCCTCATCGACGTGCCGGACGAGGAGATCATCAGGCGGATCTCCGGCCGCCGCGTCTCGGCGACGACCGGCCGCACCTACCACGTGGACTTCGACCCGCCCAAGCGCGAGGGCGTCTGCGACGTCGACGGCTCGCGGCTGATCCAGCGAGACGACGACAAGCCCGAGACCGTCCGCAACCGGCTCGAGGTCTACCACGGCCAGACCGCGCCGCTGATCCCCTTCTACGAGGAGCGCGGCCTGCTCCGGCGCTTCGACGGCACGAAGTCGCCGACGGAGGTCCACGACCACATCCGTGCGACCATCGCGACGCTCAAGCTCGAGGACGAGCTCTAGCCGTGATAGTGAAGAAGTCCCCCGCGGAGATCGACAAGATGGCCGCGGCGGGCGACATCCTCGTCCGCACCTTGAAGCTGCTGGAGGGGAAGGTCCGCGAGGGCGTCACGACACAGGAGCTCGACGAGGCGGCGGAGAAGTTCATCCGCTCCCAGGGCGCCACGCCGGCGTTCAAGGGCTACCGCGGCTTCACCGGCTCGATCTGCGCGTCCCCGAACTCGATGGTCGTCCACGGCATCCCGGGCCCGTACAAGCTCGAGCGCGGCGACGTCATCAGCCTCGACGTCGGCGTCGTCAAGGACGGCTGGGTGGCCGACGCCGCCCGCACGTTCCCGGTCGGCACGATCACGCCGCTGGCCGAGAAGCTGCTGGACGTCACCAAGGCCTCGCTCTTCGACGCCGTCGAGCAGTGCCGCCCGGGGAACCGCCTCGGGGACGTCTCCAACGCGGTGCAGACGCGGGTCGAGAACGAGGGGCTCTCGATCGTCCGCTCGCTCGTGGGGCACGGCATCGGCCGCGAGATGCACGAGGAGCCGCAGATCCCCAACTACGGCGATCCCGGCCGCGGGCCGCTGCTGGAGGCGGGGATGGTGCTGGCCGTCGAGCCGATGGTCAACGCCGGCCGCCACCAGGTGCGGATGGGCGACGACGGCTGGGCGATCTACTCGCAGGACGGCTCGCTGGCCGCGCACTTCGAGTTCACGATCGCCGTCACGGAGGAGGGTCCGCGGATCCTCACGCCGTGGCACCTCGACGAAGCCGCCTGAACCCCTCCGGAACCTTCCGGGGCGTCCGAGCGTTGTAGAGGCCATGAGGAGCCTCCGCATCGCCGCCCTGCTCGCCCTGGCCGCCGTCGCGGCGCCCGTGGCGATCGCGTCCGCCGCCGGCAACGACACGGCCCGGCGCAACCACATCTCGTTCACCGAGCGCAACACGTACAGGCCCGGCTACACGACGGGCCTCTCGGCGAGCTTCTTCTCGGTCGGCTCGTGGGCGCCCGTGAAGTCCAGCTCCAAGAGCCACCGCAGCTTCCACGCCGGCGGCTCGAGCTGCCGCTACTCGATCACGGTGAGCACGCGCCTCGTCGCCGACGGCGCGGAGACCCCCGCCGAGCACGTCACGGCGGCGCTGCCGGTGCCCGCCGCGGCCTACCTGCTCGACTACGGCACCCGCGGCACGGCGAGCGCCTGGCGGGTCACGCGCCTGAAGACCACCGGCGGAGTCGTGAAGCTCAGCGCGATGCGCGCCGACCACCGCTCGCTGGGCGGGGGCGGCAAGGGCTGGCAGGAGACGATCGTCAGCGCGGTCTCGCGGGCGGGAAGCGAGTGCCATTCCGGCACGTATCGCGCGACTCTGGGGCCCCAGATCGGCGACCTTCTGGCCACCGAGACGGGCCGTGTCTACGTCATCCAGACCAGCAAGCTCTCCTAGCGCGCGGCTCGGACGAGATCCGTCTCAAGACCTTTGCTAATCTGGTTGGTCGCGCCTGCGCGCCCGCATTCGGCTGCGCGCGGCCATGCTCGTCCTCTTTTCCGAAGGGAAACCAGTGAAGGTCCGACCGTCGGTCAAGCCGATGTGCGAGAAGTGCAAGATCATCCGCCGCCATGGCGCGGTCCTGGTGATCTGCTCGAACCCCCGTCACAAGCAGCGTCAGGGGTAAGGCATGGCACGCATCGCCGGCATCAACATTCCGCTCAACAAGCGGGTCGAGGTAGGTCTCACCTACATCTACGGCATTGGCCGCTCGACCTCCAACGAGCTTCTGGACGAGCTCAAGATCAGCCGTGACACGTATGTGCGCGACCTGACCGAGGACGAGGTGGGGCGCCTGCGCGACCTCATCGACAACAAGATCGTGGTCGAAGGCGATCTTCGTCGCGAGCGTTCGCAGAACATCAAGCGCCTCATGGAGATCGGCTGCTATCGCGGTCTCCGCCATCGCCGCGGCCTCCCGGTGCGCGGTCAGAACACCAAGACCAACGCGCGCACCCGCAAGGGCCCGAAGCGCATGTCGGTCGCAGGCAAGAAGAAGGCTGGGAAGAAGTAAGTGCCCGCACCCAAGCGCCCGTCGCGCGGCCGTCGCAAGCCGAAGAAGAACATCCCCGTGGGCCAGGCCCACATCAAGACGTCGTTCAACAACACGATCGTCTCGCTCACCGACCGCGAAGGCAACGTCATCGCGTGGGAGTCCGCCGGCGGAGCCGGTTTCAAGGGCTCGCGCAAGTCGACGCCGTTCGCCGCGCAGGTCACCGCCGACGCCGCTGCCCGCAAGGGCATCGAGCAGGGGCTGCAGAAGGTCGAGGTCTTCGTCAAGGGGCCCGGCTCGGGCCGCGAGACCGCGATCCGCTCCCTGCAGGCCGCCGGCCTCGAGGTGACGGGCGTGCGTGACGTGACCCCGCAGGCGCACAACGGGTGCCGTCCGCGCAAGAGGAGGCGTGTCTGATGGCTCGCGATACAGGAGCTCAGTGCAAGCAGTGCCGTCGCGAGGGCCAGAAGCTCTTCCTCAAGGGTGAGCGCTGCCTGACCGACAAGTGCGGCGTCGAGCGCCGCGCGTACCCACCGGGCGACCACGGTCGTGGGCGCCAGAAGCAGTCCGAGTACCGCGTGCAGCTTCGCGAGAAGCAGAAGGCGCGCCGCTACTACGGGGTGCTCGAGAAGCAGTTCCGGATTTACTACGACAAGGCCTCGCGCCAGGAAGGCATCACCGGCGAGAACCTCCTCTCGCTGCTGGAGCGCCGCCTGGACAACGTTCTCGTTCGCCTCGGCTTCGCCGCATCGCGGCGCCAGGCGCGGCAGATGGTGGGTCACGGTCACTGGACCGTGAACGGCCGCCGCGTCGACATCCCGAGCTACCAGGTCCGCGACGGCGACGTCATCGCCGTCAAGCTTGGTACTTCGGCCGAGACCGTCATCCGCGACGCCACCGAGCTCACCGCTCAGGTGCCGGCGTGGCTGCAGGCCGACCATGACGCGCTCACCGCCAAGGTGCTGCGCAAGCCGGAGCGCAAGGAGATCGCCGCTCCGGTCCAGGAGCAGCTCATCGTCGAGCTGTACTCCAAGTAGGCCGCACAGACGCTTTGAACCCGGTCGGGCGCGACCGGACACGACGAACACAGGACCCCTCCACCATGCTCGACTTCCAAGTCCCCCGAATCTCCAGCGAAACCGTCGAGGACGTGCGCGGCTCGTTTGCCATCGAGCCGCTCGACCGCGGTTTCGGCTACACGTTCGGCAACTCGCTCCGCCGTGTCCTTCTGTCGTCGCTGGCGGGTGCTGCTGTCACGAGCGTCCGCATCGAGGGTGTCGCACACGAGTTCTCCACGATCAAGGGCGTGACCGAGGACGTGACCGACATCGTCCTCAACCTCAAGGGGATCGTGTGCCGCATGCACTCGGACGCCACCGAGGTCGAGGCGCCGCTGGTCGTGACCGGCCCCGGCGAGATCACGGCCAAGGACATCGACCTGCCCGCGGGCGTCGAGATCCTGAACCCGGATGCGCACATCGCGACGCTCGAGAAGAAGACCAAGCTCGAGATGTACATGACGATCGGCCGCGGTCGCGGCTACCGCCCGGCTGAGGAGAACAAGACTCCCGACCAGCCGATCGGCGTGATCCCGATCGACTCGATCTTCTCCCCGGTCCGCCGCGTGGCGTACGCGGTCGAGCCGGCGCGCGTCGGTCAGCGCACCGACTACGACAAGCTGACGCTCGACATCGAGACCGACGGCTCCGTGGAGCCGCAGGACGCGCTGCGCGAGGCGGCCGAGATCCTCATCGCGCACCTGAAGATCTTCACCGACGCCGAGATCGCCCCGATCGGCGGCGGCGTCACCCAGCTCGACGGCAACGGCTCCGGGCCCGCGCAGGTCGGCGGCGGTGGCGGCGCGGTGACGCAGCCGGGCGGCCCGATGCACGACATCCTCATCGAGGAGCTCGAGCTCGGCGTCCGCTCGTACAACTGCCTCAAGCGCGCGGGCATCCAGACCGTCGGCGACCTCATCACCAAGAGCGAGGGCGAGCTGGCGGCCATCCCCAACTTCGGCAAGAAGTCGATCGACGAGGTTGTCGAGACCCTGCACTCGCGCGGTCTGAACCTCCGCGAAGAGTAGGAGTCGAGCCATGCGCCATCAGAAGAACCGGGGCAAGCTCAGCCGCGACTCAGCGCACCGCAAGTCGCTGATGAAGAACCTCTGCAAGGAGGTCATCGAGCACGAGCGGATCAAGACGTCCGAGGCGAAGGCCAAGGCCGTCAAGCCCGAGCTCGAGAAGCTGATCACCCTCGCCAAGCGCGGCGACCTGCACGCTCGCCGTCAGGCCCTGTCCGCTCTCGGCCAGGACAAGTTCGCCGTGCACAAGCTGTTCGAGGAGGTGGCGCCGCGCTACGTCGCGCGCTCCGGCGGCTACACCCGCATCCTCAAGCTGGGCCCCCGTCGCAGCGATGCGACGGAGATGGTCTTCCTCGAGCTGGTCTAGGACCACGCTCGCCGCACCGCTTCCCCTGCCCGGTCAGCCGACCCGGCGGAGGAAGCCGTGGTGCCGCGCCACCGCTCTAGCATCCGGCGCCGCGTGACCTCACGGCTGGACATCGAGTACGACGGGACCGCCTTCGCCGGGTGGGCGCGCCAGCCCGGCGCCCGCTCCGTCGAGGAGGAGCTCGAGCGCGCGCTGACGCTCGTCCTGCGCGAGGACGCGGTGCCGCTGACCGTCGCCGGGCGGACCGACCGCGGCGTCCACGCGTGGGGGCAGGTCGCGTCCTACGCGCACGAGGCGATCGACCCGGCGCGGCTCAACGGCATCCTGCCCGCCGACGTCTGCGTGACCGCCTGCACCCCGGCCGCCGACGGCTTCGACGCCCGCGGCGACGCGACCTCGCGGACCTACTGCTACCGGGTGCTCAACCGCCGCACGCGCTCGGTCTTCCTCCGCGATCGCGCGCTGTGGGTCTCGCGGCCGATCGACCGCGAGGCGCTGAAGGCGTGCGCGGCGGCGCTGCCCGGGACCCACGACTTCACGGCCTTCACGCCGTCGGAGACGCGCCACCGGCGCTTCGAGCGCCACGTCCACGCGGCCGAGTGGCGGGAGGACGGCGACCTGCTCGAGCTGTGGATCACCGCGACCACCTTCATGCGCCACATGAACCGCGTGCTGGTGGGGACGATGCTCGACGTCGCGTACGGCAACCGGCCGGTCGAGGCGTTCGTCGCGCTGCTCGAGGGGCGCCCGCGCAGCGAGGCGGGGCTCACCGCTCCGCCACACGGGCTGGCGCTCGCGAGCGTCGGCTACCCGCCCGAGCCGACATAGACTGAAGGAGCGATGCGGGTGCTCCTCACGAACGACGACGGGATCGAGGCCGAGGGGCTGCAGGCGCTGCGTCGGGAGCTGCTGGCGGTGGACGGCGTCGAGCTCGCCGTGATCGCGCCCGACGGCAACCGCTCGGCCACCGCGCGGTCGATCACGACGCGCCGGCCGCTGTGGGTCCAGGAGGTCGACTTCGGCGACGGCACCGTCGGCTACGCGACCGACGGGACGCCCGTCGACTGCGTGCGGCTCGCCCAGCTCGGGCTGATCGAGGGCTTCGAGCCCGACGTGATCGTCGCCGGCATCAACCACGGCGCCAACCTCGGCGACGACATCACCTACTCGGGCACGGTCGCGGCGGCGTTCGAGGGCATCATCCTCGGCGTTCCGGCGATCGCCGTCTCCCAGCAGTCGGCCGCCCGCGAGATGGACTTCCGGTTCGGCAGCGACTTCGACTTCGCGCACGCGGCGCGGTTCGTCGCGCGCGTCGTCGACGAGCTCGACGAGGTTCCGCTGCCCGAGGGCGTGCTGCTCAACGTCAACGTGCCGGCCGGTGAGCCGCACGGCGTCGAGGTCACGCGGCTGGGCAAGCGGATCTACAAGGACGAGCTGAAGCCCACCGAGGTCGACGGCGACCGCACCCGCTACTGGATCTACGGGGCCGATCCGGGCTACCACGACGAGCCCGGCACCGACCTCGCGGCCGTCGCCGCCGGCCGCATCGCCGTGACGCCGATCCACTTCGACCTCACGCACGAGGACGGCATCGGGCCGCTGGACGCCCACGATCTCGCACGCCTGCTCGCCCCGGCGGCCGAGGAGGTCGCGGAGTGACCGCGAAGGCGCGGGCGGCGGTGGAGAAGCGGGCCGCCGAGCTGCGCGAGCAGCTCGAGTACCACGGCCGGCGGTACTACGTCGACGACGACCCGGAGATCGGCGACGACGACTACGACGCGCTCCTCGACGAGCTGCGCGCGATCGAGGCCGAGCACCCGGACCTGGTCACGCTCGACTCCCCGACGCAGCGGGTCGGCGGCACGCCGGTCGGGTCGCTGGAGAAGATCACCCACCTGCAGCCGATGCTCTCGCTTGCCAACGCACGCAGCGAGGAGGAGCTGCGCGCCTGGGTCGCCCGGATGCGCGCCCACCTGGCCCGCGAGGGGATCGAGGACGTGACCTTCGAGTACGTCGCCGAGCCGAAGATCGACGGGCTCGCGATCTCGCTCCTCTACGAGGACGGCGTGTTCGTGCGCGGCGCGACGCGCGGCAACGGCGAGATCGGCGAGGACGTCAGCCACAACCTGCGCACGATCTCCTCGATCCCGCTGCAGCTCGACGTGAAGGACCCGCCGAAGGTGCTCGAGGTCCGCGGCGAGGTCTACATGTCGCTGCCCGACTTCGCGGGGCTCAACGAGCGCCGCGCCGAGGCGGGGCTCTCGACGTTCATGAACCCGCGCAACGCCGCCGCGGGCACGATCCGCCAGCTCGACCCGAAGCTCGCGGCCGAGCGGCCGCTGAGCCTCTGGTGCTACGGGATCGGCAAGACCGAGGGGATCCGCTTCGCCGGCCACTGGGAGTCGCTGGAGTGGCTGCGCGAGCACGGCTTCCCGGTCAACGGCGACGTCAAGAAGCTGGCGAGCGAGGAGGAGGTCGTCGCGCAGTGCCTCGACTGGCACGACCGCCGCGGCTCGCTGACGTTCGAGATCGACGGGGTCGTCGTGAAGGTCGACGACTACGAGCAGCAGCGGCGCCTGGGCGTCGTCGGCCGGGACCCACGCTGGGCGATCGCCTGGAAGTTCCCGCCGACGACCAAGGTCACGACGCTCAACGGCGTGATGTGGAACGTCGGCAAGTTCGGCGACCTGCACCCGTTCGCCGTCCTCGAGCCCGTCCACGTGGGCGGCGTCACCGTGAAGCTCGCGACGCTGCACAACGAGGAGGACCTCGCGCGCAAGGACATCCGCGTCGGCGACGAGGTGATCGTGCTGCGCGCGGGCGACGTGATCCCGCAGGTCGTCTCGCCGGCGCCGCACGCGGTCGAGAACCCGAACCGCAGCGCGCCGCCGCTGCCGCCCGAGCGCTGCCCGTCGTGCGACACGCCGACGGTCAAGGGCGAGGGCGTCTTCACCAAGTGCCCGAACCGCGACTGCCCGGCGCGGCGCTGGCAGCTCCTCAAGCACTTCGTCAGCCAGGGCGCGATGGACATCGACGGCCTCGGCGAGCTCCAGGTCGCGGTCCTGCACGACGCGGAGCTCGTCAAGACCGCCGGCGACTTCTACCGGCTGACCGAGGAGGCGCTCGTCGAGCTGCCGCGGTTCGGGCCGACGAAGGCGAAGAACATCGTCGAGGCGATCGAGGCGTCGAAGACCCGGCCGCTCGGCCGGCTGCTGTTCGCGATCGGGATCGAGGGCGTCGGCTTCGTCACCGGCACCAACCTCGCGCAGCGGTTCCGCTCGATCGACGCGCTGATGCGGGCCACGGCGGAGGAGATCGCCGAGACGCCCGGGATCGGCCCGATCGTGGCCGGCCTGATCGCCGAGCAGCTGCAGGACCCGCAGATGATCGCGCTGATCGAGGACCTCCGGCAGCTGGGCCTGCGGCTCGAGGAGGAGGGGCCGCCTCCCGGCGAGGGCCCGCTCTCCGGGCAGACGCTGGTGCTCACCGGCACGCTTCCCGAGCTGACCCGCGAGGAGGCGACCCAGCGGATCGTCTCGGCCGGCGGGCGCGTCACGACCTCGGTGTCGAAGAAGACCGACTACGTGGTCGCGGGCGAGTCGCCGGGCTCGAAGCTCGAGAAGGCCGAGCGCCTCGGCGTCACCGTGCTCGACGAGGCGGGGCTGCTGGAGCTGCTGGCGTCAGCGGGCGGCGGGGACGCCGCCGGCGGCGGGAGCGGCGGGGTCGACGGGAACGACGGGGTCGACGGGGACTGACCCCGTGTAGCGGGCGATGGCCGCGGTCATGCGGTCCTCGACCTGCTTCGCGCACACGTTGCAGACCTGGTTCTCGACGAACGAGAACGCGACCGTGCCGCCGCCGGCCGTCGTGCAGTAGCCCGACAGCGCGCTGACGCCGGTCAGGGTGCCGGTCTTCGCGCGGCAGTTGTCGCGGGCCGCGGTGGCGCGCATCCGCTTGGCCAGCGTGCCCGTGCGGCCGGCGACCGGCAGCGAGGCCGCGAACGTCGCGCCGACGGGCTGGGCGCGCATCAGCTCCAGGAGGCGGACGAGCTGGCGCGCGGTCGTGCGGTCGGCGCGCGAGAGGCCCGAGCCGTCGTAGATCCGCGGGTGGATCCCGAGCGCGCCGAGCGTCGCGCGGACGACGGCGGCGCCGGCCGACGTCGATCCCGCGCCGCCGAAGCGCGCGCCGAGGTCCTTGAGCAGCATCTCGGCCGCGAAGTTGTCCGACGGGACGTTGATCGCCGCGATCACGCTGCTGATCGGCGAGGAGTCGACCCCGGCGAGCTCGATGGTCTCCTGGCCGGCGACGCCGTCCCGGGGCCGGCCGTCGAGCTGCACGTGCGCCTTCTTCAGGGCGTCGTGGAGGGCCTGGGCGGCGTGCAGCGCCGGATCCTTGCCGCGGCCGCCGTCGACGACCAGCGCCGCGAGGCGGCCGCCGAGGTCGCCGTCGAACGCGAAGCCGGAGTCGTAGGAGCCGACCTTGTCGTCGAGCATCGACGAGTCCGCGACCACGCGGCCGCGGATGTGGGTGATCCCGACCGCGGCGATCTGGGACGCCAGCAGCTGGATCTTCGTGGTCGTCAGGTACGGGTCGCCGCCGCCGACGAGGTGGACGTCGCCGTCGAGCACGCCGGCGACCGCCGGGGCCGCGGCGCGGACCACCGTGCGCAGCGTGGCGTCGGGGCCGAGCTTCAGCAGCGCGGCCGAGGTCGTCAGCAGCTTCTCGTTCGAGGCCGGCGCGAGCGCCATGTTCTCGCGCAGCGCGAACAGCGTCCGCCCGCTCTCCAGATCGCGGACGTAGAGGCCCGAGTGCGTCCCGAGGAGCTCGGACTCCTTGGCCAGCTTGGTCCGCAGCGTCGCGGTGTCCAGCGCCTCCGCGGAGCTGGGAACGACGACCACGAACGCGCAGAGGAGCGCGAGAACCGACCTGCCGAGCACCGATCCGAGAGTACACTGGCCCAACGATGGGCAAGGTCGTTCGCCTCGAGCCCGAGAAGTCCAAGCGGGCTGTGACGAAGTCCGCGACGGCCTCGGGTTCCTCGCCGCGCCGCCGCCGGCGCCGCTCCAAGACCGCTCTCGTCCTCGGGGGCGGAGGGTTCACGGGCGCCGTGTACGAGATCGGCGCCCTGCGCGCCCTCGACCTGCTGTCGGTCAACCGCACGGTCAACCAGTTCGACGTCTACGTCGGCACCTCCGCGGGCTCGTTCGTCGCGGCGATGACCGCCAACGGGGTGACGCCCGAGGAGATGATGCGGGTCGTCAACCAACAGGTGCCGACGCCGTTCCGCGACATCGACCTCGGCACGGTCCTGAAGCCGAACGTCGTCGAGTTCGCCAAGAGCGCGGCGATGCTGCCGCTGCGCGGCGCTCGGCTCGCGCGCCTGTTCGCCGGCCAGCTCGGGCAGTTCTCGCTGATGGACCTCGCGCTCGGGCTCGCCGAGGGCCTGCCGTCCGGCCTCTACACGGGCGCCGGGATCGAGTCCTACGTGCGCAACGTGCTCAGCGACCCGGACCGCACCGACGACTTCCGGCTGCTCGAGAACGAGCTCTACCTCGCGGCCACCGACCTCGACACGTGCGAGCGCGTGGTCTTCGGCGCCGACGAGTGGGCCGACGTGCCGATCTCGACCGCGGTGCGCGCCTCGACCGCGCTGCCGATGGTCTACAAGCCCGTCAACGTCCGCGGCCACGAGCTCATCGACGGCGGGATCGTCTCGACCACGAACCTCGACATCGCCGTCGAGGCGGGCGCGAAGCTGATCATCGTCGTCAACCCGCTCGTCCCGTTCGTCAACGACTTCACGAAGAAGGTCACGACGCTCGCGGGCTCGCGGCCGCGTCACGTGTCGGACATGGGCTTCCCCCAGATCGGCTACCAGGCGTTCAAGCTCCTCGCCTACCAGCGCCTGCACGAGATGGCGCGCAAGTGGGAGGACCGCTACCCGGGCGTCGACATCGTCCTCATCGAGCCGGAGCCCGACGACGAGCTGATGTTCCAGACGTCGATCATGGACTTCCGCTCGCGCGTCGACATCGCGCGCCACGGCTTCGAGTCGGTGACGCTGAAGCTCGCGTCCGAGTACGAGGAGTTCAAGGAGGTCTGCGACCGCCACGGCATCGAGATCTCCGCGACCCGCGTCCGCAAGGTCGTCAAGCACTTCGCGGCCGAGAAGGAGCACACGCGGGCGTGGCGCAAGATCCTCGAGCAGGCGACGCCGGCGCTGCTGCGCCAGAGCCGCGGGTCCTAGCCGGTCGCGAGGGCCGCGAGCGCGCGGTCTGCGTCGGCGGTGGTGGTGTAGAGGTGGAACGCGGCGCGGACGTGGCCGTCGCGCCCGGCCGCGCGGATGCCGGCGGCGGCGAAGCGCTCGGCCGCCTCGGGGTGCTCGACGGCGACGATCGCGCTGTCCGACGGCGCCAGGCCGAGCCCGGCGCGGAAGCGGTTGGCGAGCGCGACGTCGTGGGCGCCGATCGCCGCGCTGCCGAGGTCGGCGAGCAGCTCGAGGGCGGCGGCGCCGCCGACGTAGGCCAGCCACGCGGGCGTGAGGTCGAAGCGCCGGGCGTCGGGCGCGAGGTGCAGCGGCTCGCCGTAGAGCGACGTCCAGCGGTCGTCGCCGAGGCTGTACCAGCCCGATTGCGCGGCCGGGAGCGCGGCGCGACGCCGCGGCGAGACGACGAGGAACGCGACGCCCTTCGGGCACAGCAGCCACTTGTAGGCGGCGACCGCGACGTAGTCGAAGCGCGCGACGTCGATCGGCAGCCAGCCGAGGCCGTGGGTCGCGTCGACGAACGTCGCGGCGCCGGCGTGCTCGGCGGCGGTGGCGATCGCGTCGAGGTCGGCGACGAGGCCGTCCTGGGAGCGGACGGCGCTGAAGGCGACGAGGTCGACGCCGGGCACGACTGCGGCGGGGAGCTCGGCGAACGGCACGACGTCGACGCGGACGCCGCGCTCGCGGGCGGCGAGGAACGGGGCGAGGACCGAGGTGAACTCGGCGTCCTGGAGCACGATCCGCGCGCCGGCGGGCAGCGCGCCCGCCACGAGCGCGGCGGAGGTGGAGACCACGCTCGCCAGCGCGACGTCGGCGAGGGGGACGCCGGCGAGCCGCGCGAACGCGTCGCGGCAGCGGTCGGCGTACGGGTCGAACGCGGGCGGCGGCAGCTCGCCGCGCTGCCAGCGGGGGAGGGCGGCGGCGAGCTCCTCGACCGCGACGCGCGGCGGCAGGCCGATCGACGCGGTGTCGAGGTAGCCGGCGGCGGTGTCGGCGAACTGGCCGGCGATGCGCGCGGCGAGCTCAGGCGCCACTGCCGGCGGCCTGCTCGAGCGCGCGGGCGAGGCGGGCGGCGTGCTCCTCGCGCGGCGGGATCGCCACGCGGATCCGCGACGGCTCGCCGAGCTGGCCGCCGCCGGCGACGAGCACGTGCGCGCGCTCGAAGCGGTTCGCGAGGTCGGCGCCGTCGACGTCCGGCAGGCGCAGCCAGAGGATGTTCGCCTGCGAGTCCGGGAGCTCGTAGCCGAGCGAGCGCGCCAGCTCGGTCAGCGCGTGGCGGCGCTCGGCGATCGCGGCGCCGCGGCGCGCGACCCGCTCGGCGGAGGTCCGCAGCGCCTCCAGGGCGCCGGCCTGGGCGAGCTCGTTGAGGCCGAGGTCGGGCTCGAGGCGCTCGAGCAGGGGCTCGGCGCCCGGGCCGCCGATGGCGTAGCCGCAGCGCAGGCCGGCAAGGCCCCACGCCTTCGAGAACGTCCGGAACACGAGCAGCCGCGGATGGTCGTCGAGCAGCGCCAGCGCGGCATCGAGCTCGCGGCCGTCGACGAAGTCCACGAGCGCCTCGTCGAGCAGGACGATCACGCGCTCGGGGAGCGCCTCGAGCAGGTCGCGGAGGTCGTCGATCGCGAACAGCTCGCCGGTCGGGTCGTTGGGCGAGCAGATCGTCACGATCCGCGTGCGCTCGGTGACCGCGCGCAGGATCGGCTCCGGGCCGTAGCCCTCGACCGGGACCGCGTTGGCGCGGGCCTTGCGCGCCATCAGGGGGAAGAGGGGATAGGACGGCCACGGCGTGATCAGCTCGTCGGTCGGGTCGTCCATCAGCGCCTGGATCGCGGCGCCCAGCAGCTGCGCGGCGCCGTCGCCGACCACGAGCCGCTGCTCGTCGACGCCGTGGCGATGCGCGAGCTCGGAGCGCAGCGCGGCGGCGTGGCGGTCGAGGTAGCGGTGCAGCCCGCGGCGGGCGGCGAACGTGATCGCGTTGACGACGTTGGGATGCGGGTACTCGGGCCACGTCGTGCTGCTGAGGTCCAGCGGCTCGACGCGCGACAGCGCGGTGCGGCGGCGCTCGTCGGCGACCTCACGCAGCTCGGCCGAGACCTCCTCGTCGGACATGCCGCCGAACTGCTTGTAGTAGTCCGTGAACTTGGCCATCCGGAGCTAGCCGCTCGGAGCCACCGACGGGCCGAGCCCGGCGAAGATCAGCAGCCAGATCGTGAACACGACGACGCCGATCGCGGCGCTGATCCCGAAGATCTTGCCGATCACGCCCTCGCGCTGGTCGTAGCCCGCGGCGCGGCGCACGAGGATCCACACGTGGTCGAGGCGCTTCATCAGGCTGAGCCCGAGCATCAGCGCGGCGAGCATCAGCCCGAAGGCGACGAGCAGGCCGAGGCTGACGCTGTCGGACCGGTAGTTGGCCTGCGACCCGACCCACAGGCAGCCGGCGGGGACGGGCCCCCAGAAGCTGACGCCGACGATCGTCATCAGCACCAGCAGCGTCGCCGCCGCGATCTGGTCGAGCACCTGCCGGCGGCGGGTGCCGCGCTGCGGCAGCGCGCGGTAGCGCACAGGACGCGTGCCCGGCCGGCGGCCGACGAACAGCCCGCCGGTCTCGGTGGGATCCGTGCGCATCTAGGAGATCAGGCTACTTGCCCGTGTACAGATCCTCGAAGAGCTGGGAGTACTTCTCGTTGACGACGTTGCGCTTGACCTTCAGCGTCGGCGTCAGCTCCCCGGTCTCCTGGGACAGGTCGTGGTCGAGGATCACGAACTTCTTGACCTGCTCGACCTGGGCGTAGCGCTGGTTGACGCGATCGATCTCGCCCTGGATCAGCGCCCGCACCTCGGCGTTGGTCGCGAGCGCGGCCGGCGAGGCGTCCTCGATCCCGTGCTGGGCGGCCCACGCGGCCATCTCCTCGGGGTCGAGCGTCACGAGCGCGACCGGGTACGGCCGGCGGTCGCCGTGCATCACGCACTGCGAGACCCAGCGGGTCTGCTTCATGTCGTTCTCGAAGTTCGCAGGAGTCAGGTTCTTCCCGCCCGCGGTGATGATGATGTCCTTCTTGCGGCCGGTGATCGAGAGGTAGCCGTCGGCGTCGAGCGAGCCGAGGTCGCCGGTGTGCAGCCAGCCGTCCTCGATCGCGCCGAACGAGGCGTCCTTGTTCTTGTGGTAGCCGGCGAAGATGTTGCCGCCCTTGACGAGGATCTCTCCGTCCTCGGCGATCTTGATCTCGACCCCCGGGAACGGGCGCCCGACGGTCCCGAACCGGTGCTCCTTGACGGTCGAGTACGTCGCCGCCGTGGCGGTCTCGGTCATGCCGTAGCCCTCGAGCACCGGCACGCCCGCGCCCCAGAAGAACTCGAGGATCTCCTTGGCGATCGGCGCCGCGCCGGATACCGCCTGGCGCAGCCGTCCGCCGAACAGGTTGCGGACGAACTCGGCCTTCGGGGCGACCGGCGCAAAGCGCTCGCGCAGCTCGGCGGGCACCTCCTGACCGGCGAGCTCGAGGTCCTGGATCTCGCCGCCGACCGTGCGGATCAGCTCGATCTCCTCCGGCGGGAGCATGTTCTGGGCGAGCGTGTAGAGCTTCTCGAAGATCCGCGGGACCGACGGGAGGTAGGTCGGCTTGACCTCGCCGATCTCCGGGATGATCTGGGTCGTGTCGCCGCCGAAGTAGGCGATCGTGCCGCCGAGGTCGACGTTCAGCAGCTGGATCAGCAGCGCGAACGAGTGCGCCAGCGGCAGGAACAGGTAGGTGATGTCACCGCTTTCGAGCACGCTGAGCGCCGTGCACATGTCGACCATCGAGCGGTAGTTGCCGTGCGTGAGCACGCAGCCCTTGGGCGGCCCGGTCGTCCCCGACGTGTAGATGATCGTGAAGGGGTCGTCGAGCGCGACGGCGTCGGCGCGCGCCTGCAGCTCGGCGAGGTCGCGGCCACGGCCACGCGCGCGGATCTCGTCGAGCGTGATCGCGTCGTCGGGCGCGCCGTCACCGTCGACCACGATCACGAACCGCAGCGCCGGGAGGCGGTCGCGGACCTCGGTGATCTTCGCGACCTGCGCGGCGTCCTCGCAGACGACGGCGATCGCGTCGGAGTCGGCGACGATGTACTCGCACTCCTCCGGCGAGTTCGTCGGGTAGATCGGCACCACGACGGCGCCGGCGGCGCTCGCGCCGAAGTCCGCGTATGACCACTCGGGGCGCGTGTTGCAGAGGATGCAGACGCGGTCGCCGCCCGCGATGCCGAGGTCGATCAGCCCGCGGCCGATCTCGCCGGCGATCTCGCCGACCTCGGCGTAGGTGACGTCCTGCCAGGCCCCGTCGACCTTGTGGCGGACCATGGCCGCACCGGCATGCGCCTCCGCGGCGCGTGCCATCAGGTCCGCCATGGTCCTGGAACCGGTCGTAGCCGGTGCCGTTCCTGCCTCCATTGCTCCTCCTACCTCCGTAAGACGGGGTTCCCGGAGACAGATACTAAAAGGCCCGCGCAATGGCGGGCCGGATTGTGTCTGAGGGCTAGGCCGAGGCGGCCTGCGGCTGGGGTGCCGCGCCGGCCTCGCTGAGGCTGGCGATGAAGAGCGTCTTGTCGATGCGCCCCTGGAAGATCGGTACTCCCAGCTCCATGCACTTGCTGATGACTTCCCTGCGCTCGAGCCCGGATTCCCGTGCCAGCTCGGTCGGAGTCAGGTGATTCGCCATTCGGAGCGGTCCTCCTCAGTCGGTGTGCAAGCTCCCGTCAAGGACGTTACGCCTCCCCGCGGACGTTCGCAACCGCACTTGCCAAGGCCCCGCTCAGATCGGATTGGGCACGTCCAGGAACACGTGCCGGAGGCCGAGCTCGGCGGCCAGGAGGTCCCCGAGACGGCGCACGCCGAGCGTCTCGGTGGCCGCGTGGCCGGCCGCGAGGAAGTGGATCCCGCCCTCGCGCGCCTCGTTGAAGTTGCGCTCGCTGCACTCGCCGGTGAGGAAGGCGTCGAGGCCCTCGGCGATCGCGGTGGGCAGGCGCGACTGGGCGGCGCCGGAGACGATCCCGATCGTGCGCACGCGCTCCGGGCCGTGCAGCAGCGCGAGCGGCTCGCGGCCCCCGACGGCCTCGCGGACCCGCTCGACGAGCTCGCCGGGCGCGATGCCGTCGCCCTCGAACCGCGCCGCGAAGCCGACGTCGAAGGGGTGCGTGAGCTCGGCGCCGAGCGCCTCCGCGAGCAGCGCGTTGTTGCCGTGCTCGGGGTGCGCGTCGAGCGGCAGGTGGTAGGCGGCGAGCGCGATGTCGTGGCGGAAGAGCGCCTCGAGGCGCCGCTTGGCCGGGACGTCGAGCGCGCGCGGCGCGCCGTCCCAGAACAGGCCGTGATGGACGAGCACGAGGCCGGCGCCCTCGGCGGCCGCGCGCTCGAAGACGTCGAGTCCCGCGCTGACCGCGGTGGCGACCGTCGCGACCTCGCTCGGCCCCGGGACCTGCAGCCCGTTGGGGCAGTAGTCCTCGAAGCTCTGGGGCTTCAGGAGCGCGTCCAACCGGCCGATGATCGCCTCGATGCTGGGCATCCCCACTTCTGACTACCTAGAACTTGCGCGTTTCGGGTGTGAACGGTACTGTTCCGACGTCCGGAGAGGCGTACGTCGTCACGGATGACGCTCGTCTTGTCAGGGGAAACAGGGGAACTGGCATCTCAGCGCTAGCAACGGCGCCGTCCGCGCCGACAACCGATTCGGGACAGTCTGACGACCATCTGCTGGTCGCGAGGGTCCGGCGGGGCGACGACCGCGCGTTCGAGGCGCTCTACCACCGGTACCACCGGCGGATCACCGCCTACATCAACGGCATGGTCAAGGACCACGCGAAGTCCGAGGACATCGCGCAGGACGTCTTCATGTCGGCGCTGCGCCGGATGCGCGACACCGACCGCCCGATCGCGTTCAAGCCGTGGATCTACGAGATCGCCAAGAACGCGTGCATCGACCAGTTCCGCCGCTCGCGGCGCGCCGAGGAGGTCTCCTACGACGCCGAGGAGGGCCTCGGATCGGCGGACTACGGCCGGCTCGTCTCGGCCGCGGCGGTGCCCGAGCAGCGGATGGAGAGCAAGCAGGCGCTCGACGACCTGTGCGGCGCGTTCGGCGGGCTGTCGGAGGCCCACCACCAGATCCTCGTGATGCGCGAGCTCGAGGGGCTCAGCTACCGCGAGATCGGCGAGCGCCTCGACATGTCGCGCCCGTCGGTGGAGAGCACGCTCTTCCGCGCGCGGCGGCGGTTGACCGAGGAGTACGAGGAGCTCGTCAGCGGCGCGCGCTGCTTGCGGATCCAGACGATCATCACGGCGGCCGGGGACGCCGCCCTCGGCGCGCGCGACCAGCGCCGGCTCGCACGCCACGTCTCGCACTGCCAGCCGTGCCGGCGCCAGGCGCGGGTCGCCGGCCTCGAGGTCGCGATCACCGAGGGCCGGCCGGTCCGCGCGAAGATCGCCGCGTTCATCCCGCTGCCGCTGTTCCTGCGTCGCTGGATGACCGGGGGCGGGGACGCCGCCGTCGGCTCGCACGTCGGTGGGGTCGCGCAGTGGAGCGCGCAGTTCGGCGGCGCGGTCGACCCCGGCTGGCTGAAGGCGGCCGCCACCGCGGCGACCGTCGCGGTCGCCGGCCTCGGCGCCGGCGTGGCCGCGCACGACTCGCGCGGGACCTCGAACGTCGGCGGTGGCGGCTTCGCGTCGCTGGCCAAGAGCTTCTCGGACGGCGGACGCCACGGGGTCGACGACCGCGCGGCGGTCGCGGTCGCCCAGCGGGCGGCGGCGCGCAAGGCCGCGCCGGCGCGCACGGTGACGCTGGCCACGAGCGCCCCGACCGGGTCGGGCTCCGGCTCCGGCGCGAGCGGCGCGGCGGCCGGTGGCGCCGGCGCCGTGTCCGGCGCGAGCGCGAGCACGCCCGCGAGCGGCGGCGGCTCGTCGGCCGTCCCCGCCGTTCCCGCGGTCCCCGCCGTGTCGGCGCCGTCGACCGAGCAGGCGGCCCAGACGCCGAAGTCGGTCCGGGACGCTGTCCGCCCGCTGCTGACGCCGCCCGCGTCGCCGGCCGGCGCGGCCGGCTCGACCGCCGCCACCCAGCAGCGCCAGGCGACGGTTCCCGATCCGGCGAAGGTCGTCCAGGACGTGACCCAGGCGACCAGCCTCCCCGCTTCGGCCCCGGACGCGGGGGCGAAGGTCGGCGAGGCCGTCCAGCAGACGACCGACGCCGCGACCGGCGCGGTCCAGGACGCGGGTGCCGCGGTCGGTGACGCCGCCGCGGGCGTCGGCGGCGCGCTGCAGGGCGCGGCCGGCTCCGGCTCCGGCGGCTGAACCGCCCGACAACGACGAAGCCCCCGCGCCGTGTGGCACGAGGGCTTCTGCATCGGGGCGCCGAGATTCGAACTCGGGACCTCACCGACCCGAACGGTGCGCGCTACCAGGCTGCGCCACGCCCCGAAGGCAGCCAGTCTAGCTGTCGACCTGCTCGCCGGGCTTGACGCACTCCAGGCTCAGGTTCGCGTCGCCGCGCAGCAGGTGGCGCCAGGCGAACCGGGCCGCGCGGCGCGGCGCCGACCCGCTCGGCTCCAGGCCGGTGATCCGCACGCGGAAGCCGGCGCGGCGCGCGGCCCACACGTACTGGTGCAGGAAGTAGACGTGCTCGTAGCCCTCGAACTCGGCGACGGCCGCGGCGTGGTCGCGCTTCAGCCGCAGCGGGAAGCGCAGCGGCTCGTTGACGACGTGGACGCGCCCGCCCGGCCGCAGGACGCGGTGAAGCTCGGCGAACGTCCGTCGCAGGTTGCCGATGTCGTTGTGGTGCAGGACCTCGCAGCAGAACGCGTGGTCCATGCTGCCGCTCGCGAGCGCGGGCGCGAACATCACCGACAGCAGGCGCTCGAAGAACACGCCGTCCTCGCCCGCGAAGAAGTGCTCGGCGGTCTTCAGGCCCTGCAGCTCGGTGGTCGCGATGTCGAGCGCGACGACCTCGAGGCCCTCGCGTGCGAAGAGGTTGCTCGCCCAGCACGTGTTCGAGCCGACGTCGACGATCCGCTCGCCCGGCCGGAAGCCGCCCTCGGCGAGCACGCGGCGGATCGCGCGCGCCTGGCCGTGCCAGTAGGGGAGGTCGACATCGGGAAGCGCGCGGATGCGGTCGGCGTCCCAGCCGTCGTCGCGCATCGCCTGGGCGAAGCGCTCGAGCCCGGCGGCCTCGCGGCGGACGAAGCCCGGCGGGTCGTCGAGCAGGTCGGCGATCCCGTCGCGGACGCCGAACGTCGCCGCGCAGCGGCCGCAGGAGAGCGTGCCCTCGCGTGCCTCGCGCGCGTCCGACGCGCGCGCGTCGAGCGTCAGCGAGCCGTCGGCGAGGCACCGCGGACAGCGCAGGAGCGGGGCGAACGACGGGCGCAACGGTCAGCGCGGCCGGACGGTCAGCGACACGGAGGAGGCGCCCTTGCTCGCGGCGATCCGCAGCACGGGCGCGTTGCGCGCGGACACGACCCGGCCGCCGATCACCGTCGCCGCGTAGCCCTTCGGGTAGGGGAGCTTCGGCACCGCGACCTCGGTGATCGCGCCGGCTCCGAAGCGCTTGCCGCCGCCGGCGCGCGCGGTGCTCCAGCGGAGCGTGAACGCGCGCGTCGCGGTGGCGAAGCCGAACGCGGTCGGCGTCCCCGCGACCGCGGTCGGGTGCGGCCGCGTCAGCGCGCGCAGCTTCGCGGCCTCGACGTTCGCGCCGCGCGGCGGCTTGGCGGGGTCGATCACCAGCGCCTGCTCGGTCCCGGGGCCGGTCGTCGTCGGGTCGGCGCAGGCGCAGTAGTGCCACTCCTGCCAGCCGACCATCGCGCGGTCCGCGGTGTCGGCGACGGCGGTGAGCACGGCCGGGAGCGAGGTCGCCCCGAACTCGGTGAGCATGAGCGCGTCGCCGGTCTTCGCCACGTGTGCGGTCGCGACGCCGAAGATCTTCGCGTCGACGTCGTGGCAGCTCTTCGGGTAGGGCTCGCCGGCCTTCGCGGCCGAGCAGTAGTCGTGGAACGAGAAGACGGCGTTCGCGTCGCCGGTGTCGGCGAGCGTGGTCGGCGCGCCCGCGTTGGCCAGCGCGTTGGGCTCGTAGAACAGCAGCGTCGAGGGGTCGACCTTGCGGATCGCGGTCCGCAGCCGCGCGTTGAACGCGCTGATCCGCGCGTCGTCGACGGGGCAGCCGGTGAGGCACGTGATCCAGTTGGCGCCGGGCCAGGGCTCGTTGAGGAGCTCGTAGCCCAGCACCGACGGGACGCCGGCGAAGCGACTGGCGACGTGCGCCCACGCCGCGGCGAAGCGGTCCTGGATCCCGATCCCGCCCGGCCCCGGCTTGTTGTCCCAGAAGTTGTCGAACGCGCGCTGCGTCGCGGGCTGGGTGAGGTAGTTGCCGGGGAAGCCGTTGCGCGGCTCGGCGGGCAGGCCGTCGTCGAGGATCGCCCAGTCCGGGAAGCCCTCGCCCTGGAAGCGCTCGTTGTACATGTCCTGGTGGAAGTCCAGGAGGCTGACGATCCCGCGCTTGGCGAGGACGTCGACGGTCCGGCGGATCCGCGCGAGGTAGGCGTCGTCGTAGACGCCGGGCTGCGGCTCCACGGCCTTGTAGATCACGCCGAGGCGGACGGTGTCGAACCCGTGGGCCTGCAGGAAGGCGGCGTCGTCGGCGCCGAACCCGGTCGCGTCGGGCGCGTACGGCGCCACCTTGCTGACCATGTTGAACCCGTGCAGGACGGCGACGCGGCCGTCGGCGCCGGTGATCCAGCGCCCGGCGTGGCTCAGCGGCAGCTTGGGGGCCGCGGACGCGGCGGCGGGCAGGACCGCGAGGACGAGGACGGCGAGCGGGAGCAGGCGACGCATCGGCCGATCGTAGGTCAGCGGGCGACGGGGCGGCTGACGAGCTGGGAGAGCACGACCTGCGAGCTGGTGCGGACGACGAGGCCGTCGCGCTGCAGCTCGCCGATCAGGCGCTCGAGGTCGGCGTTGTCGGCGGTGCGCACGCGGGCGATCGCGTCGGCCTCGCCGGTGACGCTCCACGCCTCGACGACCTCGGGGTGCTCGCGCAGCGTCTCGGCGACGCGCGGGAGCAGGGTGCCGGGCGCGTAGAAGAGCTCGACCAGCGCCTCGGTCCCGGCGCCCAGCGCGGCGTGGTCGACCACCGCGGTGAAGCCCTTCAGGACGTCGTCGCGGCGCAGGCGGTCGACGCGCCGCTTGACCGCGGGGGCCGACAGCGCGACGTGGCGCCCGATGTCGTCGAACGTGCGCCGGCCGTCTTCGACCAGAAGTGCAAGGATCTTGCGGTCTACGTCATCCACACGCAGGATTCTTGCATAAAGACGCGGGTTCTCGGCATCGACAGTGGCTTGTGCCGTCTCTACCTTGTGGGGATGCGCGCCCACGCCAGAGTCCTGTTCGACGAGGCCCACGCCGAGGCGTGGACGATCCGGCCCGAGGTCGCCGAGGCGATCAACCCGTCGCACCCGCCGGACTCCTCCTACGCGCACGCCGCGGCGGCGCTGCGGACCCAGGGCTTCGACGTCGCGGCGCACACCGCCGGGCCGCTGACCGGCGCCGGGCTCGGCGACGCCGCGGTGCTCGTCGTCGCGCACCCGTCCGAGGCGCGCTGGGAGCGTGTCGTCCCGGACGGGGAGCCGCGCTTCACCGACGCCGAGCTCGACGCGATCGAGGCGTTCGTGGCCGGCGGCGGCGGGCTGATCCTGCTGGCCGAGGAGGAGCAGGAGAAGTACGGCTCCAACCTGGCCGCGCTCGCGGCGCGGTTCGGGGTCGAGGTCGCCAACGCGGTCGTCCACGACTACGAGCGCCATCACGTCGCGCCGAGCTGGATCCGCGCGGACCTGGTGCGCGGCCACGACGCCGAGGTCGACCTGCTCGCGCGCGTCGACGACGTCTGCTTCTACCGGGCCGGCACGCTGCGGCCCGGGATGGGCGCGCGCGTCGTGGCCCGCACGTCGCCGGCCGCGTCGGCGCCCGGCGAGGCGCTGCTGGCGATCGCCGAGCACGGGGCCGGGCGCGTGGTCGTGGTCGCCGACTCCGACCTCTTCGGCGACGACTGCCTCGGCGAGCTCGGCCACGCCGCGCTGTGGTCGAACCTCGTGCACTGGGCGGCCGGCCCGTCGTTCGCGGCGGGGCTCGAGCGCGCGCCGTCGGCGGTGCTCGGCGACCCGCACTGGGAGGCGCTCAAGGGTGCGACCGACGCGCTGCGGCCGCTGCAGGCGCCGGACGGGGCGCTCGCCGAGGACGCGTCGCGCGAGCGCGCGACCGAGCTGGTCGCGGCGATGGCGGCCGCGATCGAGGGGCTCGCGCCCCGCTTCGCCCACGAGGCCGACTACCTCGCCGCGGTCGTCGCCGACCTGCGCGCGTGGGTCGCCGGCGGCTTCGCGCGGCCGGACTTCACGGCGTCGCTGGACCGCTTCCGGCCCGACCTGCGTCGCGAGGACGGCATCGAGCACCTCGTCGTGTTCCCGATGTACCTGCAGAACTCCGGGTCGCGCGACACGCGCTTCGAGGCGCTGGTCGTCAGCGTGCCGTGGCCGGAGTGGATCGCCGAGCTCGAGGCGTCGAAGTTCGACAACGCGAAGTTCCTGCCGGTCGAGTTCGTCGACCACACGGCGGGCTACGCGAGCGAGTCGGCGGTGCTGTTCCCGGAGACCGTCTCAACCGGATCCCCGCCCACCCCTCCCGCGAACCACTTCGGCGCGATCTTCTGCGACCGCGAGGCCGCGCGCTTTCGCCGCGTGAGCACCGAGGCCGCGCGGCTGCTGCGGCTGAACCTGCCGCCGGACGCGGCGGCGCTGCTGGCCAGCGAGTCGCTCTCCCGCGACGCGTTCATCCTCTGGGACCTCGTCCACGACCGCACGCACAGCCACGGCGACCTGCCGTTCGACCCGTTCATGATCCGCCAGCGGATGCCGTACTGGATGTACTCGCTGGAGGAGCTGCGCTGCGACCTGACCGCGTTCTGCGCCGCGGTCGAGCTGGAGCGCGGCGGCTTCGCCTTCGCGAGGCACTCGCAGTACGCGATCCTCTTCGACCGCCTGTTCCGGTTCCCGATCACCGGCGATCGGGTGCGCAACTACGACGGGCTCGGCGGCCAGCTGCTGTTCGCCTACCTGCACAAGCACGGGCTGGTGCACTGGACCGACAACCAGCTGACGATCGAGTGGGACCGGGTCGCCGACGGCGTGGTCGCGCTGCGCGAGGCGGTCGAGGAGCTGTACCGCACGGGCATCGATCGCTCGAAGCTCGCGCACTGGCAGGCGGCCCACGACTTCGTCTCGACGTACGTCACGCCGGCCTCGGGCTCGGCGTGGACGCGCGAGGCGCGGGCGTTCGCCGACGTCGACGATCCCCGGCCCTACATCGACGAGGTGCGCGACGACGAGTTCCCGCTCTCGATCTTCTACACGTCGCTGAAGCAGAAGCTCGGCGCGGGAGCCGGTAGCTTGACGGCATGAGCGTCGTTGCGATCGCCGGGGCCGGCGGAGCGCTGGGTCCCGTGGTCGTCGAGCGGCTGCGGGCGGCCGGCCACGCCGTGCACGCCCCGGCGCGCGACGAGGTCGACGTCCTCGATCCCGCCGCGGTGGCCGCGTGGGCCGCGCGGCTCGGCACCGTCGACGCGGTGGTGCACCTCGTCGGCGGCTGGCGTGGCGGGGCGCTGATCGACGAGGCGCCCGCGGAGGACTGGGAGTGGCTGCACGACCGGCTCGTGCGGACCGTGCAGGTCGTGACGCGCGCGTTCGCACCGGCGCTGCGGGCGAGCGGCGGGCGGTTCGTGCTGATCGGCAGCACGCAGACCGCCAAGCCCGACCCCAAGAACGCGGCCTACGCGGCGGCGAAGGCGGCGGCCGAGACCTGGACGCTCGCGTTCGCCCGCGATCTGGGCGAGCACGGCGGCACCGCGAACGTCGTGACGATCGCCGCGATCGGCGACACGCCGGCCTCGTTCACGCCCGCGCCGGACATCGCCGAGGCGATCGCGCTGCTGCTCTCCGAGCACGGCGGGCGCGTCAACGGCCAGCGCATCGAGCTGCACAGGTGAGGGGCTTCGGCTCGGACAACCACGCCGGCGTCCTGCCGGAGGTCCTCGCCGCGATCGGCGCCGCCAACGAGGGCCACGCGCCGTCCTACGGGCACGACGCGCTGACCGAGCGCGTCGAGGCGAGGTTCGCGGAGCTGCTCGGCGACGGCGCGCGGACGTTCATGGTCTTCAACGGCAGCGGCGCGAACGTGCTCGCGCTGCGGGCGACGCTGCGGCCGTGGGAGGGCGTCGTGCTCGCCGAGACGGCGCACTTGAACGTCGACGAGGGCGGTGGCCCCGAGCGGGTCGCGGGGACGAAGCTGCTGACCGTGCCGACGCCCGACGGCAAGCTGACGCCGGCGCTCGCGCGGACGCGGCTCGTGCGGCTCGGCGACGAGCACGCGGTCCAGCCGCGGCTGCTGTCGGTCACGCAGTCGACCGAGATGGGGACGCTCTACGCGCTCTCCGAGCTGCGCGCGCTGGCCGACTTCGCGCACGAGAACGGGATGCTGCTGCACCTCGACGGCGCGCGGATCACCAATGCCGCGGCGGCCCTGGACGTGTCGCTGGCCGAGGTCACGACCGGCGTCGGCGCCGACATCCTCTCGTTCGGCGGGACGAAGGCCGGGATGCTCGCGGGCGAGGCGGTCGTGCTGCTCAGCGACGAGGCGCGGGCGCTGGCCGCCGACGCGATGCCGTACCTGCGCAAGCAGACGCTGCAACTCGCCTCGAAGATGCGGTTCGTGGCGGCGCAGTTCGATGCGCTGCTCGGCGACGACGAGCTGTGGCGGCGCGCGTCCGGGCACGCCAACGCGATGGCCGCGCGGCTCGCCGCCGCGGTCCGCGACGTCCCCGGCGTGACGATCACCCAGGAGGTGCAGGCCAACGCGGTGTTCGCGATCCTGCCGCCGGGCGTCGCCGACGAGTTGCGTGAGAACTGGTTCTTCTACGACTGGGACGAGCTCGCCCGCGAGGTGCGCTGGATGTGCTCGTGGGACACGACGGAGGCCGACGTGGACGCGTTCGCCGCCGCGATCGCCGGAGCGTGCGGCGCATGAGCCTGCTGCCGCAGCGCGTCCGCTCGCTCGTCCCGGCGTCCGTCCGCGATTCGCCGCGGCTGCGCGCCGCCGCCGTCGGCGCGGGGCTGATCCCGCCGCGGACGATGCACTCGGCCGGCGAGGCCGCGCTGCTGCGGCGGCTGGCGGAGGGCCGCCGGCGCGTCGTCGAGGTCGGGGTCTACGAGGGCTCGAGCGCGGTCGTGCTCTGCGACGTCCTCGGCCCCGAGGCGGAGCTGCACCTGATCGATCCGTTCGGCCACCACCCGGACGCGCTGCGGCCCGGCTGGGGTGCGACCGAGGCGGCGACGAAGCGCGTCGTCGCTCGTGCGGCCCGCGGCCCGCGGGGGCCGAAGGTGGTCTGGCACATCGCGTTCAGCGTGCCGGTCGCCGAGGCGTGGGCGGGCGGCCCGGTCGACCTCGTGTTCATCGACGGCGATCACAGCGAGGCCGGCGTCGCCGCCGACTGGGCCGCGTGGGCGCCGCTCGTCGAGGTCGGCGGGTGCGTGATGTTCCACGACGCCCGCCACGGCGTCCCGGGCGGCGTCGGGCTGCCGGGCCCGACCGCCGTCGTCGACCGCGACGTCCGCACGGCGCCCGGCTGGGAGGTCGTCGACGAGGTCGACGCCGCCGTCGCCGTGCGCCGCGTGGCCTGAGCTCGGCGCTACGGCGCCGCCAGGTCGAGCCCGGTGGTCATCGTCCAGGCCTCGCTGCCGCTGACCTTCGTCTTGACCATCGTCCCGGTCGTGCCCAGCACGGCGCTGCCCGCCTTGTTGTAGGCGATCGTCGGCGAGTTCCAGCTTCCCACCAGCCGTCCGGTCATCGTGCGCACCTGGGTGTCCTTGGCGCACGTCCCGCCGCCGCCGAAGGTCAGCGTGACGCTCGTGTCCCAGGTCGCGACGATGACGGTCCCGCCGGGGAGCTTGGCGCCGTAGGCCTTCCACGGTGCCATCATCGTGGCCGTGCTCGTCGCGGCGACCGTGCAGTTGGCGAGCGAGGTCGTGCAGCCCGCCAGGCCGTACGACGTGATCTCGGCGTAGGCGCGCGTGAACATCGTGTCGGGGTCGGTCGGGTCGTTCCAGGCCCGCCCGGCGCCGGTGAGCGTGCACGTCACCGTGTAGGCGGGGTTCTCCAGGTGGTAGGTGATGGTCCCCGCGGTGGTGAAGCCCTGGGCGGCCATCTTGTTCCCGATGCCCACCCCTCCCTTGGTCCACTTCTGGTCGATCGTGATCTTGTCCTCGGCGGGCGCGAGGCCGACCGTGGTGCCCACGCCCGGGTCGGCGAACGTCGCGCAGAGGTCGCCGGCGACCGTGCTCGGCCCGATCGGCGTCGCCCCGACGGTGGTGCTGAGCGATCCCGCGCCGGAGTCGAGCACGACGCAGGACGAGCCCGGGTCCCACGGCGCGGTGAGCGTGCCGGTCATGTGCACCGTGGCCCCGCCCAGCAGGCAGCCGCCGCCGGAGAACGTGAACGCCGTGCCGATCGAGTCCAGCTCGACGAAGGTGTCGACCCCGCTGTCGGCCGATCCGTAGACGGTCCACGGGAGGTTCTCGCCCGCGCCGCTGACCACGCAGCCCGGGACGTTGGTCGTGCACGAGGAGAAGGTGGCGCCGTCGATCGCGCCGTAGGCCGGCGAACCGGTCGAGTCGGGGTCGTCGGCGTCGTTGTGGACCTCCGCGGTGATCGCGGCATCGCAGGTCACCGAGATCCCGGTCGAGGCGTTCGTCCAGGTGAGGGTCCCGGTCAGGTCGACGGCCGGCTGCTCGGAGGCGTCGTCGACGATCGGCAGCTCGTCGATGGTCCACCACGCCGGATCGGCCGAAGCCGCGGCGGGGGCGGCGAGGGCCAGGGCGGTCAGCAGGAGGAGGAGCAGGCGTCCGTTGCGCATGGGCAACGGTAGCTCGCGGCGACGCGGTTAATCAAGAGTTCGAGAGCGCTTTCTTCGAGCGCAGCGGGGAGGGCCTAGCGGCGCTCGTCGCGCTCCCAGGCCTCGACGAGGCGCAGCCACACCTCGCTGCGGGTCGGGAACGCCGGGACGGAGTGCCAGAGGTCGTCGATCGTGAGGCCGCCGATGACCGCGAGCGTCGCGGCGTGCAGCGACTCGGCGGCGTCGATCGCGACGAACGTGGCGCCGAGGACGCGCTCGGTGCCGCGCTCGACGACCAGGCGCGTGACGCCGTCGACGCCGCGGCCGATGAAGCTGCCGCCGGCGGTCTGCGACATGTCGGCGTCGACGCAGATCGCGTCGAGGCCGGCCTCGATCGCGGAGTCCAGCGTGTGGCCGACCGACGCGACCTGCGGCTCGGTGAAGCACACCCGCGGGGACTGGCCGCCGTCGCTGCGCAGCGGGCGCGCGATGCCCTGGATCGCGTCGGCGACGATCCGGGCCTGGTACTTGCCCATGTGGGTGAGGAGGATCCGGCCGTTGGCGTCGCCGACGGCGAACAGCCAGTCGTGGCCGGCGACGCGCAGGTCGTCGCCGACGTCGATCGTCCGGCCGGGCTCGAGGCCGACGGTCTCCAGGCCGAGGTCGTCGGTGTGGGGCCTGCGGCCGGCGGCCACGAGGACCTCGTCGCCGCGCAGCTCCTCGCCACCGTGCAGCGTGAGGACGACGTCGCCGCTCTCGTCGCGGCGGGCGGACTCGACCTTCGCCTCGAGGCGGACGACGATGCCCTGCTCCTCGAACGCCTTCGCGAGCGTCTCGCCGGCGAAGGCCTCCTCGCGGGCCAGCAGGTGCTCGGTGCCCTCGACGACCGTCACCGCGGAGCCGAGCGAGCGGTAGGCCTGCGCGAGCTCGCAGCCGACCGGGCCGGCGCCGACGATCAGCAGCCGCTCCGGGATCTCGTGGCCGGTCGTGCCGGTGCGGTTCGTCCACGGCTCGAGCTCGGTCAGGCCGGGGATCGGCGGGATCGAGGCGCCGGAGCCGGGGGCCAGGACGACGGCCTTCGTCGCGGTCAGGACGTCGTCGTCGACGGTGACCCGCCTGGGCCCGTCGAGCCGGCCCTGGCCGCGGAAGAGCGCGATCCCGCGCTCCTCGATCCACGGGAGCTGGGCGCTGTCGTCGAGGTCGTGGACGACCTCGTCGCGGCGCTTCAGGGTGGCGGCGACGTCGGGGCGGACGTCGCCGATGGCCTCGGCGGCGCCGCCGACCCGGCGTGCCTCGTCGAGGATCTGGCCGGGGCGCAGCAGCGCCTTGGACGGCATGCACGCGTAGAACGAGCACTCGCCGCCGACCAGCTCGCGCTCGACTAGCGCCACCTTCAGGCCGGCTTCGCCGAGGCGCCCGGCCGCGACCTCGCCGGCGGGGCCCGCGCCGATGACGATGACGTCGAAGCTGTGCTCGCTCATGAAGCGCAGTCAAGCAGGCGAGGGGTTTGCCAGAGTGCCCGGATGCCCTTTCGCTCGCTGCTCGTCGCCTCGGCGCTCGCCACGCTCCTCGTCGCGTGCGGCGCCGGAGGGTCCGACGGTGCGGGCGCGGCCGCCGGGCTGCGGCTCGTGCGGGTGGGGTCGTTCGACGCGCCGGTCTACGTCACCGCGCCGCCGAAGGACGCGCGGCGGGTGCTCGTCGTCGAGCAGGGCGGCGTGATCCGCGTGGTGCGCGGCGGCCGGACGCTGCGGACGCCGTTCCTCGACCTCCGCGCCTCGGTGCAGAGCGGCGGCGAGCGCGGGCTGCTCGGCCTCGCGTTCGCGCCCGACTACGCGCGCTCGAAGCGCTTCTACGTCTTCTACACGGACAAGCGCGGGCACGAGCGCGTCGTCGAGCACCGGGCCGCGTCGGCGGATCGCGCCGCGGCCGGGAGCGCCCGCGGCCTGATCGACCTGGCCGATCCAGAGTCCAACCACAACGGCGGGCAGCTCGCGTTCGGGCCGGACGGGCTGCTGTACGTCGGGATCGGCGACGGCGGGGGCGGGAACGACCAGCACGGCCGGCGCGGGAACGGCCAGGACCTCGGCGTGCTGTTCGGCAAGATCCTGCGGATCGATCCGCGCCCGTCGGGCGGTCGCCCGTACGGGATCCCGGCGTCGAACCCGTTCGTCGGCCGGCGCGGCGCGCGCGGCGAGATCTACGCGTACGGGCTGCGCAACCCGTGGCGGTTCTCGTTCGACCGCGCGACCGGCGATCTCGCGATCGGCGACGTCGGGCAGGACGCGGTCGAGGAGGTCGACTTCGCCCGCCGCGGCCGCGCGCGCGGCGCGAACTACGGCTGGCGGCCGTGGGAGGGGACGCGGCGCAACTTCGACGAGCCGGCGCCCGGCCACGTCCCGCCGGTGATCCAGAAGCAGCACGGCCGCGGCTTCTGCTCGATCACCGGCGGCTACGTCGTCCGCGATCCGGGCCTCGGCTCGCTTCGCGGGTCGTACGTGTACGGGGACCTCTGCGACGGCCACGTGCGCGCGGCGACGCTGTCCGCGGGCTCCGCGCATCGCGATCGCGCGCTTGCCGTGCCGAAGGTGGACAGCCTCGCGTCGTTCGGCGAGGACGCGCGGGGTCGCGTGTACGTGGTCTCCAACGCGGGGCCGGTCTACCGGCTGGCCGCGGGCTGAGTGACGCGGCGGAGCCATCCGCGCGGCGGCGGAGGCGCGCGGCGAGTCGTCTCCCGCGCGGCCGGGTGGCACGTGGTGGGGTGTCGCTCCGCGAGGCGAGCGGCTACGGCCGCGCGGGCGCGGGCTGACGCGCGGCGTCGCGCTTCGCCCGCGCGCGGTCGCGCCAGGGCGTCGGGCCGGCGTTCGGGCGCTCGGGGGCGAGGCGGAGCGCGTCGAAGGCGGACTCGAGGTCGCGGGCGATCTCGATCGCGTCGGGCACGACGGCGGCGTCGGCGTAGAGCCCGACGTGCAGGCGCCCGTCGTAGGACACGGCGCCGACGCTGATCGCGTGGCCGTCGAGCAGCGGCACCGCCGGGTGGACCGAGACGAGGCGGCGGCCGAGGAGCGCGAGGTCGACCGGCGGCCCGGGCACGTTCGAGATCACCGCGTTGAACGAGGCCGCGCGGGCCGTGGCCTGGGTGACGGCGCGACGGGCGAGGCCGGGGAGCAGGTCGCCGGCGCGCGCGATCGCGCCCATCGGCCGGGCGGCGCCGCCGCGCTTGGCCGCGCGCGTCGCGTCGCGGATGTGGCGCAGGACGAGCGTCGGGTCGGGCTCGGTCACCGGCAGCCAGACGCTCATGAACGAGATCGCGTTGCCGAGCGCGGCCGCGTCGCCTTCGCGGACGTTGACCGGCACCATCGCCTTGAGCCCCGCGGGCCGCTCGCCGCGCCGCCGCAGCGCGTTGCCGAGCGCGAGCGTCGCGGCCGCGAGGAACACGTCGTTGACCGTCGCGCTGCGCCGCGCGCCGGCCTCGCGGACGGCGGCGAACGGCACGCTCGCGAACGCGACCCGTCGCTCGCGCGTGACGCTGCGGTCGAGTGCCGTCTGGGGCGCGGGGACGAGCAGGTCGGAGAGCGCGGCGCCGGCGTCGCGCATCGAGGCCGCGACCGCGCCGGGCTGCGCGGCGAACCGCGCGAGGCTCGCCACCGTCTCCGCCGTCCCGCGCGCGAGCCGCGCGGTCTCGGACGTCGCCGCGGCGAGGGGCGAGGGCGCACGCGACGGGCGCCACGCGGCGGGGAGGGCGGTGCGCTCATCGGGTGCCCCGGCGAGGTCGAAGAGGAGCGTGGCGACCTCGATCGCGGCGATCCCGTCGACGAGCGCGTGGTGGGCCTGGCCGACGACCGCGAAGCCTCCGTCGCGGAGGCCGTCGACGAGGTAGAAGCGCCAGAGTGGGCGGGCGGGGTCGAGGGTGCGGCCGAGGAGCGCGCCGGCGGTCTCGCGCAGCTCCGCCGGGCCGCCCGGGGCGGGGAGGTGCACGGCGTCGACGTGGTGCGCGACGTCGAAGCCGGGGTCGTCGACCCACGCGAGGCCGGCGGCGGTCGACCGCACCACGCGGCGGAAGCGCGGCACGCGGTCGAGGCGCCCCGCGAGGTGGCGGCGCAGCGCGGCCCGCGAGGGAGGCCGGCCCTCGAACCGCAGCGTCCAGCCGACGTGCAGCGGCGCCCGAGGGGTCTCGAGGTCGAGGAACGCGGCGTCGAGCGCCGCGAGGCGGTCCGGCGGGGGCACGCCTCCATGGTGGCGCATCCGGTGGCGGCGATGCGCCGCCGGGTGGGCCGGCGTCAGGTCGCGGCGGGAGCGAGCGCCGGGCGGATGCGGCCGCGGGGCTCAGGCCGCGGCGGCGCGGGCGCCGGGCGGATGCGGCCGCGTCGCTCAGGCCGCGGCGGCGCGGGCGCCGGGCGGATGCGGCCGCGTCGCTCAGGCCGTGGCGGCGCGGGCGCCGGGCGGATGCGGCCGCGTCGCTCAGGCCGTGGCGGGGGAGAACGCCGCGCGGCTCAGGCCGCGGCGGTACGGGCGACCTGCGCGCGCGGGAGGCCGCGGAGGGCGAGCGCGGCGATCGCGACGACCAGCAGGATCCCGGCTCCGGCCGCGAGGTAGGCGATCCGCGCGGAGGCGCCGGCGGCGAGCGCGCCGCCGAGGACGAACCCGAGGCCGGGCACCGCGGCGCCCATCGACTCGACGAGCGCCATCGCGCGGGCCTGCAGCGCGCCGGGCACGCGGCCCTGGACCGTTGTCACGAACGCGATCCACTGCATGCCGTTCCCGACGCCGCCGACGACCGACAGCGCGCACGCGAGGACGAGCGAGCCGGCGAGGCCCATGCCCAGGTACGCGACGCCCATCGCCGCGGTCGCGCCCGCGGCGACGATCACCGCGTTCAGCTTCGCGAGCCGCGCGAACACCGCGCTGCCGGCGATCGCGCCGAGGCCCCAGGAGGCCATCAGGACGCCGAGGCCGGCCGCGGTCGTGCCGAGCTCCTCGCGGGCGTAGACGACCTCGATCGGCGGGACCATCGTGAAGAAGACCAGGAGCACGGCCTGCACCGAGAGGATCCGCGACACGACCGGCTCGTTGCGCAGGTGCGTGACGCCGGTGCGCAGCTTCGTCAGCCACGAGTCGTCGGCCTCGTCCTCGGAGACCACCAGCCGCGGCAGCGCGGCGCCGCGGGTGTAGAGCGCCATCAGCACGAGGAGCCCGGCGCCGGCGTACAGCGTGGTGCCGGTGCTCAGCGTCGCGACGGCGGCGCCCGCGACGGCCGGGCCGACCGCGAACGCGACGGAGAAGACGACGTTCAGCAGCGCGTTGCCCGCGCGCAGCTCGTCGGGGTCCGGCAGCGCGGCGGCGACGCTCGCCCGGACGAGCGCGCGCGAGACGAGCGCGGCGGCGCCCGCCACCGACGCGAGCGCGACGACCGCCGCGACGTTCCCGCCGAGCAGCGCCATGCCGGCGAAGGCCGCGCCCTGCAGCGCGTAGAGCGCCGGCAGCGTCCGCCGCGGGGACACGTCGTCGACGTGCGCGGTCACGCCGGGAGCGACGAAGGCCGGGACGAACTTCGAGCAGACGAACAGGATCGTCGTGGCGACCGCGCTGCCCGTCGCGTCGTAGACGAGCACCGCCAGCGCGATCGTCGTCAGCCAGTCCACGATCTCGCTGAGGCCGTACGTGACGGCGAGCGGTCGGAACCCGGGGCGGCGAAGGAGCTCGCGGTTGTCCATACGCGTGCCATCGGCAGGCACGAGGCTCGTCACAGCGATAGGGAGGTTTTGTGAGGTTTGACCACCTCTGGGCACCCGAAAACCTCCACATCCTTCATCAAACCTCACCATGTCTCCGATGCGTCTTCTGCCTGGCTCTCAGGCCACAGGGGAAACGACTTACGGGGAGTAGTGACATGGCTTACAAGCACTAGGGAGACGCCAGACCACGCAGTACCAGCAACGAGACGCCATCGGCGTCTCGTCTGCGTTAAAGGCTTGAGCGATTTGCCTCTATAGGAGCCGGGTATTTGGCCGATATAGCTGCTGTGAGGCGCACGACGCGCGCGGCCCTGGCCGTGTCCTTGATCCAATGCGGTGCCGCGCTCGTCGCGGGCATGCTGCTGCTGGACGCCTCGGACTGGGACATCAGCGTCTTCGTGCTCCTGCTGGCCTTCGCGCTGATCGGCGATCGGCTCGAGGTCGTGGCCCCGATGCGGATCTCCGGGGCGTTCGTCGCGCTCGGCCTCGCGATGGTGCTGCTGGGCCCCGTGCCGGCCGCGCTGATCGGCCTGATCACCACCGTGGTCGACACGACGCGCCGGCGCGTGCGGCTCGTCTACGCGGCCAGCAACCTCGCGACGTTCCTCGTCTTCCCGCTCGTCGGCGGCGGCCTCGTCGACCACGCGAGCGACGCCTGGAACCTCGAGCCGCGCGAGGTCAACTTCGCGCTCGTGGTCATCGGCGCGTTCCTCGTCGCCAACACCGTCAACTTCGTCCAGATCTCGCTGACGAACCGGATCATGAGCGGCGCGCGGATCATGCGCGCCGCGCGCGACGTGCACCTGCCGCTGCTGCCGTCGCAGCTCGCGCTCGGTGCCCTCGCCTCGCTGATCGTCTACGCGCACGCCCACAGCGGCGGCATCGCGCTCTTCCTGCTCGTCGGCGTCGTGCTCCTCTACCAGTACCTGCTGCGCGAGCTCCTCCTCTCGCGCGAGCGCGCCGAGCAGCTCAGCAAGCGGACGACGCAGCTGGCGTCGCTGCAGGTGGGCGTGCTCACCGCGATGCTCCAGACGCTCTCGCTGCGCGACAAGATGACCGCGCGCCACTGCGCCGCCGTCGCCCGCTACTCGCGCGAGATCGCCCGCGAGTACGGCTGCGACGACGAGAAGCAGGACCTCGTCCACACCGCCGGCCTGCTGCACGACATCGGCAAGTTCATCTTCCCGGACCACATCCTCCTGGCGAGCACGAAGCTCACCGACGAGGACTGGGAGATCGTCAAGAAGCACCCGGGCCAGGGCGCGCGGGTCGTGCGCCAGGTCGAGGGCTACGGGCCGGTCGCCGACATCATCCTCGCCCACCACGAGCGGATCGACGGGCGCGGCTACCCACGCGGGCTCAAGGACGAGGAGATCCCGATCCTGTCGCGGATGATCTCGGTCGCCGACACGTACGACGTGATGACCGCGCGCGACTCCTACCGCGAGCCGGTCACCCCCGCCGAGGCCGTCGCCGAGCTGCGGCGCGTCAGCGGCTCGCAGCTCGACGGGCACCTGGTGGAGCTGTTCGTGAAGGTGCTCGAGCGCAAGGGCGTCGCCTTCCACCACGGCGACGACGCGGACTTCGAGGTCGAGCTCGACCTCGAGCGCCGCGTCCGCGAGTACGCCGCCGGCATCGTCTGAGCGCCCGCGCGTAGTAGCTTCGGCGAGGTGGCCGAGCACGACATCGCGCTGGTCCGGGCCGACAACCCCGGGCCGTTCACGCTGACGGGGACGAACACCTGGGTCGTGGGGCGCGACCCGTGCTGGATCGTCGACCCCGGCCCCGACCTCGAGGCGCACGTCGCGGCGGTGGTCGCCGAGGCGACCGCGCGCGGAGGAGCGGGCGGCGTGGCCATCACCCACTCGCACCCCGACCACGCGGGCTGCGCGGTCGCGGTGGCGCGGGCGCTCGGCGCGCCGCTGGCCGCCATGGACTGGGAGCGGGCGACGGTGACGCTCGCCGGCGGCGAGCGCTTCGGGCCGCTGGAGGCCGTGCCGACGCCGGGCCACTCGCCCGACCACCTCGCGTTCGTCGCCGGCGGCGCGTGCATGACCGGCGACGCGGTCCTCGGCGAGGGCAGCGTGTTCGTCGCGCCCGGCCCGGGCTCGCTCGCCGGCTACCTGGAGTCGCTGCGGGGCCTCAGCGCGCGCGGGCTCGACGTGCTGCTGCCCGGCCACGGCCCGATCGTCGGGGACCCGAAGGCGAAGCTCGACGGCTACGTCGCGCACCGCCTGGACCGCGAGCGGCGGCTCGTGGAGGCGCTCGGCGACGGGGTGCGCAGCGTCGACGACCTGATCGCGCGGGTGTGGGCCGAGGCGCCCGAGAACCTGCGGCTGGCGGTCGTCGTGACGCTTGCGGCGCACCTCGAGAAGCTCGGCGAGGAGGGCCGGCTGCCGGACGGCGTGGAGGTCCCTGACCTCACGTGGCTGGCGAACGTCCCGAAGCCGTAGGCGCCGCTCGGGTCCGGTGCGCGCGGTCGCGCCAGGGGAGCAGGAGCGGGGTGGCGAGGAGGAGCAGGCCGGCGATCGCGATCGCGGTGCGGGGGCTGGTGACGGTGGCCAGCAGGCCCCAGAGGGCGGTCAGGGCGGCGATCGTGGCGTTGCTGGTGATCGACCACGCGGCCAGGGTGCGGGCGACGCGGTCCGTCGCGGTGCTGGTGAGGCGGTGGGTGACGAAGACCGGGTTGAACACGCCCACGCAGGTGATCAGCCCGAGCTCGACGACGATGACGAGCAGGAGCCCGGCGACGCCGGGGCGGATGAACGCCAGCCCGACGGGCCAGCACGCGCGCAGCGCCCCGGCGGTGAGCATGACCCTGCGCGACCCGAACCGCGCGACGAGCGGGCGGGACAACCGCGAGCCGACGAGGCCGCCGACGCAGGGCGCGCCGAACGCGAGCCCGTACTCCCAGGGCGCGAAGCCGAGGTGGCCGAGCATCAGGACCGTCAGCACCGGGACGGCCGCCATGATCAGGCCGTTGACCAGGATCGTGTTGAAGAACAGCGGGCGCAGCGCCGGGTGGGTCAGGATGTGCCGCCACCCCTCGAGCAGGTCGCCGGCTCGCAGCCGGGGCGCATCGGTCCGCCGCGGGTGCCGCTCGCGTCCCCCGATCGCGCGGATCCCGAGCGCCGAGAGCAGGAAGCTGACCGCATCGGCCACCACGGTCGTGATCGGCCCGAGCAGCCCGATCGCGAGCCCGCCCAGCGGCGGCCCGAGGGCGATCGTGGTCCACATCGTGGACTCGAACCGCCCGTTGGCGACGAGCAGGTCCTCCGGCGGCACGAGCGTCTTCAGGAACGCCCCGCTGGCCGACGTGAAGGCGATGTTGGACGCCGCGACGACGACCGAGACGACCAGGAGCTGGGCGAAGCCGAGGCAGTCGAGCGCGTACGCGGCGGGGATGCTCATCAACGCCGCGAACCGGATCAGGTCCGTCGCGATCATCACCGGCCGCTTGCGGCGGAACTCCACCCACGGCCCCAGCGGCACCGCCACGACCGCGCCCACCGCCAGCCCCGCGGCGGCCAGCGCCGACACCGCGGCCGGCCCGGAGTGCAGCACCACGATCGCGATCAGGGGGAACGCGCCGAACGCCAGCGACGTCCCGGACGCGCTGACCGCGTACGCGGCCCAGAGCCATCCGAACTGCCGCCCCAGCGACCGCCTCCCCGCCGACATGCGCGTCCGGAGGCGTCAGGCCGGGGGTCGGCGCGCCGGCTCGAGGCGCTCGGCGGCGAGGTCGAGCGCGGCGCTGAGCGGGGTCGTGTCGTGGCGCTCGGCGTCGTCGTAGATCCGGCGCAGCGTGTCGGCGATGCCGCGCACGCGCGTGCGGGCGCGGGCCGCGTCGTAGCCCCCGGGCTCGAGCTCGACCGCGATGTTGATGATGCCGCCGGCGTTGGCGACGAAGTCGGGGGCCCAGAGGATCCCGCGGCGGCGGAGCTCGTCGGCGACCGCGTCGTCGGCGAGCTGGTTGTTCGCGGCGCCGGCGACGATCGGCGCCTTCAGGGCCTCGATCGAGACGTGGTCGAGCACGCCGCCCAGCGCGCAGGGCGCGAACACGTCGGCCTTCTGGGCGAGCGCGCGCTCGTGGCCGATCCAGCGCGCGCCGGCCGCGACGACCTCGGCACGCTTGGTCGTGTCGACGTCGGTGGCGATCACGGTCGCCCCGGCCTTCAGCAGCCCCTTGGCGAGCCGCATCCCGACGTGGCCGAGCCCGGCGACGCAGACGCTGCGGCCCTGCAGCGACGTGGAGCCGAAGACGCGCTCGCAGCTCGCCGCGATCGCGACCTGCACGCCGAGCGCGGTGAGCGGGCTCGGGTCGCCGGAGCCGCCGCGGCGGCGCGAGAGGCCGCTGACGTGCCGCGTGCCGCGCGCGATGACCTCCATGTCCTTCGCCGACGTCCCCACGTCCTCGGCGGTCACGTAGCGGCCGCCGAGCGCCTCGACGGTGTCGGCGAAGTCGAGCAGGACGTCCTCGCGCGGCGGCGTCGCGGTGCCCTCGGCCGGGAGGATGATCACGCCCTTGCCGCCGCCCAGCGGCAGCCCCGCGACTGCCGACTTGTAGGTCATCGCGCGGGACAGGCGGAGCGCGTCGCGGAGAGCGAGGCGGGAGTCGCCGTAGCGCCACATCCGGCAGCCGCCGAGCGCGGGGCCGAGGCTCGTCGAGTGGACGGCGACGATGCTGAACAGGCCGGAGCGCTTCCCACGCCGGACGAGCACCTCCTCGTGGTCGAGCGTGGCGAGGTAGCGCTCCACCGCTAGGCCTCGACGCGCCAGGTGACGCGGTGGGCGCCGCGGCGGCAGGCGATCGCGGAGACGTAGGCGCGCGACGTCTCGCGCTCCGTGCACGTGTAGCCGAGCGCGTCGCAGTCCTCGGCCTGGCCGGAGAAGCACTCCTCGCTGCGCAGCCACGCCCGGACGACCCGGCGCGCGGCGGTGCACGTGGTGCCGGTGGCGGCGATCTTCGAGACCTTCTCGTCGATCGCCGCGGCGCCGCCGCACGAGCGTGTGGCCGCGGTCGCCGCGTGCGCGGACGGGGCCGCGAGGGCGGCGGCGGCGAGCGCGAGGGCGAGGATCGGGCGCATCGCGGCCCACGCTAGCGCGCGGGGCGGGGGAAGCAGCGCGGCGGCGATGGCGGTGCCGGCCCGCGGTGGTGGGGGGAGCCGCGCGGCGGCGATGGTGGCGCGGGCGCGCGGCGGTTGGGGGAGCCGCGCGGGGCGCGGCGCGGCGCTACGGCGTCGTCGTGATGCCGGGCGGGGCGCTCGCGGTGGTCGCGGCGGGGTCGCTCGTCGCGGCCGCGCTCGCGCCGGCCGAGGCGGCGGTGCCCGCGGACGAGGACGCGTCGCTCGTGGCGGAGGCCGTGCCGTCGGTCGCGCTCGCGGTGACGACGCTCCCGGACGTCGCGGCGTCGGTGCCGGTCGCGGCGGCGACCGCCGGCTCGTCGGGGGCGAGGGCGCCGCCGGAGGGGTCGGGCGGCGCGGGCGCGCGGGTGCCGCCCGCGAGGTCGACCGCGGCCACGGGCGCGACCGTCGCCGCCACGGGGGCCGCGGCACGTGCCTTGCGGTGCGCGGGCGCCTTCTTCTTCGCGATCGCGCCGAGCGCGGTGCCGCTGTCGTGCGCGGCGGTCCCGGTGCGCGCCGTGGTGGCGCGGGCCGGCCGGACGGTCGCGGCGGGGATGGCCCGGGCCTTGGCGGCGGTCGCGGGCCGGGCCGCCGGCGCGGAGCGCTCGGGCGCCGGCTGGGCGATCTGCTTGACCTCGACCGCGCCGCCGGTGACGACCGCGGCGCAGCAGACGAACGCGGCGACCTTGCCGACGCTCACCGCGGCGGCTCCGCCGGCGACCGCCGCGCCTCCGCCTCCCGCGGCCGCGCCACCCGCGGCGGCGCCGGAACCGGCGCCTCCCAGGCCCAGCAGCTTCGCGATCAGGTGGGGCGTGGCGGCGTCCGGCGTCAGCGCCGCGAAGCCGCGGCGCACCTCGAGCAGCTGCGCTCGATACTGGGTGCAGGGGGAGCACTCGCGCAGGTGGCGCCGGGCGCGGCCCGTGGCGCGCACCCCGCGCTCGTACGCGGAGGCGAGGTCGTGGCGGATGTCCGAGCAGTCGGTGTCGCGGGCCTCGATCGCCTCGACGAGGCCGACGCGGGCGCGGACGAGCAGCGACTTGATCGCGGGGACGCTCGTGTCGAGCGCGGCGGCGAGCTCGGCGTAGCTCATGCCGTCGATCTCGCGCATGAGGAGCGCGGAGCGCTGCTGCTCGGGCAGGCGCGCGACGTCGGCGACGAGCCTGCGGAGGTCCTCGCGGCTCTCGGCCTGCGCGAGCGGGTCCTGCAGCGGCGCGCGCGAGACGTCGTAGACGTCGGACGCCTCGGGCACCGGCCGGCGGATCTGGTCGATGCAGCGGTTGTGGGCGACCCGGTACAGCCACGCCCGCAGCGTCACCGGCCGCTCGTCGGCCCGCAGCGCCCGGTAGGCGCGCAGGAAGACGTCCTGCAGCGCGTCCTCGGCGTCCGAGCGCGAGCCCGACAGCATCTGCCGCGTGTACGCGAACAGCCGCTGCCGGTAGCGGTCGTGGATGACCCCGAACGCGTCCTCGTTCCCGGCGCGGAACAGGGCCACGAGCTGCTCGTCGGACCGCAGCCGGAGCAGCGGGCTCGCGACCGACCGGCGGTTGAGTCCTGCGGGCGGTGATAGGGCGGAAGCTTCCACGGACTCTCCTGGCGACACTAACGACGGGGACACAGGGAAGTTGCGCAATGCGCGACTTCTGTGACACGGAGTGTCCGCGTGGCCACCGGGTGTTACACGGAGAGCGTGGTGGCTACAGCGCGACCATCACGTGCTTGACGTCCGTGTAGTCCTCGAGCGCGTACATCGAGAGGTCCTTGCCGTACCCGGACTGCTTGTAGCCGCCGTGGGGCATCTCGTTGGCGAGCAGCCCGTGGGTGTTGATCCAGACGCACCCGAAGCGCAGGCGGTTGGCGACGCGCATGGCGCGGCCGACGTCGCGGGTCCAGACCGACGACGAGAGGCCGTAGGGCGTGCCGTTGGCCCAGGCGACGGCCTCGTCCTCGTCGGTGAAGCGCTGGACGGTGATGACCGGCCCGAAGATCTCGCGCTGGACCATCTCGTCGTCCTGGTGCAGGTTCGCGACGACGGTCGGCTCGAGGTAGAAGCCGTCGCGCGACGGCGCCTTGCCGCCGGTGACGATCTCCGCGTGCGCCGGCGTGCGCGCGAGGAAGCCCGCGACGCGCTCGCGCTGCTCGGCCGAGCTGAGCGGGCCGAGCGTCGTGTCGGCGCTCATCGTGTCGCCGATCACGAGCCCACGCGCCTGCTCGGCGAGGCCCGCGACGACCTCGTCGTAGACCTTCGCGCCCACGAGCACGCGCGTCGCGGCCGTGCAGTCCTGGCCGGCGTTGTAGTAGCCGAAGCCGGCGATGCCCTCGATCGCCTCCTCGAGGTCGACGTCGTCGAAGACCACGACCGGGGCCTTGCCGCCGAGCTCGAGGTGCACGCGCTTGAGCGTCTGCGACGCCGCCGCGGCGACCGACCTGCCCGCCTCGATCGAGCCGGTCAGCGAGACCATGTCGACGTCGTCGTGGGTGACGAGCGCCTTGCCGGCCTCGTCGCCGCCGGCGACGACGTTGAGCACGCCCTCGGGCAGGATGTCGGCGGCGAGCTCGGCCAGCCGCACCGCGGTGCTCGGCGTGTTCGGCGCCGGCTTGAGGACGACCGTGTTGCCCGCGGCCAGCGACGGCGCGATCTTCCACGTGGCCATCATCAGCGGGTAGTTCCACGGCGCGATCTGGCCGATCACGCCGATCGCCTCGCGACGGATGATCGAGGTGTAGCCCTCGAGGTACTCGCCGGACGCCTTGCCGTCCAGGCAGCGCGCGGCGCCGGCGAAGAACCGCAGGCAGTCGCTGATCGGCGGGATCTCGTCCTCCTTGAAGGACTCGATCGGATGCCCGGCGCTCTCGGCCTCGAGCCGGGCGAGCGTGTCGACGTCGCCGTCGATCGCGTCGGCGAGCGCGAGCAGCGCGGTGGAGCGCTCCGCGGGGGTCGCGTGCGACCACCCGTCGAAGGCGCCGCGGGCGGCCCGGACCGCGCGGTCGACGTCCTCCGCACCGCTGGCCGCGGCGCGCGCGAACTCCTCGCCGGTCGCCGGGTTGACGATCGGCGTGGTGTCGCCCGAGGCGGCGTCGACCAGCTCGCCACCGATGAAGTTCTGGAAGGTGGAGGTCATGGCGCGACGCTACCAGGGCTCGAGCCATAGCCTTCCCGCCCTCATGACCAACGTGATCATCTCCTCGGCCGCCCGCACGGCCATCGGCTCCTACGGCAAGTCGCTCAAGGACGTCAAGCCCACCGACCTCGGCGCGACCGCCGCGACCGCGGCCATGGAGCGCGCCGGTCTGCAGCCCGACCAGGTCGACCACGTCGTCTTCGGCAACGTCATCCACACGGCCGCGGAGGACGCCTACATGGCGCGCGTCGTGGGCATGAAAGCGGGCATCCCGAAGGAGACCCCGGCGTTCACCGTCAACCGCCTCTGCGGCACCGGCGTGCAGGCGATCGTGTCGGCCGCGCAGTCGATCCAGACGGGCGAGTCGAAGGTCGCGCTCGCCGGCGGCGCCGAGTCGATGAGCCGCGCGCCGTACTGGATGCCCGACGCCCGCTGGGGCACGAAGATGGGCCCGGCGAAGTTCGTCGACCCGGTCATGTCGGCGCTCACCGACCCGTTCCACGACATCCTCATGGGCGTCACGGCCGAGAACCTCGCCGAGCGGATGTCGATCAGCCGCGAGGACCAGGACGAGTTCGCGGTCGAGTCGCACAAGCGCGCCGCCGCCGCCCGCGAGGCCGGTCGCTTCGACGAGCAGATCGTCCCGGTCGCCGTGCGCGTCAAGCGCGAGACCGTCGACTTCGCGCGCGACGAGCACATCCGCGAGGACGCGTCGCTGGAGGGCATGGCGAAGCTCAAGCCGGTCTTCAAGAAGGAGGGCGGCACGGTCACCGCCGGCAACGCCTCGGGCATGAACGACGCCGGCGCCGCGGTGATCCTGATGGACGCCGAGAAGGCCGCCGAGCTCGGCGCGCCGGTGCGCGCGCGGATCCTCTCCTACGCCTCGTGCGGCGTCGACCCGGAGATCATGGGCATCGGCCCGGTCCCGGCCGTCCGCAAGGTCATGGAGCGGGCCGGCCGGAGCCTCGACGAGGTCGGCGTGATCGAGCTCAACGAGGCGTTCGCGGCGCAGGCGATCGCGGTCATGCGCGACCTCGACCTCGACCCCGACAAGGTCAACCCGAACGGCGGCGCGGTCGCCCTCGGGCACCCGATCGGCGCGACCGGCGCGGCGATCACCGCGAAGATCCTCGCCGAGATGGAGCGCTCCGACCACGAGCTCGGGCTCGTGACGCTGTGCATCGGCGGCGGACAAGGCATCGCGCTTCTGCTCGGAAGAGAGTAATTTCGCGGGCCGTGGGCCGCTTCACGACCGAGCAGGACGTCTACGACCACATCGGGAGGGTGATCGCCGAGCTGGTCGACGACCCGCGCCTGGGGTCGCAGATCCAGCGCGCGAACACGGTCGTGCAGTACCGCTGCACCTCCCCGTCGGCGACGATCACCGTCGACGTGCGCGCCGACGTCGAGCCGCGCGTCGTGTTCGGCCCGACCGACCTCGTGCCCGAGATCGTGATGGCGATGGACGCCGACACGGCGCACCGGCTCTTCCTCGGCGACGTCAACGTCGTGGTCGCGCTGACGCGCGGGCTGATCACCGCCGAGGGGCCGTCGTGGAAGATCCTCAAGCTCGTGCCGCTGGTCAAGCCCGCGTTCCCGCGCTACCGGGCGCTGGTCGAGGCCGACGGCCGCGCCGGCCTCGTCCACGCGTGAGGCCGGGGCTCGCGCTCGCCGCGGTCGCGGCGGCCGTGCTCGCGGCGCCGGCGACCGCGGGCGCGACGCTCGCCTACGAGAAGGGCGGCGCCGCGCCCTCCGAGATCTGGGCGGCGGCCGACGACGGCTCGAACCCGCGCAAGCTCGGAGCCGGCTACCAGCCCCGCGTCTCGCCCGACGGGACGCTCGTCGCCTACACGTCGAGCGGCTCGTCGACGCGGCTGCGGGTCGTCGCGGCGTCCGGCGCCGGCGGGGCGAAGACGGTCGCCTCGGGCGTCGACGCCGACAGCCCGGTCTGGTCGCCGGACGGGACGAAGCTGGCGGTCGTGACCGGCGTGGAGATCGGCAGCCAGACGCTGAAGGTCGTCGACCTCGCGACGGGGACGTCGCGCACGCTGGCCAGCGGCTACTTCTACGGCGTCACGTTCTCCCCGGCCGGCGACCGGCTGGCGTGGAGCCGGGCGCGCACGGAGCGCTACCCGACCGCGGCCGACGTGTACGTGGCCGGGGTGGCGAGCGGCGCGGCGAAGCGGATCACGACCGACCGCCGCAGCCTCGCGCCGGTGTGGGGCCCGGCGCGGATCGCGTTCGCGCGCGCGACCCCGTCCGCGCGTCGCGACGACTACGCCAAGAACGACCTCTACACGATGCTCCCCGACGGCACCGGCGTGAAGCGGCTGACGCGGACGAAGGTCCCGTACCTGCTCAGCGGGCTGACGCCGCTGGCGTTCTCGGCCGACGGCGCGCGGCTGCTCGCGCAGTACGGCGGCCAGGACACGGCGGAGGCGTGGACCGTCGACCCGGCGTCCGGGAAGGCGCGCGACGTCGACGGGCGCTTCGACGGGCTCGTCGGCTACGGGCTGTCGCGCGACGGCACGACCGTGCTGGCGATGACCGGCGGCCACGAGGGCGGCGGCGACGACCACGACGTCGTGGCGATCCCGTACGCCGGCGGCGCGAAGGTCACGCTCGTCAAGCGCGCGATGTCGCCGAGCTGGAGCCGCTGAGGGGCGAGCGGCGCGGTGGGGTGGCCCGTCGCCTCGCGCGAGCGCGCGGTCGGTCGGTCGCCCGTGCCGCGCACTACTCGACGCCCGCCTGGAGGTCGGCCCGCGAGGCCGCGACGGTCGCGCGCAGCGTCGCGGCCGCGTCGTGCTTCGGGCGCCACTTGAGCTCGCGCTTCGCGCGCGACGCGTCGAGCAGGACCGTCATCCGGGCCGCCTCGATCCAGCGCGCCTCGGCGGGCAGGAACGGCAGTCGCGCGACGATCTCGGCGGTCGCGTCGACCGCGAGCTCGGGGATCGGCACCGAGTAGTAGCCGAGCGCGTCGGCGAGGTCGGAGAACGTCAGCTGCCCCTCGGCCGCGAGGTTGTAGATCCCGGGGGCGCCGCGGCCGGTGACCGCGGAGCGCAGCGCGGTGGCGACGTCGTCGTGGTGGACGAGCTGGAACGGGACGCCCGGATCGGGCAGCACCGGCTTGAGGATCGGCACCATGTCGAACAGCGCCCGGATCGCGCCCGGGAGCTTCTCGCCGATCTTCACGTAGGGGATCGACTGCACGAGCATCTGCGCGTCGGGGCCGGCGACGATGCACGGCCGGAACACGTACGCCTCGGTCGCCGAGCCGTCGAGCACCTCGCGCAGCGTGTCCTCGAGCTCGGCCTTCTGCGCCGAGTACGGGAACCGCTCCGTGCCCTTCGGCGGGACGTCCTCGTCGAGCACGTCCGGGTTGTCCTCGTGGAACCCGTAGGCCGCGACCGACGACGTGTAGACGAGCCGCTTGGCGCCCGCGTCGCGCGCCGCCTCGAAGACGTTGCGCGAGCCCTCGAGGTTGATGTCGCGCGTCTCGTCGCTGGCCCCGAGCACGATGAACGCGAGGTGGACGACGACGTCGGCGCCCGCGACCAGCGCGTCGACGTCGGCGCGCTCGGTGATGTCGCCCTGGACGTACTCGGTCTTCTTCCAGCCGTGGGCGGCCGGGTCGAACGGGCGGCGCGCCATGCCCACGATCCGCGTGACGTCGCGGCTGCGCTCCAGCGCCCTGACGAACGGCTTGCCGATCTCTCCGGTCGGACCCGTGACGGCGACGGTGAGGCTCATGCCGCGACGGTACTCCTCGCGGCGGGTCGCGTGCCGTCTAGTCGTCGTACCCGGGCTCGCCGGGCAGCAGGACGCGCGCGGTCTCGCCGGTGACGATCACCTTGGGCTCGACCGGCAGGACCTCCTTGCCGCGCGTGCGGGCGAGGAGGTCGTCGGTCGAGTCGAACGCCGAGAGCTGCTCGAGGTGCTTGATCGTCGGGAACACGAGCAGGATCTCGCCGCGGCGGTGCGCCTCGAGCGCGGCCTGCGGCGTGTACCAGCCGAGGTCGACGCACTCGCTGCCGTCGACGCGCGGCTCGGCGCCGTCGGGCGCGGCCGCGAGGAAGAAGTGCGTGTCGAAGCGGATCGACACCTCGGGCGGCGTGATCCAGCGCGAGAACTTCACGAGCGCGGCCGGGTCGACGCCCGCGACCTCGGTCTCCTCCAGCAGCTCGCGGACCGCCGCGGCGCGATGCGCCTCGTCGCCCTCGCCCTCGTGCGCGTCGACCGCGCCGCCGGGGAAGACCCACACGCCGCCCATGAAGCGGGCGTTCGGGTCGCGCTGCACGAGCAGGACCTCGATCGCCTCGTCGCCGCCGCGCAGGAGGATCACCGTCGCCGCCTGGCGGGGGACGCTCGCCTCCCCGCCGATGTTCAGCTGCGTTCCGGGCTCCGGGCCGTCGACCTCCACGGACGCAGCGTATCCTGCCGAAGCGTGAGCGAGACGAGCACCATCGAGCGCTGGATCTGCGAGTCCTGCGGCTTCATCTACGACCCGGCCGACGGCGATCCGGACGGCGGCATCCCGCCGGGGACCGCGTTCGCCGACATCCCGGACTCGTGGTTCTGTCCCGTCTGCGGCGCCCGCAAGCGGGACTTCGTGCCCTACGAGGACTAGGCCGCTCCCGATGGCCAAGAAGGACAAGAAGCCGCCGAAGCCCTTCGCGGCGCCGCCGGCGCCGCGGCCGCCGGCCCGGCTGGCCGACGTCCTCGACCGCTTCACCGGCGCGCGGCTCTGCTACGGCGAGCCGATCCGCTCCGGCGTGCACACGGTGATCCCGGTTGCCGCGGTCCACGCCCGCGGCGGCGGGGGCGGCGGCACCGACGGCGGCGGGGGAGGCGGCGTGCTCGACGCGTCGCCGATCGGCTTCATCGACCTCGGGCCCGACGGCGCGCGCTTCGAGCGCATCGCCGACCCCGAGCGCTCGCTGCGGATCGCCCGCGGCGCGGTCGCGCTCGTCGGCGCGGTCGCGGGTGCGGTGGCCACGGCCCAGCGCCTGCGCGGCGGGCGCCGGGCGGCGCTGCCGTCGCCGCGCCGGCTCCTCGGCCGCTAGCCGCGAGCCCGCCGCTCAGCGTCCCTGGTGTCAGCGGGGCGAACTTCGGTGCCGGCGACGTGCGCGAAGCTGTCGGAGTGCGCTCTGTCCGTCTGGTCGTCTTCGTCGTCGGTGCCGCCTCGCTCGGCGCCGAGATCGCCGCCGCGCGGCTGCTCGCCCCGTGGTTCGGCGCGTCGACGATCGTGTGGGCGAACACGATCGCGACCGTGCTCGTGTCGCTGTCGATCGGCTACTGGGTCGGCGGCCGCCTGGCCGACCGCGACCCGACGCTGCGCGGGCTCTGCCGTGTCGTGCTGCTCGCTGCCGCGCTGCTCGCCGCGGTGCCGTTCGTGGCGGGTCCGTTCCTGCGGGTGTCGGTCGAGGCGCTCGACAACGTCGAGGCGGGCGCGTTCGCCGGCTCGCTGGTCGGCGTGCTCGTGCTGCTCGCGCTCCCGGTGCTGCTGCTCGGCACCGTCGCGCCGTTCGCGATCCGGCTGAGCGTCACGTCGGTCGAGGAGGCCGGGCGCGTGTCCGGCCGGCTCTACGCGATCTCGACGATCGGCAGCCTCGTCGGCGTGTTCCTGTCGGCGCTCGTGCTCGTGCCGTTCGCGGGCACGCGCTGGACGTTCCTGGCCTTCGCGATCGCGCTGGCCTGCGCGGCGGCCGTCGGCCTGCGGCGCACCGGCCTCGTGGCGGCCACGGCGATGCTCGGCCTGCTCGCGCTGCCGCAGGGGACGGTCAAGGCGGTCGCCGACGGGACGGTGGTCGAGGAGGCCGACACCGAGTACCAGTACGCGCGCGTCGTCCGCAAGGACTCGGGCGCGGTGCAGCTCGAGCTCAACGAGGGCCAGGCGATCCACTCGCTGCGCCGGCCCGGCACGTACCTGACCGGCCGCTACTGGGACGACATGCTCGTGCTGCCGTTCGCGGCGCTCGGCCGCGCGCCGCGCAGCGTCGCGATCCTCGGCAACGCCGCGGGGACCACCGCGCGCGCCTACGGCCACTACTTCCCGGACACCCGCGTCGACGCCGTCGAGATCGACCCGAAGCTGAGCGAGATCGGCCGTCGCCTGTTCGACATGCGCGGGCCGAACCTGCACGTCCACCACGCCGACGCGCGCCCGTTCCTGCGGCGCTCGGCCGGCGGCTACGACCTGATCGTCGTCGACGCCTACCGGCAGCCGTACGTGCCGTTCTACCTGGCGACGAAGGAGTTCTTCGCGCTCGTGCGCGACCGCCTCGCGCCCGGCGGCCTGGTCGTCATCAACGTCGGCCACCCGGAGGGCTCCGACGCGCTGGAGGAGGTGCTGACCGCGACGATGCGGACGGCGCTGCCGACCGTCGTGCGCGAGCCGACGCAGGACACCAACACGATGCTGATCGGCTCCGAGCGGGCGGTCACGCCGGCGCGGCTCGTGGGCGCGGCGATGCCGTCCGACCTGCGCCCGGCCGCCGATCGCGCCGCGAGCCTGCTCGGTCCGGGGCTGCCCGGCGGCGACGTCTACACCGATGACCGCGCGCCGGTCGAGTGGCTGATCGACGCCTCGATCCTGAAGGTCGCGGCCGAGGGCGAGCGCTAGGCGCCGAGCCAGCTCGCGACCGGCAGCGCGGTCGCCTCGCCGTCGCGGGCGAGCGTGAACGTCGGGGCGTGGGCGGCGAGCGTGTCGCGGTTGGAGCGCTCGATGACCGAGGGCTCGGCCGGCCACGGGGTGAGGACGACCGCGGCCACGCGCAGGCCGGCGGCGCGCGCGGCCTCGAGCGTCAGCAGCGTGTGGTTGATCGTGCCGAGGCCGGGGCGGGCGGCGACGACGAGCGGGAGCCCGAGGTCGGCCGCCAGCGCGCGGACGTCGTAGCCGGGCGCGAGCGGGACGAGCAGGCCGCCGACGCCCTCGACGAGGACGGCGTCGTTGCCCTCCGCGGCGGTCGCGACCGCCGCGCGCAGCGCGGCCGGGTCGATCGGCGTGCCGGCCAGCTCGGCGGCGAGGTGCGGGGACACCGGCGGGCCGAAGGTCGCGGCGACGGTCGCGCCCAGCAGGTCGTGGTCGTGCGGGCCGGGGTCGTCGAGCCCGGTGAGGACCGGCTTGCAGGCGCCGACGCGCAGCCCGCCGGCCCGCAGCGCGCGCAGCAGCGCGGCGGCGAGGTACGTCTTGCCGACGCCGGTGTCGGTCCCGGTGACGAAGAGGCCGCGCAGACGGCGCCCTACGCCGCCTCGCGCAGCCTGCGCCCGGGAGCCTGCTCGGCCTGGCCGTCGAACAGCGCCGGCCCGCGGCGCACGTGCGCCTCGTCCTGCGCCGCGGCGAGCGGCAGCCCCGCGGACGGGCGGAAGCCGACCTGCATCGCGGCGCGGCCGAGCGCCTGCGCGGCGTCGCGCAGCTCCGCGCGGGTGTGCGAGGCCATCACGGCGATCCGCAGGCGCGACGTGCCCTCGGGCACGGTCGGCGGCCGGATCGCCTGCGCGAACACGCCGCGCTCGATCGCCGCCTCGCAGAGCTTCATCGCGAGCGCGGCCTCGCCGACGATCACCGGGACGATCTGGGTCGTCGAGCCGGCGACCTCGAAGCCCTCGCGGGCGAGCTCGTCGCGGAGCGTGTCGGCGTTGGCCTGGAGCTTCTCGACGCGCCGCGGCTGCTCGACCAGCAGCTCGAGCGCGGCGAGCGCGCCCGCGGCGGCGGGCGGCGGCGGGGCCGTCGAGAAGATGAAGGGCCGCGAGGTGTTGATCAGGTACGTCGCGAGCTCCTGCGAGCAGGCCACGAACGCCCCGTAGGCGCCGAGCGCCTTGCCGAGCGTGCCGACGATCACGTCGATCTCCCCCTCGAGCCCGGCGTCGGCGACCGCGCCGCGGCCGCCCGGGCCGACGCAGCCGGTGCCGTGCGCGTCGTCGACGACGACGCGGCAGTCGTAGCGGCGCGCGAGCTCGACGATGCCGGGCAGCGGTGCGATGTCGCCGTCCATCGAGAACACGCTGTCGGTGACGATCAGCGAGCCGCGCCCGTCCGCCTGCCTCAGGCCGTGCTCGAGATGGTCGAGGTCGCAGTGGTCGTAGACGAACGTCTCGGCCCGCGAGAGGCGGCAGCCGTCGACGATCGAGGCGTGGTTGAGCTCGTCGGAGAAGACGACCTCGCCGGGTCGCGCGAGGGCCGACACGACGCCGACGTTGGCGAGGTAGCCGGAGCCGAACAGCAGCGCCGTCTCGGTGCCCTTGAAGCTCGCCAGCCGCTCCTCGAGTCGCCGGTGGATCGTCATCGTGCCCGAGACCAGGCGCGACGCGCCCGCCCCGACGCCCCAGCGCATCGCGGCGTCGGCCGCGGCCTCGCGCACGCGCGGGTGGTCGGCCAGGCCGAGGTAGTTGTTCGAGCACAGCAGCAGGACGGGCTTGCCGTCGAGCACGACGCGCGGCCCCTGGGGGCCGCTGACCAGGCGCAGCTTGCGGAAGAGCCCCGACTCCTTCAGCTCGGCGAGGCGCTCCTGGACGTCGCTCATGCGTGTGACTCCCTGTCGATCAGGCGGCCGTCTCTTGCGGCCAGTGGTTCTCCGCGCCGTCGGGTCGCGGCGGCACGACCTTCTTCTTCGCGTAGCGCAGCTGCTCGGCCGGGTTCCACAGCCGGATGTGCAGCTCGAGCGGGGTCGGCTCCAGCGCCTCGGCCGCGAGCGCGGCGTCGGGCGTCTCGCCCTGCAGCCAGCCGGTGCGGTTGTCCGGGCGCGGGTTGGCGCCGTTGTCGGGCTGGCGGGCGACGTTGAGGCCGTGCTCCTCGAACATCGCGCGATCCTCCTCGGGCGTCGTGCCGAGCGTGGTGAGGAAGTTGCCCATCATCACGCCGTTGAGCCCGGCCTTGACCGCGAGCGACTGCAGCTCGCCGATGTTCTCGACGCGGCCTCCGCAGAGGCGGAAGAGGGCCTCGGGGAGGATCAGCCGGAAGATCGCGATCCACTTCACGGCCTCGATCGGGTCCATGTACTCGCGGTCGCCGAACTTCGTGCCCGGGCGAGGGTTGAGGAGGTTGATCGGCACCGAGGTCGGGTTGATCTCGGCCAGCTCGAACGCCATCTCGACGCGCTGCTCCTCGGACTCGCCGAGGTTCAGGATCCCGCCGACGCAGGTCTCGAGGCCGGCCTCCTTGACCGCCTCGATCGTCCGCAGGCGGCCCTCGTAGCGGACCGTCGAGGAGACCTCGGGGTAGTAGCTCTGCGCGGTCTCCACGTTGTGGTGGATCCGCTGGATGCCGGCCTCCTTGAGCTGGACCGCGCGCGCGGTGCTCATGTGGCCGATCGACGCGCAGCGCTTGAGGTTGGTGTTCTCCGAGACCAGCCGCGCGCCCTCGAGCAGCTTCGCGAAGTCGCGCTTGGACAGGCCCTGGCCCTGGGTGACCATGCAGAACCGGTGGGCGCCCGCGGCCTCGGCGGCGCGCGCGTGCTCGAGCATCTGCTCGGGCTCCATCATCGCGTGCAGCGGCGTCTCGGCCTCGGCGAACCGCGACTGGGCGCAGAACCCGCAGTCCTCGGCGCAGCCGCCCGACTTGGCGTTGACGAGCGAGCACATGTCGGTGCTGTCGCCGAAGTTCTCCACGCGCGCCTGCCAGGCGCGCTCGATGAGCGCCTCGATGTCGGCTTGGTCGGTCATACGGCCGAGGGCGAGCGCCTCGTCCCGCGAGATCAGGGGCGGCATGGTCCGGCACGCTACGCAGCGTTCCGGACGCGATTAGAGCGCCTGCCCGCAGGCCATCCCCTCGTAGATCGCGTCGTCGACCTCGCGCGGCGCGAGGCAGTCGCCCACGCGCTGGGCGCCGATGCCGCGCTCGGCGAGGCCGCCGAGGAGCGACGCGTCGGCCGCGCGGGCGGTGTTGAGGACCACGGTGGCGGCCGCGGTCGTGCGCTCGGCGCGCGTCCAGACGTCGGTCAGCGTCGCCTCGCCGGCGCGGATCTCGGTGAGCGAGGACTGCGTCACGACGGTGACGCCGGCGGCCGCCAGCTCGCGCAGCAGCCACGGCAGGTCGTGGGACTGGTGCAGGCCCGAGCCGGCGCCGAGGAACAGGTGGCGCGTGGCGAGCTCGACCTCGTGGCCGGCGCCGGCGAGCAGCAGCGCGAGCCCGCCCGCGACGTGGTCGCCGGCGTCGTCGAAGACCAGCACGCGCCCGTCGACGCGGCTGGAGAGCGCGGCGATCGCCTCCGCCGGGTCGAGCACGTGGGGCAGCTCCGCGCCCGGGATCGCGGCGCGGCCCGGGGTCGCGGCGCTGAAGCCGTCGGCGTGGAAGCGCGAGCCGGTGGCGAGCACGACGCGGTCGGCGCCGAGGACCTCGACGAGCTCCGGCGTCGCCTCGGTGCCGAGCCGGACGCCGACGCCGAGGCGCTCGAGCGAGCGCGTGAGGTCGTCCGCGAGCTCGAGCCACGTGCCGCGCCCCGGGAGCCGGCCGGCGGCCAGCAGCGCGCCGCCGAGGCGCTCCTCGCGCTCGACGAGCGTGACGCGGTGCCCGCGCTCGGCGGCCGCCTCGGCGGTCTTCATCCCGGCGGGGCCGCCGCCGACGACGAGCACGTGGCGCGGGCGGTCGGCGGGCCGCAGCGCGCCGGCGCCCCACTTCCACTCGCGGCCCGCGGCCGGGTTCACGGTGCAGCTGATGTTCCCGTGCTGGTAGAGCCGCCGCAGGCAGCTCTGGTTGGCGCCGACGCAGCGGCGGATCTCGGCGCTGCGGCCCGCGCGCGCCTTGTTGACCAGGTGCGGGTCGGCGATGTGCGCGCGGGTCATCGCGACGAGGTCGGCCTCGCCGGCGGCGACGATCTCGGCGGCGCGCTGCACCGTCCGCACGGCGCTGGCCACGAGCACGGGCGCGCCCGCGGCGGCGCCCTTCGCCATCCGGGCGTTGATCGCCATGTGCCCGTCGAGGCCGCTCAGCCGCGTCGGGATCATGCGGTCCATCGAGTGGTAGTTGCCGCCGCTGACGTCGTAGAAGTCGAACAGCCCCGTCTCCGCGAGGTGGGCGACGACCGCGGTCGACTCCTCGGGCGTGAGGCCGGCCTCGCCGACGTACTCGTCGAAGCTCAGCCGCGTGCCGAGCGTGAAGTCGCCCCCGCAGTGGCGGCGCACCGACTCGGCGATCTCGACCAGGAAGCGGCAGCGGTTCTCGAGGCTGCCGCCGTAGCGGTCGGTGCGGTGGTTGGACATCGGCGAGAGGAACTGGCAGGGGAGGTAGCCGTGGCCGCCGTGGATCTCGACGCCGTCGATCCCGCCCGCGCGGGCGCGCCCGGCGGCGCGGCCGTAGGCCTCGACGAGCGCGAAGATCTCGTCCTCGCTCAGCGCGCGCGAGACCTTGCCGGTGAACACGGACTGCAGCTCGGAGGGAGCGACCGTCGCGTGCCAGTCGTCGATGTCGGCGTTGCCCATCTCGTGGGCGCCGGGGTGCCAGAGCTGCGCGAACACGATCCCGCCGTGGGCGTGGACGCCGTCGGCGAGCTTGCGCCACGACGGCACGATCGCGTCGAGGAACGCGCTCAGGCGCCGCGGGCCGGTCGGGAACACCGGTGCGACCTCGGTCATCACGAGGCCGACGCCGCCCTGGACGCGCTCGCGCAGGTAGGCGAGGTAGCGGTCGCTGACCATGCCGCCGGCCTCGCCCGCGTAGCCCGTCTGGTGCGCCGACACGAACAGCCGGTTGCGCGTCGTCACCGCGCCGATCTCCAGCGGCTCCCACAGGACGTCCAGTGCACCCATCGTCTTCGCTCCTCGGTAATCCCACGCCAGGTCGGGCGGGCGAGGCTAACCGGAGGGTCAGGTCAGATCAACGAGGAGCGGCGCATGATCCGACGGTTTGGTGCCCTTGCGGTACGCGCGGTCGATCCCGCACGCCGCGACGCGCGAGGCGGGGTCGGGCGTCCGCAGCAGCGCGAGGTCGATCCGCATGCCCAGGCCGCGGTGGAAGTGGCCCTGGCGGTAGTCCCACCACGTGAACTGCTGCGTGTCGGGGTGCAGGTGGCGGTAGGCGTCGACGAAGCCGGCCGCGAGGATCGCGTCGATGCGGTCGCGCTCGTCCGCGGTCACGTGCGTGGAGCCGGCGAACGCGGCGGGGTCGTAGACGTCGGAGTCCGCGGGCGCGACGTTGAAGTCGCCGACGATGACGTCGAGCTCCGGGGCGCGCTCGCGCATCGCGTCGAGGAACCCGAGCTTCTCGTCGAACCACATCGAGTCGAGCTCGCGGCCGTTGGTCACGTACGCGCTGGCGATCCGCAGGCCGGCGACCGTCGCCTCGCACCAGCGCGCCTCGTCGGGCACGAGCTCGCCCGGGAGGCCGCTCGCCGTCGCGGTGATCTCGTGCTCGGCCTTGGCCAGGATCGCGACCCCCGCCCAGCGCCCCGCGCTGTGGTGGTGGGCGACGTAGCCGGCCTCCTCGAGCGCCGCCGTCGGGAAGGTCCGTGGATCGCACTTGGTCTCCTGCAGGCACAGCACGTCGGGCGCATGCTCGGCGAGGAGCTCCAGCACCCGAGGCAGCCGGACGTTCAACGAGTTGACGTTCCAGGTCACGATCCGCATGGCCCTTCGACGCTAGCGCGGATGGCGCGCTACGGCGCCATCGCGCCGGCGATCGCCGCCTCGGCCTCCGCGTCGGTGAGCGGGCCGCGGCGGTGGCCGAGGAGCATCGCCACCGCCACGCCGGCGACGAGCCAGGCGAAGAGCACGAGGAGCGGGCCAGCGACGGACGCGGACGGGAAGTAGGCCACGTCGCGCAGGAGCGTGGTCGCGGCGCCGGTCGGGATCAGCGGGCCGATCGTCCGCCACGGCTCGGGGAGGAGCTCGACCGGGAAGGGGCCGCCGGAGGACGGGTTGCCGGCGACGACGAAGAGCAGGACCGCGAGGCCGGTGCCGGCGATCCCGAGCGTCGACTGGAGCGCGATCGTGACCGCCCCGACCGTGGCGATCGTCAGCGCGCCGACGAGGCCGAGCGCGAGGACCGACCCGCCGAGGTCGCCGATCGCGGCCGCGAGCGCGGCGCCGGCGATGCCCACGAGCAGCGCGAGCACGCCGAGGCCGGCGAGCCGCCACGCGGTGTGGACGCGGCCCGGCTTCGTGCCGAACGTGATCCCCAGGAACGTCGCGCCGAGGTAGCCGGCGACGACCCAGCCGACCGCGGTGTAGAAGCCGACGAGCCCGCGGGCGTCGGCGTGGGGGAGGTCGTGGGTGACGGTCGTCGTCGCCTTGACGCCGGCCCGCGCGAGCTCCGGCAGCACGCCGCCGGTCAGCGCGGCGGCGACGGCGGGGCCGGCGGCGGGCGCGGTCACGAGCTCGATCGATCCGTCCGCGCGCGCGACGATCGCGCCGTAGGCGTCGCGGTGGGCGATCTGGGAGAGCGCGCCGGCGCGGTCGCGGGCGGGCCGGACGGCGAAGGCGCCGGAGGCGTCGAGCCGCTGCGCGAGCTCCGCCGGCACCTGCGCGGTGACGGCGATCGGGATCTCGTGCGGCTGCGGGTCGTGCAGCGCGCCCGCGTAGGAGCCGATGAACAGCAGCGAGACGATCGCGACCCCGAGGATGGCCGCGCCCGCTCGAAGCATCGTCGGACGGTCGAGCATCGTCGCGGACCGTAGCGCGGATCGTCAGCCCGCGGCGAACGTCTCCAGCAGCTCGATCATCGCGCGCTCGTAGGCGGTGCCGGCGAGCAGCGTCAGCTCGACGCCCCGCGGCCTGCCCGTCTCGCGCACGGCCTCCAGGTAGCCCTCGAGCTCGGCGAGCTTCGCGCGGTGGTGGGCGACGCGCCTGGCCACGAGCGGCGCGGGGTCGGCGCCGAAGAACACCTTCAGCATCACCTCGTCGCGCAGCTGTGGCGGCGCGACCTCGTCGGACGCGAGCCACGCGGCGAGCGCCTCGCAGCCGCGGTCGGTCATCGAGTAGAGCTTCTTGCGGCGGCCGCCCTCCTCGCGCTCCTCGTGCAGGTAGCCGGCCTTCGCGAGCCGCTCGGGCTCGGCGTAGAACGTCGTGTGGGGGACGTTCCAGAAGTTCTCGACCGAGACCTCGATCGCGCCCTTGAGGTCGTACGGCGTGGCGGTGCCGGCCTGCGCGACGAGGCCGAGGACGGCGAACGACGTGGGGGTCAGCCTGATGTCTTGCGAGGGCATGGTTCGATCTGTACAGTACGGGACGTACTATCCGGGAAGAACGGTACGGGAGAGCACGATGGCGCAGAGGATGACGGACGGATCGGTGGTCGTGGTCGGCGCGAGCCTGGCCGGCGCGACGACGGCGATGCTCCTCGCCCGCGCGGGGGCGCGCGTGACGCTCGTCGAGAAGAGCCCCGACCCGGCCGCCTACAAGCGCGTCTGCGGCCACTTCATCCAGGGTGGCTGCATCCCGATGCTCGAGCGCACCGGGCTGCTCGGCGAGCTCGAGGGCGCCGGCGCGGTGCGCTCGCGGACCCGGATGCGGATGCCATGGGGCTGGATCCGGCCGTCGGAGGGCGTGCACGCGAACCGCAGCATCAACCTGCGCCGCGAGGTGCTCGACCCGCTCGTCCGGCGGCTCGCCGCGGAGACCCCGGGCGTCGAGCTCGTGCTCGGCCGCGCCGTCCGCGAGCTCGTCTGGGAGGACGGCCGCGTCGCCGGCGTC